>Ga0172372_10012598_pt1 | contig 10578 bp, 10 predicted proteins | sample LakKiv5m_2_FD_114544 | JGI IMG/M metagenome (GOLD analysis project Ga0172372, IMG submission 114544) | Freshwater microbial communities from Kabuno Bay, South-Kivu, Congo - kab_092012_9.5m | ecosystem: Environmental > Aquatic > Freshwater > Lake | place: Democratic Republic of the Congo... | reverse complement strand
GTCGGGCGTCCACATGTGGAAGGGCGCGGCCGAGACCTTGAAGGCAAGCCCCGCGAGCATGAAGACGAGCCCGAACATGAGCCCGACCGGCGCCCCCTCGCCCACGGCGCCGAGGATGCCCGCAAAGGACGTGCTGCCGGCGAAGCCGTAGACGAGCGAGGCGCCATAGAGCAACAGCCCCGAGGAGAGCGCGCCGAGCACGAAATACTTGAGCCCCGCCTCGGTCGCGCGCAGCGAGTCGCGCCTCAGCGCCGCGAGGACATAGAGCGCAAGCGATTGCAGCTCGAGCCCGACATAGAGCGCGATGAGGTCGCCCGCCGAGACCATCATCATCATGCCGAGCACCGCGAGCGTCACGAGCACCGGGTATTCGAACCGCCCCATGTCGCGCCGCGCGACGTAATCCTGCCCCATCAGCAGCACCGCCGCAGCCGAGGTCAGGATCGCGATCTTGGCAAAGCGGGCGAAGCCGTCATCGACGAACATGCCGCCAAAGGCCGCCGCCGCACCGTCGCCCGACAGCCCGATCCAGAGCGCCAGCACCAGATAGAGCCCCGCCGCCGCGACGTTGAGCGTGGGCGCGAGCCGGTCGCCCCCGCCGAAGGCCCCCGCCATCAGCCCCGCCATCGCGGCGACGGCCAGGATCAGTTCGGGGAGGATCAGGGAGAGATCGAGCGCTGTCATCGCGGCACCTTCAATGCGAGGCGGAGGCGACGCTGCCCGCATCGGGCAGGGCGGCGCGGTAATCGGCGATCAGCGCCTCGACCGAGGGGCCGATCAGATCGGTGAGCAGGCTCGGATAGACGCCAAGAAGCAGCGTCATCGCGACGAGGGGGGCGAAGATCGTCCGCTCGCGCCGGTCCATGTCGGTGATGGCGCGCAGGCTCTCGCGCACCAGATCGCCGAAGACGACCCGCCGATAGAGCCAGAGCGCATAGGCCGCCGAGAGGATCACCCCGCTCGTCGCGACCGCCGCGACCCAGGTGTTGACCTGGAAGATACCGGCGAGCGTCAGGAACTCGCCCACGAAACCCGAGGTGCCGGGCAGCCCGACGTTCGCCATGGTGAAGAACATGAAGATCGCGGCATAGGCGGGCATGCGGTTCACGAGCCCGCCATAGGCCGCGATCTCGCGCGTGTGCATCCGGTCATAGACGACGCCGACGCAGAGAAAGAGCGCGCCCGAGATGAAGCCGTGGCTGATCATCTGGAAGATCGCCCCGTCGATGCCCTGCCGGTTCGCGGCGAAGATGCCGAGCGTGACATAGCCCATGTGCGCGACCGACGAATAGGCGATGAGCTTCTTCATGTCCTCCTGCGCGAGCGCCACGAGCGAGGCGTAGACGATCGCGATCGCCGACATCCAGAACACCAGCGGCGCGAGCAGGTCGGAGGCCACCGGGAACATCGGCAGCGAGAAGCGCAAAAACCCATAGCCCCCCATCTTGAGCAGGATCGCCGCCAGCACGACCGAGCCCGCCGTCGGCGCCTGCACATGGGCGTCAGGGAGCCAGGTGTGGACCGGCCACATCGGCATCTTGACCGCGAAAGAGGCGAAGAACGCGAGCCACAGCAGCGTCTGCACCCCGCCCGGGATGTCGAGCCCGAGCACCGCGAGCGGGCTTGCGTCGAAATCATGGCGCAAGAGCAGCGTGATGTCGGTCGTGCCCGCCTGCACATACATCGCGATCATCGCGATGAGCATCAGCACCGAGCCGAGGAAGGTATAGAGGAAGAACTTGAAGGCGGCATAGATCCGCTCCTTCCCGCCCCAGATCCCGATGATGAGGAACATCGGGATCAGCCCCGCCTCGAAGAAGAGGTAGAAGAGCACGAGATCGAGCGAGACGAAGACGCCGATCATCAGCGTCTCGAGCACGAGGAACGCGATCATGTAGTCCTTGACCCGATGCTCCACCCCCCAGCAGGCGGCGATGGTGATGGGCATGAGGAAGGTCGTGAGCATGACGAAGGCGATCGAGATGCCATCGACCCCCATGCGATAGGTCAGCCCGAAGATCCAGTCGCGCTCCTCGACGAACTGGAAGCCCGTGTCGGCGGGATCGAACCCCGCGATGAGGAAGAGCGAGGCGAGGAAGGTCGCCGTGGTCGCGAGAAGCGCGAGCCAGCGCGCGTTGCGCCGCGCGGCCGCATCATCGCCGCGCAGGAAGAGCGCGAGGATGACGGCCGCGACCGTCGGCAGGAAGGTGATGATCGAGAGCAGGTTCTGCATGATCGGCCCTCAGTTCCCGCCCGCGAGCGTCGCCCAGGTGACGAGGGCCGCGATCCCCAGCACCATCGCGAAGGCATAGTGGAAGACATAGCCCGACTGCACCCGCGCCGCCGCGCGGGCGAGCATGGGCACGATCCCCATCGCGACCCCGTTCAGCGCGCCGTCGATCACCGACCCGTCGCCGCGCCGCCAGAGCTGCCGCCCGAGCCTCCCGGCCGGCCGCACGAAGAGGGCATCGTAGATCTCGTCGAAATACCACTTGTTGAGGAGGAAGAGATAGAGCGGGCGCTGGTTGGCCGCGAGGCGGGCGGGCAGGTCCGGGCGGCGCACATACATCTGCCAGGCGAGCGCGAGCCCCGCGAGCATCGCGATGAAGGGCGCGACCTTGACCCATTTCGGCACGTAATGCGCGTCGTGCAGCACCGTGTTGTCGGGGTGGATGTAGATGCCCCCCTGCCCCGGCACCGGCACCTCATGCGCGGCCGCGTCCGTCCCGTGCGCCGCCGCCTCGGGCAGCGCGAACCAGGCGCGCACGCTCTCTTCCTTGCCGAAGAAGGCGCCATACCAGACCATCCCCGAAAAGACCGCCCCGAGCGCGAGCACGCCAAGCGGCACGAGCATCGTGCGCGGGCTTTCGTGGGCGTGGTCGTGGGCGTGATGATCGCCCCGCGGGCTGCCCCAGAAGGTCATGAACATGAGCCGCCAGGAATAGAACGAGGTCATCGCCGCCCCGAGGACCAGGAGCACGAAGGCGAAATCGGCGCCCGCGGCAAAGGCGCTCTCGATCACCGCGTCCTTCGAGATGAAGCCCGCGAAGCCGTAATGCGTGAGCGGGATCCCAACCCCCGTGATCGCGAGCGTCCCCGTCAGCATCGCCGCGAAGGTGAGCGGGATCTTGCGCCGCAGCCCGCCGTAATTGCGCATGTCCTGTTCGTGGTGCATCGCGTGGATGACCGAGCCCGCACCCAGAAACAGCATCGCCTTGAAGAAGGCGTGGGTGAAGAGGTGGAACATCGCCACCGAATAGACCCCGACGCCGGCCGCCACGAACATGTAGCCGAGCTGCGAGCAGGTCGAATAGGCGATGACGCGCTTGATGTCGTTCTGCACGAGGCCGACGGTCGCGGCGAAGAAGGCGGTGAAGGCCCCGACATAGACGATCATCGCCTTGGCCTCGGGCGCGAATTCGTAAAGGGGCGACATCCGGCAGACGAGGAACACGCCCGCCGTCACCATCGTCGCGGCGTGGATCAGCGCCGAGACGGGCGTCGGCCCCTCCATCGCATCGGGCAGCCATGTGTGCAGGAAGAGCTGCGCCGACTTCCCCATCGCCCCGATGAAGAGCAGGACGGCGATCAGATTGGCCGCGTTCCATTCGGCCCAGAGGAAATGCAGCTGCGTCTCGGCCAGCGCCGGGGTCGCGGCGAAGATGTCGTCGAAGCGCACGCTGTCGGTCAGCAGGAAGAGCGCGAAGATCCCGAGCGCAAAGCCGAAATCGCCCACGCGGTTGACGACGAAGGCCTTGATCGCGGCGGCGTTGGCCGAGGATTTGCGCCAGTAGAAGCCGATCAGCAGATAGGACGCGACCCCCACCCCCTCCCAGCCGAAGAACATCTGCACGAGGTTGTCGGCCGTCACGAGCATCAGCATCGCGAAGGTGAAGAACGACAGATAGGCGAAGAAGCGCGCCTTGTAGCGCTCACCCTCGCGCCAGTTGTCGTCATGGGCCATGTAGCCGAAGGAATAGAGATGCACGAGCGCCGAGACCGTCGTCACCACGACAAGCATGATCGCCGTCAGCCGGTCGAGGCGGATCGCCCATTCGGCGCCGAAGCTGCCCACATCGAACCAGCGCAGCACCACGGTCTGGCGCGTCTCGCCGTCAAAGCCGAGGAAGACGACCCACGAGAGCACCGCGGCGAGGAAGACGAGCGCGGTCGCGATCACCTGCCCCGCGCGCTCGCCCCAGAGCCGCCAGCCGAAGCCGCAGAGCAGCGCGCCCAGAAGCGGCGCAAACAGGATGACGACGTCCATCGGCCTAGCCCTTCATGACGTTGACGCGCTCGACGTCGATGCTGCCGCGGTTGCGGAAGAAACTGACGAGGATCGCGAGCCCGATCGCGGCCTCGGCGGCGGCGACCGTCAGCACGAACATGGTGAAGACCTGCCCGCCGAGATCGCCCAGATGCGCCGAGAAGGCGACGAGGTTGATGTTGACCGCGAGCAGCATGAGCTCGATCGACATCAGGATGACGATCACGTTCTTGCGGTTGAGGAAGATCCCGAAGATGCCGATGACGAAGAGCGCCGCCGCCACGCCGAGGTAGTGTTCCAGTCCGACCATCCGTCCCTCCGGGTCTGTTGCCCGTCTGCTTGCGCGTTGCGCCTAGAGGCCCTGCCCCGGCTTGACGTCCTTGAGTTCCATGGCCTTGGCCGGATCGCGCCACATCTGCGCGAGCGCATCCTGCCGCTTGACCCCGGCGCGGTGGCGCAGCGTCAGCACGATCGCCCCGATCATGGCGACCAGCAGGATGAGGCCCGAGGCCTGGAAGGCATAGATGTAGCGGTCATAGAGCACGAGGCCGAGCGCGCGGGCGTTGTCGGCCTGCGGCAGCGGCGCGTCGCGCATCACCACCCCCTCGGCCGTCTGCCAGACCCCGATCGCCATCCCGAGCTGCAAGAGCAGCACCGTCGCGATCAGGAGCGCAAGCGGCATGGCGCGCGCCATCTCGCCCTTCAGCGCCGCGAAATCGACATCGAGCATCATGACGACGAAGAGGAACAACACCGCCACCGCGCCGACATAGACGATCACCAGCAGCATCGCCACGAACTCGGCCCCCAGCAGCACGAAGAGCCCCGCCGAGGAGAAGAAGGCGAGAATGAGCCAGAGCACCGAATGCACCGGGTTGCGCGCGAGCGTCATCAGAAGCCCCGCCACGACGGCGATGCCGCCGAAGGCATAGAAGGCGTAATCGGCTGGCGTCATCCCTCATCCCCCTTGCGCTCGGCAAAGACGCCCTGCGCGATCGCGAGCGCCTTCTGCATGGCGGGCAGGCCGCCAAAGAGGCTCATCTGGCAGATGACCTCGGCCACCTCGCGCTCGGTCGCGCCGGCCTCGAGCGCGTGGCGGATGGCAAGCTTCAGCTGCGGCTCGGCCTGCGCGCCGAGCACGGTAAGCGCCGCGATCGTGACGAGAAGCCGCGTGCGCGCATCGAGCCCCTCGCGGTTGAAGGTGCGCCCGAAGGCGGCCTCCATGAAATCGCGCGACATGGTCGGGATCAGATCCTCGAAGCCCTTGACGCGAAAGGTCTCGAGCGCGGGGTTGAAGGCGCGCGCCATCTGCTGGCCCTGCTCGACCATCTGCGCCATCATCTTGGTCCAGGGATCGGTCGTCATCTGTAGGGCGCATCGAGTTCGAGGTTGCGGGCGATCTCGGCCTCCCAGCGATCGCCGTTCGCGAGAAGCTTCTCCTTGGTGTAGAACAGCTCCTCGCGGGTCTCGGCGGCGAATTCGAAGTTCGGCCCCTCGACGATGGCATCGACTGGGCAGGCCTCCTGGCAGAAGCCGCAATAGATGCACTTCGTCATGTCGATGTCATAGCGCGTGGTGCGGCGCGATCCGTCCTCGCGCGGCTCGGCGTCGATGGTGATGGCCTGCGCGGGGCACACGGCCTCACACAGTTTGCAGGCGATGCAGCGTTCCTCGCCGTTGGGATAGCGGCGCAGCGCATGCTCACCCCGGAAGCGGGGCGAGAGCGGCCCCTTTTCGTGCGGATAGTTGAGCGTCGCCTTGGGCCTGAAGAAATACTTCATGCCCAGGCCGAAACCCTTGATGAAATCGGCCAGCAGGAAGTACTTGCCCGCCCGCGTCCAGTCGATCTGCGCCATCTCAGCCCCCCACGCCCCAGCGCGCCCAGGCGCCGCCCAGAACCTCGAACTTCGCGAGGAACGCCACCACCACCACCCAGCCGAGCGAGAGCGGCAGGAACACCTTCCAGCCGATCCGCATGAGCTGGTCGTAGCGGTAGCGCGGCACGATCGCCTTCACCATCGCGAAGAGGAAGAAGAAGAACGCCATCTTGAGGAGCATCCAGAACGCCCCGTCGGGCAGGCCCGGCACGGGGCTGAGCCAGCCGCCGAAAAAGAGCAGGCTCATCAGCGCGCACATGAGGAAGATGGCGATGTATTCGCCCGCCATGAACAGCAGATAGGGGGTCGAGGAATATTCGACCATGAACCCCGCCACGAGTTCGGATTCCGCCTCGGGCAGATCGAAGGGCGGGCGGTTCGTCTCGGCCAGCGCCGAGACGAAGAAGAGCACGACCATCGGCAGATGCGGCAACCAGTACCACGAGAAGAGGCCATATGCCCCGTCCTGCGCCGCGACGATGGCCGAGAGGTTCATCGACCCCGTCGAGATGATGATCCCGATGATGATGAGGCCGAGCGAGACCTCGTAGGAAATCATCTGCGCGGCCGAGCGCAGCGAGCCGAGGAAGGCGTATTTCGAGTTCGACGCCCACCCCCCCATGATGACGCCGTAGACCTCGAGCGAGGAGACCGCGAAGACGAAGAGGATCGCGACATTGATGTCGGCAAGCACCCAGCCCGCGTTGAAGGGGATGACCGCCCAGGCCAGAACCGCGAGCACGAACGACAGCAGCGGCGCGAGGAAGAACACCGGCCGGTCCACGCCTGCGGGGATCACGACCTCCTTCACGACGTATTTCAGCGCGTCCGCCACCGTCTGCAAGAGGCCCCACGGCCCCACCACGTTCGGGCCGCGCCGCATCTGCACCGCCGCCCAGATCTTGCGGTCGCCATAGACGAGGAAGAGGAGCGCGATCATCACGAAGCCGATGACAAGCAGGCTCTGCGCCGCGATCACCAGCGCCACCCCCGCCCCCGTCTGCAGAAAGTCACCCATCCCGAGCCCCCGCTATTCGGCCGCAAGCCGGCCCGAGGCCCGGCCCTGCGCCATCGCCGAGAGCTCGGCCATGAGCGCGGAGGCACGCGCGATCGGGTTCGTCAGGTAGAAATCCGCCACCGCCGGCGCGAAATCGCCCGTGCCGAGCGGCGCCGCCGGCAGGGGGGCGAAGATATTCTCGGCCACCTCGTCGATCCGCCCCAGATGGGGATGCGCGGCGATCAGCGCGCCACGCAGTGCCGCCAGCGTATCCCAGGGCTGCGGCGTGCCGACCTCGGCCGAGAGCGCGCGCAGGATCGCCCAGTTCTCCTTGGCCTCGCCCGGCGGGAAGCCCGCCCGCAGCGCCAGTTGCGGCCGCCCCTCGGTGTTGACGAAGAGCCCCGCCTCCTCGACCCACGCGGCAGCGGGCAGGATGATGTCGGCCCGATGCGCGCCCCGGTCGCCGTGGCTGCCCTGATAGATGACGGTCGGGCCGGCCGGGATCTCGACCTCATCCGCCCCGAGGTTGAGGATCGTGCGCGCGGCAAGGATCCCTGCCATCCCGCCCGCCGCCGTCGCGCCCACATCCATCGCGCCCACGCGCCCGGCTGCCGTGTGCAGGATCAGGATCTTCGCGCCCGAGACGGCCGAGAGCGCCTGCACCGTCGCAAGCACCGCAGCCCCGTCGGCCCCCGTGATCGCGCCCTGACCGAGGATGATGAGCGTGGGCTTCCCAGCCACGGCCGAGAAATCCTGCCCGAGCATGCGCGCGAGTGCGGCGCGGTCGGTGCCGATGTGGTTGACCTCATAGGTCAGATCCGCCGCGGGGCCGATCAGCCCCACGCTCGCCCCGCGCAGCCAGGCCTTGCGGATGCGCGCGTTCAGCACCGGCGCCTCGGTCCGCGGATTGGTGCCGATCAGAAGGATCGCGATCGCGCTGTCGATGTCCTCGATCCGCGCGGTGCCGGCATAGCCGCCGCGGTTGCCCGGCGGCAGCGCCGCGCCGTCGGTGCGGCATTCGACCTCTCCCCCCAGTCCGCCGATCAGCGACTTGAGCGCAAACGCGGCCTCCACCGGCGCAAGATCGCCCACGAGGCCCGCCACCGGCCCGGCCTTGAGCGCGGCCGCGGCAGCGGCCAGCGCCTCGGGCCATGTCGCGGGGCGCAGGCGGCCGTTCGCGCGGATATAGGGCCGGTCGAGCCGCTGGCGGCGCAGACCGTCCCAGACGAAGCGCGTCTTGTCCGAGATCCACTCCTCGTTCACGCCGTCATGGTTGCGCGGCAGGATGCGCATGACCTCGCGCCCCTTGGTGTCGACCCGGATCGCCGCGCCCAGCGCATCCATCACATCGACCGTCTCGGTCTTGGTCAACTCCCACGGCCGGGCGGTGAAGGCGTAGGGCTTCGAGGTCAGCGCCCCGACCGGGCAGAGGTCGATGATGTTGCCCTGCAGGTTCGACGACAGCGTCTGGCCGAGGTATGAGGTGATCTCGGCATCCTCGCCCCGGCCGGTCTGGCCCATCTGGGAGATGCCCGCGACCTCGGTCGTGAAGCGCACGCAGCGCGTGCAGGAGATGCAGCGCGTCATGTGCGTCTCGACCAGCGGCCCGAGGTTCAGATCCTCGCTCGCGCGCTTGGGTTCGCGATAGCGCGAGAAATCGACGCCATAGGCCATCGCCTGGTCCTGCAGGTCGCATTCGCCGCCCTGGTCGCAGATCGGACAGTCGAGCGGGTGGTTGATGAGCAGGAACTCCATCACCCCCTCGCGCGCCTTCTTGACCATGGGCGAGGTGGTCTTGACGACCGGCGGCTCGCCGTTCGGGCCGGGGCGCAGGTCGCGCACCTGCATGGCGCAGGACGCCGCGGGCTTGGGCGGGCCGCCCACGACCTCGACGAGGCACATGCGGCAGTTGCCGGCGATCGAGAGGCGCTCGTGATAACAGAAACGCGGGATCTCAACGCCCGCCACCTCGGCGGCCTGGATCAGCGTCATGGCCGGGTCGACCTCGACCTCGATGCCGTCGATGACGATCTTGCGCAGCGCGCTCATGCGGGGGCTCCTCGGGCGGGATCGGTGCCGACCCGGCTGTGGCGGGGCTCGGACCTCGTTCCCTTTTCAAGAACGACGATGGAATCGTGGACATGGATCCCGACGACGCCGCCGGCCGTCGCGGGCCGGTTGGCGGCGAAGGGGTGATACCAGCCGTGCAGATCGTCGATCATCTCGGCGACGGTGCGCATGAAGCCCTGCCGGCGCGGATTGCGCCCCGAGAAATGCGTCCAGTAGGCGGTCTGCAGATCCTCGATGAAATAGAGGCCACCCGTCGACAGACGCGGGAAAAGCGCATCGAGACTCGCCCGGATGTGCACACCCCGGTGGCTGCCGTCATCGAGCACGATGTCGAGCCCGCCCATCTCTGCCACCACGGCATCGAGAAACGCCGGATCATCCTGCGAGCCGATCCGCACGGCCCCGTCGCGCCCGTCGAGCGCCGCGCAGCCCGGATCGATGTCGATGCCGAAGATCGTCGCCTGCGCGCCGAAGTATTTCCGCCACAGCCCGAGCGAGCCCCCCCTCGAGACGCCGATCTCCAGAAAACGCAGGGGGCGGCCGCGCCAGGGCGCGAAATAACGATCATAGAGCGGCAGGTAGTGATGCCACTTGTGGGCGATCGGCCCCTCATGGCTCCAGAAGATGTCCGCGAGCGGCCCGTCGGATGCGCTTTCCGCCGGCCTGCCGCCCGCATGGTGAAAGCGGCGCATGTAGTCGTTGCCCGATCTGGGCCAGGCGGGCGCCTGCGGGGCTTGGGGTCCGGGCGCGGCCATCACTGCGTCATCCTCAGCAGCCGGCCGAGCGTCGAGCCCGCCGCGATTTCCCCGCCACCGACGCGGCAGAGGCTGTCGGCATCGTCGCGCCGCGCGCCGCGCTCGGCCAGCCAGCGGTCGGCGGCGGCCTCGACGCGCATCTTTTCGGCCGGATCGTCGACGAAGGCGCGGATCTCGTCATCCGCGAACCCCGCGAGCGAGGCGCGGTGCTTGAGGTCGAGCATGAACAGGATCCCGCGCAGGCGGTTGGCCTCGATCGCGGGGCAGCCCTTGCGGATGGCGTTGCCGACATCGATCAGCACGAGGCCATCGAAGACGCCCGCCACGTCGCGGATCGAGGCCGGGCGCGGCTCGGCCGTGGCGGCCGGCAGCGCGAGCGCACCCGTCAGCGCCAGCGCCGCCATCATCCGCACCGATGCGCGCATGGCCACCATGCCCCTACTCCGCCGCCATCGCGCCGCTGCGCCCGGTCTTGCGCGCCTTGATCCGGTCCTCGATCTCGCCCCGGAACTGGCGGATCAGGCCCTGGATCGGCCAGGCGGCGGCATCGCCGAGCGCGCAGATCGTGTGGCCCTCGACCTGCTTCGTGACGTCCTGAAGCATGTCGATTTC
>Ga0172372_10012597_pt1 | contig 10578 bp, 10 predicted proteins | sample LakKiv5m_2_FD_114544 | JGI IMG/M metagenome (GOLD analysis project Ga0172372, IMG submission 114544) | Freshwater microbial communities from Kabuno Bay, South-Kivu, Congo - kab_092012_9.5m | ecosystem: Environmental > Aquatic > Freshwater > Lake | place: Democratic Republic of the Congo... | reverse complement strand
TTATTAAAATGTTCTGGTTGAATATTAACATCAATAAGATTAGCAGGAGAAATTGATGAAAGATATTCTTTAAACGCATACATGGCTTCGCTGTTATACAGCGGAACAAGGATAAGATCTTGTTCAAGTTTTACTCTGTAGTTATGTGGTAAAACATCAGGAACATTAATAAACTTACGAAAAATTTCTTTATTCATTTGAAAAACCTTTCAACTTAGACAACAAAAACTCTTTTAACGTTTGACTCTTTGAAACTTTGACATCTAAATTAACTTCAGACAACGGCTCAAGGCAATCAGGACAAGCAACGGAAAAGGCTGTGTCGTTTTGAGTAACGACTAAAGCTAATTTGCCAAATAAGTTGGCAAGATTAGGTGTATGGTACGTACAACACGAAGCACAAAAACCATAAATGTTTTCAATTAATCCATTAGATGGTTCATGTAAACAATCTTTACAAACTTCTATGTCGTCCACAGGGTAGACTTCATCAACGACTGCATTACAAAGTTCGCACTCTTCTTTAGTAAAGTAAGTTGTTTTAGAAGAAGGTGTAAAACTAGAGCCCCAGTTTTGATAACGATAATCGTAATCAGAAAAAGGTTTAGTTTCAAGAACAGGTAATACGGTCTTAACATAAACGTGCTTAACATTTAAATCCATAGTTGTAAGAGTTTTATAAGCACTCTTAATACAAGATAAAAATGTAGAGACATCTAATGTTTCGTCTGTAGTATGTTGTTTATCATAACCAATAGACAGGTTAACACCACTAATTCCATATGCAGGCATAAGATCGCTTATGTCTGTATAAGACCCAATGGCTTTCTTAAAGTATTCTTGAGTAAAAATGTCGATGAGGGAAGTATTTGAATCAGAGTATTGGACGGCATCAGTAGAACCTTGACGGTCAAACTGTACCATGAAATTAATCTTGTCGGCAAAAACATTTAAATCATTCTTAATAAATGCTTTAGTACCAAGACCACCAGACTCTTCGCCACTAGGCAAAAAGATATGCGGTCTTAGACCAGCAAACAAATAAAGAATGATAGCAACTATTCCAGCACGATCGTCGGCGCCAAGTCCACCCTTACCACTTAAAAGAAATGGTGCAGGATCATAATAAGAATAATTATTATATTGGTTAGTGGACATTGTTACAAGTAGTTTATTAGGTGTAGGTTTAACGGTGTCTGTATGAGCAACCATTAGAAAAGGTTGTTTACCAACACCGCATATGTATGATTCAGAACCATTGTTTACAAATTTAATTTGATATTCAAAATAGGTAAGAACATCAATCATAAATAATTGTAAATCAGATTCGTTACACATTAAAACATATTCAAGTAAAGGTGTAACATCATCTATATCTAACAAATCAATTAAACTTTCTGCAAAACTCCAAAGAAAGTCTTTAAGGATTTTGTTTTCAGTCATAAGTTCCTTGTCTTATTTGGCAAAGTAAATAAGTCCTAGCGTAAAACTTAACTGATGATGTAAGCCATCAATCAAGTGTTGCATAGCAAGCCGACAATAATCAACCATCTTATCATCTTCATACTTTTGAAGATAAAGATTAGCAAGAATATTGTAGCCTACTTCTTTCACCTCAACGCGTACCTTGGCGTTGAATGGTGCATCGACAACGAAACAGTTTGTCCAAGGCCAGCCATCGCTGCTTGGATTATCTTTGCGAGTCAGTACAATGCTAAGACTCGACAAAGAAGATTTATACAAATCACTAACAAGCTTACGAGCTGCCCTTTCACCAGCCTTTTGCGTGTCAATGTTAAAGTCGCTGCTTAAATCTTTATTAAAAAGAATTTCGGCAGCAAAAACAACGGGAGCCTTACCAAACACAACCTTAAAGGTAATATGTTTTTGTAAAGCGAAATACTTAACATCTACAATAGATGGAAACTCTATTGTAGAGTAAGGTTTAGAATCAAACGAACGTTTGAATTCCATAAAACCTCCGTATCAAAACAACAACAAAAAAGTCAAAGAATTATTTAGACTCAACAAACTTAACATAACGCTTCGAAGAAATTTCTTTCTTAACAAAGCGTTCGACTAAAGCATCGACTTCAAATTCGTCAAAGTCATAAGCTTCAATCTTAAAAGAGGATGGCAAGTAGGCACAAACATCTTCCCAATCAAGACGACCAGATTGGTACATCTTTAAAAGACGTTCCTTGCCATTAAGTGGATCGGCCTTAAGAGTTTCTTCAACCAATGGGTTGACATAACCTTCAGGACGACGAACAACAAAAGGCAAAGCCCACGTAGTAAAAGTGCTTTGCACAGGTGGAATATCAACAAAGCCGAAAGCTTTATAAGCTTCAAGCTTGTCATCACCTGGTTGTTCGACCACTTCAAGAACTTGTGTTCGTAACAGTTTGCGAATTGGTGTCTTAACTAATTGGCTTGAACCAATTTCGTCAAGATCCAAGTAAGCTGATACGATCATCTTTCTTGGTGTCCCAAACACAAATTTAAGATTGTCTTTCGACATAGTCTTAAAGGTGCGGTCAAGCAACTTTTCTTGGTAGGTTGGTGACTTATCCAAGATAACGGCTGCTGCTTGTTGGGCAATACTTAGAGTGCTCTCTAAGTTTGGTTTGAAAAAGACAGGCACACGAAATTCGTAGAAGCCATTGTGTTCCCGTAAGAACGTGGCTTTACGATTACCGTTAAAGTCAACGGTAAAGATATTGTTGTGGTCGTTAAGACGAACACCCCAAACATCTTTCGGCGTGGTACCTTTCAATACCCAGCTCCGAACTTTTGCGATCATCATAACGATGATTGACTTCACATTTGGGTTTAATTTACCCATATTATCTATTCGGGTCTTGCAACCCAGGGTACCTTTCATCACCCTCGACTAACTATCACCGTTAGTCTATCTTCACGAATGTCACGTAGCCTTTTTTGTATGGGAGATGCTTAGCTCCCAATGGATTAACCCCAAATTTTATTAAGGGTATCATCCATGTCACAAAGTTCAACAGAATCAGTCTCTATATTGCTATAAAGAAAATCGTGTTGACTTTGTTTAAACGCACGTTCGTCTTGACGATCAAAACGATAAGGTCTTTTGTGACCTTTTGTCACGCCGTACTTACGTACAACGCTAAGTCTTTTTTCGTCAAGATGACGACAGAACTTCGAGTGCATAACCTTACCACGAAGTTTGGTAGCCGGTAACTGTGGTTCTTCACTGACAGGGCGAGATAGCCTGACCCTGTATGTCGTTTCAAAGCTTGTGACTTTTTTAAGACCACGAAGTTTGAACTGCGGGACACTGTCAACGATAGGCAAGTTAACTTCTGCCTTATCTTCGACAATGACTTTTTGTTCTGGCATAAATGCCAAAATAAAAAGGCAAACGACAAGAAGAAAAAATATAAGTATCATAAATGTGCCTCCTTTCATGCACATATATAACGGTATACTATCACCGTATACCTATAGTCTAAAGTTATAAAGGGTTGGCAAGGAACGACCTTGCTTAATGGCCCAATAATATAACTCTCCAAAGTGCACTATTGCTAGTGCACTTCAGAAAATTATTTATTAATAATTTCTACTACTTTCAAATAATCGGGTAAGTATTGAAAGGCATATACCCAATTATTGTATTGCCTACGTGACATGACATCACGTGACAATACAGCTTTTTCATCATCCTTACGGATAATATTAAAAGTTAATATAGCCATATAGGAACTCCTTGGCAGTAGGTTGCCAGCCAATTTGAGCTTTAAATAGCTCACCAAAACCTACCCTTTCGGATAGGTTTCAGAAAGTTATTTATTTTAAGTTATTTATTTTTAGAATAAAAACGATTCTTAATTTTAACAACTTTATAACTTGTCATTGATGGTTCAAAATCTTGAAGATGTGAATCAAAGTCAAAACGAATAAAGTATTCGTCTAACTTTTGATTAAAATCTAAAAAAGGTTTTGAATCAATTTTAAGACGTCTTTTTGCTTCTAAAATTAAAATCTTAGAAACAAATGGAAAATACTTTTTAAGTATTTTCATTTCAGTATTTTTCATAATTCCTCCTTAAAAATATTAAGTCCTGTTTGCGCAGTGACTTAAAAGATAACAATAAACATATAAGATAATAGAACCTTTCCTCCTTTAAAAAGGTTCACTAAAACCACCACAGATGGTGGCTTTAAAAAACATTTTCCAAAGCAAAAAGCAACATAAGAATATACGTTGTTTTAAGATTTATACAACAATATAATACGCTATCATATCACAAGAATACACTGTAAAAGTAAAGTGTATTACCTATGTTGTAGCATAGTTTTTTTCATATGTTTAAATCAAAGAAATACAACCTTAATGCAACACCATTATATACTATCACTATGATTGCATAGTAAATAGTTGATAAAGTATATTGCATATGTTGTAAGTTAGTTGTTTAAAAAAGGTGCTATAGAAAAACTTTTCTAAGCAAGCTAACTTCAAAGTATAATACATATAAGATCGGTCAACCCCAAACCCAATACAAATAATCTATTAAAAGTACCTAAAAGATAAAAATCGGATTACTAACAGACCCACGCACACACTACACACACTCACTGCGTGTAACGCATAACGTAAATCCGTAAATAACCAATAAGTACCATAGGTACAATTAATAAATATAGTATAGTATAGGGTAGGGGGTAGGGGGGGTAGTAGGGAACGGGTTGTTACGAGGCAAAGGACCTACCATCATCTCCCTAGCCAAAAACCAGGGACATCAAGGAACGGTTCTACACAGGCAATGTCACCCTATGTTCAGGGAAACAATCACCATGTGCTCTGCCAGTACTGCCAGTCTAATCTTCCGGTCTCTCTACACAAACGCTCAGACGCCGCTATGGCTTGTACTGAAATCATTCCGGTAGAGAAATGAAAGTGTAAGTATATATAATGCGAGTAGTATACTAATTAAGTAAGTATATATATATGGGGTAGGATATATATATAGGTACTTATGTGGTTATTTAGTAGGGATTGTTATGCGGTTGTAGGTATGGTTTGGAAAAATTTGTAGGGAATATACCCCCCCTAACAACCACATATAGGAACAACTCACTACTATATACACATATGGAACAACTACTACTATATATAACATTTAGCAGACCCCACCGAATTTTTGGGTTTAGGGGTTAGACTATGCCTTTCTATTATATTATAAATTAGGAATAGTCCTATTTAATAGATAAAAGTAGGAGAATCACACCTATTAATAGTAGTATCCAGTTCCTAAAAAAGTAATAATATGTTAGCACTTCTTAGCCTAAAGGTCAGCAAATTGCGAACAGGTTAGCAATGTGCAAAACCTTACACAACATCTTGTTATTATTATTTATTTGTTGTACAATAATAAACATAACAAGGAGGACTCAATATGTCCGGAAGAATAGAAGTTGCTGGATGGGAAGCGGCGAATACAATTGCGAAGCATCTTGCCACTAATGGTTATCAAATAAAAATCGAAGCTGATCAAGCTTTTATTGGTCAAACTGAACTACGTTATATTGTTTCTTTCTGCCATCCCGTTTATGATGGTGGGACTTTTGAACTTATTGACGAGGAATTTGAAGGAACTCGTTCATGGAAAGATATTAAAGCAGAACTCAAACTCGGAGAAGCGGATATAGCCGAAGGGTTAGACCATCTTACCGAAAGTGCCGTTTGGGTTGCAAAAGGTGACACCGACGGAGATGTTGATGTTAAAAAGAAAAAAGGAAAAAAATAATGTTTTATTTATTTAGGGATGACACCCTTATTCAACTTTGTGCTACGCCCGAGGGAATTGTGAGCGAAGTGAACCGAGCACTGGCTAATTTCAGGACTTATGGTGGATTAAACTTTCATGAAGAAGGGAACCACTTCGTTGCCTACTATGGTAACTTAAAGACTAACCTGACGGTTCGCTGGGAAAAAGAAGAAGATAAAAAGGATTTTGAAGATAAGGTTCAAACAAACTTCTGAAACTGCTTTCATAAAAATGTAAGCGTTTTACAATAGCGCGTTTCCTTTAAGAGTAGTATGCTGAAGGTGTGGAGGATCAGCATATGAAAAAGAAAATTACATTGTATTCACTATATGAGATTTATGATTATGGTAGAACACGTTTTGCCGGACGCTTCGCGTCCTTGCAAAAACTAAAAGCTGCCGCTTTGTTTATGAGTAATTGGTTTTATGAAGCGGAAGAAAAAGTTGATGAGTTTGAAGAAATCGTTCAGTTGTCTACAAATGGTTGACAACTAATTTCGTTTATGCTTATAATAAAAGTATGAACGAAAAATCTTTGCCGTCTGAGTCCAATCGTATTTGGACCGACGAAGAAATTGAATCACATCGATTACAAGACTGGGAACACTATCATCGTTTCTTTAAGGAAACGAAACATTTTTATTATTATGTGCATAGCCGCGGGTATGTAGAGAAGTACCCAAAAGAAAAATATGCTGATAATGGCCCGTTGAGTTGGGAATTTCAAAAAGTTAATACGCAATTATATAAACGTAATAAAAAAAACAAACACGAAGAGTATCTGTCCGTAATTGTTGATCATCGTCGTTATCCTGTTAAACTTCTGGTAGCTCAAACTTTTTCGCGCATTTGGAAACCAGGATCAAGAATAATGCATATTAACGGAAAAATATCAGATTGTAACTTTACTAATCTATTAATTATTCCACCAGGCAGTAAGTTAAAACCTACTCATCGGGGAAAAAGAATTCAAGTTCTTCTTGATCGCAAGTGGATTAATTTTGACACATTAAAGGAAGCTGCTGTTTATCTAAACATTTCGTTGTCATCTTTCAGGAGGTACTTAAAAGATGAAAAAAAGATTAAGTCTAAAGACAAAAAAAAGTTTATTCGTTATCGATATTTTTAAGATGTGCTATAATACGAAGATGGAGGATATGTAAACATGGATGGTCAAAACTTTGACCCCAAGTTTGGTGCGGTTATTCAACCTCAAGAAGTTGTCAAACCAATTAAGACTCGTGATGAATTTGTTCAAGGCTTAATTGCCAACCAACAAAAGCCACGTCCATCTGGCTGGTTTAAAGTTAATAACTTTGAAGAAGAAGAAGAAACCTTAGCTGAACAAACGGGAGCATCAGAGTTTGCCGCTGGTATTATTCGTCCAGAATTTAACCAGAAGCAAATTCAAAAAGTTAATCAAGATCAATCCGACGTAGACAATAAATTAGTCGCGTCATCTTACGATCCAACACAAGACAATAAATGGTTATACGGCAGTAACTTAAGTGTTACGCGTTATGATGCTTTACGTCGGGCGGTTGGTTTGAAGGATGGGCAATCATTTACTGATTACTATGCGACAAACAAATTTGTTCCCGAAGGATTCCAACTTGATGCTAAACTTCTTTTAAGAGAAGAAAAGATTAAAGCACTCGAAACCCAAATGCTTGAAGGCAAGATGGGTTATGATACTTTTCTCTATAAAGCCTATGGGAAAGATTTATTAAAAATGAACGGACATGATTTGTCCAGTTCCCTCTATTGGTATACAAGACGCAAGAATGGTCAATACGATAATATTAAAAACAATCTGGCCTTTATGGATCAGATTTTACGCTCAGCTGAACGCTCATACTTAGGCGAAGAATGGAACCGTACTTCAAGTGGTTTAAAACTAAACGACATTGAAGGAGCGATTGCTTCAGATAAACCAATTAGTCCAGAACTTATGCGTGATCTTTTTCCACAATTGTTTGAAGCATTAGATGGTCAAGTAGAAAATGACCGTAAGATTATGGATCTTTTTATGGCAGGACAACTTGGTCCTGGTATGTTTCGCCCATACATTGATGCTGATGGCGATGGTAAGATTGATTATTACTTACACACAAATGGTCGACTCTATTCTGCAAAAGCAGAAGCTGAAGCTGGACCTAATGATGCGAAAGTTATTTATGATAATAAAGGTGAAGTTGCCGAAATTTATTTACCTGGCGCATGGAGCTGGGATCGCGGTGTTACCGAATCTGCTTTTACACAATTTGCTAAAATCTTTTACGGCGTTCCAGAATTAGTCGGTTATGTTGGCGCCGCTCTTGTCGATGTCGGTGAAGGTGTTTTTGGACAAGGATTTGATTTCTCTGCATTAGGAGATTTTTACACTTGGTCGCAAAAATTCCAAAACGGAAATGAATTATTATCAAATCAATTTTACGTACAAGATGGAACTTTGATTAATAAAGATGGTGAAGTTAATTACATGAACGCACTTCGTGGTATTTCCGAAGGTGTTGGTATGATCACGGGGATGGTTACTCTTGCAGGAGTCGCGGGGTACTTAGGTAAAGGTGCAGCCGCTGCAAGTAATACATTTAAAGGAACTCAACTTTCTTTAGATACAGCCAAAAACTTTGGATATAAATTTTCGCAAATTAAAGGTTTTGTACCTAAAACACTTTATGCAATTGGTAGTATGTCAAATCGTATTTCAATGATTAAGAATGGCGCTCCACTTTTTTCATCTGGCGCAAGCATGTGGGGCATGAGTGCTGAAGCTGCATTGTACTTAGCAGGTCGCGACTTTTTAAATACAGCAGGTGAATTGGCATCTCGGCAAGAACTCACTAATCTTTCTACGGAAGATATTTTTGCACGTACAATGGAAATGACTGCAGTCAATGCTGCAATTACATTTACTTTTCGTGCTGTTAATGACGTTGGTTTAACAGATCGTTTGGCTGCTTTAACACGTGGTAAACAAATTGCTAATAAAACTTTAACCAATTTAATGGATACTGGTTTAGGTAAAGCTGCTGTTGGACATATTTCTAAGTTTACAAAATTTACACCTGTTATTAACACACTTGCTGATATGGTTGAAAACTGGGCAACAATGGCAATGAACATTGGTGTTAGTATGAACGAAGAAGACTATAAACCTTTTGAATCTATGGCCAACTTAGTTGCTGGTTCAAAGTCAATGTTGAATAGTCCATCAGCAATGGCGATGCAAATTACTCAAGGTATTCAAACCTACCGTGGTTCACTTGGATGGAATACAAGAACTGGTCAAGCAACACGTGATATTGTTGCTGCCGTTCAACATACTCGAGGAACAATGCAAGGTGTCGAAAACGATTTCCGCGCTGCTTTAATTAAAGCTACCGGTAACGAACGTACTGCTCTTGAAAGAGTCTATAATAAATGGTTGGATATTCGTCAACATGTTTATGATTTTAAAGTTAAAGCCGATGGCACGATTGAAATGGGTGCTAGAAAACTAGACGATAGCGGAAAACCAATTCTTACTAACGATCCCGATGCTAGTGATTTAGCATCTTTACTTTGGTTGCAACGCACAATGAGTGGTTTTGTTAATCTTAAAGATTTTGATCCTTATGAATTAAACCAAGGCGATCTTGATATTGTTTCTCGTAACATGAAGAAAACAATTGAAAAGTATAACATTGAAAAGTTTGTTGTTAAACAATCATTGATTTATGGTGCGTATAACTCTTATATGGACAAACGTCAAGCCAAGTATGATGAATGGTTAAAAAACCCAAAGTCTTTGCGCGATACATTTAATAAAGGATTTAAAATTTATCAATTGGTTGAATCTCGTTTAGGTAAAGCCCGCTCTGCTACAGACTATGCTGGTACCAATGCATTGTCAGCTCCAGCTCGTTTAGCATTTTTTGAATCCTTACAACGCATTCGTACATCCAACTTCCGCGATGCATATCTTGCAAATGACTTAGCACTTATCAATTCTTCAAAAGAATTTAGTGATCAAGTTGCTCAAGATGCTGAGCTTTTAGAAATTTCTACTTTGGGTGGTCGATTTGTTTTAAATAATCTTACGGTAGAAGAACTATCTAAGATTGCAGAAAAGAAAAACAATTCATTAGGCAAAGACAAACAAACCACATTACAAAACGAAAAAGGATTTTTAATTCGTTATATTTTAACTAACTTAAAAACAAACGAGCTACAAGATGAAATGCGTTCTCTTGCTAACGATCCAAACGCTCAAGGTAGTGGCGATTTACTTTTAAGATTAAAAGGTGAAGGCGGAACATCTGCTCAACAAAAACGTCGTCAAGATATTATGAAAGTCCTAGACGTTCTTGTTTATTGGGAAGCTAAAATTAAAGAAGCTAATCCCAATCACGTTTCTACAATTCGTAAAGCTGGCGATTCTTATATTATTCGTAACCAACTAGAAAACGAATCTTATGGCCTTAACATTATTGATTATATTGGTTCTTTTTTACGTGGCGTAACCGCATTGAAAATGCAAAATCTTGCTGGCATAGATATCATTGGTTTCAAAACAAACGCTATCGCCAACTTAATGGATCGGTTTGATGGTGCAAAAGCGGGAACCTTCTTAGAAAGTATTAACAAAAAAGATGAAGCTTCAATTAAGCGTGTTAATGATTTCTTAAACTTAATGGTTGAAAAAGGTGTTTTATCTTATGATGAAGCAGCTTTAGGTTATGACGCTAAGTTTAATAATGATACAGTTCGTAGTCAAGAAAACTCTG
>Ga0172372_10012596_pt1 | contig 10578 bp, 6 predicted proteins | sample LakKiv5m_2_FD_114544 | JGI IMG/M metagenome (GOLD analysis project Ga0172372, IMG submission 114544) | Freshwater microbial communities from Kabuno Bay, South-Kivu, Congo - kab_092012_9.5m | ecosystem: Environmental > Aquatic > Freshwater > Lake | place: Democratic Republic of the Congo... | reverse complement strand
GTTCGGCGGCGTCACCGCGACGGGCACTGCGACCGGTTCTCCTGCGCTGGCGCCCATGCTCGTCATCATCCTCGGGCTGATCGCCATCCTCATGACGGCCGTGCAGGTCGTTCTCATGTACTTCCGATCGGCCGTGCTGATCGTCCTGGCGGGCGTCTTGCCTCTGAGCGCGTCGATGACGAACACCGAGGGAGGGCGTCAGTGGTTCGGAAAGACGATGGCCTGGGCCATCGCGTTCATGCTCTACAAGCCCGCCGCCGCGATCATCTACGCGTCGGCACTCTCGATGGACTGGGCCGCTGACGGCTTTCAGGGAGCGCTCGTGGGCATTTGCATGATGTGCATTGCGGTCTTCGCCCTGCCGGCCACGATGCGCCTGGTGGTGCCCGCGACGTCGGCCGTGGCCGGGTCGTCGGGGGGTGCCGCTGGTGGTGCGGCCGCGATGGGTGCCGCGAGCATGATGAGCGGCGGGGGAGGCGGCGGGAAGTCGTCTGGCCCGACTGGCGCTGCGCCCGCGCCGAGCGTGTCGGCCGCGCCCGCTGGCTCGAGCGCCGCTGGTGGCGGCTCGGGCGGTCGCCTGGTCTCCTCGACGCCGGCTGCGGCCGGCAAGGGAGCCGGTGCGGCCGGGGGCGGTGGCGCTGCTGCTGGTGGCGGTGCAGCTGCTGCAGCTGGTCCCGCCGCGGCGGCTGTGGTCGCTGGCCAGGCGGCCGCGGGCGCTGTGAAGTCCGCTTCGAACAAGGGGGTCCAGGATGAGTAGCGTCGAACAGAGGACGTACGGAAACTTCCGTCGTCCCGAATCGCCCGGCATCGCCGGTCTGGGATCTCTCGGCACCGCCGTGCTGTTCGGCGGCGCTCTCGTCGCGGTCTTCCTGGTGGCTCTGCGGATCTGGATTCCCGTCCTGATCTTCCTGCCGATCTGGTTGGTAGCAGTGGCGGTCATGGCCATCAAGGACAAGCACGGCCGCACCGCCGGCGCCCGCGTGGCCACCCGGCTCAGCTGGGCGCGTGCTCGCCGTGCCGGCACGACGGTCTACCGGTCGGGACCGCTCGGCCGAACCCAGCACGGCACCTATCAGCTGCCGGGTCTCCTGGCGGCCACGGTGCTGCACGAAGCTCAGGACGCCTACGGGCGTCCCTTCGCGATGCTGCAGTACCCCCAGGTCGGCCACTACAGCGTGACGATGGCCGTCACCCCGGACGGGGCGTCCCTGGTCGACCAGTCGCAGATCGACGCGTGGGTGGCCGGTTGGGGCCAGTGGCTTGCCGAGCTCGGAAACGAGCTCGGCGTCGTGGCCGCCCAGGTCACTATCGAGACGGCACCGGACTCAGGTGCCCGGCTCCGCCGGGAGGTCAGCTCCCGGATGAGGGAAGCGACCGACGCGCCCGCCCTGGCCACTCAGATGCTCAACGAAGTCATGACCGACTACCCGTCAGGCTCGAGCCAGGATCGCGCGTGGGTCTCGGTCACGTTCAGTGGCCGGACACCGTCGGGCAAGCGCCGCACCGCCGACGAGATGGCACGCGATATCGGGAGCCGGCTGGCGACGATGACGCAGTCCCTCTCGGGCGCCACGGGAGCCGGTGCGGCCACCCCGGTGACGGCGGCCGAGCTGTGCGAGATCGTGCGCACGGCGTACGACCCTCAGGCGGTGACCGACTTCGACCTGGCCCGCGACGAGGACCAGGAGCCGGAGATCAGCTGGAGCGATGGCGTCGGCCCCGCCGCGGCGGAGGAGCACTGGGACCACTACTTCCACGATGGCGCGGTCTCCCGGTCGTGGTTCATGTCCGTGGCGCCTCGTGGTGAGGTCTACTCCTCGGTGCTGGCGCGTCTGCTGAGCCCGCACGCTGACATCGACCGCAAGCGAATCTCGATCCTGTACCGGCCGGTCAGCGCAGGCAAGGCAGCCGACACCGTCGAGCGTGACAAGCGGGTCTCCGACGTCAGGGTCACCTCGTCCAAGAGGCCGTCAGCTCGAGCGCAAGGAGCCCGGGCGGCGGCCTATCAGACCGCTGCGGAGGAGGCCCGCGGTGCGGGTCTGACCGACTTCGCACTGATCGCCACGGCGACCGTGCTGGACGAGGCTCGGATGACTGACGCGTCGGTGGCGTTGGAGTCGCTGTCAGCGACGGCGCGACTGCTGATGCGCCCCGCCTACGGCTCGCAGGCTCCGGCGTTCGCGGCCGGACTGCCTCTGGGCCTGATGCTGCCGGCGCACTCACGTGTGCCGATCGAAGTCCGGGAGTACCTGTGAAGCGGCGCCGCTCGGAGCCGGTCGACCTCACGCCGGCCCAGCTGGCCGAGCGCGAGCGATACGAGGCCGACCAGGCGATGCAAGCAGCGCTCGCCAAGAAGCCGTCACGGGTCGGCGCTCGTGGCTGGTCTGGCCAAGGTGCCGGTGCTGCGGGCTACATCAGCCCGCCGACCGACTGGCGCGGATCCACCGTGCAGGTGTGCGGCCTGTGGCCGTTCGCGGCCGGTTCTGGCGTGCCCACGATCGGCGTGCCGCTCGGGCGCTACCTGGGGCCCAACGGCCACGGGTCGACGGTCTGCTGTGATCCGATCTCCTGGTTCGAGCGAACCTCGCTGATCCTGAACCCGTCGATGTTCGTCCTCGGCCTGCCGGCCCTGGGCAAGTCGACGCTGGTGCGGCGCATATCCCTGGGCCTGTCGGGCTTCGGGGTCCTGCCGATGTTCTTCGGCGACCTGAAACCTGACTACGTCGACCTCGTGGAGGCGATGGACGGCCAGGTCATCCGCCTCGGCCGCGGCCGCGGTGGTCTGAACGTCCTCGACCCCGGTGGCGCCGCCCAGGCCGCGGCGCGGTTGCAGGGCAAGGCCAAGATAGCGGTGCTGGCCGACATGAAGGCCCGGCGGGAGACGATGGTCGGTGCCCTGCTGACCATCGCCCGGCGCACGCCTCCGACGGTCCATGAGGAGAACATCGTCAGCGCCGCCCTTCGGGTGCTCGACGACAAGCACGACGGCGTACCGATCCTCGGAGATCTCCTGCGGGTCATCCGCGAGGCCCCCGAGGAACTGCGCCGCGTCGCCCTCGATCGCGGCGACCTCGACCGATACCGCGATGCGACTCACGACCTGGAAGCGTCTCTGATGGCGCTGACCGGCGACGACCGCCTCGGAACCATGTTCAACGCCCCGACGTCGGTAGCCATGGACATGGGCCGCCCGGTCGTCTTCGACGTCTCGGCCGTCGACGAGTCCGACAAGGACCTCCAGGCAGCCACGCTGATGGCGTGCTGGTCGACGGGCTTCGGTGCGATCAACGTCTCCCACGCGCTGGCCGACGCCGGCCTGGAGCCTCAGCGGCGGTACTTCATCGTCCTGGACGAACTGTGGCGGGCACTTCGTTCGGGTCCGGGCATGGTCGACCGGGTCGACGCGCTGACCCGACTCAACCGCCAGATGGGTGTGGGCCAGGCGATGATCTCGCACACCATGTCGGACCTGCAGGCGTTGCCCAACCCCGAGGACCGGATGAAGGCGCGAGGGTTCGTCGAGCGTGCCGGCTTCGTCGTCTGTGGTGGTCTGCCCGAGGCCGAGATGAAGGACCTCACCACGGCGGTAGGCATGTCTCAGGCTGAGCAGCAGCTCCTCATGTCCTGGTCGTCGCCGGCGACCTGGGACACCGGTGGCACGTCGGCGCCCCCTGCTCGAGGCAAGTTCCTCATCAAGGTCGGTTCCCGCCCGGGCATCCCCGTGCAGGTGCAGCTCACCGAGGCCGAGCGTGCCGTCAACGACACCAACAAGCGGTGGGCACAGGTCGACCGGCCAGCCGCGCAGGTGGTCTGAGCCATGTCGTCGATCAAGCAACCACGCAACGCTCCCTCGGCCGATACCGAGGCCGTCCTTCTGGGCGTGTTCCTCGCCGTGGTGGTCGTCATCGGTGGTGGGATCTACGGCACCGCGCACCTGTCCGCGCTCGTCGACGACCGCCCGAGCCCGAGCGCCAACCCGTTCACCGTGGTGATCGGAACGTTCACCGGTGACGTGCCCTGGACTGGCTCGTCGACGGTCGTGGCCGTCCTGCTCGGTGTCGCGGTGCTCCTGCTCGCCGTGGCGATCGCCACGGTGGTGCTGCGCCACCGTGGTGGTCGAGGACGGGTCGACCGTGCGGCGTCGCGCATGGGCCGCGGCCGCGCGATCGCGCCTCTGACGCACAAGTCGACCTCCGGTGCTGCCAAGCGCCTCGGCGTCGACGCCGGTCCGGGACTGCCGATCGGCAGGTCCGTGGCCACCGGCGCTGCCCTCTATCAGGACTGGGAGGCCGTCAGCGTCGATATCGCCGGCCCCCGAACCGGCAAGACCACGAGCCGGGTCATTCCCGCGATCCTGGCCGCACCTGGCGCCGTGGTGACGACCAGCAACAAGCGCGATGTCGTCGACGCCACCCGCGGGGTCAGGGCCCACGAGGGGCGCGTGTGGGTCTTCGACCCTCAGGGCCTCGTCGACGAGCCCTTGACCTGGTGGTGGAACCCGCTGTCCTACGTCACCGACGAGACCAAGGCGCAGGCTCTCGCGGAGATCTTCGCGACCGCGAGCCGTCGCGCCGACGCCCGCACCGATGCGTACTTCGACTCGGCCGCGCTCGAGCTCCTGGGGAACCTGCTTCTGGCCGCGGCTCTGGACTCGCGGCCGATCACCGACGTGTACGTCTGGATCACGGATCCCAATGACGACACAGCCGCCGAGATCCTGGACCGGCACGACTACCCGCTGCCGGCAGCCTCCGTGCGCGGTGTGGTCGGCTCGCCCGACAAGCAGCGCGCCGGCGTCTATGGCACCGCCCAGCAGGTCGCGTCGTTCCTGACGAACCGTCAGGCGACGCGCTGGGTGACGCCAGCTGGAGGCGGACTGCACTTCAGTCCTGAGGCGTTCGTGGCCACGACCGACACGCTCTACAGCCTGTCTAAGGAGGGCCGTGGGAACGCCGGCCCTCTGGTCACGGCGCTCACGGTGGCGGTGTGTGAGGCCGCCGAGGAGCACGCGAAGCGTCAGCCTTCGGGGCGTCTGCGGGTGCCGATGGTGGTGGTGCTCGACGAGGCCGCGAACGTGTGCCGCTGGTCGGAGCTGCCCAACCTGTACTCGCACTACGGCTCGCGTGGGGTGAACATGCTGACGTTCCTGCAGTCGTGGTCGCAGGGGGTCGAGGCGTGGGGCCGGGAGGGCATGCGCAAGCTGTGGTCGGCCTCGAACGTGAAGGTCTACGGCGGCGGTGTCAGTGAGGTCGAGTTCCTCAGCGAGCTCGCGCAGCTGATCGGGGACTACTCACACATCGAGTCGTCCACGTCGTACCAGCGCACCAGCGGCCGATCGGTCTCACGTCAGCACCGCACCGACAAGATCCTCGACGTCGCCGACCTCGCGGCACTCGATCGTGGCCGCATGGTCGTTCTGGCTTCGGGCGCTGTTCCTGTGCTCGCTCGGTCTCAACCCTGGTACGAGGGCCCCGACCGAGAGGCCGTGCAGTCCTCGATCAACACCTACGCCCCGGGGACGGCGCAGTGACCACGCCACGCGGCGTGGGGGAGTGGGCCGACGGTGAGGAACCCGTCGACACACTCGGCGAGGAGCTCGAGCTCGAGGACGTCCCCGACCAACCACCCGACGAAGAACCTCCACCCAGATACGCCACGCTCGACGAGTTCGTGCAGGAGTTCCTGCTCGAGATGCTGTGGACCGACGTCGAGGTGTCGTCGAAGACGTGGTGCCCCGAATGGTGGCGCCACCCGGCCGCGATCGTTCGCCTGGAGGCGCTGCACCGCTCCTTCGAGCACCTACGCCTCGATCCAACGACGGGGATCTCGGTCTGGCTTCGCGACCACGCCGACTACCACATGAGCCTCCTGACCGACCCGAACGGATTGTTCAAAGGCTGCTCGACCAACAGAGGTCACGACGCGCAGCGCAATCGAGTCATTGCCGCAGCACCGGCACCAGCCGGGCTGTTCGGCATCGACGACTAAGACCATTCAGGACGGTGACGAACTCTCCTCGCGCAGGGCCGCTTTCATGAGCTTGCCGACCGAGTTCTTCGGCAACGAATCGTGCAGAACGACCGTGCGCGGCACCTTGTATCGCGCGAGCGAGGCCAGGCAGTGTTCGCGCAGCTCATCGGCAGTGGCTGACGCGCCGGGCCGAAGCGCGACATGCGCGACAGGAATCTCGCCGAACGTCGGGTCCGGCCGGCCGGTGACGGCCGCCTCGAGCACCGCCGGGTGCTCGTACAAGACGTTCTCGATCTCCTTGGGGTAGATATTCTCACCGCCCCGGATGATCATGTCTTTCACGCGATCAACAAGTGTGAGGAAGCCATCGGCGTCAATGACGCCCACGTCGCCAGTATGCAGCCAACCACCCGCGAGAACCTTCGACGTCTCCTCAGGTCGACCGAGGTAGCCGCGCATGACGATGTCGCCCTTGATGACGACCTCTCCGCGCTCGCCGGGGCCCAGGCGACGACCGTCGGCGGCCTCGACCTCAATCTGCACCCCAGGCAGTGCCGGACCGACCGAGCCGACCTTGCGGACACCGTCAAGCGGGTTGATGGTGGCCGCAACGCTGCACTCCGAAAGTCCGTACCCCTCCAGAAGGGTCACATCAAAGCGCTGCTCGAAGCGGGTGATGAGTTCAGCCGGCATCGGTGCGGCACCACAGATGACAAAGCGCAGCGATGTCGTGTCGACCCTTCGTGTCGTTGCGGCCTCGACGAGGGCGTACATCGTGGGCACTGCTGAGAAGTAGGTCGGCCGCTCACGCTCTACAAGATCCCAGAAGGTCGCGGCCTCGAAGCGCGGCGCGACCACGACCGAACCGCCGGCTGCCAGGGCCGACAGCACCCCAACAATCAGCCCATTGCAATGGAACAGCGGCAAGACCAGCAGGCTTCGATCCTCCTCTGTAAGTCGCAAATGCGCCACGATCGAGGCCACCATGGCCGCGATGTTCGCGTGGTCGAGTACGCACCCTTTCGGCCGGCCGGTCGTGCCGGAGGTGTACACGATCAGCGCGAAGTCGCTGGGGTCGTGAGCGTGGAGTGGCGTGGCCGTCGCGCCTGCCACGTCCGGCTCGGGGAGCGTCCACACCTTCTCGACCGCCAGGTGGGAGATCCCCGTCGTGGCGGCGATGGTCGCGCCACGGTCATCGGCGACGATGACGCGCGCTCCGGAGTCCTGGATCTGGTAGCCGACCTCGGCGTCGGTGAGCGCTGGGTTGATCGGAGTGAGTGCAGCGCCGAGCCGCCAAGCCGCGAACATCGTCGTGATGATTTCAACGCGGTTGGCGAGCATGACTGAGACGACATCGCCAGCACGCACTCCCATCCCGGCTAGATGGGCTGCCGTCGCTGTGACCGCTTCGTCGAGTTCGGCGTTGTCGATCCGTCGGGCACCGTCGACAACGCAGGCGTTCTCGGGGTCGGACGCTGCGCGGCGCGCCGGAACGGAGACCAGGTCGCGCGCACTGAGATCTGGGTGCAGGGAGTGCTTAGGGGTACTCGGCACGGTGTTCATCCCGTCGACCCTAGGAGCACTCGCGCCCCCGATCTTGGTACCGGCGATACAAAGAACTTCGTCCACCTTGGTCGAGGGTTCCCTAAGGTGGACGCATGCATGATGCCGATTCTGAGCCTGCGCCCGGCCCTGACGAGCTCGCGGCGGTCGCTGCGATCGGCGCCTACCTGAACCAAGAGCTGGCCACTCTGGTGGCTGGCATGCGCGAGGAGCTCGCGAGTCAGATCTCCGAACTCGACGGCGACCCTGTTCTGCTGGAGCTTCTCGGAGCGAGCATCGAGGGAAACGTCGACACGATCTTGCACGCGCTCCAACACCACATTGAAGCCGACCGGTTCGAGCCGCCGACCGCCGCTTACGAGTACGCCCGTCGACTTGCGCAGCGGGGAGTGCCGGTCAATGCACTCGTGCGTGCGTACCGACTGGGTCAGCATTACCTCCTGCGTCGAGCCTTCGAGGTCGGCCACCAGCTGCTCGGCGCCGATTGCCTCGCGCGGCCATACGCGGCCGTGGTCGACACCGTGTTCTCCTACATCGACTGGATCTCACAGCGAGTCGTAGCGGTCTACGAGAACGAGCGTGAGGCGTGGCTCGCGAACCAGCGGAACGAGCGGGAGTCCCGAGTGCGGAGCCTGCTGGCAGGAGACCTCGGAGACCTCGAAGGCACCGAGCGTCTGCTGGGATATCGGGTACGTGGTCGGCACATCGCTGCAGTCTCCTGGCTGTCGGACGCGGCAACGTCGGACCAGCTCACAAGGTCGGCACGCGCGGTGAGGGCGCTTGCGCGCGACCTCGGCTCAACCCAAACGCCCCTGGTAGTAGGGCGGGACGAGAACACGACATGGGCGTGGATCCAAGTGCCTGCGTCTGTGGACTCGACCGCCGACCTCGCGACGTGGTCTTTCGACCAGACGCCCGCCCCGGCGATCGCCCTAAGCGGCATCCACGACGGCGTCGAGGGCTTCACACGGTCCCACGACGAGGCGCTCCGTGTTCAGCGGGTCGCCCTGCTCGGGACGGGGCCGACGCGACAAGTGCTGAGCCACGACGACCCCGGGGTGGCTCTGGCGTCCCTCCTCTCCGTCGACGTGGCCACGACTCGTCAGTTCGTACACCGAGTGCTCGGCGGTCTCGCTGCCTCAGACGAGACCGCCGAGCGACACCGGGCAACCGTGCTGACCTTCCTGCGCCTCGACAGCTCGTACACGGCCACCGCCGAGGCCATGACAATGCACAAGAACTCGATCCGATACCGCATCACGACGGCCGAGAAGCTGCTCGGCCGCGGCCTGCGTCAGGACCGGCTCGAGCTCGAAGTCGCACTCACCCTGGCGGAGCGGCTCGGCTCGACCGTGCTCGATTGAGAACCACGGCGGTTCGTACTCTCGGTACAAAAGTGGGCCCGAGGCTTCGGATGGTCGCGCCGTAGCCCGAGGTGATGTGACCTACGTAACGTCCGTCCGGCGCGACGAGTCACGTCGCTCCGCTGGGCTGGCGATGACCCCGCCCGCGGACCCTCACAGTCCGAAGGAATCGCGATGGGCTTCACGACAGGCAACTTCCCGCCGGTCGACCTCGAGACGTTCACCGACAAGCCACTGCAGGAGCGTGTCAAGACGCTCGCGCTGCACTGGGTCGAGTACGGATTCGGGTCGCCGAAGATGATTCCGACGATCTACGTGTTGAAGCTCGTGTTCGTCTACCTCGGCCTCGGCCTCACACTCGTGACCCTCACGTCCGGCGTCGGTGCACCGTGGGCTGTGAGCTCGTGGTGGGATGAGCCGATCGTCTACCAGAAGCTGGTCCTGTGGACGATGTTCCTGGAGACGCTGGGCATCGCCGGCTCCTGGGGCCCGATCGCCGGCAAGTTCAAGCCCATGACTGGCGGCGTGCTCTTCTGGGCTCGGACCGACACGATCCGCATGCCCCCGTGGCCCGAAAAGGTCCCCGGCACTGCTGGTGATCGCCGCACGGGCCTCGACGTCGTGCTCTACGTGGCCCTTCTGGCCAGCCTGTTCGTCCCCGTCGTCCTTTCCGGTACGAATGTCGCGGCACTCACGGCGGTGATCCCGGACAACACCAGCGGGCTCGTCGACCCGAAGCTGATGCTCATTCCGATCGCACTCACAATCTTGCTCGGCCTGCGCGACAAGACGATCTTCATTGCGGCCCGGGCCGAGCAGTACGGCCCCGCTCTCGTGGCCTTCGCTCTCGTGCCGGTGCTCGGGGGCGGCAGTGGTAACGCCTTCGTCGACATGATCATCCTGCTCAAGCTGCTCCTCGTCTCGGTGTGGATCGGCGCTGGCGCCTCCAAGATCGGCCGGCATTTCGCAAACGTCGTGCCGCCCATGGTCTCCAACAGCCCGTGCATTCCGGGACGCGCCGTCCGACGCGCGCACTACCGAAATTTCCCCGACGACATCCGTCCGTCAGGCCTGGCCAAGGCTCTGGCACATGTCGGCGGCACCCTGATCGAGATCGCGGTGCCGATCACCCTGCTGCTCACAACCAACCCGACGATTGCGCTGCTCGGCGCCTTGGTCATGGTCTGCTTCCACGCCTTCATCATCTCGACGTTCCCGCTCGCGGTGCCGCTGGAGTGGAACCTGATCTTCGGCTTCGCCGCGGTCTTCCTGTTTGTCGGATTCCCGAACGGAGACGGGTACGGTCTTTCCGACGCGAGCAGCTGGTGGCTGGTCGCCGCCGCCGCAGCGGCCCTGCTGTTCTTCCCCGTCCTCGGCAACCTGCGCCCCGATCTTGTGGCGTTTACGCCCTCGATGCGTCAGTACGCGGGCAACTGGGCCTCGGCCCTCTGGGCGTTCCAGCCTGGTTGTGAGGACAAGCTCAACCAGATCACGCGTCCGACGGGCAACCAGGTGCAGCAGCTCGAGGCGATGAACTACGAGCCTGCGGTGGCTGAGATCACCATGCAGCAGACGGTCGGATGGCGGTCGATGCACAGCCAGGGGCGCGGTCTGCTGTCGGTGCTGATGAAGCACGTGGAGGACCTGGACCGGGCGACAGTGCGCGAGGGCGAGTTCGCCT
>Ga0172372_10012595_pt1 | contig 10579 bp, 7 predicted proteins | sample LakKiv5m_2_FD_114544 | JGI IMG/M metagenome (GOLD analysis project Ga0172372, IMG submission 114544) | Freshwater microbial communities from Kabuno Bay, South-Kivu, Congo - kab_092012_9.5m | ecosystem: Environmental > Aquatic > Freshwater > Lake | place: Democratic Republic of the Congo... | reverse complement strand
TGGACACGGCGCTCGGCGCTCGAGTCGCTCGGCGAGGGAGCGCATGTCGACCGTGTTCCGCTCGGCGTCGATACCGCGTCGTTCGCGCCGATCGAGCGCCACATCGCGCGCGCGGCGCTCGGGCTCGACGCGCAGGGTGACGCGCAGGGTGACGCGCAGGGCGACGCGCAGGGCGACGTGCACGGAAATGAGCACGTGCCGCTCGTCGTCTTCGGGTCGGTCGATGCGGCGCTGCCCGAAAAGGGCGGACCGGTCCTTGCCCGCACGATCGAACGGATGCGCGGCGAGCGTGTGCGCTTCGCCTGCTTCGGTCATCGCAGCGATGCGTTTCCAAGCGCGATTCCGCTTGGCTTCGTGGGCGATGAGCGGCTCATGCCGGTCGTCTACAGCGCCGCAGACTGCTACCTCACCCTCTCCGCCGTCGAGAGTTTCGGACAGACGGCCCTCGAGGCGGCAGCGTGCGCGCGACCGATCGTGTCGCTGCGTGGCGGCGGCATCGTCGAGATCGCCGTCGACGGCGTGAACGCCGTCACACTCTCCGACGCCGAGCCCGAGGCGGTGGCGCGCGCGATCCGCGCGGTCACAGGCAATGCGGCGCGAGCCGCCCAGATGGGTGCGGCGGGGCGGGCACTCGCCGAATCGAATCACTCGCTTGCCGCGCAGGCGGCGGCATGGCGCGCGTGGATCATCTCGTGGAGTCAGCCGCGGGATGAACCGGGGAAGCAACCGAAGGGCGGTGACGTGTGCCGCTGATCCAACATGCGCTGCGCGCCGCGCTCGAACCGAGGCCGCCGGAAGAGATCGATCCGATCCCGCGCGATCCGCGCGACCGGGACGAGCTTCCGCTCGTGACGGTCGTCACCATCTGCCTCAACCGCGCCGCGTCCATCGCGCGCACGATCGAGGCGGTGCGCGCGCAGACCTATCCGAACATCGAGTACATCGTGCTCGACGGCGGCTCGACCGACGGAACTGTCGAGGTGATCCGCGCGAACGCGCACCGCATCGACTTCTGGCGCAGCAGCCCGGACGCCGGTCTCTACGCCGCGCTGAACGAGGGCGTCCGGCGTGCGCGCGGACGGTTCGTCCAGTTCGCGCATTCGGACGACTGGATGGAGCCGGACCAGGTGGAGCGTGCGGTGAAGGCGGCGACGTTCGTCTACGCCGACATCGCGCACGGCGATCTCCTGCTGCACGAGCAGGGCGGCGTCACGAATCACCTCCGCGGCGAGCAGGAGTGGATGCCGCTGCGCGTCGCCGAGTTGCCGCGGATTCTGCATCCGACAGTGCTCGCTCGCCGCCGGGTGTTCGAGGAGATTGGCCTCTTCCGGACCGATCTTCGCGTCGCGGCCGATGCCGACTGGCTGCTGCGCGCCGCGCACGCAGGCATGGTCTTCCGCCACGATCCGGACATCCGCACGAACATGACTGCGGGAGGCATCAGCACCGTGCGCCAGCAGCTTTCGCTCGCGGAGGGCGCTGCCGTGTTCTTCCGAGAGCCCGCACGACGCGCACGGCTCGTCGCCGGTGCGATCCTACTCCTCGGCACGGTGACGCCGGGCATCGCGCCCGTCTGTACGCGGCTGCGCAAACTCCTCCGCGCTTCGTCGCGCGCGGTTGCGCGCGCCCGGCGCGACGTCCGCACGCTCGGTACCGAGGCCCTCCGCCGGCTGCGCCTCATGAAGTTGGCCCGTCGCGTCGTCGCACGGCGCCGCGGGGCTTCCGGTAGCCTCGCCGCGCGTTCGTCACTCGTCGCGCGTTTCGCGCGGCTTCGCCACGCGCGCCCCGACGCGACCGACGCCGCGATCCTCGACGAAGCTCGTCACGGTCGCGATGCCGGATGAGTCGGAGCGTCGGCGCCGCGTCCGAGGAGCACGTCGCTTTATCGCGTGGCTTCATCGCGTGGCTTCATCACGTGGCTTCATCACGTGGCTTCATCGCGTGGCTTCATCGCGTGGCTTCATCAAGTCACTTCGCGACATCGCGCCCTGCGTACAGCGCGTCGCATGCGGCATCGAGCACTTCCGTATCCGGCTGGCCGCCCCATCGGACGGCATCGAGCAGCGCGTCGCGGACGCGCGTGGCATCGGCCAACGGCGTCATCGCGGCAGTATTCGCGCGATGATGCCGGAGCCCGGGGCGGAGGAACGCCTCGATCTCGGGTGCGCCGCGCTCGACCTCGATCGACCGCGCCGGAAGGAGCGCGGCGACGCGCGCGACAACCGTGCGCCAGTCGCCCATCAGGAGATCGATGCTCGCGAACGCACGCGGCAGATCGCGCGTGTGGCGTTCGGCAAGCACGACGTGCTCGAGCCACGAGCGCTCCGCGGCTGCCGCCGTAAACCCCGCGGCGGCAAGTTCCGGTCGTCGCAGCAGGCTCGCCGCCACTTCCTGCGGTTCGCGCAGCATGTGCACCACCGCGACGCGTCGTCCCGTGCGCGCGAGCACGCGCCGCCACAGCGGCATCAGGCGGGCGATCCGCGGTTCCTTCACGATCCATGGAGCACGCGACGCGAACACGCCGTCGCGCCACTCCGCGCGCACGATCGCCAGCAGATCCGCCTCGGCGCGCGCCGCGTCGCGCGACACGAACCACGTCGGATCGATCGGTTCACCGGCCAGCATCGACGTACCGATCCGCGCAAAGAGCGCCTCGTGATACTCGATCAGCGGGCGCGACTCCCAGTAGCCGAGGTCGTTGTCGCCCGCGACCGGCGCGAAGAGCGTCCGCGGAAGGGTCCCTCCTGCCAGCGCAAGCGTTCGGGCAAGCGCGGAGGTTCCGCTCCGGTGCATGCCCAAGACGAGCACGATCGGCCGTCGCGCGAGGAGGTTGGCGAGTTTGCGCAACGAGTGCCCCTCGAACGCGTCATCCGCGGTGGTAGCGCGCCATCCGCTGGCCGCGTGGGTGGCCCCAGTCGCCGATGTCCTCGAGCTTCCATCCCGAGGCGGCGCCGAAGGACCGCATCTCGTCCGGCAGGTAGTAGAAGTTCCTGCGCGAATGCGACTCGGTCGGGTTCGCGTGCGCGTGCTCGCGGAGGAAGTACGTGGCGAACACCTGCGTGGTCGGTTTCGCGATCGAGGCGATCGCCGCGAGCGCGCGGCGGATGTCGTCGGCGACGAGATGGGTGAAGATCGACTGGGCGATCACGAAGTCGGGCTTCCGCGTGAACTCGGAGAGGTCAAACCGCCCGTTCACGACGAACTCGGGCCTGCGCTCGGTGAAGCGGTCGTGGCCGAGCTCGTTCATCACGCCGAGCGCGACGAGGTCGAACGACTTGTCGAAGCCGAGGTAGTTGCCGGCGTCGAGATGGGGGATGAAGTGGATGCCGCCACGCAGGGAGCCGCAGGCGAAATCGAGCAGCACGTGGTCCGACCGGAGCCCGCGACCGACGAGAAAGTCGAACTGCAGCCGTCCGATCCGCTCCCACATGTCGCCGTCGCCGCCGACGAAGTGCCGGTGGCCGAGCTTTCTCACTCCAAGCGCGTCGTCGGTGGCGTCCATGGGGCCAAGTCTATCGCGAAGCGCCGCCGCCGTCGCCCTTCGCGGTCGGGCTGGCGACCTCGAGCGACGGGGTCTGCGTCGCGAGCGCGCAGTATCCCTGGTGCACGTTGTGCGAGGTGGCGACGACCTCGATCGCCATCGCGTCGACGAGCCGATGCAGCGAGTGCTCCTCGAGACGGCTGCGCACGCCCGCGGTCACGAAGTAGCGCCCGGGGACAAGCAGCATCCGGAACGGCGCGCGCATCGTGACGGTGTCGCCGCTCCGCACCGACACGCCGCCGTTATGCTCGCCGCGCGCGAGGAATCCGCCGAGCGTGAGGCCGGTCGCGTTGCGTAGCTGCATGCCGAGCACAACGCCTTCCGCGTCGCGATCGAAGGCGACCTCCATCTCGGCGAGATACTCGCCGCCGAGACGCAAGCGGTTCACGCGCCGACCCTCCGCGTCGATGAATCGCATCGATGCGATTCGCGCGCCATTCGACGGGTACTCCGACGCATCGTGTACCTCGAGGCCAGGATCGAACCACTCCGAGGGCGGCGGGGCGCCATCCTCGCGGGCGGCCGCGCCGCCTCTATTCGCGGTTGCGGATCCGGAAGCCGGTGCGAGCGCCGCGCCGCCGTCGGCGAAGAGCAGTTCGTTGTAGCGCCGCATCACGTTGCGCGGTGGTCCGTCCTCGAGAACTCTTCCCGTCTCGAGCAGGATCGCCCGCTCGCAGAGTTCGAGCACGAGGCCCGCGTTGTGCGTGACGAGGATCACGGTGGCGCCGCGCGCGCGCATCTCTTCGATCCGGGCGAAGCACTTTCGCGAGAAGGCGGCGTCGCCGACGGCGAGGATCTCGTCGGCGACAAGCACGTCCGGCTCGCTTGCGACTGCGACGGCGAACGCGAGTCGCGCGAACATGCCGCTCGAGTAGGTCGAGACGGGCTCGTCGACCGCATCGCCGATCGCCGCGAACTCGAGCATCGCCGGCAGGCGGTTCTCGATCTCGTCGGGCGTCAGGCCGAGGAGCGCCGCGTTCAGCCGAACGTTCTCCCGCCCCGTGAAGTCGGGGTGGAAGCCCGCGCCGAGCGCAAGCAGCGGCGCGATCCGACCCGAGGTCTCGACGGTTCCCTCGGTGGGACGCATGATGCCGCAGAGGATCCGCAGCAGCGTCGACTTTCCGCAGCCGTTGCGGCCGACGATCGCGAGCATCTGGTTCCGCGGGATGTCGAGATCGATCCCGTCGAGCACGACGTGGTCCCCGGGTCGCGTGGTCGAGGACCGCGCTGCCCCGAGCAGACGCCCGACGATTCCCGGGCCGCCGGAGTGCGCGAAGACCTTTCGGATGCCGCGCAGCCGCACCGCCGGAGTAGCGTCGCCGGCATGCGTGCGTCCTTCAGGCGACATCGGCGAACCCCGCGCGTGCGCGCATGAAGACGACGTATCCGAGCCACGCGAACGCGAGGCCCACGGCCGTCACGATGGCCAGCGGGAGCAGCGCCGGACTGTTGCCATCGAAGAGCGTCGTGCGGGCGGCATCGACGATCGTGGTTGCGGGGTTCATGCGGACGAGCGTCCGCATGCCCTCGGGCACCGCATCGATCGCATAGAACACCGTGCTTGTCAGCAGGATCGCGGTGCAGCCAAGCCCGACAACCTGCGCGAGGTCGCGCAGGTATACACCGATCGCCGCGAGGCTCCACGCCGCGCCGAGCGCGAAGAGCGCAACGGGAACGGCCAGCACCGGCAGCCACAGCGCGGTCGCATGAGGTGGGCCGTCCATCACGAGCTGCGCGAGGATCAGCACCACCATCGACACCACCGCGCCGCAGAGCGCGCACACCACGCCGACCACGGGGAGGATCTCCACCGGAAACACGATCTGCCGGACGTAGACGATGTTCGCGCGTATCAGTCCCGGCGCCGCGTGCACCGACTCGGCGAAGAGATGGACGAAGAGCAGTCCGCAGAAGAGCTGCAGCGCGTACGGCGCGGCCGAGTCCTCGCCGGAGGCAGTTGAGATCCGCGATCGGAGCACGGTGCCAAAGGCAAAACCGTAGATCGCGAGCGTTGCAAGCGGTGTTGCGAGCGTCCACAGCGGTCCGAGCAGCGAGCCCCGCCAGCGCGCGGCGAGCGTGCGCGCCGCAAGACGCCCGACGAGCCGGCGATGTAGCCAGATGCTCGCGAAGGGGTTCAAGTTGTGCGCGCCAAGTGCGTCCGCCGGGCCCATGCGCGGAGTGTATCGCCGCGCGTCGCGCCTTCCGGGTCGATCACGGATCGACCATGCTCCACGCGTTGGGCGCGTTGCGGACGAAGCCCGAGGACGTGCGGGTCGCGCCGTTCATGAGCCATCCGTAGACGTCGCCGTTGAGCGAGTTGCGCCAGACCAGATCGTGACGACCGTCGCCATCAAGGTCGCGCAGCGTCTCGATGCGCCACTTCATGTGGATTCCGGGGTGAATCGTCGCGGAGCCGATGCGCGTCGCGCCGTCCATGAGCCAGGCCGACACGGTGCCCGACGAGTGTCGCCAGACGATGTCGGCGGTGCCGTTACCGTCGAGGTCGCCGGTTCCTGCGATCGTCCATGCCAGCGCGATGTTCGGGCTGACGCCCGAAACCGGTCCGGCGAAGCGCTGCGTGAGGCCGTCGAGTAGCCAGACGCGGGGTTGGCCCGCAGTTGTGCGCCAGATGATGTCGTGAAGACCGTCGCCGTCAAGATCGCCGAGGTATTGCGGGACGAGACCGCTCGCCGAGCCGATCGTGCCGACCGCAAGACGCATCGCTCCGTCCATCAGCCAGCCTTCGACGGCGCCGCTCGTGGTGTCGCGGAGGATGATGTCGCCGCGCGCGTCGCCCGAGATGTCGCCGATGCCGACGATCGCCCAGTTCGATCCGAGCGGCCCGGAGATCTGCACCGACTGGAGCAGCGTCGCGTTCTCGAGGAGCCACGCATGGATGCGCCCGGTGTTCACGTCGCGCCAGAGCATGTCGGCGGTGCCGTTGCCGTCGAGGTCGCCGATCGCGTCGCATCGCCAGCCCGACGGAACCTGTCCGCCGATCGGTGCGCCTGCCTTGCGCGTCAGTCCATCCATGAGCCACGAGGTCACGAGCCGCGAGTTCGGGTTGACGAACACGACATCGCCCTTCACGTCCGAATCGATCTTGTCGGCGGCGTACACCGTCGCGCCGGGGGCGCGGTAGTAGAAGTGCTTCGAGTGCGAGGCGAAGTCGAGCGCGCCGCTGTTGGCATAGCCGATGGTCGCGGCGAACTCGAGTCGCAGCCCGGCCTCATACTGGGCCGAGGTGACGGTGAACTGTCCAAGGAAGACGCGGCGCTCGGCGCCAGCGAGTCCGTACACGTTCGTCGGAGGCAGGTTGTACCAACCCGCGCCAACGATGGCAGAGTTCTCGGTGAAGGAGGCGTCGTCGAAGTCGGGATCGGCGACCGTGCCATTCAGGAAGTCGCCCTGCCGCGCGCCGATCGTGACGTAGGTGTCGAAGACCCACTGCTCGCCGGGCGGAAGAAAGCCGAGGGGGAGCATCGTCGCGGGCAGCTCCTCGACCGAGTCGCTCGCCTGAAAGAGCGGAACCTTCGAACCCGGGAAGCCCGACCGTCCGAGCGACGCCTGCACGTCGAAGATGTTGAGCAGTCGATCCGTCTCGTCGTCGAAGAGCGCGTAGACCTCCAGCACGTGGTACGTCTCGAACTCACCCTCGATGACGCTGCTCGTGCTCGCGAATCCGACGAAGTCGGCGGAAGCGGCGGCGGTGGCGACGAAGGGAGCGATGGCGAGGGAGAGGGAGAGGAGCTTGCGGCGCATGGGAAGATGACCTCGTTCTTGGCCGCGAGACGGCGGCTTTTGGGGCATCGACCGACGCGAACATGGGGTGCAAGCTCCCTCCGCGGACGTCGCGACTTCGGTGTTCGGCTGTGCGGCGCGCGCGATCTACTCCGTCTGTGCGGGCGGGCCCGATAGCAGACGACCCCGGGATGTCCCAGGGTCGCCGCAGGAGATATTCGGATGAAGCGAGTGTCGCTCAGTCCGCGGAAACGGGGACTTCCTGCACCACACCCGTCGGCGAGACGACCTCCACCTTCCACTCGGGGCCGCTGTCCTCATTCTCGAGTTCGACGGAGTGCGTCGTCCAGCCCGGACGCGACGCGAGCACCTGCGTGGTCGCCGTGGATGGCGAGACCGTGACTGAGCCGAGGATCGCGATCGCGTCCGCGTGGTCGTCGTACTGCGCCTCCGACGGAGTCCACGTGAAGGTCGAGGCGATTGCCTGCGTCGCCGCGTTCACCAGCACGCGCGTGAACTGCCCCGAACCTGCGTTCCAGTGGAGGACCTCGACATAGTCGGTCGCGCCTTCGCGCTCGGCTTCCGCCTCGAGGACCGGCAGGCCGGTCGAGGTCATCGCGGCGTTCAGCGCACTGACGAACGCGGTGCCCGAGACGGTCTCGTCGCCGCCACCCGAGCCGTTGTCGTCGCCCGACTCGTCGTCGTCGTCGTCGCTCCCGCCGTGATCGTCGTTCCAGTCGTCGCCGTTGTCGTCATCGCCGTTGTCATCGTCGCCATGCCCGTCGTGACCGCGGTCGTCGTTGTAGTCGTCGTCACTCAGAATGCTCCACGCCGCCGCGGCGTTGCGGACGAATCCGCTCGACGACTTCGTGAAGCCGTTCATGAGCCACGCGTGGACGGCCCCGGTGGTGCGGTTTCGCCACACGAGATCCTCGTCGCCGTCGCCGTCGAGGTCGCTCATCGACTCGACGCGCCACTGGAGACCGACGTTCGCGGCGATCGTGCCCGTCGTGGCGACAGTCGTTCCCTGCATCATCCATCCCTGAACAGCGCCGTTGGTCCGGTTGCGCCAGACAAAGTCGTCGTCGCCGTCGGCGTCGAGATCGCCGGTGCCGACGAGCACCCACGCGGTCGGCATCGCGGGCGCCCCGCCGAGCGCGACGATCGACGTGACTGCCGATGGGCCCATGATCCACGCACGCACGATGCCGCCGCCATCACGCCAGAGGATGTCGGCGCGGGCGTCGCCATCCACGTCGGCGACGGCGAGGAACTCGAGCGCCGTCGCGGTGCCGAGCGTGATGCCTGCCAGCTTCGTCGCGCCGCTCATCTGCCAGAGGACCACCTGACCCGTCGAGCTGCGACGGAAGAGGATGTCGGCGCGACCGTCGCCCGAGGCGTCCGTCACCGCGAGGACGCGCCAGTCGTAGTTGAGCGCGTTCGAAAGCATCACGTCCTGCGTGACGCCGGTCGTCGAGAGGCGCCACAGCCGGAGCGCGCCGTCCGACTTCCGCCGCATCACGACCGCGGTGCGGCCATCGCCGTAAAAGTCGCCGCAACCGTCGAACTGTACGGTCGCGCCGGCGGAGTTCGTGGGCGCGTATCCCGCCTCCCGAACGAGGCCGTTCATCGACCAAGACGACACCTTGCCGACCGACGGGTTGAACCAGACCACGTCGCCGTTCGAGTTGTCGTCGATCGACGACCGCACGTAGTCGAGCTTGTAGTGCAGTCCGATGCCACGACCGGCGGCCCCGTTGGCGGCGTCGGGTGCACCGATCATCACGCGCTCGCCGGCGATGGCCACGGCCCGACCGAAGTGGCCACCCGTGAAGCCGCTTGAGGCGGCAAGTTTGAAGCCGAGGCGCCAGCTCTGGTCGGAAATGCGGCGGAACGTCGTGGCGCTGCCGGCGCCCGCGACGCTGGAGACCGTGTCGTACGGCGCGCCCACGACAACGCGGTCGTCGTAGGCGGCGACCGCGTCGCCGAATCGATCGCCCGCGGCGGCGTCTTCCTGCGTCAGGCGCGCGGTCTGCGGCCAGCTGGTGTCGGTGGACCGGGTGAAGACGAACGCCGCGCCTCCGGCAACCGCTCCGGTGAGCGCGTTGGGAGCACCGACGATCGCCCAGTCGCCGGCGACCGTGCCGCTGAGCGCGACCGACGTGCCGAAGGCGAGCGAGCCCGCCTCGATCGAGGAGAGTTCGGTGGCGAGGGTCCACGCGCCACCCGAGTTGCGGAAGAGGAACGCGCGTCCTGCGTTCCCGCTCGCACCTGGTGCGCCCACAAGCGCACGCGACGAACGCGTCGCGACGGACGCGCCGAAGCGCGCGTTGGCGGCGGGGGTGGTGGCGACCAGCTTCGTCTGCTCCGACCACACGTTGCCCGAGGTATTGCGGAACACGTACGCAGCGCCGGCGTCCGCCGCGCCGACATCCGCCAAAGGCGCGCCGACGACAAGCGTGTCACCCTTCAACGCGACCGAAGCTCCGAAGTCGTCGCCGTTCGCGCCATCCGACGCGATCACCTTTGCGACCTGGGTCCACGACGCGCCGATCTTGCGGAAGACGTACACCGCTCCCGCATCCGCGGCGTTGCCGGGACCGTCGGGAGCGCCGACTGCGACGATCGATCCATCGATGGCCGTCGCGGCGCCGAAGTCGTCGCCCGCCGCGCCGTCCGAGGCGGAAACGGTCGCCGCCACGGACCAGCTGTTGCTGGATCCGCGTTCGAAGATCGTCGCGGCGCCGTTCCCGACTCCAGGCGCTCCGAACACGGCGAGCCCACTCTCAACCGCCGCGCCAGTGCCGAATCGCTGAGCGGCCGTTGTCGACACCGGCGAGAGCGTCACCCGGGGCTTGCGAGTGACCGTCTCCTGCGCGGAGGCGGAGAGGCCGATTGCGAGCGCGAGGTTCGCGGCGGCGATCGCCGGCGCGATCGAGCGGCCTGCGAAGAGCGGGAAAGATCCGGGGGCGGGTCGTGCGGTGTTCATGAGGTTCCTCAGGGCTTCGAGGGCCCGTTCTGATCCGATGGGAGCCTCGTCCGGGGCGCGAGATACGCGGTTCGGTCAATTTCCGCCCAGATTTACGTCGGGAGGGTTCGCCCTGCCCGGCGCGGATGACCTGCGATCCCGCCTTCCCGTCTGGCCTCGGCCCTGTCGAGGGCGTGAGGCCAATGGAAATCGCCCCCGCCGGAGACCGGCGGGGGCGAGGAGCGCACAGGATCGGTTACGGAGCCCGATCGTGTTTCGTGGTGACTGGTGGTGTGTCGTGTTCCGTCGTCGTGCCCGAGATCTTAGGG
>Ga0172372_10012594_pt1 | contig 10579 bp, 10 predicted proteins | sample LakKiv5m_2_FD_114544 | JGI IMG/M metagenome (GOLD analysis project Ga0172372, IMG submission 114544) | Freshwater microbial communities from Kabuno Bay, South-Kivu, Congo - kab_092012_9.5m | ecosystem: Environmental > Aquatic > Freshwater > Lake | place: Democratic Republic of the Congo... | reverse complement strand
TGAAGAACTCTCCACTGCGCACCATATCAGAAATAAGTGTTAGCTTCTGCTTATTAATACGACCAGCACCTATATTCTCGTGCCCAACTTCAGAATTGCCCATAATACCGTCAGGCAAACCTACATATACTCCACTTGCTTGAAGCAAAGTATGCGGATACTTAGCAATTAAACTATCGTAATAAGGAGTGTCAGCAGCTTTAATCGCATCACCCTTAATAGAACTAGATACGCCCCAGCCGTCGAGAATTAGCAGTAAAACTTTTTTGCTCATCAGTGTTTAATTGTAACAGTGCCGTCATTGCGAGCCCGTAGGGCGAAGCAATCCATTGGGTGGCTGCACAGGGGTCCTTCGCTGCGCTCAGGATGACGCTTCGCGTCACTTCGTCGCTTCGCTCCTCGCATTGACGAAGTATGCCTCAAGAATTTTCTTCGCGATAGGCGCCGCAATAGCACCGCCATGACCAGCACCTTCACCCACCACCACTACTACTATTTGAGCCCTACCACTTGCTGGCGCGTAAGCAGCGAACCAAGCGTGAGTAGTGCGAGTGTAACCTTGAACTTCAGCGGATCCGGTTTTACCAGCAACACTAATATCAGCGAGCTTAGCCGCTGTGCCAGTACCACTATTAATGCAGGCTTTAAGTCCATTGCGCACCACAGTAAGTGCTTTAGGATCTATGGCTACTATGGACGCAGGTTTATTCTTCTCGGGATCTCTAATAATATGCAACTGCGGGATTCTACCACCAGTAGCGAGTGTTGAATAAATCTTCGCTGCCTGCAGAGGACTCAATAGAAGAAAACTCTGTCCAATAGAGAGATGCAGGGTGTTTCCCGGAAACCATGGTTCATGGTATTTAATTCGCTTCCAAGTTGGTGTAGGCAAAAGCCCTTCACTTTCACCAAGAATTTCTATATTAGTCAGCCTACCTGCGCCCATCTTGCGCCCCTGATCAGTAATCCATTCTGGCGACATCCGTTTAGCTAGCTGATAGAAGTAGGTGTTACGCGACATAGCTATCGCCTGTTCCATATTTACTATCTCAGATTTATTAGTCCAATCACCAAAATTAATTCCAGCAAGATTAACACTAGCTCCCACCTGCAGGCGCTCATGTCCGCTAGTAATGCCATGCTCTATCGCAGCTATCGCACTAACAGGCTTCCATATACTGCCCGGTGTATAAGAAGACAGAGCACGGTTGATAAAAGCTTGACGTGCAAGCATATTCTGATAAACAGCACTCGGAACCGGTTTAGTGAAAACATTAGGGTCGAAACTCGGCTCACTAGCAAGAGCGAGTATCTCACCAGTATTAGGGTTCACTACCACCGCTGCTCCGCGCACGCCACCTGAGCGCAACGCTTCTTCAGCAGCTCGCTGCAAATCTAGATCTATAGTCAGTTCTATATCTTTACCACGAACAGGTGCGATGATATATTTCTCAGGCTCGGCTATTTTACCGAATCTATCTATCGGGATGCGCTTCTCTCCATCTCTACCCCTAAGACTCTCATCAAAAGCACGTTCTAGCCCATCCTTGCCCAGAACATCACCCATGCGCAAATAAGCATAACGCTCAGACTTAAGATCAGCTTCACTAGCTTGACCAATATAACCAAGTAGATGTCCTGCTGTTTCACCATAAGGGTAATAACGCAGAGCTTGATACTCAACTTCAATACCGGGCAATAATCTTCGAGCTTCAATAATCTTAATAGCGGTAGTAACAGGGATATTACTATCGAGAGTAAGCGGCACCGGAGTACTAGGCTCAAGCTCCATAAGCAGCTTCAACAGATCATCATAATTAAGTCCAAGAATAGAAGAGAGCCTAGCTGCAACTTTAGTTTTGGCTTCTGGGGTTTTAAGCTTAAAAGGATATACAACTACACTTAGAGACTGTTTGCTACTAGCTAGTATACGGTGCTTCCTATCGTATATCAGCCCGCGCGGAGCTCGAATCATACTGTACTTAGTAGTATTATTCTCCGCAAGACGCTTATACTTAGCATGCTCCAACAATTGCATCTGCGCCAGCCTTAAAGCTAGAATCGCAAACAGAATAAGAGCTATAGCAGTTAGTACTGTAGTTTTACGCATTGACGCCAGAGATAAGTTTAGCCTATAAGGATGGCTTCGTCATGCCTTCGGCATTCCTCGCAATGACAACAATATTCGTCATCGCGAGCCGCGCAAACGCGAAGCGTCATCCTGAGCAAAGCGAAGGACCCCTATACGCGGTTATAATGAATTAGTAATGATTTATAGCACCGAAAAAATGATCGAAATAGAAGGGCTCACTAAAGCTTTTGGCGATCACAAGGTGCTAGACAATATCAACATGAAAGTAAACCGCGGTGAAGTGGTTTCACTAATCGGTTTTAGTGGTTGTGGTAAAAGCACCCTGCTTAAAATGGTAGCTGGCTTAGAGAAAGCCGACTCCGGCATAGTAAGACTGCACAGCAAAAAAATGGGCATGGTCTTCCAATATTCAGCCCTCTTCGATTCAATGACCGTGCTTGAGAACGTATCATTCCCACTGCGCGAAGAAATCAAAGCTGGACTAATTAGCCACGATGAAGTTAAAGCCTTAGTAATAGATAGATTAAAAATAGTAGGACTAGTAAACGTAGAAGAACTCTACCCTAGTGAACTTTCTGGTGGCATGCGCAAACGCGTAGGATTCGCGCGCGCCATCATCAATGACCCCGAGATCATACTTTATGATGAGCCGACATCTGGACTAGATCCTGTAAGCTGCACTATTATCGAAGATCTAATACTAGACCTGCAAGCTAAGACTAACGCAGCTAGTATAGTAGTCACTCATAACGAAAGCACAATCAAACGCGCTTCAGATCACGTCTGCCTGCTCTACGATACTAAGATAGTCTGGCAAGGACAAGCAGAAAAATTATTCTCAGAAGCTAACCAAGATCCCTATGCTGTGCAGTTCCGAGAAGGTAAGCGTAGCGGTCCAATGAAAGCCGTACACTAATCTAAGACCTTAGCGTTAAACACCGATTTCGCCATGGCGACTGCATCCTGCAATTTAGAGCTAGAGTAAGTTCCGACTTTTTCAGTTTCAACGCTGGGATCATCCTCACGTTCTATCAGTTGCTCGCCTTGGGTCTCAAGTCTATCTTCGCTCACATCTAGCCCTGTCTCATCAGCAGGCAAAGAACGCGGCTCTAGCTTCTGGTAGCTAGAATCCAGATGTGGCGGCGGCTGAATCATAGCATCATTAGCTACCACTTGCAGCTCCAGACTCTTGACATCAGCACCAGTCTTATTAATCGCAGTAATTATTTCAGCAGACTTAGCTTCTATCTTAGTCTTAAGAAACTTAAACCTCTCGGGGATATTGAATACAGCCACAGCATTATCAATAGAAATCAATCTGGACTTACTACTATCAAGCAACCCCTTACAAGACGGACTTAAGTAACTAGCATAAGCATTATGGATTGCTTCGTCGCTACCGCTCCTCGCAATGACCGGTTCTTGGGCTTGACGCGAGACACAGGCAGCAGCAGATTCTTGCACTGGAGCTGAGCTTGGTAGAGGCTTAGTGACTACGCGCGGTTGGGGGATTGCTTCGGCTTCGCCTCGCAATGACGACGTTGAATCGCCTCGCAATGACGACGTTGAATCGCCTCGCGATGACGATGCTGAGTCTCCTCGCAATGACGACGTTGAATCGCCTCGCAATGTCGACACGGGTGACGACGGCGCAGGTCTTGCTGCTATCTTAGCTGCAGGCGCGCCCTGCTCTAGCCTCGCGATGCGCTCATTAAGTTCACGCAGCACTACTATATCTTGTCTATAACTTAACTTCAATAAAGCCGCTCGCATCAAATTCTTAGACTGACTAGTTCTTCTCAGTCTCTCTTCAAGCTGTGACAGTTGATCTAAGATCTGTACCAGCTCTGTTACTTCAAGCCCTAGCTCAGCAGCCTTATTCTCTTCAAGCAAGTCAAGCCCAAGATCTATAAGCTCGCGCACTATGGGGCTAGCATCTTTGCCGCGCGCAAACAAATCATCAAGCTTAGCTATAAGCTCAGTAGCTTTACGCTGCACGAGGAGCATAAGCAGCGCCTCAGCATCCTCACGAGCTATAGCACCCAGAAAATCCTCAAGCTTAGCTCTAGTGATAAGCTCAGTGTCGCTAGCAAAAGCTGCTGCTTGATCGAGCAAGCCAAGAGCATCACGCATCGCACCATCACTGCGTCTTGCGATAAACTCTAACGCCGCATCTTCTATGTTTATTGATTCTTGCTTCGCCACATAACGCAGACGCGCAACACAATCCCTAAGTGTAATCGGGCGAAATGGCAAAGTCTGGCAGCGACTTTTAATAGTAGGCAGAACTTTATCCTCTTCTGTTGTCGCCAAGATGAAGACTACTTTCTCTGGCGGCTCCTCGAAGACTTTAAGCAAGGCATTAAACGCTGCCGTACTAAGCATATGAACCTCATCGATAATATAGACTTTGTAGTTGCCCGAAATAGTACCGAGATTCACCCGCTCTATCAATGCGCGCGCATCTTCGACGCCACCATGACTCGCTGCATCTATCTCAATGACATCAAGACTAGTAGAGTTGGCTATATCTAAGCAGCTAGCACATTTGCCGCAAGGAGTTGCCGTTGGCAAACTCTTAGCTTCAAGACAATTAAGACACTTAGCAAGTATGCGCGCCGAACTAGTTTTGCCAGCACCGCGCGGACCAGTAAACAAATAAGCATGCACCAGACGCCCTTGATTAATAGCATTAGTCAGAGTCTGCTTGAGCGAGTCTTGCCCAATAAGATCTTCAAGAACCTGCGGGCGATATTTAAGGTAGAGAGGTTGGTAGCTCTGCACAGAGATAACTTTAGCAAGTTTTAAATCGGGAAAGCTGGATTTTCACCTGCGAGTAAGTAATTCACTGCAATTGACGGGGTTAGAGCATTACAATTCACTATTGTTTGCCACATTTTAGGATCGACACAACTGTAATATATTTTCTTCTCACCATTAGGCGGGCGTAATTGAATTTCGTTTTTGCTGTTTTTGTACAATTCAACTACTGCAACTTCAGGTAGCTTAACCGTAGCACCAAGAGTATCTGTCGTGGTCTTGTATGACGGTCTATATACCAAGCACAAACCTGAACCTAAAGGCTTCAAGATGCATCTATCTTCTATCCCCGCCACCTCTCCAAGCGCATAGCCATTCTTGAAAAAATCTTCAACAGATTTTAGAGATCTAAGTTCATTTAAAAGCTTAAAATTAGTAACTATAATCTGTGCCGCCCTCTTGGCACCAACATCTCTCACTAGATCAATAGCACTTTCTTCGCGCTGAGTAGCTTGGTAAAACTGTTTTTCAGCTAATGTCCTAGGCTTAGTCTTAGCTATTTCTGACTTAAATTCAGGCTGAGGTTGAAACGCAACATCTATGCGTCTATGACCATCATGCGTACAGTCAGGCTTATGCCAGCGAGCATTAAATCTTTCAACAGGGGCTTTTAATTGATCAGCAGGACGGCGACGTCTCCCACCATGGACTAGTCGCAGCAAAGCTAAATCAGGAGGAGCATCAGCATGTATAACACGCCTAATCATTTGTTCTAGGTCTCGCTGTGATATATCTGGATGCAGCTTCTGTCTTGGATCATCAGTATGCAAAGCATCAACCAAAGGTTCAGGAGTTGATGAAGACGATCTAGCTACTTGTTTTAATCTCATCGCTTCGAATCTTGCAGCAATTTCCGGATCAACTACTGCGTTTGAATCTGGCTGACCAAGAGTGTGAACAGGACGAAATTGTCTTGCAAAACCATCCTGGCCGCCGCCACTCACCAGCCAAGCCAAAGCCTTGTTGTCCACCAGAAAGTCCTCCAAAAACCTCCAACCGAGATTCTTAAGTAATTATAAACAGTCCAAGATAATACTGTCAATGCTTACAGGATAAGTTGAGCACAGAAAATTACCGTACTTGACTTAAGTCAAGTACTTTTGCAAGCAAAGCAAGCAAAATCAACTAAATCTCCGCATCATAACCCATCTCCGCCATGCCCGTAGCAGCACTAGCCAGTGAATCTAGTATCTGGCGGCGATAAGCCCCAAGCTGACTCAGCTCACGCGGTCTAGGCTCAGTCAGGCGAATATCAGCCTTAATAATCCCGCGCGACTGGCCCTGCGCAGCAGCATCAGCCTTAGTCATAACTATAATGCGATCGGCTAGGAGCAATGCTTCATCAACACTATGAGTAATGAAGAGCACACTTGGTTTAAGCTCAGACCATATCCGCGTTAGCTCGCGTTGCATAGTACCGCGCGAAGTATCATCAAGCGCAGCGAAAGGTTCATCCATTAGTAGTAACTGCGGTTTCACCACTAGTGCACGCGCTAGAGCCACTCGCTGCTTCATACCACCAGAAAGCTCACTAATACTGCTTTTGGCGTGCTTAGAGAGTCCCACCATCTGCAAATAACGAGTGGCTATCATATAGCGCTCTTGTCTATTTGCGATTTGATATTTAAGCCCGAAGGCGACATTGTCTATAACATTGAGCCAAGGAAAGAGCGCGTATTCTTGAAACACTAATGTACGGCTGATATCTGGACGACTAACGCGCCTGCCAGCAACTTCAATAATGCCGTGATCTGGCTTGGTGAAACCAGCCACAAGACCCAGCAGAGAACTTTTGCCGCAACCGCTAGGACCCAATATACAAGTGAATTCGCCAGCAGAAATACTCAGCGAAAAATCCTTAATTATGTACTCTCGCTTGCCGCCAGCAACTGGATAGCTAAGAGAAATATTATCGATATTAACCAGCTCGCTCATTGCATCCCCCAACTACGCCGCACATATGACTCTAGTGAGCGGAAAAACAAATTATCGCTGATATAACCCAGCACCGCTACTATAAGTATCATCGCTATCACCTGTGACATATCAGCAAGACTACGTCCTAGTTCTAGTTGCTGCCCTATACCAAGTCCACTTACGAATAATTCTCCAGCTATAAGCGCTCGCCAAGCAAATGCCCAGCTCAGCCTAAGACTGCTCACCAGCTGCGGAATTATCGCTGGGAAAATCACGCGAACATAGAGATCTAAATACTTAGCACCAAGACACTGCGCCGCACGAATAATCTCGCGCGGGATATTCATCACGCCGCTGCGCACCCCAAGTGCCGCCGGGATAAAAGCTTCTAAAATCACAATAAATAAAACCGCAGCTTCTGAGATCCCAAACCACAATAGCGCCAGCGGCACCCAAGCCACACTAGGTATAGCCTGAAGAGCAGTAAGCGAAGCGCCAATAGTATTGTCGAGCCAGCTATAACGCGCGACAGCAAGTCCAGCGAGCGTACCTATAATCACTGCCGCTATATAACCGACTATCACTCGTCTGAGCGACTCGAAAATCACCATCAAGAAATCCGCTTCACTAAAACCCCAAACAAAAGTCTTGAGTACTTCTTCTGGACCGGGCAGCAAATATGATGGGTACAACTTAGCATTAGCGATAAGCTGCCAAATAACTAACAAAACAAATAAAAAAACTAAACGCTGAACTAGTGGACTTGATGCCAGCCCGCCACGCGGCAAGTCAGCGACTTTTGCGGCGGTTATTCGGTTAGTCAGCTCGCGCAGCACGTAGCGGGAATTCTACCATGCATAGAAGCTCGTCATCGCGAGGCGGTGAAACCGCCGTGGCGATCCCTTCGGTGCCAGCAAGGGGATCCTACGCTTCGCTCAGGATGACGCTGTGCGCTCACTACATTTAAGCAACATTATGCGCCCGCCCACCATCACTGATTTAATATCGTGAGTGACGAACTCTGGTAATTGCACTCGAACTCTTGCGTCTAAATCTGCGGCCGTTTTAAGTACCTGCATCGGCATAGTCCTAAAATAATTTATTCGATCAGCTAATTTCTGCTTCTCTTCTTTAGATAATTTTGATGCGGTAGCTGACATAAGCTCTCCTCTGAGCGACCTTGCAGAGATATAAGGGCTTGAAAGCTGGCTTTTTGACCCCTAGAAACCCTCAAAAACGCCAAAATACTTAAAAAATAGGGGTAAATACCCAAAATATTGCTTTATAGAGGGCAAATTCGCTATTATATTTGGCTACGCGCAGCATAAAAGCGCTTAAATCAATATGGGTAAATATCTCAAGGCTAAAGACAAACTTTCTCGCAGATACGGCGAATTACTATCGGGTATGCCGATGTTCGAAGTCGCCAAAAGACCTTATAAGTCAGGTCAGCACGGCCAGAGACGCGCTAAGGTTTCTGAGTTCGGTGTTCTTCTTAAAGAGAAGCAAAAACTTCGTTTTAGCTACGGCAATATTCTTGAAAGACAATTCCGCAGATACTACGGCAAAGCAGTTCGCAAGAAAGGTCCTACTGGTGAGATTCTATTGCAACTTCTTGAAACTAGACTTGATAACCTTGTCTATCGCCTAGGCTTCGCTCCAACGGTGATGGCAGCAAGACAACTAGTTAACCACGGTCACATTCTGGTTAACGGCTTTAAGGTAGATATCGCTAGCTACCCAGTGCAAGCAGGTGACACTATCACCGTGCACACTAAAGCACGCAATATGCCTCTAGTGCAAGAAGCTATGAAGAACTGGATCGACACTCTTCCATACATCAAACGTGAGAAAGATTCTTTTGAAGGCCAGCTAGTAAGCGTACCTTCACGCGATCTTATTCCTATCAGCGTTAATGAGCGTATGATTGTTGAGTTCTATTCTCGCTAGACTTTAGTTTACTGTCGTATCGTAAACTGCTTGGGCTCTATGGTAATCGGGGTTCTCGGCAAGAGTTTTGACTAACAGCTCTTTACAACCTATCTTGTCAGCAGCCATCAAAGCTGCCTTATAGCCAGCAACCATTTGCGCCTTTAGATCAAGGACCGATTGACCACCAATTAAAAATCCATCAACAGAATAAAGTCCTTGACGCATTTCACTCAAGGCTAACTGCACCTCACCTAAATTCAAGCCTTTATCTTTGGTGTGCTCTAACACGGCAAGTTGAAGCTTGGCATAGGTAACCTCTCTTTGATCTTGAGGGATCACACTTTGTGCATACCCATGACCAGCTTGAGCTTGTGCTCCATATCTACGAACTGACAACTCTAGCTTAGTTGTGGCATTTGCTAAACTCCCAGCAGCTTCACAAATAGCCGAATTAAACTCAGCCTCTGTATCTGAAAAAGTAAGCAGTTTCGGTGGTTCTTGTTTAGGGATAAGTTCGGAGGGCTTCTTAGCTGTAACTAATTTTTGAAACCATGACCCAAGCGGTCCCATCAACCCCCATACATTAGATGACACACTATTAGACTCTGCACGATCAGGAAGCAGCTTTACCATCTTATCCAAGATGCGTGACAAGCCTGAATGTAATTTGACTAATATCCCCTGGGGCTCGACAGATAAAGTAGTTGTAGGACCGTGTACGACTGATAGCATTAGTAGAAATCTCCTCGGATTATTATCCAAGTAGTATAAAGATCTTAAGCAGCTTGATTTGATAAGCTCATAGCATCTTAACTCTGCCTTAACCATAGTGTGGATATATAAGTTATGGGTGTTCTCCGCATAGCTATTGTTTTGCTTGCGCTGTTTATTAGTCCAGTCCATGCCGCCTTCAAACTTGGGGCCAGCACTGAAGATTCTGATTATGCTCCATCTAATGTCGGTGTCATCGGCCTACGCTATATGCACCAGCGCGGCTCCATGAGCACCGTTATCGAAGTCTATCCTAATACTCCAGCAGCTTCAGCGGGCCTAGTGCCCGGCGATCGCATAGTCGCTGTCGAGGGTGAGGACATTAGCAAATATGATGCTAATCAAGTCTATGCTCTAATATCAGGCGTACCGGGGACTCCGATCACTCTTACTATGATGCGCTGCAATAAAGGCTGCCGCAGCTTCGACACCACTCTAAATCGCATCGATATGAATGCTATAGCCTCGGATAATATTTTTAAGATTTACAAGTATGGCTTGTAACGCCAATCATCACTACCGCAAAGTGCACTGAAGTTATAATTAAACTGTGCACGAAACTCCCACCAGCCGCAAAAGCTTACACAAAGGCTATTTCCTCGAATTCGTCGAAGATGAAGTGATGATAGACACTGAGCCGCCGATACAAGCACGCCGGCAGTATTTCGTACATCCCGGTGGGGTCTGCATAGTACCAGTACTCGCTAATGGCAATCTAGTGATGGTGAGGCAGTTCCGCACACCAGTAGGGCAGGTGCTATATGAGTTTCCCGCTGGCAAAATAGATAAGGGTGAAGATCCCTTCGACACGGCTAAACGCGAACTCGCTGAAGAGACTGGTTATAGATCTGAGAGCTGGACTTCACTGGGTGGCATTATGCCTTGCCCGGGTTATTGCACTGAGGTTTTACACATGTATATTGCTCGCGATCTCGTAGCAGGTATGCAAAATCTGGATCATGGTGAACTAGTGGAACTCGTGGAGATCTCTGTTGCTGAGGCTACGCGCATGGTGATGACTGGTGAGATACGCGATGCGAAGACTGT
>Ga0172372_10012592_pt1 | contig 10580 bp, 9 predicted proteins | sample LakKiv5m_2_FD_114544 | JGI IMG/M metagenome (GOLD analysis project Ga0172372, IMG submission 114544) | Freshwater microbial communities from Kabuno Bay, South-Kivu, Congo - kab_092012_9.5m | ecosystem: Environmental > Aquatic > Freshwater > Lake | place: Democratic Republic of the Congo... | reverse complement strand
GGCGTGAACGGCACGGCCTCGCACGAGGTTCGATCGATCCCATCGGTCGCCACCATCCGGCGCACGCTCGTTCGGCGCGGCTGGATCGCGCTGCCGATCGTCGCCGCATGCACCGGCCTGCTCTTCTCCCAGGAGTCCAAGCTCACCGTCAAGCCCGCGACCGTCTACATGGTCCGCACCTACGAGGTGTCGAGCCCGCTCCCGAAGCTCGCGGCTATCGGCGTCGACCCCTCCGCGTTCGCGCCGCTGCTCAGTTCGTCGTCGGTGATGTCCGCCTTCAACAACGAGGACACGATGTTCGCCCGGGCCGAGCGTCTGGGCATCCCCGCGGAATTGCGCATCGAACAAGCCCCGACCGACTTCGCGTCGATCAAGCAGGAATACCAGGAATCCCGCAGCATCTACACGCTGCTCGTCGCGGGCACCAACGTCTTCAACCTCTACTGCGACAAGGTCGACTATGAGGGCTGCGACGCAGCCGCGAAGGCGGGTGTGGAGGAGTTCGCCGCCGTCCTCGGCGACTCGTATCGGGCATCGACCGCAGAGGTGGCGCGACTGATCGGACTGCGCGCCGACGCGATTGCGGCCACCGACCGCACCGGGCTCAGCGATGCCGAGCGCGCCGTGCTGCTCGGACGCGAAGTCGAGCTGCGGTCGCAGGTCGCGGTGCTGCAGGAGGTGGGCGCGAGCGGCAGCTACACCACCACGCTTCTGGCCGAATCAGTCATAGACCAGGCCGCCACCGTCGCCAGCGTGGCGGTGTCGACCTACGCGATGGGCGCGATCGTCGGATTGCTCATCTCGGCACTGGTGCTGCTGCAGCTTGCGGTGCTGGCCGAGCGCCGCCAGCGAACCACGGCCCAGTGAGCCCCGCGACCAACAGTGCCAGGAGCACATGGTTGCCGATGACGAACGACTCCTGCGTGGCGGCGGCCAACACGAACACGGCCATTCCCGCATAGATCGAGCTGAGCCGTCGTTCGACCACCCGCTCGCGGTGGCCACGCAGCGCCACCGCCACAAACGCCGCAAACAGCGCCACCGCCACGACGCCACCGCCGAGCGCGATGTCGTAGTACGAACTGTGCGACCACGGGCCGGTGCGCTCGCGCCACAGCCACAGCTCGCGGGGGAAGAACGTCAGCGACTCCCACGCCGCCATCCAGCCCCACCCGAACCATGGCCGCTCGAGGAAGCCGTCGACGCTCGCCATCCAGAGGTTCTCCCGGCCGCCGATGCCGAACGGGCGCGTGAAACGGCCGAACCAGCGCGCCAGCAGCGCCAGTACCCACGGCAGCACCACGACGGCCCAGAGCACCGCCGACCACGCACGGCCCGCGAGGCCGCTCGCCGCGCCCGACGCCGCCACGCGCACGAGCAGTGCTACGGCGAGGCCGATGATGCACGCAGCGACCGTCGTCTCCGAGCGGGTGCCGAGCGCAACGACCAGGTGCAGCACCGTGCATGCCGCGAGCACCGCCGCCCGGCGCCGGTCGCCACGGCGCCACGCATCCGCTAGCAGCGCCGCCGCAGCGAACGTCCCGAGCGCTGCGACGGGAGCGAGCGAATTGCGGTTGTAGTAGATGCCGATCCACTCGCCCTTCGGGCCGACCGCACCCTCCAGACCCACCACCATCGCCACCACCGACGCGAGCGCGCCGGCCGTCATTGCGGCGAGCAGCACGCCCATCAGCTCCACCGCGTCAAACCGCGACGCCAGCCACAACCCGAGCGCGCACGTCAGCACGAGCGACATCACTTCCACCACCGAGTGGGCCCCGTAGATCGACCACGCCACGGACGCCGCTGTCCATGCGAGCCACGCCGCCATGAGACCGAGCACGCGACCCGCTCCCCTCGGCACGACGGTCCGGCCGAGCAGCACCAGCGCGGGCAGCTGCACCAGCGCATACGTCGCGACGATCGGCGCGCGAACCGGAATGCCCTCCCCTGCGGCGCGCGACCACCAGATCCGCAGCACCGGTCCCTGCGTCAGGGCGCACAGCGCCACCCCCGCATACACCTTCTCCACGAGCGCCGATGGAACCCGCACGGGCGCGGTCATCCCGCGGACTTGCGGCGGAACAACGAGACCGTGCCGGGCACCTGGTCGGCCGCAGCGAGCGCCGACTTGGTGGTCAACAGCACGACCAGCGCGGCGGCGTGCACGCCGGCGGCGCCGAGCACCCACCATCCGTAGCGCTCGGGCATCTGGGAGAGCGCGATGCCGAGCGCACCGAGCACCGCGGCGCTGAGGAGGATGACGGTCACGCCCCGCCGCACGCTGATGCCCAGGCGCACGACGCGGTGGCTGATGTGGTCCTTGCCGCCCTCGAACGGGTGGACGCCCCGACGGAGCCGCGACAGCACGACGAGCGCGGTGTCCATCACCGCCACGCCCAGCACCACCACCGGCACGAAGAGCTGCGTGGTCTCCTTCGGGTTCACACGCAGCTTGAGCGCGAGGTACGCCAGCAGGAAGCCGAGGTAGAGGCTCCCCGAGTCGCCCATGTAGATGGTGGCGGGGTTGAAGTTGCTGCGCAGGAACCCGAGCGAGCAGCCGGCGAGGCCGATCGCCAGCACCGCGGTCAGCGGCTGGTCGTACATCAGTGCGATCACGAAGATGGCCGTGCCCGCCACCGCGGTCACACCCGCGGCGAGTCCGTCGATGTTGTCGAGCAGGTTGAGGGCGTTGGTGATGCCCACGATCCACACCAGCGTGACGACCGCGTCGAAGCCGTCCGGCAGGGGCGAATCGAACTGGACGCCCACGAGGATCACGGCGCTGGCCACCGCGCCCTCGATCAGCAGCCGCAACGAAGGGTTGAGGCCGCGGAGGTCGTCGATGAGGCCCATGGTCGCCAGCACTAGGGCGAGGCCGAGCACCAGCACGAGCTCGCCCACCGCGCCGACGCCGCGACCGAAGAACCCGTCCGAGCCGACGATGACCGGCAGGTCGCCATCGCCGATCGTCGTGTTGCGGCGGAGGAACGTCCCGACGAGGACCGCCGCGGAGAACGCCACCACCATCGCAGTGCCGCCGAGATACGGCACCGGCGATGTGTGCGACTTGTGGCCGCCCGGCAGATCGACGATGGCGCGGCGAAGCGCCACCATGCGCACCAGCGGGACGAGCACGAGCGACAGGCCGAGCGCGCCAAAGAAGCTCACGGCGTAGAGCCAGTCGCTCGCCATTTCAACGATGCTACCCCACGGTTCCGGCGCGTCCGCCCGCCGGTATGGTGGCGGACGCATGAGGGTGCTGGTCACCGGCGGCGCCGGCTACATCGGTTCGAACCTCGTCGACCGCCTCGTGCGCGACGGTCACGACGTCGCCGTGCTCGACGACCTGTCCACCGGCTCCGAGCAGAACCTCCGCGACGCCCGACCCCGGATTGACCTGGTCGTCGGCACCATCCTCGACGAGCCGACGGTGCGCGGAATGGTGAAGGACGCCGACCTCGTGTATCACCTCGCCGCTGCGGTAGGCGTCATGAACATCGTCCGCGAGCCGCTGCAGTCGATCATCACGAACGCCCGTGGCACCGAGATCGTCCTCGACGCGTGCGCGGCGGGCGGGACCCGGGTGCTCGTCGCGTCGACCTCCGAGATCTACGGCAAGACCACGAAGATGCCGATGAGCGAAGACGACGACCGCGTACTCGGCTCGACGACCGTGTCGCGGTGGTCGTACAGCACCGCGAAGGCGCTGGACGAGCACCTCGCATTCGAGCACTCCCGCAACGGCCTGCCGGTGTCGATCGTCCGGTACTTCAACTCCTACGGTCCCCGGATCGACGATCGCGGCTACGGCTCCGTGGTCGCGAATTTCTTCCGCCAAGCCCTCGCCGGCGAGCCGATCACGCTGCACGGCGACGGATCGCAGACCCGCTGCTTCACGTTCGTGGACGACACGGTCGAGGGCACCGTGCGCGCCGCCACCATGGACGCCGCGCTCGGGTCGGTGTTCAACGTGGGCAACGACTCGGAGATCACCGTCGCCGAACTGGCCGCGCTGGTGAAGCGCGTCACCGGATCCGACTCCGACGTCGTGTCGGTCAGCTACGAGTCGCGCTACGGGGCCCGGTTCGAGGACACCAAACGGCGCGTCCCCGACCTCACCCGCGCAGCATCCGTGCTCGGCTACCGGCCGTCGGTCGCGCTCGAAGACGGCCTGCGACGCACGCTGGAGTGGTGGCGGCAGGAACACCAGTGATCCGCGTCGTCCACGTCATCACGCGGACGAACATCGGCGGGCCGGCGGTGATCGCCTCGTCGCTGCTTGCGGACGACCGCCACGCCGACGTGCAGCAGTCGCTCGTGCGCGGCACGCCCGGCGCCGACGAGGGCGACTACTTCGAGGGTTCGCCGCTCCTGGCCCGCACCACGACGGTGCACGGCCTCGGCCGCTCGCCCAAGCCGCTCGACGACCTTCGCGCACTCGTCTCGCTGGTGCGGCTGCTGCGGCGCGAACGGCCCGACGTGGTGCACACCCACATGGCGAAGGCCGGCGTGCTGGGGCGCATCGCCGCGTGCATGGCCCGCGTGCCGGTGCGCATCCACACCTTCCACGGACACCTCCTGCACGGCTACTTCGGCGCGCTCGCCACGCGCGTCGTGGTCGCGACCGAACGCCTCATGCGGCGGGTGACCACCCACTCGGTCGTCGTCGGATCGAGCGTGCACCGCGACCTAGTGGGGGCCGGCGTCGTCGACGCCCGGCGGTCGAGCGTCATCAACCCCGGCGTCGAGCCGTTCGCCCTCGCCGCCCGGTCTGAGGCCCGCCGCACACTCGGGCTGCCCGTCGACGGCGACGTCGTCATGTACGTCGGACGGCTCGCGCAGATCAAGCGGCCCGACCGTTTCCTCGACCTCGCCGACGACCTCGCAGGGCACGGCAGTGCAGTGTTCGCCCTAGTGGGCGACGGACCGTTGGGCGACGAGTGCCGTGCGCGCGTCGCCCGTACGCCGAACGCCGTGGCGCTCGGATGGCAGCGCGACCTCGGCACGCTGCTGGCCGCGGCCGACGTCGTCGTGCTGTGCAGCGACAACGAGGGCGTGCCGTTGCTGTTGATCGAAGCCGCCCTCGCCGGCAGGCCGGTGGTAACGACGGACGTCGGTGCCGTGCGCGACGTGGTGCGCGACGGCGACACCGGCCTGCTGGTGCCTGCGGGCGACCGTGCCGCGCTCGCCGGTGCGGTGCGGTCGCTACTCGTCGACTCCGAGCTGCGTTCGCGGCTCGGCGCAGCGGCGCGCGACCGTGCGCTCAGCGAGATGACGGCGTCGGCGGCCGTCGACCGGCACGTTGAGCTCTACCGAATGTTGGTTGAGCAGCGCTCGCGCTAGAGGCGCTCGCGCGATCCGCTCGCCGGGCCGCCCGCATTGACCGCGTCGAACACTGGCTTGCCGAGCCGTTCGATCTCGGCGATCGGCCACTCCCGCGACGAAACGAGGATGATCGCCGCATCGAACGGCGTCGCCGCCACGCGCGAAGGATCAACCGACTCGAGGCGGCCGCCACCGTGCAGGTCGATGGCCGGCACGTGCGGGTCGCAGTACGTGATCGTCGCGCCCTGCCGCTGCAGCAGCTCCATCACGTGGATGGCGCGCGAGTTACGCACGTCGCGCACTCCCGACTTGAACGCCGCGCCGAGGCACATGATCGTCGATCCCTTGATGGTCATGCCGTGGCGGTTCAGCTGGTCCTGCAGGCGCCACACCACGTAGTTCGCCATCTGCGAATTGACGTCGGCCGCGAGCTCGATGAAGCGGGTGTGGAAGTCGAACTCGCGCGCCTTCCACGCCAGGTAGTGGGGATCGACGGGGATGCAATGGCCGCCGGGGCCGATGCCCGGGTAGAAGGCCTGGAACCCGAACGGCTTCGTCTTCGCCGCGTCGATCACGCTCCACACGTCGATGCCCATCTCGTGGCAGATCTGCGCGAGCTCGTTGACGAGCGCAATGTTGACGGCGCGATAGGTATTCTCCAGCAGCTTCGCCATCTCGGCGACCGCGGGTGAGCCGACGGGGTGCACGAGGTCGGGCGCATCCATCAGCGCGGCGAGCAGCGCGCTGCTGCGCGCGGTGCACTCTCCCGACAGCCCGCCGACGACCTTCGGCGTGTTGCGGATGCCCCACACCGCGTTGCCCGGATCGACGCGCTCGGGCGAGAACGCGAGGTGGAAGTCGCGTCCCGCGACGAGGCCCGTCGACTCGAGGATCGGCTTGACGAACTCGGTCGTCGTCCCCGGGTAGGTCGTCGACTGGAGGATGACGAGCATCCCCGCCTTCAGCACCGACGCCACCGTCTCAGTCGCCGATTTCACGTACGAAAGATCCGGCGTCTTTGCCTTGTCGAACGGCGTCGGCACGCAGATGAACACCACGTCGCATCCGCCCAGCGCCGTGCGCTCCGACGTCGCCGAGAACCGGCCGTCCGACCGCAGCGCGGCGACCCGCGACGGAACCACGTCGTCGATGTGGCTCGCCCCGCCGTTCAGGAGCGAGACGACCGGCTGCGACACGTCAAAGCCGATGGTCAAGAAACCCGCCTCGGCGAACGACACCGCCAGGGGCAGGCCGACATAGCCGAGGCCCACGACGCCGACCACGAGGTCGCGCCGGCCGACCCGCTCTGCGAACTGATCGGCGCCCATCCCGCTGGGTGATGCTAACGACCCCGTTTCGCGGCCCATCCCCGCCGAAGTTCGACCGTGCGGCGGCAGGGTTAGGCTCGCTGACCGATGTCCGACGATCGCGACACGCTGATCAAGGAACTGCTCGCCGAGTCGTTTGGCCTGCGCACCAAGGCGGAGCAGCTCAGCCAGTACGTCGAGACGCGGGTCGCCGAGCTGGTGAAGGTCCGCAAGGCCCTGGGGTCCCACGAGAGTGGCGAGGCCCACCGGAGGCTGACCGAAGAGATCGCCGCCCTGCGCGCCGGGCTCGAGGACGTCACCCGCCAGCGCAACGAGATACAGACCCGGCTCGACGAGTTGCTGGCTAGCCACGAGCGGCTCGCCGAGACGCTCACCGCCGCGTCCGACCAGCGCGACCGGCTGCGCACCCGCCTCGCGGAGGTGGAGGGGTCGCGCGAGTTCCGCCTCGCCAGGCGGCTCGCCGCGCTGCTCCCGTTCCTGCGGTCGGTGACCTGACGTGTCCGACGCAATCCCCGTCATCATCAACGTCCGCGACCGGTTGGAGCCGCTGAAGGCGCTGGTCGCCTGGATCGAGTCGACCGGACGCTGCGAGATCTGGCTGTGCGACAACGACAGCACGTTCCCGCCGATGGTCGAGTGGCTCGCGGCGAGCCCCCACCACGTCGTCCGGCTCGGAGCCAACCTCGGCCACCGCGCGCCGTGGCTGAGCGGACTCGTCACCGAACTCGGCCTCGACCGGCACTTCGTGGTCACCGACCCCGACGTCGTGCCGAGCGAGGAGGTTCCCGACGACGCACTCGACGTGTTCCGTGCGGTGCTGGACTCCGACCCGTCGCTCGACAAGGTGGGCTTCAGCCTGCGCCTCGACGACCTGCCGCAGCACTATGCGCACCGCGACGACGTGGTGCTCTGGGAGTCGCAGTTCTGGCGGCGCCGGCACGCGAGCGGGCACTTCATCGCCGAGATCGACACCACCTTCGCGATGTACCGGTCCGGCGAGCACCACCAGAACAACCGGGCCGTGCGCACCGCGCCGCCGTACACCGCGCGGCACATGCCCTGGTACCAGGACTCGGCGAACCCCACCGACGAGCACCGTTACTACGTCGAGCACGCCGATTCGCTCATCATCAACTGGGACAAGAAGGAGCTGCCCGCATCGCTGCGCGCACACCTCAGGGTGCTGCGCACCGAGCACGCGGCGGGGAGGGTCTGATGGCCGGTCCGGCGATCTCCGTCGAGCACGTCTCGAAGAACTTCCGGCTCTACCACGAGCGCAACCGCTACATCAAGGCTGCGCTGTTGCGCGGCCGCAGGGCTCGCTACGAGGAATTCTGGGCCCTCGACGACGTGTCGTTCGACGTGCCGCACGGTGCGACCGTCGGCATCATCGGCTCGAACGGCTCGGGCAAGAGCACGATGCTCAAGTGCCTCACCGGCATCTACCGGCCTGACCGCGGATCGATCGCCGTCGACGGCTCGGTTGCCGCGCTGCTGGAGCTCGGCGCCGGCTTCCATCCCGAGCTCTCGGGGCGCGAGAACGTGTTCCTCAACGCCGCGATCCTCGGCATGTCGAGGGCGGAGGTGAACCGGAACTTCGACAGCATCGTCGAGTTCGCCGGACTCGAGCGCTTCATCGACACGCCGGTCAAGAACTACTCATCGGGCATGACGGTCCGCCTCGGGTTCTCGATCGCCACGCACGTCGAGCCGGAGATCCTGCTGATCGACGAGGTGCTCACCGTCGGCGACCAGGCCTTCCAGCGCAAGAGCAGCGAGAAGATCGAGCAATTCCGGCGCGACGGACGGACCATCGTCGTCGTCAGCCATGCGCTGTCCGCGATCCTGCAGCTGTGCCGCGAGGTGATCTGGCTGGAGAAGGGCACGATGCGCAACTACGGGCCCGCTGCCGACGTCGTCGCTGAGTACACGGGGCAAAGCTACGAACAGCACTCCTCGGAGGACGCCGACCACAAGCAGCGCTGGGGGACCGGTGCGGCGATCTTCACCTCGGTGCGCATCCTCGACCGCGCGGGCGAGCGCACCGACCGCATCGGCACCAACGAACCCGTGACGATCGAGTGCGACGTGATCCCGCAGGAGCGCTTGGATGCCCCGGTCGTGCGCATCGTGCTGAGCGACCTCGCCGGCACGGTGCTGTGGGCATCGTCCTCGCTGGCCGCCGAACGGCCCATCGCGCGCATGAGCGAGGCGACGACGATCTCGGTCGACGTGCCGTCGATGCCGTTGCTCGAGGGCTCGTACTTCCTCTCCGTCGCGATCACGGACGCCACCGGCACCACCGAGTTCGACCACTGCCGCAACTGGTGCCGGCTCGACGTCCGCCAGACCCGACTGTTCGACGAGGGTGTCGTCGCCGTGCCAGCCACGTGGCGCATCGCGGGCTCGACGGGCCGCGGCGCCTAGGCGTCGAACCGGCTCAGAGCTCCTCGGCGACCCGGCGCGACAGTCGGATGAAGATCGCGTAGCCGCAGACGAACGACACTGCCGAGACAACCACGAGGTACGCCATCTTGTCCCAGTGAGGGGCGGCACCGGAGTAGAGCATTCGGCGGAACTCGCCGAGGAAGACCGCGATGGGGTTCCACTCCCACAGCGTCTCCAGGGGCTCGGGCAGCTTGCCCTGCAGCTTGTCGGGTGAGTAGATGATGGGCGTGCCGAAGAACAGCATCTGCGACACGATCGTCCACAGGTACCGCAGGTCGCGGAAGTACACGGCGGAGGCACTGAACGCGAGCGCGAAGCCGGTCGCGTAGACGGCGAGCACCACCATCAACAGCATCGCGACAGGGAGCCACGGCCAGAGAGGGCTACCGAACAGGATGAGCGCCACCGTCAGCAGCCCCATCTCGATCGAGAACTGCACGAGCCCAAAGATTGACTGTGCGAAGACGAGTGTCTCGCGCGCAAAGGCGACCTTGCGCACGAGACCCGCGTTGCCGATGAGCGACGCCATACCAAGGTTCGTCACCATGAGGAAAAACCCCCACGGCAGGATCCCGCACAGCAGGTAGAGGCCGTACACCTGCAGTCCCGACGGATCGCCGACGGGTGCGGTCGCCCCGAACACGATCGCGAAGACGAACGTGTAGATCAGCATGCTCGACAACGGATTGAGCATCGACCACGCCCACCCCAGGAGGGAGCGGCGGTACTTGGCCCGCAGCTCCCTCAGGGTGAGGTTCCAGAGGAGGTTGCGCGAGCGGCGCAGTTCTTCGAGGTGCTGAAGAATGATGCCGAGATTGTATCTTCGCGCCGCCTCGCGGCAGCCGTCAGTTGACGGCTGCCGCGGTGGCGATGGTGATGCGGTGCAGGTCGACGAGCTCGTCCATGGTCAATCCACCCCACTGGTATCCACCCGCGAGGGTGAACGCCACCGGGATCTGGTGGGTCCACGCCCACGCAAAGACCATGCGCTCGCGCTCCGCGATCACCTCGGTGGTGATCCCGGGCATACCACCCGCCATCTCGTGGGCGTCCATTCCTGCGTTGTAGATGATCAGGTCGATCGTCGACGGATCGACGACATTCGCCAGCTCGCGCTCGATGATCTCGATGTAGTTCGAGCCCTTGGCCATCACCAACCGAGCATTGGACGTGTCCACGTACGAGTCGTAGCCGTTCACCGAGATGTCGAGCTGCTCGATGCCGTTGACCCCGTCGATCAGCGACACGGTGCCACCACCGCAGTGCGCATCAAGGTCGAGGATCAGCACGCGCTTGGCACCCGCCGCCAGAGCCTCTTGGGCTGCGATGACGAGACCGTTGAACGTGCAGAATCCCGCGCCCCGGTTCCGCTTCGCATGGTGCAGACCGCTCGACAGGGCACCTGCGATGCCCCGTGTGACGAGTGCCCAGCGCACAGCGTCAATCAATGAGCCGGTGCTCGCCGCCGCCGCAGCG
>Ga0172372_10012588_pt1 | contig 10582 bp, 14 predicted proteins | sample LakKiv5m_2_FD_114544 | JGI IMG/M metagenome (GOLD analysis project Ga0172372, IMG submission 114544) | Freshwater microbial communities from Kabuno Bay, South-Kivu, Congo - kab_092012_9.5m | ecosystem: Environmental > Aquatic > Freshwater > Lake | place: Democratic Republic of the Congo... | reverse complement strand
TAACTTAGATAATTTTACCATACCTGCCAACTCATACGCAATCATTCATATTCAAGCACCTACCACGGACGGAAAGACAAGGGAGTTTATCCACCCGGCTACTTTAGTAAGTAAGTTTGAGTCGTGGCCTGACCAGGCGCTTTGGCACAATGGTATTATTAAAGATAACATTATAAAAGAAAATATTGAAAGGTTTAGTACGTCATGGGACACAATGCAAATACTAAAGAGTCTTATTGATACAGATAATAATTGGACAGCGTTAAACAAATTTGACGGATCGTTCAGTTGCCTGTATTACGACAGGGCTGACTTATCAATGTATATTTTTAGAAATGAAATATCACCAATGTTTATTGATGATAATTTTAACTTCTCATCTACTAAATTTGAAGGTAGTAAAGAAACAGAACCTAATAAAGCATTCAAGCTAAACCTTACCAACAACACCTTAAAAGAGGTCGGTAAGTTTACAACAGTTGAAAATCCTTATTTTTTTGCGGAGTAATGATGACTAATTTTGAACGTATTAAACAGTGGTCTGATGAGCGACTCATTACACAGCAGACACCAGACCGAAATGGCTTTTTAGCAATGATTGTAGAGGAGCTTGGTGAATTTCTTGCTGCAAAAGATAACGAAGGTCGTATCGATGCAATGGCCGATATCATCGTATTTGCGTACGGCGAAATGGCCAAGTACGGTTTTGACGGTGATAAGGTGATGGATGAAGTGATTAAAGAAATTAGCTCGCGCACCGGTGCTTATGATCCTAGTACAAAAAAATGGCAGAAGGACAAATCTCCTGAAGCTCAAGCAAAGTGGTATACAGCTGACTTTTCTAAATGCAAACTATAATAACAACGGAGTATAAAAATGCAAATGCAAATTGATGTCAACGAAATTAGAAAAAAGAAACTTTTTTTAGCTACTCCCATGTACGGGGGACAGTGTGCAGGAATGTATACAAAGTCTGTTGCAGACTTATCGGCGCTTTTTGCTAAGTTTCAAATTCCATTACAGCTCTATTATTTATTTAATGAGTCTTTAATTACCCGTGCCCGTAACTACTGTGCTGACGAGTTTTTAAGGTCAGATTGTACTCATCTAATGTTCATTGATAGTGATATTGGCTTTAACCCGCAAGACGTTTTAGCAATGTTACATCTTCAGTCTGACGATACAGACTATGATGTAATGGGCGGCCCTTATCCTAAAAAATGTATTTCATGGGAAAAGATTAAGCAGGCCGTTGATAAAGGTTTTGCTGACGAGCAGCCTAATAACCTAGAAAAGTATGTAGGGGATTATGTATTTAACCCTAAAGGCGGTCAAAAAGAAATTCCTCTTAATAAACCTGTGGAGGTGTTAGAGCTCGGCACCGGCTTTATGATGATTCGTCGCAAGACGTTTGAAGCATACGCAAAAGCATACCCTAAGCAATCATATAAACCAGATCACGTTCGAACGGAACACTTTGACGGAACACGTGAAATTATGGCATATTTTGATTGTATTATTGATCCTGAATCTAAACGTTACCTTTCTGAAGATTACAACTTTTGCTACCATGTTACTAAAATGGGAATGAAAAATTATCTTTGCCCATGGATTAGATTGCAGCACGTTGGCACTTACATCTTTGGTGGAAGTCTTATTGACCTTGCACAAATTGGCGCCACCGCGACAGCTGACGCCAGTCAACTTAAAAAAGGTAAGAAATGAAGCTAAGTCAAAGAACAGTACAAATTCTTAAAAACTATTCTGTACTAAATCCCTCTCTTGTTTTTAGAGAGGGTAATACTTTAAGGACAATGACGCCGAACAAGACGGTATACTCAAAAGCCATTATTGGTGAAACAATACCTTCAACGTTTGCCATTTATGAGTTATCCAAGTTTCTCAGTGTACTGTCACTTTTTGAGCTGCCTGAGATTACTTTGGAAGAAAAATTTTTAATTGTTAGTGGTAATAATCAACAGGTTCAATACACATACGGTGATATGGATAATATTGTTGCACCCGGTGATAAGGAAATAAAATTACCTGAAATGGAAATAGGGTTTAAACTTACTAACAATACCTTACAGGGACTGTTTAAGGCGATGGCAATTTTAGGAACCCCGGAGGTAGCCGTCACCGGTGAAAATGGAATCATGCATATTGAAACTATCAATACAAAGAACCCACTTGCCGATAAGTTTAAAGTACAGGTAGGCACTTGTATTGATAAACAAAAGTTTAAAATGATTATGCTTGCCGAAAATCTTAAAGTGCTGTCAGAAGATTATGATGTTTATATTTCATCGAAAGGTATCTCACACTTTAAAGGAAAGGACATAGAGTACTGGATTGCAACTGAAAGTAGTTCAACATTTGAGCAGTAAACCTTTTGTGAGAAAAATATATGATGAAGGAAGAATTACTTTGGGTAGAAAAATATCGTCCGAAGAAAATTGAAGATACAGTCTTACCTAAAGACTTAAAAGATACATTTCAAGAATTTGTAAGCCAAGATAAAATACCTAACTTACTTCTAACTGGTCGAGCCGGTACCGGTAAAACTACGGTTGCCCGAGCAATGCTTGAAGAGCTTGGTCATGATTATATCGTTATCAATGGGTCATTAAACGGTAATATTGACACACTTCGAAATGAAATAAGATCATTTGCTTCTTCTGTGTCCTTTTCTGGAGGGCGTAAGTACGTTATTCTTGACGAAGCTGATTACTTAAACCCTAACTCTACTCAGCCCGCTCTTCGTAACTTTATGGAAGAGTATTCTAAAAACTGTGGTTTCATTCTTACGTGTAACTTTAAGAATAGAATTATTGAGCCCTTGCATTCAAGGTGTTCGGTTGTAGAATTTAAAATACCAAAAGATGATAAGCCTAAATTAGCTGCGCAGTTTTTCAAGCGCGTTTGCTCTCTCTTGTCACAAGAACAAGTAGAATATGATCAAAAGGTAGTTGCTGGGGTCGTAGAAAAATACTTCCCTGACTTTAGAAGAACTATTAACGAGTTGCAGAGATATTCTGTAACAGGTAAAATAGATTCTGGTATTCTTTCTAACTATAAAGAGGAAACTCTTAAAGAAGTACTAGAGCATTTAAAAGCAAAAAGCTTTACTAACGTAAGAAAATGGGTTGGTGAAAACAGTGACGTTGATACTACTACATTTTTTAGATCATTATATGACACGGCATCTGAATATTTAAAACCTTCTTCCATACCGCAGTTAGTTTTAATTCTTGCCGAATATCAATACAAAGCAGCATTCGTTGCCGATCATGAAATTAATCTAACGGCCTGTCTAACAGAAATAATGGTTGAGTGTGAATTTAAATGAACGATGATCCAGATTATATAGTAGAAACGTTAGATAAACTTTTTGGAAAAACAAGGAAAAGATTTTCCAACATTAAGAGAAAGAAAGAAACAAGAAAGCGAAGTTTTAGAAAACATCGTTGGCAACTTTCAAGTGATGAAAGTAGAGAAGATAATTCAAATAGAAAATGGGAAGATGGAGCTATGAAACAAGGTGCTGAAGTGGGAGACAATACAGCCTCCTTAGCTGAGGAACGGGGCGAGTATTTTCTTGCCGGTACAAGCATTAACGATCATTATATTTCCAAGTTAATAGATTTAAGGACCAGTCAAGGAAAGGATACTTTTCATAAAAGTGAGGACATAGTCTGCACTAAAGATCAATGGATTAATTATACAAGAGGGGTAAAAGAGCAGGGGTGGCAATTAATTGAGTTTGGTGATCAGGCCGGCATGTTAATTGATGTTGATAATGAATGTTTTTTTGATTATTCTGTCACGTCAAATGCTGTAGCAGTTAAGATTTACGGTGATAATAATTGGGTAGAAGATCTTTATAACGAAATTAAAGATAAATTTTTAATTGCAAAATGTCATATTGAATGGATCTATGGTGGGGATGGAAGCTCAATTAACGTACCTCTTCTTGGTGACAAGTTACCGGTTACAGAAATGTATCCTTTTCTTGAAGGTGAGTCTGTAGAGGAATATTACGATCGGTATTTGCAGTCAGACGCTGCCATTCTCTTACTCATTGGACCCCCAGGTACTGGTAAGACTACTTTTATTAGAGGGCTACTTCACTATGCAAGTAAAAACGCTATCGTAACATATGACGAAACTATCCTACAAAAGGACTATGTGTTTGCAAGGTTTATTGAGGATGATACCGGGGTAATGGTATTGGAAGATTCTGATAATTTTTTAAAGTCCCGGCGTGACGGTAATACAATGATGCATCGCTTTCTTAACGTTGGCGACGGGCTAATTACGGTAAAGGGCAAAAAGCTTATTTTTAGCACTAATCTTCCTTCTATCAATGAAATTGATCCCGCCCTTGTACGTCCGGGAAGATGCTTTGATATTCTTACGTTTTCTAACTATACTGCCGAGCAAGCAAAATCTCTAGCTAATAAACTTAATATTACTTTTAAAGAAAAAGAAGACAAAAAAGACTATTCATTAGCAGAGATTTTCCATCAGCAGCGTGTTTCTAAAAAAAATACCCAGCGTAAGTTTGGATTCATTTAATGAATCCATTTGACTACGTAAACTCTATCTCTCACAATAAAAGACACATGATGAGAGGTACAGAGAATGATGAGTTAGCTGAAAAAGAATATGTCGGATACTTGGTTAATCGTTCGCTCTCCTATTATACCGATACAATACTATACGCTAATGAGATGAACAAGAACCCGGAGATAGACGGGATTATGCAGTATGAGTACCTGTTGCATTCAATAAGACCATCCAAAAGATTCTCAAAATGGGCGAAATCTACTACCTCTCAAGAAACATTAGCAATTTCTAAGTACTTCAATGTTAATCTTAGAAGAGCGGAAGAATATAGAAAAATCCTAAACAGGGAAAAAGTACAGGAAATACTCACGTTTATAAATAATTCACGATAACTATAATTACATAGAAGTTAGGGTGAATTATGAATGTTTTAGAATCTCTCGTGGAAGTGAGATTAGTAGAAGAAGATGACTTCTTAAAGGTACGTGAAACTCTTACCCGCATTGGTGTGGCTTCCCGAAAAGAAAAAGTACTCTATCAATCTTGCCACATTCTTCATAAGCAGGGTCGGTATTATATTGTGCATTTTAAAGAGCTATTTGCTCTCGATGGAAAGCCGTCAAATTTTTCTGAAGATGATGTCGGTAGAAGAAATGCTATCGCTAATCTTTTAGAAGAATGGGAACTAATTGAAATAATTAATCCTTCTCAAACTAAAGAACCTATTTCTCCTCTTTCTCAAATAAAGATTCTTCCGTATAAAGAGAAAGATGATTGGGAATTAGTTGCAAAATATAATATTGGGCGTAAAAGATAGTTGATTTATTTCCTCGTAACATCTATTATAATAGATGGAGGACTTAATCATGATTATTACGATTTACGGAAGTAAAAAGAAAACTCGTAAACAGCGTGAGAAGGAAAGATCTGCTTGGAAAGAGCAGCAGGAAAAGTATACGCTCTCTTCTCCTAAGCGCGGTGTTTCTTGGACTCCGGAGGTAAAAAAATCTTTAGCCGATACTCTTAACCTTCATAGAGATAGGCTAACAAGAGATTTACCTTCAAGAGATTCCGGTATAGGTGTTGCTGTCAAGAAAGAAGCGAATACCTATACTGGGGATAAACTCATTGGAATTGGAAGCTTGCATAAGTCTAATCTTGTGCCCGTTTTTAAAGAAGATGAGGCAAAAGATCTAGCGTCAATGCGTCGTTAGATAAATAAACTTGTCACGCCTAATGGGTGACTATTTTTTAACTCGCTTAATTAAAGGAGAATTACCATGAAGACTTACTTCAATACTGCTATTGATTCTGTTCAATACGTCAAAACTCAATTCCTTAACACATTTGTAAAAGATGAAGCCTTTCGTGAGCCTATGCAATCTTTTGTAGACGCACAAGCACAATTTGCACGTCAAGTCTCTGGCGCTGCAGTTGATATGTTTGATGCATTTTCTACATATGATTTTGCTAAAGCTTTCAAGCCCTCTACAATAGCTTAAGGAGAACTACTATGAATGGACTTTCCTTACTCAAGGATTTTGAGCGTTCGTTTATTGGCTTTGATCGCATTTTCAATGAAATTGCAAATGCTCAATCTAACTTTGTAAAAACAATTCCTTCTTTCCCCCCATACAACATTAAAAAAGTTGACGACAAAACCTACACCATTGAAATGGCTGTAGCAGGTTTTGGCCGTACAGATATTGATGTTGAAATGGATGGTGATACTCTTAAGGTAGCCGGGCGTGTAAATCAAGACGACTCCAACTACGTTTATAAGGGCATTGCCGAGCGGGCATTTTCTCGTCAGTGGAAGCTTGCCGACTCTGTAGAGGTTAAGAATGCCTCTTTAGTAAACGGTATGCTTAAAATCACTCTAGAAAATATGCTTAAGTATCAACCTACCAAAAAGATTGAAGTGGTAGAAACTGAAACGGAAACACCTTCTGGTAAGAAACAACTTCTTACTGAAGGTAAGGAATGAACTGGCTTAAAAAGGTCTTTGACGCTTTAGTTGATTCTATGGAGCAGTACAATAAGTGGAAAACAAAAGCAATTTTAGCTGGAAGTGTTAAGGATCGAAAAGAGTTAGAGAAAATTCTTAAAGACATGTACCGTTGACAAATGGGTGGCTGGGCCACCCATTTTATTTTATAATACTACACTATGTTTAATATGTTTTTCCCTGAATTCTTCTACAAGGTTCAAATGCCTGAACATGAGGTGCTTCAGCGTGAGTACTTAAATTTAGCACAACAAACCAAACTTATAGTACCAGAAAAATGGGATTGTAATTTGCTAGTATCAAAAGACGTACTTAATAATAATTCTTTTACATCAATAATAGATAAAGTCACATTAGTCGTAAAAGATATGCTTAGTACTATGGGTAAGACCGAATTAATTCAAATAACTTTTCCAAGCAACGCTATTTGGATTAATGTATATAATAAAGGTCACTATCAAGAATACCACACCCATGCAAGCAGACTCAATAATTTCTCGTTTGTATATTTTGTAAAATACAATAAAGTAACGGACGGTAAATTTACTTTCTGGAACGATAAGTTTGAACTACTTTCTGGTACCGGTATTTCTGATGTGCTCGATTTAATTGCACTCAGTAACACCCAAGAGGGAAGAATGGATAACATTGAAGAAGGTGATATAATTATATTCCCCTCCCACCTCAAACACAAAGTAACAAAACACCAAGGTAATAACCCTCGCATTACCGTGGCCGGCAACATTCTAATTACATCTAAAGATGTCTAAATTTTATACATCAGTATTTCTTAATAAAAGTGAAATTCTGCTTCGTGGATACGAGAACGGAAAGAGAATTCAACATGCCATTCCTTACCGCCCCTATCTGTTTGTTACATCAAGAGTAAAAAATACTGAGTATAGAACTCTAAAGGGTGTTCCCGTTGATAAAATAGAATTTGGAAGTGTTTATGAAGCCCGCGACTATATCAGACGTTATAAGGATGTTGAAGGTCTTGACATTTACGGTCTTACTAATTTCGTTTATACTTTTATTCACGATCATTACCCTGGGGTTGTTGATTACGATCCTTCTCTTATATCTGTTGTCTCCCTTGATATCGAGACCGATTCTACCGGAGGATTTCCAGACATTAGTACTGCTGATAAGCAAATCACTGCCATTACTCTAAGCAAAAAAGGCAAGATGGTAGTGATGGCGTACGGTGATTTTGATAAAGAAGTTCTAGATGATAGAGATAATATTACTTACCTTAAATGCGAACACGAACAGGACCTCTTAGAAAAGTTTATCAAGGTATGGCGATCGACTCAATTCATTCCTGACGTAGTAACGGGATGGAACGTAGAGTTTTTCGATATGCCTTATATTATTAACCGTATCACTCGAATACTTGGTCCAGAGTCAGCTAAAAGACTTTCCCCATGGGGCATTTTAAGTTCAAGAGAGATTGAATTATCCGGTAGAGTTTATAATATTCCGGAGATTGTTGGTCTTACTATTTTAGACTACATGCAATTGTATAAAAAGTTTTCCTTTACAATGCAGGAGAGTTACAAGCTTGACTACATTGCCTGGGTCGTACTTGGTAAACGAAAACTTGACTACGACTCACTTGGGTACGGCAGTTTGGATGAGCTGTATAAGAAGAATCACCAAAAGTACATTGAATATAATATTCAAGACGTACGACTTGTTGATGAACTGGAAGATAAGCTTAAATTTATTGAGCAGGTCTTTGCTCTAGCTTACGATGGAAAGATTAACTATTTAGATACTTTTACTTCTGTACGTTCATGGGATATGTACATTCACAATGAGTTACTTTCTAAAAAAATAGTTATACCACAATTTGATCCTTCTGAAAGAGATAAAGAGAATCCTATTGAGGGTGCATACGTTAAGGATCCTCAAGTGGGCATGCATAAGTGGGTTGTATCGTTTGACTTAAACAGCCTGTACCCCCATCTTATTATGCAGTATAACATCTCCCCTGAAACTTATGTGAGTCAAATTGCTTCACTAAATGTAAAAGAAGGTGTAGATAAAATTCTTAATGGGGCGTTAAACGATCCAGCTATTAAAAGAGAATTAGAAGCACAAAACGTTACTATTGCAGCTACCGGCTGTATGTTTGATAAAGATTACCAAGGTTTCTTACCTCAGATGATGCAGCGTCTTTATGACGATCGTGTTCGTTATAAAAATCAAATGATTGAGGCAAAGAAGAAGTATGAAAAGGAAAAAACGTACGAGCTAGAAAAAGAGGTTGCACGATGTCATAACATGCAGCTTGCTAAAAAGATTCAGCTTAACTCAGTTTATGGTGCGTTAGGAAATAAATTCTTTAGATGGTTTGACGCCAAGCTTGCTGAGTCAATCACTAAGTCTGGCCAACTCTCCATTCGGTGGATGGAAAACAGAATTAATGAATACCTTAACAAGGTTCTAAAAACTAATAATGATTACGTTATTGCCGTCGATACTGACTCAATGTACATTGACCTAGATAAGTTTGTCGAAAAAACTTGCCCCGGTAAAAGTACTGAACAGATAGTAAAGTATCTTGATAAAGTTTGTAACGATGTATTTGAGCCGTACATCGATAAGTGCTACGAAGAATTAGCTTTATACGTTAATGCGTTTGATCAGAAAATGAAGATGAAACGCGAGGCGATCGCCGATAAAGGAATATGGACGGCTAAGAAACGATACATCTTAAACGTTTATAACAACGAGGGTGTACAATACTCAGAGCCTAAACTTAAAATAATGGGTATCGAAGCAGTGAGAACTTCTACCCCGGCTGTGGTACGTGATTCTATTAAAAAAGCTCTCGCGATGATTATGACGGCTACAGAGGAGGAATTACAAACTTTTATCGCTAATGAACGTGAAAGATTTAAATCATTACCGTTTGAAGACGTTGCATTTCCTAGAGGTTGTAAGGAATTAGATAAGTGGATTGAGAGGGGTAATTCAGCTAAAATCTATAGAACTGGAACCCCTATTCACGTTAAGGGTGCTATAATTTATAACTCACTCCTTAACAAAGCAAAACTAACTAATAAGTACGAAGAGGTTAGAAAGGGTGATAAGATTAAGTTTAGTTACTTAAGAATGCCCAATCACCTAAACGAGCACGTAATTAGTACCCCAGGAAAGTTACCGCAAGAGCTTAATCTCCATAACATTATAGATTATGATACACAGTTTGATAAATCATTCTTAGAGCCGCTAAGAACTATCCTAGATGTAATAGGGTGGGAAACAGAAAAAAGAAATACACTAGAGGATTTTTTCCAATGACTAATAAGCCTATTTTTAGTTTAGACGATGAAGATAATGATTTTGGATTTTCAGCCGTTAGTGAAGATGAATTAAAATTTTTAGAAAATCAATTAAAGCAGGAGGTCACTCAAAAAGAAACCGCGCTTGCTAAAATAGAAGAGACGTACAAAGGTAAACTTGAACAACTTTATAAAACTATAATGCCTTTGTTAAAAAATCTTGCTAAAGATTCTGATAAAGAATATATCTATTGGCCTGGTCGCACTCAAAAGATGCAACAGTTTATAAAGAAAATAGACGTAATAGTAAATGATTAATTACCTAGCACTCATTACAGCTTTAATTTTATCTGTAATTGCTGCTTACTATTCTGTAGCGGGCCTTGCAGCTATTTTTGCTGCTGCCGTTATTCCTATTGTCATAATGGGAGCCTCTTTGGAGCTTGCTAAAGTAGTCGCTGCCTCCTGGGTATATCAAAACTGGAACACAGCACCTAAAGTAATAAAGTATTATCTTGTAGTATCTGTTGTAGTGTTAATGTTTATTACTAGTTTAGGAACGTTTGGATTTTTATCTAAAGCACACCTGGATCAAAATTTAGTTGGAGCGGACACAAACGTTGAATTAAAAATTATTGAGCAGCAAATACAAAATGAACAAAGGAGAATGGATAATGCTCAGAGATCACTTAACGCTCTGGATAGATTGGTT
>Ga0172372_10012584_pt1 | contig 10584 bp, 6 predicted proteins | sample LakKiv5m_2_FD_114544 | JGI IMG/M metagenome (GOLD analysis project Ga0172372, IMG submission 114544) | Freshwater microbial communities from Kabuno Bay, South-Kivu, Congo - kab_092012_9.5m | ecosystem: Environmental > Aquatic > Freshwater > Lake | place: Democratic Republic of the Congo... | reverse complement strand
TGCGTGCCGCAAGACGGCTTCCGGGACGCGCCAGCACCCCCACGGGCACGCGGGCGAGGATCTCGCGCCAGCGTTCCCAGCGGTGGAACTGCACGAGGTTATCCGACCCCATCAGCCACACGAAGCGCACGCCGGGATAAAGCGCCCCGAGCCGGTCGAGCGTGTCTGCCGTGGCGCGTGTGCCGAGGCGGGCCTCGATGTCGGTGACGACGATCCGCCCGTTCCCCGCGACCAGGGCGCGCGCAGCCGACATCCGCGCCGCGATCGGCGCGGGGCCGCGCGCCTTCAGCGGGTTGCCCGGGCTCACGAGCCACCAGATCCGGTCGAGCCCGAATCGCGCCAGTGCCGCACGGGTGATGTGCAGATGACCCGCGTGGGGCGGATCGAAGGACCCGCCCAGAAGCCCGACGCGCTGGCCGGGCATCGCCATGGGAAAGCCTGTCCTCACGCCGCTGCCCCGTTCTCGATGCGGCGCCACCATCCACGGGTGGGCGCGCCTTGTCCAGACCGGGGCTGCGCCGCCGCTCAGCCCTGCGCCGGCGCGCGGGTCGGCAGGCGCGCATCCTGCGGGCAGAAGGACATGATCGCGCCGGTGATGGCGGCCTTGCGCAGGGGCTTGGTCAGATAGCGGTCCATGCCGGCATCGAGGATGCTCGCCTCGTCGCCCTCCATCGCATGGGCCGTCAGCGCCACGATCGGCACATGCCGCCCGCCGCCCGCCTCGGCCGCGCGGATGCGCCGCGTGGCCTCGCGCCCGTCCATCTCGGGCATCGAGACATCCATGAAGACGAGGTCGGGCTCCCACGCGCGGGCGATCTCGAGCGCCTCGCGCCCGTTGTCGGCAAAGCGCAGCTCGATGTCGAGATCGCGCAGCATCTTGGCGAAGACGAGCTGGTTGGTGCGGTTGTCCTCGGCCGAGAGGATGCGCATCGGGCGGCCCTGCACCGGACCGGGGGCGGGGGGCGGCGCGTCGGGTCCGCGCGCGCCGCCCGAGAGGGCCGCGAGGTTGTGCAGCAGATCCCAGCGCAGGACCGGGCTTTGCATCACGGCATGAACCTCGTGCGCGCCCGGTTCGGCGCGCGCCTTGGCCGGATTGGCCGAGAGCAGCATCATCGGCAGGCGGTGGCCCGCCGCGCGGATCCGCCCGGCCAGATCCATCCCGCCCGCCGGCTGCAACTCGCCGCTGATGAGGGCGACATCGAAGCCCGGATCGGTCCCGAGCAGCGCCAGCGCCTCGGCGCCGGTGCGGCAGGCGGTGACGGCGATGCCCGCGGCCGTCAGCTGGTGGTCGAGGATGCGGCGGTTGATCATGCTGTCGTCGATGACGAGGGCGCGGCGCAGGTTCACCGGCACGTCGGGGTGCTGCGCGCCGGGTTCGGCGACAGGCAGCCGCAGCCGAAAGCCGAAGCACGACCCCCGCCCCGGCTCGCTGTCGACCCAGACCGCCCCGCCCATCCGGTCGATCAGACCGCGCGTGATCGCAAGTCCGAGGCCCGTCCCCTCGAACCGACGGCTCGGGGCGTCATCGACCTGGCTGAACTCGCCGAAGATATGGTCGAGCTTGTCGGCCGCGATGCCGATCCCGGTATCCTCGACCGCGACATGGACATCGCAGGCCGCCCCCGCCGCGCCCGCAGCCTCGAGCCCCGTGACGCGGACAAGGACGTGCCCGGTCCCGGTGAACTTGACGGCATTGCCCATGAGGTTCGTCAGCACCTGCCGCACCCGGCCCGGATCGCCGACGAAGCGGGTGGGCAGGAACATGTCGTAATCGACCTGCAGCGCGAGCCCCCGCTCCTGCGCGCGCGGCTGCAGGAGCATCGCGACCTCGTGGATCATCCGTTCGAGGTCGAAGGGCTCGGGGTGGAGCGTGAGCTTGTCCGCCTCGATCTTCGAATAATCGAGGATGTCGTTGATGATGACCAGAAGCGCCTCGCCCGAGCTGCGGATCGTGTCGGCGAAGATGCGCTGTTCCTCGGTCAGCTCGGTGTCGCAGAGGAGTTCGGCCATCCCGACGACGCCGTTCATGGGGGTGCGGATCTCGTGGCTCATGTTGGCGAGGAAGGCCGATTTTGCCCGGCTCGCGGCCTCGGCGCCGGCGCGCGCGGCCTCGAGCGCGGCCTGCTGGCCCTTGATCTCGGTGATGTCGACCTGCAGGCCCACGCGGCCGCCGTCGGGCGTCTCGCGTTCGAGAACCCGCAACCAGCGCCCCGCGAGGCGCTGCTCGAGCGGCTGGCCGGGGCGGCGATAGGCCGCGAGGCGCTCGGCCAGCCAGTCGGCCTCGCGGCCCTGCGCCTCGGGATACTGGCCGTTGCGCAGCCCGAAGCGCAGGATGTCGTCGAACCGCGCCCCGGGCGTCAGGGCGGGCGCACTTTCGGGATAAAGGGCGCGGTGGCGTTCGTTGCACATGACAAGCCGCCCCTCGGCGTCAAACAGCACGAAGCCGTCCGGGATCGCCTCGATCGCGGCCTGAAGGCGCATCTGCCCCGTGATGTCGACCGCGAGCGTCACCATGTCGCCGCCCCGCGCGCGCCGGTCCACGAACCGCACCCAGACGCCCGAGGCGAAGCGCAGCTCGATGGGCGGGATGTCCTCGCCCTCCCACCGCGCGCGCATCCGCCCGACCCAGGCATCGGCGGATTCGCCCCCGAGGTCGATCAGCCCGCTCTGGGCCGAGATGCGCAAGAGTTCGGTATAGGAGATGCCGGTCTGAACGGCCGGCACCGCCTCGAAGGGCGCGAGGAAGGCGCGGTTGGCGGCGACGAGGCGCTGGCGGGCATCGAAGACCGCGAAGCCGTCGTTGATGGTGTTGATCGAATCCCACAGCCGCCGCTCGGCCATCACCGCTGCCGAGTGGGCGCGTTCGAGATCATCGACGAAGCGCGACGAAAGACCCTTGAGCGTCGCCGCCTCGGAGCGTGCCGAGGCGGCTTCCTGCCGCTGTTCATAGAACTGGTCGGTGATGGCGCGGGCGTGGAGCGCGAGCTTTTCGTTCGCGGCCAGCAACTCGCGGCTTTTCTGTTCGAGCATCCGCTCGGCCGCGAGCCGCGCGCGCCGTTCGCGCGCCAGCCGTTCCGCCATCGGATCCCTCGTGTCCATCTGCCCGCCGCGCACCCGACCCCCGCCACCGCGCGCACCGCCGCGCAGACCGAAGACGGCACGCCTGCCGGCCGGCAGCGCGGCAGGGCCGCCCGGATCACGCTTATGCGGCCGGGTCCGTAACCAGCCCGTTAAGGGCGGGGCGCGCGCGCGTGGGCGCTAGGGGGCCGCCGCGAACACCCGGTCGATCATCGCCTGCGTGCCGCGCGCATCCTCGAGCGTCCAGGGATAGGGCGCGCCGGTCCGCACGCTGCGCCCGAAGGCCTCGACCTGCAGCCGGTATTGCCGCGCGGTCGGCCACCGCTCGATCAGCGTCTCGGCGCCGGGGCGGTGCAGCTCGATCCGCGCCTCGCCGAAGACGCCCGCGTTGAAGGGGGCGGGCAGGCGCATGAGGCCGCGCGTGCCCTGAAAGACGACCTCCTGCCGGCCAAAGAGGCGCATCGACGTCATCGCGGCGAAGCTGAAGGTCGCAAACCGCCCCGTCACCTGCGCAAAGACATCGACCCCCCCCTCGCGGGTGATCGCGGCCGCGATCTCGACCGGCTCCTCGCCGGTCGTCCAGCGCAGGCAGCCATAGGTATAGACGCCGATGTCGGGGATCGACCCGCCCCCCGTCTCGGGTCGGTTGCGGATGTTGCCGGGGTCGGTGCGGTTGTCGTAGCTGAAGGCCGCATCGGCATGTTCGAGCGTCCCGATCGCGCCGTCGGCCAGAAGCGCGCGCGCGCGCTGCCACTGGGGGTGGTGGACGATCATGTAGGCCTCGGCCGCAAGCAGCCCCGTCGCGTCGCGCCGCGCGATCAGCCGGTCGATCTCGGCCGCGCGCATCGCGATCGGCTTTTCGGTCAGCACATGCTTGCCCGCATCGAGGGCCCTGAGCGTCCAGTCCACATGCAGGTGGTTGGGCAGCGGGATGTAGACCGCATCGATCGCGGGGTCGGCGAGCAGCGCCTCGTAGCTCGCATGCACCCGCAGGTCGGGGCAGAAGGCCGCGAAGGGTGCCGCGCGCGCCGCGTCCGATGTCGCGAGCGCCGCAAGCCGCGCCCCCGACGCCTCGTGGATCGCCGGCGCCATGTGGTTGAGCGCGAAGTTCGACGCCCCGATGATGCCCCAGTTGAGCGGTTCCATGCCATCCCCCATGCTGACCGCCCCGACCCTAGGCGCTCGGCGGGCCGCTGGGAAGGGGGTGCGCCGGGCCGGGCCTCTGCAGGCGCCTGCGGTAGGCCTGCCGCGCGGCATCGACCGCCGGATCGAGGAGCGCGAGGGCTTCATCGAGCGTCCGCCACGAGGGCGAGAGGACGGCGACCCAGCCCATCCACGCATAGACCGGGTGCGGCATGATCCGGTCGAGCGCGCGGAAGTCCCAGCCGCCCGCCACCACGCCGCCCCTGGCCGGCCGGGGCGGGGGCGGCCCGAAGCGGGCGGCGAAGGTCGGGCGCGCAATGGCGAAGCTCAGCCGGAAGACGCCGGGGCGGTCGAGCCCCGAGGCCCGGTCATGCGCGCCGTCGTGATCCTTGAGGGTTGCGACATAGACCCCCTTGGGCAGAAGGCCGTCGGGGTTGAGGAAGATCGCGGTTTCCCCCCAGGTCGTGACGGCCCGCGTGCCCGGATGGCGCGCAAGCAGCGTGGCCGCGATGTCCTGAAGCGTCGGCTGTTCCATCCGCCTCTCCTGCGCGCGGTTTCACCGTCGCGTGCTCGTGCCCGGCCGTCAAGGACCGCGCGCGCGGCCTCACGGCACATCCCTGAACGCCCGCCGCAGCTCGGCCGCGCCCGCGCGATCATACCAGCGGCCATGCGCCAGAATGACGCGTTCGGGTTCCCATGCGATCATGGTGTCGACCAGTTCCTTCAGGTGGTGGGGCTTGCGGCGGAAGCTTGCGGCCATGTCGCGCGGCATCCTCCCGTCGGGGTGGCACACGCGGCCCAGTTTCAGCAGCGGCAGCGCCCACCACGGCATCTTGTCCGCTTCGAAGTTCTCGATCAGGTCGGTCAGGATCAGCGTCTTGCTGCCGCGATGAAAGAACACCACTTCGCGGTGATACCCTGAGTCCGCGAGGCGCTGGTCGATCTGCCCGGCCCATGCGGGTGGCGCGCGGTCGGTCAGGACCGCATCGATGGACAGATCGACCCCCCGGCTCCTCGCGCGGTCCACGACGCCCGGGCTGCCCCAGCTCCTCGCCCCGGGGAAGCGCGTCTGCCAGTCGGGGAGCCACGCGTAGTGGATCCAGTTCGGCGCGACCAGATGCCCGACCGGGCCGAGACGGGCGACCGCGTCGGCAAGGCCGTTCCGATCGGCAATCGGCGAATGCACCCAGATCTCGCCATCCGCCAGACGGATGACCGTCATCCGCGTCGGAAACGGCATGCCGTAGAAGCGTATCCAGCCCCCGTCAGCGACCCACACCCCGGCTGCGACGGGCTTGAGGGCATAGAGCGGTTCGTATCCGGTCGGTCGTGTCATCTCGCCAACCTAGGCCGCCGGCCTGCCCCCCGCAACCGAGGCCCGGGTGCGCCGACCTGCCTGCGCGCGCGGCGGGCCGGCAGGCGCGCGGGGGCGGGCGCTAGCGGAACTCGCGCACGGGAAAGAGGGCGCGGCCCTGTTCGCGCGGGTGGCGCGGGCGGGGGGCGGCGCGGGGTCCAGATTGGGGGGCGGGGGCGCCCGCCGGGGGGCGGGCCTCGTCGCCGCGGCCGCCGCCGATGCCCTGAAACCGCGCCCCCGCCCCTTCGGCCAGCACCGACAGATGGGCCGAGACATCCTCGATCACCTCGGCGATGACATGCACGACCGGCCCGTCGCGCTCGATCCGGCCCGTGACGCGCATCAGCCGCGCCCCCAGCACCGCGCGGCGGAAGATCTCGTAGACGCGCGGCCAGATCACCACATTCGCCACCCCCGTCTCGTCCTCGAGCGTGGCGAAGATCACCCCCGAGGCGGTGCCGGGGCGCTGGCGGGTGATGACGAGGCCGCAGACCGCGATGCGCCCCCCCGCCGCCATGCCCGCCAGCCCGGCATGCGGGCACAGCCCCGGCAGCGCGGGGCGCAGCAGTTCCATCGGATGGGCCCGCAGCGACAGCCGGAGCGAGAGGTAATCCTCGATCACCTCCTCGCCGAGCGTCATCGGCGGCAGGGCGGGGGCGGGGTCGGCCGCGCCCTCGCCGTCGGCGCCAAAGAGCGGCAGCGGCCGCGCCCCCCGGATCGCCCGCACCGACCAGAGCGCGTCGCGCCGCCCGAGCCCCAGCGCCGCGAAGGCATCGCCCTCGGCCAGCCGTTCGAGCGTCGCGGGCGCCACCCCGGCGCGGCGCCAGACGCTCTCGGGGTCGGGATAGCCGTTGGCGCGGGCGGCGACGATCCAGCGCGCATCCTCCTCGGGCAGGCCGCGCACCTGCCGCAGCCCGAGCCGCAGCGCCAGCCGCCCGTCGGCGCGCCGTTCGAGCGTGCAGTCCCAGCCGCTGTCGTTGACCGAGACGGGCCGCACCTCGACCCCGTGGGCGCGCACGTCCTGCACGATCTGGGCCGGCGCATAGAAACCCATCGGCTGGGCGTTGAGCAGCGCGCAGGCAAAGGCCGCCGGGTGGTGGCGCTTCATCCAGGCCGAGGCATAGACGAGCAGCGCGAAACTTGCCGCGTGGCTTTCGGGAAAGCCGTATTCGCCGAAGCCCTCGATCTGGGCAAAGCAGCGCGCGGCGAAATCGGGCGCATAGCCGCGTTCGAGCATCCCGGCCACGAACCGGTCGCGAAAGGTGCCGATCGTGCCCATCTTGCGAAAGGTCGCGAGCGAGCGGCGCAGCCGGTCGGCCTCTTCGGGGGTGAAGCCCGCGGCGACGACGGCGATCTGCATCGCCTGTTCCTGAAAGAGCGGCACGCCCAGCGTCCGCCCGAGCACGCCGCGCAACTCGGTCGAGGGCAGCTCGGCCCGCTCGCGCCCCTGCCGGCGCGCCAGATAGGGATGCACCATCCCGCCCTGGATGGGGCCGGGGCGCACGATCGCGACCTCGATCACGAGGTCGTAGAAGCAGCGCGGCCGCATCCGGGGCAGGAAGTTCATCTGTGCCCGGCTCTCGACCTGAAAGACCCCGACGGCATCGGCCCGGCAGAGCATGTCGTAGACGGCCGGATCCTCGCGCGGGATGGTGTCGAGGCCGAGCCGCGGCCCGCCATGGGCGGCGATGAGGTCGAACCCCCGGCGCAGGCAGCTCAGCATCCCGAGCGCGAGGATGTCGACCTTGAGGATGCCGAGCGCGTCGATGTCGTCCTTGTCCCATTCGATGACGGTGCGCCCCTCCATCGCCGCGTTCTCGATCGGGCAGAGCTCGTCCAGCCGGCCGCGGGTGATGACGAAGCCCCCCACATGCTGCGAGAGGTGGCGCGGAAAGCCGATGATCTCGGCGATCAGGCGCAGCGTGCGCGCCAGCCGCCGGTCGGCCGGATCGAGCCCGAGTGCGGCCAGATGCGCGGCCTCGGGCGGGCCGTCCGACCAGCTCCAGCTCTGGCCCGCGATGGCCGCGAGCAGATCCTGCGACAGGCCCATGACCTTGCCCACCTCGCGGATGGCGGCGCGGGTGCGGAAGTGGATGACGGTGGCGCAAAGCCCCGCCCGCTCGCGCCCGTAGGTGTCGTAGATGTGCTGGATGACCTCCTCGCGCCGCTCGTGCTCGAAATCGACGTCGATGTCGGGCGGCTCGCCGCGGGCCTCGGACATGAAGCGCTCGAACACCATGCTGATGACATCGGGCGCGACCTCGGTGATGCCGAGCGCATAGCAGATGACCGAATTGGCCGCCGACCCCCGCCCCTGGCAGAGGATGCCGCGGCCGCGGGCGAAGGCCACGATGTCGTTGACGGTCAGGAAATAGGCGGCGAAGCCCAGCCGGGCGACGATGCGCAACTCCTTGGCGACCTTGGAGGCGGTGTCGGCCGGCACGCCCGCCGGAAAGCGCCGCGCGAGGCCCGCCGCCGTCAGCCGCTCGAGCCGGGCCTGCGGCGCCTCGTCGCCCGCCACCTCGTCGGGGTATTCGTAGGAGAGATCGTCGAGCGAAAAGGCGCACCCCTCGGCGATCTCGACCGTGCGGCGGATGGCGGCGGGGTGGGCGGCGAAAAGGCGCGCCATCTCGGCCGGGGGGCGCAGCCGGCGCTCGGCGTTGGGCAGGGCGTGGCGGCCGAGGCGGTCGATGGTGCGCCCGAGGCGGATGCAGGCCAGCACATCGGCAAGGCTGCGCCGCGCCGCGTGGTGCATCAGCACATCGCCCGCCGCGACCATCGGCATCCCGACATCCTGCGCCAGCCGCGCGCAGGCATCGAGCCGGGCCGCGTCGCGCCCGTCCCAGCGCGGCACCGCGCCCAGATGGCACAGCCCCGGCCGCGCGCGCGCCATCGCAATGAGGTCGGCCGCCGCCGCCCCGATCGCGGGGCCGAGCGGGTCGGGCGGCAGCGCGATCAGCCACAGCCCCGCCCCCACCCCCGCCAGATCGGCCCGGCGCAGGTCGCACCCCCCCTTGGCCGCCCGCCGCTTGCCCGCCGAGATGAGACGCGAGAGCGCGGCATAGCTCGCCCGGTCGCGCGGCAGCGCCACCCATTCCACCGCGCTGTCGGCCAGCACGATCCGCGCCGCGGGGATGAGGCGCGGCAACGGTCTGGCCAGGGCCGGGGCCAGGGCCGGGGCCGGGGCCGCGACCCCGCCGCCCGGCCCCCGCGCCTGGCGGCTCGACGGATCGATGCGCCGCTGCGAGCGGATCGTGGCCGCCCCGCCCTCGGCCCGGGCGCGCGCCAGCTCGCGCAGGGCGACATGGGCGCGCACGACGCCCGCAAGGCTGTTGCGGTCGGCGATGGCGATGGCGGCAAGGCCCAGCTCGGCGGCGCGGGCGACCATCTCCTCGGGGTGCGAGGCACCGGTGAGGAAGGTGAAGTTCGTCATCGCGCAGAGCTCGGCATAGGCGGGAGCGGGGGCGGGAGGGGCGCGGCGGGTCATGCGAATTCGCCCTGCACCGCCCAGCCCGGCGCCTGCGGCGTGTGAAAAAGCCACAGCCGCGGCCCCTCGGCCGTCTGCACGCGCCAGTAATCGCGCACCCCGCCGCGCCAGGCCGGATCGTCGAACCACCATTCGGGGGCAATGCGCTCGGGCCCCGTGGCCCACAGGGTGCAAAGCCGCCGCCCCCGCCAGCGGAAGCGGGCGGGCGGATCGGCGCCGGGCGGGGCATCGGCATGTTCGGGGGGAAAGAGGATCAGCGGCCGCTCCGGCCCGTCCGGCGCGGGCCAGGGCGTGCGGGCGGCGGCCCAGCCCTCGGGCGTCGCCGCGGCGAGGACGAGGAAGCTGCGCTCGGGGATGTGGCTCTCGGCCGGGGCGAGGCGCTGGAGCGCCTCGAACCCCAGCCGGTTGCCAAGCCGGGTGAGGAGGTCGGCCATCCCTTCATCCGTCGCGCCGGGGGCGGCACCGGCCGCGATCTGGACCGGCGGCATCGGCTCGGTCGCGGGCGCCGAGAGGCGCAGCCGCTCGATCCCGAAGCCCGCGTCGATCTCCTCGAGCCGCGGGGCAAAGAGGCGCGCGATCCCAGCCGCATCGTGGCGGGCCCGCGCGAGGCCGAGCGCCAGGCACGCCGTGCCGCCATCGACGCGGGCAGCCTCGAGCACCAGCCGCCGCGCCCCCTGCCCTGCCGCCGCGAGCCGGTCGCACAGCCGCCCGAGCAGCCGTTCGAGCCCCGCCGCCACATCCTCGGTCCGCCCGATCGGTTCGGGCAGCGTCAGCCGCGCCGCGAAGGGCGGGGTCGCGATCTCGGGCGAGATCGGCTCGGCCAGGGCGCCGAGCGCCTGGTCGAGCCGCATCACCACCTCGGGCCCGAAGCGCCGCGCCATCCCCGCCCGCGGCAGCGCGGCCAGATCGGCGATGCGCCGCAGACCGAGCCGCCCGAGCGCCTCGGCCGCCGCGGGCGGGATGCGCAGCGCGGCGGGCGGCAGCGCCCCGATGGCCCCGAGCGTCGCGCCGGGGGCCGCGACGCCCCCGCCGTGGCGGGCAAGCGCCCAGGCCGCGCCGGGCGTGTCCGCGATGCCCGTCACCGCCGCGAAGCCCGCCCGCCCGAGGCCCGCCGCCATCGCCGCGCCAAGGCCCGCCTCGCCGCCGAAGAGATGCCCGACCCCGGCGATGTCGAGCGCGAGCGCATCCGCCCCCATCCGCCCGACGAGCGGCGAGAACCGCCCCGCCCAGCGGATGATCGCCCCGAGTGCCGCCGCATCCGCGCCCGGATCGGCCGGGCGGGTGACAAGCCCGGGGCAGAGCGCGCGCGCATCCGCGAGCGTCATCCCCGCCCCGAGCCCCTGCGCCCCCGCCGCCGCCGAGACAGAGGCAAGGATCTGCCGCCCCCCCGCCTCGGCCACCACCGCGAAGGGCTGGCCGGGGTCGGGCCGGACCCGGCGCGCGGCCCGGTCGCTCGCCAGCCGGGGCAGCCACACCACCGCAATCCGCCGCGCGCGCATCGCCCGATTCTCCAACATGTTCG
>Ga0172372_10012583_pt1 | contig 10585 bp, 12 predicted proteins | sample LakKiv5m_2_FD_114544 | JGI IMG/M metagenome (GOLD analysis project Ga0172372, IMG submission 114544) | Freshwater microbial communities from Kabuno Bay, South-Kivu, Congo - kab_092012_9.5m | ecosystem: Environmental > Aquatic > Freshwater > Lake | place: Democratic Republic of the Congo... | reverse complement strand
CTTCCCCACGTTCCAGTTCGTCCGAGACACCAAGGGGGCCCTGAGAGTGCGGCCTGGACTCATCGACATGCTGAAGGTCGTTCGCAGGAGTGATGACTACGAACCCTGGACCTTTGCGACCCTTCTCCGCACGGCCGCGCCCGAACTGGATGGCCTGGACCCCATCGAGTGGATGCGGGACCCTGGCCAAGACCACCGTGAGTTGCCAGCGCTGGCCCTTCGCTGGGTGCGTGAGTGGGCCCAATGAGCTCGCGCACCAACCCGGGGTCGCGGTCCCGTCTCGCCCTGTCGGAGCCGCCTGGCGATCTATCCGGCTTTCCTCGGATGCCGACTGGTTCGGCCCCTTGGTTCCGCGCTCACCAGGAGATGGGGGGCCACGACAAAGGGTGTTGGTGGTTCGTCGGACACGACTCGGATGGCACACCTGAGGGCCGGTTTGACCTCCAAACACCCCGGGGAACGTGCTACCTGGCCGACTCGGCTCAAGCCGCGGTGCGGGAACGCATCGGACGCTTCATTGCTCAACGGGAGTGGGTGCCAGCGAAGGAAGTCGATGGAAAGCTGGTCAGCACGGTGTCCACCTTGCACACCGGGCGCCGTCCGATTGCTGACTGGACGAGTGTGCGGGCGGCAGCATGGGGTGCCACACGGGAGCTGTCAACGGTTCCCGACTACCGACTCACCAGCCGGTGGGCCGAGGCCATCGACCGCAACGGCTTTGGAGCCCTCGTCTACCAGCCCAGGTTCAGCACAGGAGACGCGGTCGCGGTGGCGCTCTTCGGCCCCCAGGGGACACGCACGTGGGCGGTGCGATCAAGCACGTCGATGCGCACCGTTGTCGTACGCATGGGGATCCGAGTAGCCCAGATTCCCTCATCCGTCGAGACCGATGACACTGCCAAGGTCAACTTCGTCTGAGCCCAATCAGGTTTCCACGTGGTGCCCCAGAGCGTGTCCACTTCTGGTCGTATGCCGGGGTCTAGGCCGTGCCATCGGGCATCGCTGGTCCTGAGTTCCTGGCATGGGTGGTCCGCAGTTGTTCTTGCAGCGACTCCAAGTAGGGCAGCGCGCGTTGATCCTTCAGCCGATTGGCTGACTTCTTTGAATCGATGATGTCGGCAAGTGCTGCGACGCGAACGATGAGGCCATCGCCAATGTCGAGTGAACTGGCGTCGGCATCGCATTCATTGAATCCTGTCTTGGAACCAGCGGGATCGAAGGTGAGATCCAAGTCCCCGTACATGGTGACGAGACTCAACATGAGTGGCATTGCCTCGAGGAAGGATCCGTCGATAGGCACCGCTACTGGTTCCTTTGGATGTCCGGAATCTGGCGCCCAGTCGAGTAAGAGCTCGGGCGAGTTGCTCAAGATTGTCCGAATCCCGAAGCGGAAGGATGTCCACATCTTGAGTCGGCAGCGATGATCCCTGGAGCACGGCCGCAAGTCCACCGATGACAACGTAGTCGACACCTTCTTCGTTGAGGATGCGCAAGATCTCCTACGGGAGAAGGTCCTCGCTTGACTCGTCCTCAGCGTCCACCATGCGCCGCCCGTTGCATCCGCCTCAGTTGATTCGCTACTTGTGTCATGTAACGAAGTCGATCAGCAGGAGTCATGCGAATCTGCCGGCGGATTTGGCTGACGTCCACTCCACGCCAGTCCTCAGGACTGTCGAGTTGCGCCGGCCATGTTGGATCTGGCCGGGACGGGACATCCACGCCACGAAGGATACGCCTGGCACATCTGTTGGACGCTTCGATGCGCGCTCCGCCTCGCGCTGACCTTCGCAGGTGTCGCAACCCACGGCCTGGACCAGCAGGTTCCGGTAGTCGCGCCATGTCGCCGCCGCGCGCATGGCATTGGAGGTCCACGGTCCACCCCGCATGGGACAGTATTCGCCCGACTCGGGAGCACGGGTCATCGGGCAGCGATGTTCGACGTCACGTGTGATGGAGGCAGGGGTGCTGGCGACCACTGAGTAGCGGTTGGACGGCGGTGGCTCGAGGGCCAGCACCTCCAACACTGTCTCCTTGATGCGGATGGCGGTGTTGATGCCCATCCGCCGGGCCAGATCGAGGGTCCGAACCTGCCACCCGGTGTCCGTGACCGACGTCGGCAGGCAGATACAACTCGGCTCCAGCCACTCATGTCCGCGATCGATGTTCCATGCCGGCCCAACGCGCATGCGGAAGAACTCCAGCCGACCAAGCAGTTCATCCTGGCACGCTCTCACCTCATGGGCTTTGACCACGGACGATCCGCGGACAGTTCCGAGAATGAGCATCGGGGTCGCCATCCCCGCTGCGCCCACGCGGTCACCTGTGTCGCCGTCACATCGGCTGGTCCCAGCAGGGTTCTCGGCAGTTTCGAGGCGGCCATACCGTCGACCCAGGGGAGATCGAACGGTGTCTCGCCTGTGTCCTTCGGTGGTCCCTCGTCCACGTTTCGGCCGTTGAACTGACGCGTCGCGTCGACGTGATTGTTTGCGTCCATTGCCATGGGTGTGCCCGTTCCGGGGCCAGCAGGCCCCCGTCACTTCCCCGCCAGCGATTGGCGGGGCGGGTCTTCCCCTGGGGGCACCGTGAGACGGGGCTCGCGGTTGCCGTGACGACTAGCCAGGGGGCTTCACGTCGTCCTCTCGGAACCAGATCTGAACTTACGCTGGACGCCTGGCAAAGGCAAGCAGGTGACGATTCGGTGATCTGGGCCAACAAGGCCTCCCGGGAACAGAAGGCCGGTGCATGTAATCAGTCTCGCGCTAGACGATCGCTGGTGGCTACGGATGACCCCGATCCAAACCCTTGTCCCGGACTTCTATCTCTGTCAAACCTGCACCTTTCGCCCGCTGACGATCGATGTGCGTAGCGCATCCAGAGTCGCCGTGCTCCCCATGGCGAATTCACCGGAGGCCGACATCTGCTCACCCGTACGAAGCGCGTCGAACACGGCCGTCAACTGCGCCTCGAACTGGTTGCATGGGGCGAACTCCAAAGTTTCGTGGCTGAAGTCATTCCCGTGAATGTCGATCCGGGCAGCCAACGGTGGTGTGGTGACGAACTCGGCTTCTCGACTGCTGCGCGAATCGAAAGGGACCACGTACCTCAAGTAGCCTTCGGTCCCGATCACGGTCACAGCCTGATGGTAGGCCTGGGTGTAACTGGATTGCAGCAGTGCGACCCGACCCTCGTCGAACTCCAGGATCATGGCTGCACTCAACTCGGCGCCTCCCTCAGTGGGATCTGGCACGATGGCCATGACCGTGACTGGATCGCCCTTCATGACGGTTCGTGCGAAGTGAACGAGGTAACTGGCTGTGTCGTACAGCGACCCACCCCCGCGGGCTGGGTCGAAGCGCCAGTTGTCTGCTCCCACGCGTCCAGCCAGCGGCGCCGAGAACGCACCGTGCACGGATCGCACAACTCCGATACGCCCGGACGCCAGCAGATCGAAGGCCGCGCGGTGCTGGGGGTCGTACCGCCACTTGAACCCCTCGACCAACAGGGTGCCGGTCTCGCGGGATCGGTTCACCATCTCCACTGCCTCCGCCGCATCCATCGCCATGGGTTTCTCCACCAGGACTGCACGGACGCGACCGCTGTCCATAGCCTGAAGAGCAAGTGGAGCGTGGTGCGGACCCCAGGTGGAGATGATCAGGACATCAAGGTGATGCGCGTGGAGCAATGATTCAAGTGACTGGTAACGGTTCGCGCAGTCGAACTCGTTCCCGAATCGCTCAACAGCCTCTGGCGAGATGTCGCAGATGGCAACGAGTTCGGCAGAGACCGCGCGGCACGCGGCCGCGTGGTCACGGGCGTTCTCACCCGTCCCGATGATCCCAACGGACGACCCCAATGATGCGGTCATGTCGGCCTAGTACCGGCTCCAGGGGTGAGCCTTTGAAATGTGCTCGTGCTGCTTTCCAGTACCGATCTCGTTGAGTTCGATGAGGTTTCCATCCGGGTCGTAGAGGAACAGAACATGCCACTCGCCCTCACCATCAAACCGCACGGGTGGGCTCACGACCTCCACACCTGCCTCGACGAGCATGTCGTACGTGGCGGGCACGCTCTCGACACCGAAGCAGATATGGGAGCTGGGGACGTGGTTGATCGGGTAGCGATCCGTGGGGCTCTCCGGGGCGATCCATTGGATGAGGTCTACTGTGAATCCCTGACCCTCCACACGAGCATGCCCATTCACGCCGCCTGCCGGCCGCAGCCGGTATTCGCGCATGTGAACACCTGGAAGCGCTGTCATCGTCGATATTGGCCCGTCGTTGTGTTCCTCTGACGCCACGAAGTCCAGACCCAGGAGATCGTGATAGAAGCGCAAGGAGCGCTCCAGATCCGACACCATGACCGCGACGTGGTCAAGCGTGATTACCCTTGCACTTGCCATCACTTCCTCCTTGGTTGTTGTTCCCGGTCTTGCGCACGGTGATTCCGGGTGCTCAGTCCACCCGAACGGGGATCGAATCGAAACCCCGGATGATGTGGGACGGATAGCGACGGGGCTCGCCGGTCGCCGTGATGCGTGGGTACCGCGCGAACAACTCCCCCAGTCCGATGCGCGCTTCGAGTTTCGCCAAGGGCATCCCGAGGCAGAAGTGGATGCCCTCGCCAAAGGCGAGGCTGCGCAACCCATCCCGATCCAGGTTGATCACATCGGGGTCCTCGAATGCGTCCGGGTCACGATTGGCCGACGCATACAACATCAGCACCCTGCTTCCCGCCGGAATCAGCACATCACGGATCACGACATCCGCGGTTGCCACCCGACACAACCACTGCACTGGTGAGTCATGCCGCAGGAACTCATCGATTGCGGCCAGCCGAAGGTCACCCGTGTCATCGACCAGTTCCCGGACCTGCACCTGTCCTGACGCCACCGCAGCGACGATGTTGCCCATCAGACTCGACGTTGTTTCCATGCCGGCCGCGATGAGGAGCAGCGTTACTCCCTGGACTTCGTCACGGGTCATCGTGCCGTCATCGATGGCCCGTGCGATGTCGGAGAGGACGTCATCGCGCCAGGCTCCAGCCCGCCTCGCGTCCACCTCGCGAAGGAACAACTCGACCAGCTCGGCGCGCAAGTAGTGAGCGGTATCCGATGGGCCGACCTCGTCCGGGGGCCGAGTCATCATGTCGAGGGCGGACTGCGCCGCCCACGGCACATCGTCCTCTGGTAAGCCGAGCAGTCGGCAGATCGTCAGCACGGGCAGGCGATTGGTCAAGGTCGCCGCAAGGTCGACCTCACCGGCAACACCTTCGAGCAACTCGACAGCCGCGGTCCGCACCATAGGCTCATACAACTTGATGGACTTGTTGATGAAGCGCGGAGCGAAGACCCTGCGGAGCACGTCGTGGCGTGGAGGATCCATCTCGAGGAAGTTCCCGTGACCGAAGAACCCCACGTAGTCGGCCAACTCCACCCCACCGGTGCTGGTGAAGGAGGTCCAATCGCGTAGGGCTGCCCGCACATCCTCGTAGCGCGACAGTACCCACACGCACCGCTCCTCGCAGTAGTAGACGGGGGCGCGTTCGCGTAGCCAGGAGTAGGAGGCATAGGGGTTGGTGTGTGATGTCTCCGACAATGGGTCATACGAAAACGACCCCATATTCACCCTCATTCACCCTCCTTCAGTCCAGGGACACAAGTCTTCTCGGAAATGCGATCTTTGATGGGCGAATTCATGGAGTTCACCCTCCTCTGGTTCCCCGTTCCCTTGCGAAGGTTCGTCAACCAGGAGGGCAAACTCAGTTGATCCCATTGGTGAGGATCGATTTCCCAGCAGCCGGGGCGTAGGCGCATCTCCCCGCGCTGGCAGTGGGTATCCGGGATCGCTCGTCATGTCCGAGCGCAGGCACCCCCTTGCAGAGCATTGACTGACAAGTTGGGCAAGCAATAGCGTGCGAATGATGCATCTCTCGGGAGACGAGTGAGCAGGTGTACCGTTCCACTCCCGCGGATTGAGTGATGGGCAGCACCTCGGTAGCGAGCCTGGGCCAGAGGACGGAATATGGGCGACTTGCACGGGAAGACGGCATTGATCACTGGTGCCGCTCGAGGCCAGGGGCGCAGTCATGCAGTCCGGCTCGCAGAGTTGGGCGCAAACATCATCGCCCTTGACGTCTGTGGACCGATGGGATCGATCCCCTACCCGTTAGCAACCCCAGCAGATCTCCAGACAACTGAGCGCCTGGTCCGAGAACTCGATCGTGAAGTTCTCGCGAAACACGTTGACGTCCGTGACTTTGGTGCCGTTTCGGCCGCGGTTGACGAAGGCCTGGCGCTCTTTGGCCACATCGATGTCGTGGTGGCCAACGCGGGGGTCCTGAGTTTCGCTCCAGCGGAAGACATCACTGAAGCCATGTGGGATGACGTCATGGATGTCAACTTGAAGGGCGTATGGCACACGTGCAAGGCCGTCATACCAGCCATGAAGAATCGTGGTGCCGGAGGCTCGATCATCATCATCTCCTCTGTGGCTGGATTCAAGGCGTGGGAAAATCAAGCGCACTACGTCGCGTCCAAACACGGGGTGTTAGGCCTGATGCGTACCTTGGCCCGCGAACTTGCTCCCTTTTGGATTCGGGTGAACACAGTTCATCCGACGAGTGTCTTGACGGACATGATCGATAACGACGCGCTCTTTCGAGTCTTTCTGCCTCTCCACGAGAGTCCTACTCGTGCAGACGTCGAACCGTTGTTCCGGCAGCAAAACAGTCTGCCTCTGCCCTGGGTCGAACCACGGGATATCAGCAACGCCGTGGCCTTCCTTGCATCTGATGCCGCAAAGGCCATTACCGGGATAGCACTGCCGGTCGATGCCGGGACCTTGCTGAAGTAGTTCAAGACGTTCTTCACGGTGGACGCCTTGAGGTACAACGTCGCGATGCGGGTGCGGCAAGGCGAGCGCTTGCGGGACAACTGGGACCGTCTCCTGACAATGACGTCCACCTGATCGACGCAAGTCCCGACTGGGTTGTGGAATCCCGCTATTCGGAAGACGTTTCGCTCAACCGGGTCGATGACGTGCGCGCGGTAATCTTCATCCGGTCCTTGGGCACTCGCTCCAAGCACTCGGATCGAGGTGGCTGGCAATACAGTCGCTGATCGTCGATCACCTCACTTTGAACTTCGACATGCTCGGCAGTATAGGTATCGACGAGGTCGAGATCTTAGCGGTGGTTGCGTCCATCTCATAGGAACGAATGACCTGCGAAAGTTCCATTCCGGATGGATCGACAACATACGAGAACGTTATGCCACCGGTTGCTACCGAGAGCGAGAGGATGTCTCCGCCCGGATCCGCACGGCGCCTGGCGGAGGCGTACTCGGCACCTTCTGGGACTTTCGGCACGACCGGCACCCAACTCCGCAGAAAGGTCACCGCGTCGAGATCTGAGTCGGAGGCCTTGCGCGCCCGGCACTTCCAACTCGCCTTCACATCAGCAGTCAGCGTGTTCGGGTAGGCCTTGGTGATCGTGCGAGCACACGAACGCTCGCTGTCCAGGTAGGTGACCCTCCCTGGCTCGCCTGCTTCCGCAAAGGCTCGCATGCTGTGACGAGTGACGCCCGCCCTGAAGAAGATCGATCCGTACTGCTCCGAATCCCAACCCCCTCCGTAGTAGGAGGTACGTGCCATGAATGGCCCGGACGACATGTCCTCAAGTCGCCGGGTCACCTCCGCTGCAGTTGCAAGTACCTCAGCCCACTTTGCGCAATCACTACCGACAGCCGCCGGGTCACAGTCCGCTTGAGCCGCCGGCGCTGCCACGAGCAGGCCGATCGCGTAGGTCAGAGACGAGAGCAGCCGAGTCAAATGCATAGCGCCAAAATAGTGCTCCCGCGTCCTCAGGTACGCGGAACGCACAAATGGAGGGCACCCCACTCGGTCCCGGTTTGCTAGAGACCCGTGCCAGATTCGGCAGGTCCCCACACGTCAATGCAACTGGGCCATGTCGGTGAAGCGGGAGTAATGGCCCTGGAAGGCGACGGTCACCACCGATGTGGGCCCGTTGCGATGCTTGGCCACGATGAGGTCGGCTTCACCGGCACGCGGTGACTCCCTCTCGTAGGCATCCTCGCGGTGCAGCAGCACCACCATGTCGGCGTCCTGCTCCAGTGAGCCGGATTCGCGTAGGTCTGCCAGCAGCGGGCGCTTGTCCTGCCGCTGCTCCGGTCCACGGTTCAACTGGCTGATCGCGATGACCGGCACCTCGAGTTCCTTCGCGAGGAGTTTCAGTGATCGGGAGAACTCCGACACCTCCTGCTGTCGGTTCTCCACCCGCTTGCCGCTGGTGAGCAGTTGGAGGTAGTCCACCACCACCAGGCGCAGGTCGTGACGCTGCTTCAGGCGGCGGCCCTTGGCTCGGATCTCCATCAGGGTGAGATTAGGTGAGTCATCGATGAACAGCGGGGCCTCGCTCACGGCGCCCATCTTGGCCGCGAGCTTGGCCCAGTCGTTGTCGTTCATCGTCCCCTTGCGCATGTTCTGCAGCGGGACCTGCGCCTCCGCTGAGAGCAGACGCATGACGATCTCGTTCCGGCTCATCTCAAGGGAGAAGATGACGCTGGCCAGGCCGTGTTTGATCGAGGCCGATCGGCAGATGTCCAAGCCGAGGGTGGACTTCCCCAGGGCTGGACGGGCGGCGACGATGATCAACTGACCGGGGTGCAGCCCATTGGTCAGGGAGTCAAGTTCCACGAACCCAGTGGGCACTCCCACCATCTCGCCGCCGCGGTTGGAGATGGCCTCGATCTCGTTGAGGGCGTCGCCCATGATCTCCCGCAAGGGGAGGTAGTCCTCACTGGTGCGCCGCTCGGTGACGTCGTAGACCTCAGCCTGGGCACGATCGACCATGTCGTCGACGTCGCCGGTGCCCGAGTAACCCATATGGACGATCCGGGTACCGGCCTCCACCAGACGCCGCAGGATGGCCTGCTCGCGAACGATGCGTCCGTAGTAGCCGGCGTTCGCGGCGGTCGGAACCATCGAGACCAGGGTGTGCAGGTAGGGGGCACCGCCAACCCGCCCCAGATCACCGGACTTGGTCAGGGCGGCGGAAACGGTCACTGCATCCGCTGGCTCGCCACGGGCGTACAGGTCGAGGATGGCTCCGTAGATGGTCTGGTGGGCGGGCCGGTAGAAGTCCGGTTCGCGTACCACCTCGACGACGTCAGCGATCGCATCCTTGCTGAGCAGCATCGCCCCGAGGACCGACTGCTCTGCCGCCACGTCGTTCGGAGGAGTCCGATCGGGCCCAGCGGAGTCGACCACGCGTGCGATCTCGGCGACGCTCACGTAACCCCTCTCCATCCAAGCGCAAGACGTCGCGCTGCCTGCCCGAGCAGCCTTCTATCGCGGACACCTCGATGCAGGACACTTCTATCGCGGGGCTCTGACAACCCGTACGATCCGCGTCGAAGGCTAGGGACGTCGGTCGTCGCTGTCCACGAGCCTTGTGGATAACTCTGTTGAGAGGCTGCGTACCCGTACGTGATTTCGAACGACATGCTGTGGAGGGCATGTGGATGGGATGAGACGCACATCGAAAAGACCATGACGCTGGTGGGAATCTGCGCCCACAGCCTGTGGAAGCAAGAAACTTCCCGCCCGTAGGCTCCGAGGGTGTCTCACCTGAACCCCGAGCCCCTCGCCTCCCAGACCGACCCCGTCATGCGGATCACGGTCGTGTGCCTGGGAAACATCTGCCGGTCGCCGATGGGTGAGGCTGTCTTGCTCGATCGCGTCCGCGCTGCCGGCCTGGCTACGGCGGTCAGCGTGGATTCGGCTGGAACTGGCGACTGGCACCTTGGTCACGATGCCGATCCTCGGACCCGCAGGGTGCTCACGGCCAACAACTACTCCCTGCAGCATCGAGCCCGGCAGATTCAGCCCGATTGGCTGCCTTCCATCGACCTGCTGCTGGCCATGGATGCGGCGAACCACGCCGCCCTGCAGGCCATGATCGCCCCGGTGAGCCCGCAGCCCACACTTGCGATGTTCCGATCCTTCGATCCGGACGTCACCGGTCTGGCATTGGGCGATCCGCGGCTTGACGTACCCGATCCGTACTACGGCACCGAAACGGACTTCGCATCGGTGCTTCGCCAGGTCGAAGCAGCCAGCGACGGGTTGGTGCAAGAACTGCCAGGGATGCTGGCTCAACGTGCGAACGGCAGGGGCTGAGCGCGGTGCGCTCAGCCCCTGCCGTTCGACCGAGATCAGAAGGTCACACTCACTTGACGATTCGCCAGTTGAACGGATAGCGGTAGTCCTCGCCCTGGTTGGCCTTGATGCCACCGATGATCATGAACACGATGCCGCCGATCCACACGATGGGCAGCAGCAGTGCACCGATCACCACGAAGGTCAGGATGAAGCTGATCAGGATGCCGATACCGACCACGATCTGCCAGTTCAGGGCTTCGGTCGCCTGCTTCTTGACGAACGCGTCCTTGGGGCCTTGGACCAACATGACGATCAGCGGGCCGACGATCAGCAGGACGATCCCTGACAGGTGGGCGAGCATCGCCCACAGGCGCGAATCCGACTCAGAAAGCGGCTGGGCGGGGGTG
>Ga0172372_10012582_pt1 | contig 10585 bp, 8 predicted proteins | sample LakKiv5m_2_FD_114544 | JGI IMG/M metagenome (GOLD analysis project Ga0172372, IMG submission 114544) | Freshwater microbial communities from Kabuno Bay, South-Kivu, Congo - kab_092012_9.5m | ecosystem: Environmental > Aquatic > Freshwater > Lake | place: Democratic Republic of the Congo... | reverse complement strand
GGCCTTGACCTTCTTGGGCTCGGGCACGAGGTAGCCGATGGTTTCCAGGAATTTGCGGTAGCCGGCCATGTCCAGGATCGGGCCGGGGTTGGCGCTGTGCCACTTGTCCAGCTCGGCCTGCAGGCGGTCGCGCTCGGCCAGCAGGGCGGCGTTCTTCGGGGCCAGGTCGGCCACGATGCTGTCGAAGCCCTTCCAGAAGGTCTCGGCGCTGACGCCGGTGCCGGGCAGGACCTGGGCGTTGATGAACTCGTACAGGTCGGTGGAAACCTGCAGGCCGTGGATCGTGGTGCGTTGCGTCATGGAGGGACTCCGTCGGTTCAAAGGGAAAAAGAAATCAGTCGAAAAACGAAAGAACGTCGCGCAGGTTCGTGGCCGTGCGCGTGGGCGGCGTGCCCAGTTCCTCGATGGGTTGGTTCTGCCGGTTCACCCACAGCGTGCGATAGCCGAACCAGGTCGCGCCCAGCGCGTCCCAGGCGTTGCTGCTGACGAACACGATCTGCTGGCGCGTCAGGCCGGTCACCTTCTCGCCCTGCGCGTACGCGTCGGGGTGGGTCTTGTACTTGCGCACGCCGTCCACGCTGATCACGTGGTCGAGCAGGCCGTCGAGCCCGGCGCTGCGCACGGCGATGCCCAGCATCTGCGGCTCGCCGTTGCTCAGGATGCCGGTGACGATGCCGCGGCTTTTCAGGGCCTGCAGCACCTCGCGGTTTTCCGGGAAGGCGCTGAGGTGCCGGTACTGATTCATCAGCTGCGTGGCCTTGCCTTCGTAGGCGGCCCAGTCGCTGCGCGCGGCCGGCTCGATCAGTTTGATGGCATAGGCCAGCGCGGCCTGGGTCAGTTCCCAGAACGGGCGGTAATGCGGTTGATCGGGCGCGCCCTGGTCGCTGGTGGTCACCAGGCGGGTGTATTCGATCTGCTTGTCGCGCCAGACGGTGGCCAGCTGCTCGCCCCGGCCCGGAAACAGCTGCTGCGCGAGCAAGCCCACGCTGTACACGTCGAACAGCGTGCCGTAGGCGTCGAACAGGACCGCACGGGGTTTTTCCATGGCAGCACTTTATTCGATACTTGGCATCTGATTCGTCGCATGATTTTGCGTTTATCCATGACATTTATGAGGGTAATCACAGAGGTCATGCGCCTGCGCAGGGGCAGACAATCGCCAGCATGTCCGACGCAAACACCCCCCAAGCCGCCCCCGCCACCCCGCCGGCCCTGCCCCTGGCCGGCCTGCGCGTGGTCGAGTTCACCCACATGGTCATGGGCCCCACCTGCGGCATGGTGCTGGGCGACCTCGGGGCCGAGGTCATCAAGGTCGAGCCCATCGAGGGCGACCGCACGCGCTTCCTGCTCGGCGCGGGCGCGGGCTTCTTCCCCATGTTCAACCGCAACAAGAAGAGCATCGCCATTGACCTGACGCAGCCCGAGGGCGCGGCGCTGGCGCGGCAGCTGGCCGGCACGGCCGACGTGGTGGCCGAGAACTTCAAGCCCGGCACCATGGTCAAGTACGGGCTCGATTACGCGTCGCTCAGCGCCACGAACCCGCGCCTGATCTACGTCACGCACAAGGGCTTCCTGCCCGGGCCCTACGAGCACCGCACCGCGCTCGACGAGGTGGTGCAGATGATGGGTGGCCTGGCCTACATGACCGGCCGGCCCGGCGACCCGCTGCGCGCGGGCACCAGCGTCAACGACATCATGGGCGGCATGTTCGGCGCCATCGGCGTGCTGGCCGCGCTCATCCAGCGCGGCATCACCGGCAAGGGGCAGGAGGTGCAGAGCGCGCTGTTCGAGAACAACGTCTTCCTGGTGGGACAGCACATGCTGCAGTTCGCCATGACCGGCCAGCCTGCGGCGCCCATGCCCGCGCGCATCAGCCCCTGGGGCATCTACGACGTGTTCACGGTGAAAGACGGCGAGCAGATCTTCCTGAGCGCCGTGAGCGACGCGCAGTGGGCGACCTTTTGCGACGCGCTGGGTTTTGCCGATCTCCGCGACGACCCGCGTTATGCCAACAACAACCTGCGCGTGCAGGAGCGGCCCACGCTGCTGGCGCTGCTGCGCGAGCGCCTGGCCGCCTGGCCCGCGGCCGAGCTGGCCGCGCTGTTCGAGCGCGTGGGCCTGCCCTATGCGCCCATCCGCAAGCCCGAGGAACTGCTGACCGACGAGCACCTGCTGGCCACCGGTGGCCTGGCCGACATGACCCTGCCCGACGGCCCGCGCGCCGGCCAGACCGCCAAGGCCACGCTGCTGCCCTTCACCCTGGGTGGCCAGCGCCTGGGTGTGCACCGCGACCCGCCGACACTGGGCGACGCGACCAGCGCCTTGCTGGGCGAGCTGGGCATCAACCCGGCGCAGCAGGAACGCCTGCGCCAGGCGCGTGTGGTGGCCTGAAGGTCAAGCCCATGGACAAGCTCAAGCAGCTCGAAACCTTTGCCTCTGTGGCCACCCGCGGCAGCCTGACGGCGGCTGCCAAGGCCGAGGGCGTGGCCCCGGCCATCATCGGCCGCCGGCTCGACGCGCTGGAATCGCGCCTGGGCGTCAAGCTCATGGTGCGCACCACGCGCCGCATCACGCTCACCCATGAGGGCAGCGCCTTCCTCGAAGACTGCCAGCGCCTGCTGACCGATCTCGCCAACGCCGAGGCCAGCGTGAGCGCCGGCGGCGTCAAGGCCAGCGGCCACCTGCGCATCACCGCGCCCGCGGGCTTCGGCCGCCGCCACGTGGCGCCGCTGGTGCCGCGTTTTCGCGAGTTGCACCCCGAGGTCACCATCTCGCTGAACCTTAGCGACCGGGTGGTCGACGTGGCCGGCGAGGGCTACGACTGCGCGGTGCGTGTGGGCGATCTGCCCGATTCGTCGCTGGTCAGCGTGCGCCTGGCCGACAACCGCCGCCTGTGCGTGACCACGCCGCGCTACCTGCAACGCCACGGCCGGCCCCAGACCCCGGCCGACCTGGTGCGCTTCGATTGCCTGGTGCTCAGCAGCGATGCCTCGCAGACGCGCGGCTGGGCCTTCTCCATGCCCGCGGCCGAGGGCAGCACCGAACGCGAGATCACCCACCTGCGCCCCGGCGGCCCGCTGGACTGCAGCGACGGCCAGGTGCTGCACGAGTGGTGCCTGGCCGGCGTCGGCATTGCCTGGCGCAGCACCTGGGAAGTGGAAGCCGACATCGCCGCCGGCCGCCTGGTGACCGTGCTCGACGACTACGCCGCACCGCCCAACGGCATCTACGCCCTGTTCCCGCAGCGCAAGCACCTGGCGCTGCGCGTGCGGCTGTGGATCGACTTCTTGAAGCACCACTACGGGCAGGCGGATTACTGGGCGGGACGTTGAGGCCACACTTTCGAGTTCAGAGGTCTACAGTCGCCCCTGGCGCTACTTATGTGATGAACGAACAAGAACGCTTGGCTGAAGACCTCTGGCAAGCCGTGTTTCCAATAGCGCGTGCCTACGTTCGCTGGGTTGCGCCCTGCGTATTGGTCTGGCACTTGTATTCGCTGTTCTGGGCAAGCCTGCACAAGGCTCCAACGTGGAGCGGATACCCGCTCGGTGCCTTGGCGATCGTCGTCTTAACTTGGCACTATTGGTCTTGCTATTCAGACTTGAGAAGCCGGAAGCCAGTTTGCATTGGTGGCGGTATTGGCATCCAGTCGGGTGACTCGATCGCGAGGGGGACCCTTGTGGTGGTGCTCGCCATATTCGTTCACTTTCTGCTCACACTCGCCGCAGGGATCGGAAACTTTTCAGCGTGAGGCTGCAGGTACCACCAGGCTCGCGCCGGGCCACTGCCCGCTGCGGCACAGCTCGGCGGCCACGGTCATCGCCAGCTGCGCCACGGCCTGCGCGGCGGCCGACAGCGGGATGTGGGCCGAGGTGCACAGGGCCAGCGTCCGCTCCAGCGGGGGTGACACCACCGGCGTGGCCTGTAGCAGGCCGGCGTCGATGTCGGCCTTGAGCGGCATCACCGGCAGCAGCGTCTGCCCCAGACCGGCCAGCAGCGAGGTGCGCAAGATGCTGATGGAGCTGATGTCGGTCACCGCCTGCGGGGGCGCGAGGCCGGCGTCGCGGGCGGCGGCCTCGATGAGGGGGCGCACGCCGTGGGGCTGCGCCGGCAGGATCAGCGGCTGTGCCAGCGCCTGCCGCAGCGTGACCCTGGCGGCGCGCCGTGCTGCGCCGGTGGGGGGGCCGATCAGGCACAGGCGCTCGCGGAGCATCGGCGTCCAGGTGAATTCGGACAGCGTGCCGTCGTCGAACAGCACGGCCAGCTGGATCTGGCCCGCGCGCAGCTGCGGCGTGAGGTTGCCGGTGAGTTCTTCGGTCAGCTCCAGCTGCACCTGGGGCAGGGCCTGGCGCACCGCGCGCAGCAGGGGCAGGGCCAGCGCTTGCGAGGCGCTGTGCGGAATCCCGAACACCACCTTGCCGCTGGGTTCGGCACTGCCGCTGCGCGCGGCCTGCGCGGCCTCGCCGGTCTGCCGCAGGATGGACACCGCGTGCGGATAGAAGCGCTGGCCGGCCTCGGTCAGCGCCACGCCGCGGCGGGTGCGCAGGAACAGCTCGACGCCCAGTTCGTCCTCCAGCTGCGCTATCTGGTGGCTCAGCGCGGACTGGGCCACGAACACCCGTTCGGCAGCCGCCGAGAAGCTGCCGCTGTCGGCGATCGCCAGGAAGTATTTGAGCTGCCGCAGTTCCATCGGGGGTCTTGCCTGTGGTGTCTTTTGCCATCTGTTTGACAGATGGATGGTTGTCCATTATGTACTGGACAGAAATCAGGCTGGGCGCTTCAATACACCCATCCACCCTGTTGCCCGCCCTGGTGAGCCACCCGCCCGCCAGCCCCGCCCACCCGGCGATCGGCAGCCACAGGCGCATGTCCCACCGGATGTGCCCGATGTGGAGACGGCCGCAAGGATGGCCGTGTGGCCGGTGCGCCGATGGTCCGGTCGCTCAGCTTTGGGCGAGCGGGCCGTAGAGGTCGAGGCGTCGGCCCGGCCGTTGTGAATGGAGCCGGCGGTGCTGCAGCGCCGCCGCATCCAGACGTGCGAGCAGCAGCGCTTCGCCCTTGTCCGCCAGGGCTTGCACGCCGCCGTCCGGTGCGATGGCGCAGCTCAGGCCGTTGTAGGCCAGGGTTCCTTCGCGGCCGCAGGCGTTGGCGTAGCCCAGGTACAGGCTGTTCTCCAGCGCCCGTGCGGGCAACAGCACCCGCTGCACCGCGTCGAAGGGTTCCATGTTGGCGGTGGGCACCAGCACCGCGTCGGCGCCCTGTAGCGCGAGCAGTCGCACGGTTTCCGGGAATTCCACGTCGTAGCAGATCAGCAGACCCAGGCGCCAGCCTTGGTGATCGAAGACTTGTGATGCCGTGTCCCCCGCGCTGAACTGCGCGCGGTCCAGATCGCCATACAAATGCGTCTTGCGGTAGTTGGAAAGCCGCGAGCCGTTCGCGGCGATGGCCTGCGCAGCATTGAAGGGCTTGCCGTTCGGGTTGTGTTCCGGGTAGCCGTAAACGACCGCGATGCCATGGCGCTGCGCGATGCGCGCCACCGCTTGCGCCAATGGGCCGTCGGCCGGTTCGGCCAGGGTGGCGACGCGTTCGGTTCCGATGGCGTAGCCGGTGAGATACATCTCGGGCGTGATCAGCAGCTCGGCGCCTTGCGTCCGCGCCTGGGCGCAGGCCGCGTCCAGCCGCTGCAGCGCCTCGGCGCTGCTCGCCGGGTGCGGGGTCTGCCAGAGGGCCAGGGTCAGGTCTTTGATCTTCATGGTCGGTGCGAGGGCTTCGACAGGCTCAGCCCGAACGGGTGGAGATGCCCGTCCGAAGGGGCGGGAACGACGGTATCTGTTTCAGTCGGGCAGCGCCACCGGTCCGAGTGACGGGTACAGCTCACCCGGCCCGGGGTTCTCTGTCGCGCAGCGCCCGCCCAGCTGGTGGACGATGCCCCAGACCGCATTGAGCGCCGTTTGCACCGCACCTTCGACCCAGGCGGGCGTGAACGACACGTCGTCACCGGCCAGGAAGATGCCGCGCTCGGCGGCGGGCAGCCCGTCCTGCATGAAGTGGCCGTACATGCGCTGGTTGTAGCGGTAGTGGCCGGGCAGGGCACCCTTGAAGGCGCCGAGGAAGTAGGGGTCGGCTTCCCAGGAGATGGTGATCGGGTCACCCACGATGTGGCCGGCGATGTCCACCGTGGGGTAGATCTGGCGCAGCGCGTCCAGCGCCAGCTGCACCCGTTTGGCGGGCGGATGCGGCAGCATCTTGAGCGCGTCGCTCATCCAGGCGTAGCTCAGGCACATCACGGCCGGTTTGTCGGGGCCGTTGTCGAACAGATAAGTGCCGCGCGTGAGCCGGTCGGTCAGCGTCATGCTCAGCGTGTCGCGGCCGGTGGTCGGATCGACGTCTTTCCAGAACGGACGGTCGACCATCACGAAGGTCTTGCTCGACTGCATGTAGCGCGTGCGGTCCAGCGCCATCCACAGCTTTTGCGAGAACAGCGACTCTTCGACCGCGATCTGCGTCGTCAGCAGCCAGCTCTGGCAGGTCACCAGCACGGCGGGGTATTCGCGGACCGTCCCCCAGCTGTCGGTGACGGCCAGTTGCCCCGATGCCACCCGGCGGATGGCGGTGACGCCCGGCCGCGTGGCGCCGCCGTGCAGGCTGGCCAGCGAGGTGCCGGCCGGCCAGTGCGCGATCTGCTCCGGCGCGTGCGCCCACAGGCCCAGCGGCACCTGCTGCACGCCGCCCACGATCAGGTGCTGGTCCTCGTCGCAGCCGGTGAGCACCACACGCAGGATTTCCAGCAGGGTGTTGGGGAAGTCCGAATCCCAGCCGCCGGTGCCGAAGCCGACCTGGCCGAACACCTCACGGTGGCGGAACGAGAGCTTCGAAAACGCTTTGGACTGCGCCACGAAATCGTAGAAGGTGCGGTCGTCCCACAGCGGCACCAGTGCGTTCCACAGGGCCTTCAGGCGCGGCACGTCGCGCTGGCGCAGGGCCTGCTGCAGGTCGCCGAAGCCCAGTTCGTCGAGCGCCGCGGCCCAGGCCTCGGCCACCTGCTGAAAGAGCGGTGGCAGATCGGCCAGCGTGCGCGCGTAGTGGGTCTGGCCTTCCAGATCGACCACCGTGCTGCCTGCGGCGGGCGTGAGCGGGTTGGGGAAGGGCTTGGTCTCCAGCCCGAGCAGCTTCACGTAGTGGAAGAAGGCGGTGGACGAGGCCGGGAAGCGCATGCCGCCCAGCTCGGCCACCACGCCCTGGCCACCTTCGAAGGGCTGCGAACGCAGACGCCCGCCCATGCGCGAGGCTTCGTAGATCACGGGTTTGAGGCCAAGTTTCATCAGCTCGTAGGCGGCGGTCATGCCGGCCATGCCCGCGCCGACGATGGCGACCTCGGTGCCGTGCGCTCCGGCCGGCAGCGAGGCCAGGCCGCCCGGGTGTTTCAGCCAGTCGTCGTAGGCAAACGGGAAGTCCGGACCAAAGATGGTGACCGGAGCCGTGGCAGGGCGCAGGGCGTTGTTCATCGTGTCAGACCAGGGAAGTGAGCAACCAGCCGGCCGTGCCCCACATCATGAGGGCCACGGCGCCGTCCAGCACGCGCCAGATGTGCAGTGAGTTCAGGCGACGGCCGAGCCAGAAGGCGGCGGCGCCCAGCAGCAGGAACCAGACCAGCGAACCGGTGGCCGCGCCCAGGCCGAAGGCCGTGCTGCCCTGGCCGTAGGCCAGCGAGGCGGTGCCGATCAGCACGGCGGTGTCGAGCCAGGCGTGCGGGTTGAGCCAGGAAAAGGCCAGGGCCGAGCCGATGGCCTGGCGCGTGCTCACCGGTGCGGGGCCATGGCGGGTCTGGCCGCTGCCGTCTTGCAGGACGGCGATCGGCAGCGGCTTGAGGAAGCGCTGGAAGGCCTGCCAGCCGTACACGCCCAGGAACAGCACGCCGGCGCCGATCAGCGCGCCCAGCAGCTTGTCCGACAGGCCGCCGAGCTGGGCCAGGCCCAGCACCCCCAGCGAGATGAGGGCGATGTCGGCAGCGGCGCAGACGGCCACGGTGAGCCACAGGTGCTGGCGTTGCAGGCCCATGCGCAGCACATGGGCGTTCTGCGGGCCGATGGCCATGATGAGCGACATGCTCAGCAGCATGCCGGCGGTGAAGGTGGGGAGGCTCAGGACCATGACGGACTTTCAGGGGAGTGGTGCCCACACCGGGCGGTGCGGCAAAGCAATGGCGCGAGTGTGCCGAGAAAGGGGCTTGCATTAAACAAAGTCAACTTAAAATCAGTTCACTCAATAAATACTTGAACAAATGCTGGACGCCCGCCAACTCGAAGCCCTGGCCGCCGTGGTCGAACACCGGGGCTTCGGCCCGGCCGCGCAATCGCTCAAGCTCACGCTGGCCGCGGTGTCGCTGCGCATCAAGTCGCTGGAAGAGCACCTGGGCCAGCGCCTGCTGGTGCGCGGCAAGGTGGTGCGCGCCACCGCGGCCGGCCAGGCCCTGCTGGCCCATGTGAAGCAACTGCAGATGATGGAGGCCGACCTGCTGGCCGGCCTGCAGGGTGGCACGGCGGCGCGCGGCGGGGCGGCCTGGCAGAGCCTGAGCGTGGCGATCAACGCCGACTCGGTGGCCAGCTGGTTCCTGCCCGGGGTGGCGCCGTTGCTGCAGGCCCACCGGTTGCTGCTGGAGATCACCATCGACGACCAGGACCACACGCACGACGCGCTCAAGAGCGGCGATGTGATCGGCTGCGTGACCACGCTGGCCGAGCCCATGCGGGGCTGCGTGGCCGAGCCGCTGGGCGTGATGCGCTACCGCTGCGTGGCCGCGCCGGCCGTGGCCCAGCGCTGCCGCACGCCGCGCGGCGCGGTGTCACCGCACCAGTTGCTGGCGCATCCGGCCATCATCTTCAACCGCAAGGACGCGCTGCAGGACGCGTTCCTGCAAAAGCACTTTGGCCTGAAACAGCCGAACTACCCGCGCCACTACGCCCCGGCGGTGGACGCCTTCGAGCGCGCGATCGAACTGGGGTTGGGCTGGGGCATGGTGCCCGAGCAGCACCTGGCGGGGCGCCCCGGCCTGCAGGAGGTGCTGCCCGGCGCCACCGTGGACGTGACCCTGTACTGGCAGCACTGGGCGCGCGAGCCGCTGTCGGCGCAGCGGCTGACGCAGGCGGTCAAGGCCGCGGCACACGCCAGCCTGCCACCGGTGGCAGACGCCTAGGCTGAGGCCGGGCCATGCGGCCACCTAAAATCCCGTCCCTATGCTCAAGATCAAACAGGAACTGCTGGCCGGCCTCGCACAGGCGCTGGACCAGCTCGCGCCCGGCGCCGGCGACAAGGCGGCCTTCGAATCCCCCAAGGTCGCCGCCCATGGCGATTTCGCCGTCACCGCGGCCATGCAGCTGGCCAAACCACTCAAGCTCAACCCGCGCCAGCTGGGCGAGCAGCTCAAGGCCGCGCTGCTGGCGCTGCCGGTCTACCAGCAATGGGTGGCCGACATCGAGATCGCCGGTCCCGGCTTCCTCAACCTGCGCCTCAAGCCCGCCGCCAAGCAGGCCATCGTGACCGAGGTGCTGCAGGCCGGTGACACCTTCGGCGTTCAGCCGTCCAACGGCCAGCGCCTGATGGTCGAATTCGTTTCCGCCAACCCCACCGGCCCCCTGCACGTGGGCCATGGCCGCCAGGCCGCGCTGGGCGACGCCATCTGCAGCCTCTACAGCACCCAGGGCTGGGCTGTGCACCGGGAGTTCTATTACAACGACGCGGGCGTGCAGATCGGCACGCTGGCCACCAGCACGCAGTTGCGCGCCAAGGGCTTCAAGCCGGGCGATGCGCAGTGGCCCGAGGCCGCCTACAACGGCGACTACATCCAGGACATCGCCAACGACTTCCTGGCGAAGAAGACGGTGCATGCCGACGACCGCGAATTCACCGCCAGTGGCGACGTGGAAGACCTGGATTCGATCCGCCAGTTTGCCGTGGCCTACCTGCGCCACGAGCAGGATCTGGACCTGCAGGCCTTCCAGGTCAAGTTCGACCACTACTACCTCGAATCCAGCCTCTACACCAGCGGCCGCGTCGAAGCGACGGTGAACCGGCTGGTGGCCAACGGCAAGACCTACGAGCAGGACGGTGCGCTGTGGCTGCGGTCCACCGACTACGGCGACGACAAAGACCGCGTCATGCGCAAGGGCGACGGCAGCTTCACCTACTTCGTGCCCGATGTGGCGTATCACATCGCCAAGTGGGAACGGGGCTTCACCAAGGTCATCAACATCCAGGGCACCGACCACCACGGGACGATTGCGCGCGTGCGCGCCGGCCTGCAGGCGGCCGACGTCGGCATCCCCCAGGGCTACCCGGACTACGTGCTGCACACCATGGTGCGCGTGGTGCGCGGCGGCGAAGAGGTCAAGATCAGCAAGCGCGCCGGCAGCTACGTCACGCTGCGCGACCTGATCGAATGGACCAGCAAGGACGCGGTGCGCTTCTTCCTGCTCAGCCGCAAGCCCGATACCGAATACACCTTCGACGTCGACCTGGCGGTGCAGAAGAACAACGACAACCCGGTGTATTACGTGCAATACGCCCACGCGCGCATCTGCTCGGTGCT
>Ga0172372_10012579_pt1 | contig 10586 bp, 11 predicted proteins | sample LakKiv5m_2_FD_114544 | JGI IMG/M metagenome (GOLD analysis project Ga0172372, IMG submission 114544) | Freshwater microbial communities from Kabuno Bay, South-Kivu, Congo - kab_092012_9.5m | ecosystem: Environmental > Aquatic > Freshwater > Lake | place: Democratic Republic of the Congo... | reverse complement strand
GCACCGCCCCACCTTCTGAAGCAACATGCAACAGCCCATCCGCACCCGCGTGCTGCGCGGCGTCTGCCGCACTGGTTTGCAAACACACCACGGCCCAATCGCCGTGTTGGCTGTGATGCATGGCTTGCGCCACCACACCGGCTGGCTGGGCGTTGTCGTTCGCGCTGAAGACTTCTTGGCCTGTGGACAAAGGGGCCGACGCCCGGACCAGGTAGGCGCGACGCTTCAAAGTGCCGCGAAATTGGCTGCGGGCCACCACTTCTTGACCAGGGTAGCAGCCCTTTTTGAAATTCACGCCGTCCACCGATTCGTAGTTCAGCATTTGCGGCACAAAGGCCTCGAAACTGGCGGCTTGCACATCGGCGATGCCACTGAGCACTTCGCCCAACAGCCAATCCTCCAAGGCCAAAGCGGGGAGGGCAGGGGCGCTGCCCGCGGGCCGAATTTGAAGGCTGCGCGACCTGCCCGCAGCGGGGTAGAGCGTGACTGACCACGCCGAGGGGGTCTGATCATCAGCCCCTGCGGGCACATCGTCTGCAACCACTGCAGGCCCTGCACTTGATGCACCAATGGATTGGCAAGTCCAAGGCTGGTCTGTTGTGTTCTCAAACACCCCCCATACCGACCAATCCGCCGAGGCGTCGCTGAGTTTGACTTTGGCTCGCAGCACAAACATGGCAAGGCGCTTCAAGGTTTGCGCCAGCAGGTCTTGGCGCATCACCAGCAACACGTCTTCAGGGCTGGCTTTGAAACCCACCATGCTGGCCTGCATGCGGCCTTTGGCGTTGCAAAACGCGGCCAAACGGGCGTGGTTGGCGTCGAGCAACAAGAAATCTTGCGTGAGTTGGTGGTGCAAAAAAGAAGCGGCGTCGGTGCCCGTGGCGCGCATCACACCCAGGTGGGGCAAGCAACAAGCGCCGGTGCCGGCGAGGGTGGGAAACGCAGTGTCAACGGTCATGCGTCCATTATCATGGCGACTTTGAATTCAGGCGGGATGGGCTTGTGAAACCAAGGTTTTGGCGCAGGATCAAATCGGCCATCAGCCTGCTGCTGTTGGCTGTTTTGCTGACAACCGGCGCGGCGGCCTGGTGGCTGTCTCAACCCCTGCCTTTGCGCCACGCCAGCGTCGATTTGTCCGTCGAGCCTGGCCAATCCGTGCGCAACATTGCCCAAAACGCGGTCGCCGCTGGTGTCGATGTCCCCGCCAGCGCGCTCTATTACCTGTTCAAGCTCAGTGGCCAGTCGCGCCAGATTCGTGCGGGCAGTTATGAAATCAACGCCAAGACCTCCGCGTGGGACCTGCTGCAAAAACTGGTGCGCGGTGAGGAAAACCTGCGTGGCATCACCTTGGTGGAGGGCTGGACTTGGCTGCAAGTTCGCCAAGCCTTGAACAAATCGGACCATTTGAAGCACGACTCGGCCGGCTTGAGTGACGAGGAAGTCATGCGCCATCTGGGTCTGGCTGGCGTGGCCCCTGAGGGCCGGTTTTTCCCCGATACCTACATGGTGGGCAAGGGCACATCCGACCTCAACGTACTGCAACGTGCAGCCCAAGCCATGCAACGTCACCTGCGTCAAGCGTGGGAAACCCGTGACATGGGCCTGCCATTGCAGTCGGCGGATGAGGCGCTGATTCTGGCGAGCATCATCGAGAAGGAAACCGGCTTGGTGTCTGACCGACGCATGATCGCCAGTGTGTTCATCAACCGGCTGCGCATCAACATGCCGCTGCAAACCGACCCGACCGTCATCTACGGCATGTTCGAGCTGTTTGACGGCAATTTGCGACGCATCGATTTGCAAACCGACCACCCTTGGAACACCTACACCCGCAAAGGGTTGCCGCCTACTCCCATCGCCATGCCGGGCAAAGGCGCCTTGGACGCTGCGGTGCACCCCGCCACCAGCCAAGCCCTCTATTTCGTGGCCCGGGGGGACGGTAGCAGCCAATTCAGCAGCAACCTCGACGAGCACAACAACGCGGTCAACCGCTACCAACGCAGCCCAAGCGCCAAGGCACAATAAGCCGCATGCAACCTGGTTTGTTCATCAGCTTCGAAGGCATCGACGGTGCGGGCAAGTCCAGCCACATCGAGGCCTTGGCGCAGGCCTTCAAAGCCGCAGGCCGCGTTGTGGTGCAAACCCGCGAACCCGGCGGCACGCGCTTGGCCGAAAAACTGCGCGACATGCTGTTGCACGACGCCATGGACCCGCTGTGCGAAGCCTTGCTGGTGTTTGCCGCCCGCCGCGACCACCTGAACCATGTGATTGAACCCGCTTTGGCGCAGGGCGATGTGGTGCTTTGTGACCGCTTCACCGACGCCACCTTTGCCTACCAAGGGGCAGGGCGCGGCTTTCGTGTGGACGTGTTGGCCCAACTTGAACAATGGGTGCAAGCCTTGCCCGCAGGCGGATTGCGCCAACCCGACATCACCGTGTGGTTTGCCTTGGACCCGGCCATCGCCGCCCAGCGTTTGAGCGCGGCCAGGAGGCCCGACCGGTTCGAGTCCCAGCCCTTGGCGTTTTTCCAAAGTGTGCACAACGGCTATGCCGCCCGCGCAGCCGCCGATCCCCATCGCTTTGCCAAGCTGGACGGCAGCGACAGCATCGACCAAGTGCGCCAAAACTTGTTGGCCCAATTGCGCCAGCGCCAGGTGCTGCCATGACCGCGCTGGCCCCTTGGTTGCAACGCCAACTCACCGGCCTGGTCCAGCGCCCTGGCCATGCCTTGCTGTTGCAAGGGGCGTCTGGACTGGGCCAGTATGAACTGGGCCTGGCCCTGGCCGCCGCTTGGTTGTGCCATGCGCCCACGTCAGCGGGCGCTTGCGGCGTATGCCCCAGTTGTCATGGCATTCAGGTGCGTGCCCACGCCGACTTGAGCGTGCTCATGCCCGAAACCGACATGCTGGCCTTGCACTGGCCGTTGTCGGAAAAGGCACAAAAAGACATCGACGACAAGAAGCGCAAACCCAGCAAAGAGATTCGGGTGGAGGCCATGCGCGAGCTGCTGGGCTTCACACAAACCACGGGGGCCCATGCCCAAGGCAAAGTGGTGTTGATTTACCCGGCCGAGCGGATGAACACCATCGCCGCCAACACCTTGTTGAAAACCTTGGAAGAGCCCGCAGGCAACACCCGCTTTATTTTGGCCAGCGCCGCCGCCCATGAGCTGCTGCCCACGGTGCGCAGCCGCTGCCAAGTGCACCCGATGCAGTGGCCCGGCAGCGCCGAAGGTTTGCGCTGGTTGATACAACAAGGCCTGCCAGAGGGCGAGGCCACGGTGCTGTTGAAGGCGGCCGGCGGTCGCCCTGAGGATGCCCTGACCCTGTTTCAGCTGGGCTTTCAGGCCAAGCAATGGCGGGCCTTGCCCAAAGCTTTACTGCACGGCGACCCGGGTGTGCTGGCCGACAACGCCGCGCCTTTGGTGTTGTCCAGTCTGCAAAAAGTCTGTCACGACCTGCTGCACCTGGCCTGTGGTGCCGCGCCCCGGTTTTTTGACGCCGACGATCTGCCCCAACCCAGCCCTTTCATGGCGCTCACGCAGTGGTCCAAAGACCTGCTGGATAGCACGAAAACCGTGGAACACCCCTACCAAGCGGGATTGCTGTTGGAAGCCTGGGTCAGCCGCGCCCAACGCGCCATGAATGCCCGCGCATGATGGCTCAAAATCCCTCGGACCTTGGGCCTCTTTCTGCCTAAAACCACCCCATGTACACCGATTCCCATTGCCACCTGAACTTTCCCGAACTGCAAACCAACCTGGGCCAAATTCGCCAAGAGATGGCAGCTGCGCAAGTCACGCGCGCTTTGCTGATCAGCACCAAGTTGGAAACCTTCCCCGATGTGCATAGCTTGGCCATGGCGCATGAAAATTTTTGGTGCACTGCCGGTGTGCACCCTGATGAGGATGATGTGCAAGAGCCCAGCTTGGACGACTTGCTGCGCATCGGCCAAGGTCCCAAGGTGGTGGGCATCGGCGAAACCGGCCTCGACTATTACCGCCTGGGCGAACGCAGCGTGGCCGACATGGCCTGGCAGCGCCAGCGCTTTCGACGCCACATTCAGGCCGCCCAACGGCTTCGTCTGCCCCTGGTGATCCATACCCGCAGCGCCAGCGAAGACACCCTGGCCATCTTGAGAGAAGAGGGCGAGGACGGCGGTGCCAAGGCCGTGGGCGGCGTGTTCCACTGTTTCACTGAAACAGAACAAGTGGCACGGGCGGCCTTGGATATGGGGTTTTACATTTCGTTTTCCGGCATCCTGACCTTCAAAAATGCCCAAGATTTGCGCGACATTGCCGCTTGGATGCCACTGGATCGCATCTTGATCGAGACCGACAGCCCGTATTTGGCCCCGGCCCCTCACCGTGGCAAGACCAACAACCCCTCCTATGTGCCCTGGGTAGCCAAGCAAATTGCCCAACTGCGGGGCCTGAGCCCAGAGGCGGTGGGCACACAAACATCCGCCAATTTTGACCGGCTTTTCAGCGGCGTTTTATCCTCATGATTTACTTTAAGTATCTTATATATCTATATGTTTTAATTGGGTATTCTTTCGCCAGTGCTGGCGCCTATGACGATTTTTTCAAGGCCGTTGAACTCGACCATCCAGACACGGTCCAACGCTTGTTGGAGCGCGGTTTTGACCCCAACAGCCCCAATCCCAAGGGTCAACCCGCCTTGGTTTATGCCATGCAGCAGTCGTCCAACAAGGTGGTGGACTTGCTGGTGAATTGGCCCACCACCAAGCTCAGCGTGAAAAATCCGCAAGGCGAGACACCGTTGATGTTGGCTGCCTTGAACAACAAATTGGCCTTGGCCAAACTGCTGATCTTGCGCGGCGCGGATGTGAACCAAGCCGGTTGGACACCGCTGCATTACGCTGCCACCAAGGGGCACATTGAAATGATGCGCTTGTTGATTGAAAACCACGCCTATTTGGATGCCGAGTCGCCCAACGGCACCACCCCGTTGATGATGGCAGCGCATTACGGCACCCCCATGGCCGTGAAATTGCTGCTGGAAGAGGGCGCAGACCCGCGCATCAAGAACAAGTTGGCCTTGAGCGCTTGGGACTTTTCCGTCAACAGCAAAAACGAGGCTCAAAAAACCGAAACCCAACAATATTTGAGGGCTTTCTCACAGGTCTGGGCGCAGAAATACCCCAGCCCAAGGGGTGGACGAGAAAATTAATTGTTGCTGAATCCGATGAAGCGGCTGACGATGACGGCACCACGCAGTTCACCCGGTTTGAAGCCCACGGCCTTGTCTTGGGGGTAAAGCTCATCCAGCTTGGCTTTGATCTCGGGGCTGATTTGTTCTGGATCACCATGGCAAGCCGTGCATTGAGCTTGCATGACAATCGGTTTCGCATAGCGCAGTTCCATGCGTGAACCGGCACCTGCTTTCACGGCTTCAACAAATTCAATATCGGCAGGCGCGTCACCGCGTGCCAAGGCTTCTTCAAGATGTTTCAAGGCCTTGATTTGCCAGTCAACAGGCGTGCCCATGCTGGCATTGCGGGGCTTGTGGCTGATGCGGCGGATGGTGATTTTCTCCTCGTCACTGATGCGTTTGGCAATCGACGGTGCTTCCACTTGACACACCCCCAACGCATTCACCGGGCCGCCTTCCTTCAGGGCAGATTGCAATTTCCCGCCAAGTTCTTTCAACATGGCCGAGGCCACTTCACGGCTTTCTTTCATGGGATTGGAGCCTTTGAACTCGGCAAAGGCCAGCGGTGCTTGCACCAACGCAAAACCCAAGCACAGGGCTTGGAGCATGGTTTGCAGCTTGAACGAAGATGGGGTGTTTTTTTTAGTTAACATAATATGCATCGTATCAAATGAAATCAGAGATGGCAGTTGGGGCAAACAAGTTCAGAATGTACCGCAGGTCTTTAAGGTTATTCAGTTTTCTCGGCCGGCTTGCGCTGGATGGCCTTGTACTCCAAGAACTCTTCAAAACCATATTTGCCATTTTCCCGGCCGTTGCCGGATTGTTTGTAACCTCCAAACGGTGCATGGCCATTGAAGGCCGCGCCGTTGATGTCGACTTGGCCGGTGCGCATTTGCCGCGCCACACGCAGCGCGTGGGCTTCATCCGTGCTCCAAACGCCGCCGCCCAAACCATAGATCGAATCGTTGGCGATGCGGATGGCTTCGGCTTCGTCTTTGTAAGTCAGGATGACCAAGACGGGCCCGAAAATTTCCTCGCGCGCCAAAGTGTCCGTGGGTTTGACCCGCAACACCGTGGGCTGCACAAAATAGCCTTTGGCGAATGGCGGTCTGTCCGGGCCACCGGCCACCAACTCGGCACCTTCGGCCAAACCTTGCTGAATGAAGTCGATGACGCGCTCGCGTTGGGCCGCACTCACCAGGGGGCCCAAACGGCTGGATTCGTCCAAACTCGGGCCCAAGGTGAATTTGGCAATCGCCGCTTGCGCCAAGCGTTTCACATCGTCATAACGGTTTTCAGGCACCAGCATGCGGGTGTGGGCTGAACAGGTTTGACCGCTGTTGAGCAAACAGGCGTTGAGGCTGCCTTTCACAGCGGCTTCCAAATCAGCGTCTGGCAGGATGATGCTGGCCGACTTGCCCCCCAATTCCAGCGCCACGCGTTTGACCGTGTCAGCCGCCAATGCGGCCACCCGCTTGCCAGCACGCGTGGAGCCGGTGAAGCTCACCATGTCCACCTCGGGGTGGCTGGCCAGCACTTCGCCCACCACCGGGCCCAAGCCGTTCACCAGATTGAACACGCCTGCGGGCAAACCCGCGGCATGGATGATCTCGGCCAAGATCATGGCGTTGACCGGCGCAATTTCGCTGGGTTTCAACACCACCGAACAGCCTGCGGCCAGGGCCGGTGCCATCTTCAGCGTGATTTGGTTCAAGGGGAAATTCCAGGGCGTGATGCAGCCCACCACGCCAATCGGTTCACGCACCACCAGCGAATGGCCGACTTGTTCTTCGTACACATAGGCCCGCGCCACCTTGGCGGTGTTGCCCCAATTGAAGATGGGCCCACCCACTTGCACCATCTTGGCCAGCTTCATGGGCATGCCGACCTCTCGGGCAATAGCCGTGGCCATCTCATCGGCTCGGGCTTTCAAGCCCGCGACGATCTTGTCAATGAAGACACAGCGTTCTTCCACGCTCAAGCCCGACCAAGCGGGGAATGCCGCCCGGGCGGCCAACACCGCCTGCGCGGCCTCTTCGGCCGTGCCTTGCGGGACAGTGGCCATGACCTCCTCGGTGCTGGCGTCATGCACCTCGAAAACTGCGGTGGCCTGGGCTTTGTGCCAAGCGCCGTTGATGTAATGGCTGGGGTAGATGGTCATGTTGAAAACATTTTCAGTGGGCTTGGTGGGTCCACAGCAAAAAGACCTCGCGGCCTTCGCGCAGCAATGACACTTTTTGGCCCACAGGCAGGCACAGCTTGGTGGCCACATGGCCAAACGGCAGGCCTGTCAAGACCGGGGTTTTCAATTGCGAGCGCAGCCAAACCAAGACGCTGTTCAAGTGGTACCCCTTGTCGTGTGGGCTGAGTTTGAAGTCGGTGAATGACCCCAACACAATGGCTTTTTGCGGGGCCAAGAGGCCCGCATTCAACAACTGGGTCAGCATGCGTTCGATCCGGTAAGGATGCTCGGCCACATCTTCCAAGTACAACACCCCACCTTGAACCTGCGGCATATAAGGCGTGCCGACCAAACTGCACAAGACACTCAAATTGCCTCCCCACAAGACCGCCTCTTCGGCCAGCAGGTTTTTCTTCGGCAAGTGCACCAGGTCCGAGGCGGGCAAGCGCCAACCGGCCCCCTCCCCCCTGCCCTGCGCCATGTCCTCAAAACAGGCCAAGGTGATCTCATCCAACTGCGCGGCGCCAAAGTCGCTGGCGGCGTGCGGTCCGGCCCAGGTGATGGCACCGGTTTTGGCCAGCAAACCCATTTGCAAGGCGGTGAGATCGCTGTGCCCCACCCACTGGCTGCCCGCTTTGATGGACGCGGCAATGGCCTTGTAAGGGAGTTTTTTCAGCAAGCGAGTCAGACCATAGCCACCACGTGTCGGCATGATGATGTCGGCACCGCTGGCCGCCGCGCGGCTGATGGCCAACAAACGCGTGTCGTCGTCACCCGCAAAGCGCAGATGGCTGCCGAGGGCATCGGGGTCGAGTTCCACGTCGTGGCCCATCTTGGTCAGGCGTTTCTCAGCCAGGCGCAGGGCTGCTTTGTCGCGCAATGCGCCGGAGGGGGAATACATGTAAATGTGCATGGTCTGTTCTCTAACTGCATTGTCGGTCAGTCGGCGGATGGGTCGGTTGACCCGCAAGTTGCTCCGTCAGAGGCCCGCAAGTTCAGGTCAACGCTTGAAGCGCCAAAGCTGCCACTTCTTGACCATGCTCTTGGACGAAGTGCCCTGCGTGCGGCAACAGCGCAGGCGCGGGGCAACCCCTGATGTGCCGATGCAAATCGCGCATGACCGATTCACCCAACACCGGGTCTTGCTGGCCAATCACCATCAGGCTTTTGCCCGTCCATTCGTTTTGCCAAAAACGTTGGGCTTGGCGGGACACGGCCGCACCTTCGCTGTCTTCAAACTCGGGGACCATGGCGGGAAAAGCCCGCAAGGCCGCGCGGTGACCGGCATCCGGAAAGGGCGCGTTGTAGGCGGCGCATTCTTCGTCGCTCATGTGCGGGTTGCCGCGCCCGAACAAACGCCCCACATCAAACAAAGGTTTGTCAGCGCACATCTGACGCCACGCCAAAAAGCCAGGGCTCAAAGGCTTTTCACCAGTGGCCAAGAGAGTGTTCATCAGCAGCAGGCCTTGGTAGCGATGAGGCGCGGCCATCGGCAAGGTCAGCCCCAGCAAGCCACCCCAGTCTTGCACCACCAAATTCACGCGTTCTAAGCTCAGCGCTTCAATGAATTCAAGCAACACCTGGCGATGCCAGTCAAACCGGTGGACGCTGGCTTTTTTGGGTTTGTCGCTTTTGCCAAAACCGGGAAGATCGGGTGCCACCACACGGTGACCTGCATTCAAAAAGATGGGCAGCATTTTTCGATAGAGGTAGCTCCAAGCCGGGTTGCCATGCAAACACAACCAAGTGATGGGCGCATCTGCTGGGCCCTCGTCCAGGTGATGCATGCGCAGGCCATCCAAGCTGGGCAAGTCACTGATGTAGTGCGCGGTCCAGGGGTAGTCGGGCAGGTTTTCAAACCGCTGCTCGGGGGTGCGCAAGGCATCTTCCCGCAAACGGGTGTTGGGGGCTTGTGATTTGTGTCGCTGGCGCTGGGTTTTGAAAAAATCTTGCAGCAAGGTGCTGGCCTGCGCTGCCCGAAGCCCGCCGGTGGCTTGGGTTTGGTGGTTGAGTTGCGGATGGTCAAACAAGTTCAACACCGAGCCCGCCGCGCCGGTTTTCGGCTCTGCGGCAGCCCACACAACTCGCCTGAGCCGCGCATGCAGCATCGCGCCCGCGCACATGGCGCAAGGCTCCAAGGTGACGTAGAGCGTGCAATCGTCCAAGCGGTAATTGCCCAATTTTTCAGCAGCCGCACGCAAGGCCAACATCTCAGCATGGGCGCTGGGGTCGTGCAAACCGATCGGGGCATTGTGCGCCTGCGCCACCACTTCACCGTTCTTCACCACCACGGCGCCCACGGGCACTTCCCCGGCATCACGCGCGGCCTGGGCTTGCCGCAACGCCAAGCCCATGAAAACGTCGTCGTGTTCAGTGATCTCGGAAGGTTTGTGCAGGGCGGGCTGGACCATGTGGACAACTTTCAAGTTGACTGCATGTTAACCAAGGCCCTCATTCAAACAGGCAATCCGGTTGACCCTCAAGGGCGCCGTTTACGGGGACCGGTGGGACCTTTGCCTTCGATGTGTCTGAAGGTGATGCGGCCTTTGGTCATATCGTAGGGGGAGAGTTCAAGCGTGACCTTGTCACCAGCCAAGATGCGGATGTGGTGCATGCGCATCTTGCCTGCCGTGTAGGCCACGAGTTCGTGGCCGTTATCCAGAATGACCCGGTAGCGCGAGTCGGGAAGCACCTCGCGCACCAGGCCGGACATTTCCAACATTTCTTCTTTGGACATCTGACTGTCTGAGAGTCTGTTGGATCAGTCGGCTGTTTTGATATTGGACGCTTGCAGGCCTTTGGGGCCGGTGGTCACTTCAAAGCTCACGCGTTGACCTTCAGCCAGGGTTTTGAAACCTTGGTTTTGGATTGCAGAAAAATGGGCAAATAAATCTTTGCCGCCGTCTTCAGGGGTGATAAAACCAAAACCTTTGGACTCGTTAAACCATTTCACAGTACCTGTTGCCATTGAGTGCATTTCTTTAAAAAAAAGGGAAGCCCCCCTCGGGGTCGAAGGTCAAGAAGCGTGTGACGAAGGGAAAGATACCGAGAAGGGCAGAACCGGAAACGAACAACAACGGCATAACTTGATAATCGAACTCGCAACTATGCCTGTCTTTACAACATAAAGCAATCTTTATTTCAATTTATTGGGCTAATATGGGCGATATGAATGAAATACGCGTCTTGAAACAGGTGCTGCAGCAGCACAAAACCATCGCTGTGGT
>Ga0172372_10012578_pt1 | contig 10586 bp, 9 predicted proteins | sample LakKiv5m_2_FD_114544 | JGI IMG/M metagenome (GOLD analysis project Ga0172372, IMG submission 114544) | Freshwater microbial communities from Kabuno Bay, South-Kivu, Congo - kab_092012_9.5m | ecosystem: Environmental > Aquatic > Freshwater > Lake | place: Democratic Republic of the Congo... | reverse complement strand
TCGACATCGACGACAAGCTCGCGCTGGGCAACGCCAAGCGCTGCTCGACGATCGAGGAGCTGCTCGCGGAGGCCGACGTCGTCTCGCTGCACGTCGACGGCCGGCCCGGCAACGCGGGCTTCTTCGGCGCCGAGCAGTTCGCCGCGATGAAGCCGCGCTCGCTGTTCCTCAACCTCTCGCGCGGCATCGCGGTCGACACGGCCTCGCTGCGCGCACACCTGGAGTCGGGTCACATCGCCGGTGCCGCGCTCGACGTCTTCCCGGTCGAGCCGAAGCGCCAGGGCGATCCGTTCGCCTCGGAGCTGCAGGGCATCCCGAACGTGATCCTCACGCCCCACGTCGGTGGGTCGACCGAGGAGGCGCAGCAGGACATCGGCCGCTTCGTCGCGTCCAAGCTGCGCTCGTACGCGGCGTTCGGCAGCACGTCGCTCAGCGTGAACTTCCCGGAGATGAACCTGCCGGCCGACCCCGACAAGCACCGCGTCGCCTACGTGCACCAGAACGCCCCGGGCGTGCTGGCGCGCATCAACACGCTCCTCGGCGAGCACGGCGTCAACATCGAGGGTCAGCAGCTCAGCACCCGCGGCGAGCTGGGCTACGCCGTGACCGACGTCGCGACCGACGTGGGCCCCGACGTGCTCGCGGCCCTGGCCGCGCTGCCCGAGACGATCCGCGTCCGCCAGCTCAGCTAGTCCCACCCGCTCCGCGGGTGACGTCAGCGCGCCGGCGGCGGGGGCGGGGGCATGTCGCGCGGCGCCTGCGGAGCGCCGGGTGGAATCGCGCCGGGCGGGATCGAGCCGGGGTAGCCGTAGCCCCACCCCGGGGGCACGGCCGGCATCACGCTGACGGCCCTCGGCATCGGCGCGGTCATGAGCACGAGTCCGGCCACCAGGGCGAGCCCCGCACCGACGAAGATCAGCCACAGTCCGACGGCGGGCGACACGGCGAGCTCGCTCTCGGGGATGAACGTGCCGGCCTGGTCGCGGAGGTCGGCCAGGTCGACGCTCAGGGCGATCAGCTCCAACCCGGCGAGGCCCGCGACCGGCACGGACAGCGGCATCGGGAACCACCGCGTCGCACGCGCCACCTGCGGTGGCCCGAACGTGGCCGCCGAGGTGCCGACGATGCCCAGGCCGAGCAGCAGGACCAGGTAGCCGCGCGTGGTCTCGAAGGCCTCCGACTGCAGCGACCCGACATGGGCCCACGGCAGGAAGCACGCGACCACCACGAGCAGTCCCGCGACGAGGGTGAACACCGAGGCGACGCGAGCGAGCAGCATGGCTCCACCCTAGGCGGGGGTGTGGACGATCAGGCTGACGGTGCGTCCGTGCCGGAACCTACGCTCGGGCGGGCTCCCACGCTGCCGCAGAGACGGCCCGGCCCAGCGTCTCCGCGACGCCCGCGTCGAGCCGCACGGTCGCGAGCGCGTCACCCCGGGTCGTGCCGCGATTGACGATCGCGACCGGGATGCCGCGCCTGGCGGCGGCCCGGACGAACCGGAGTCCGCTCATGACCTGCAGCGACGAGCCCAGCACGACGATCGACGCCGCCTGGTCGACGAGGTCGAAGCAGTGCGCCACGAGCGGCTTGGCGACGCTCTCGCCGAAGAACACGACGTCCGGCTTGAGGCGCCCGCCGCACGGCTCGCACGCGGCCACGACGAAATCGGCCGTGTCGTCGAGCAGGACGTCGCCGTCGGGCGCCATGACGGCCTCGCGCTCGGTCCAGCCGGGGTTCAGGGCGGCGAACCGTTGCTGCTGGTCGCGTCGCGGGGTGCGCTCGCCGCAGTCGAGGCACACGACCCGGTCGATCGCACCGTGCAGCTCGACGTGCTCCCCGTGCCCGGCGCGGGCGTGCAGGCCGTCGACGTTCTGGGTGATGAGCCCGCTCAGGCGACCGTGCCGCTCGAGGTCGGCCACGAGGCGGTGCGTCGTGTTCGGCTCTGCGGTGCGCATGCGGGTCCAGCCGACGTGCGCGCGGGCCCAGTAGCGCTGCTGTGCCGCGGGCGTCGCGACGAACTCCTGGAACGTCATCGGCGTGCGCGGCGTGCTGGTGGGGCCGCGGTAGTCGGGGATGCCGGAGTCGGTCGAGACCCCGGCCCCGGTCAGGACCAGCACGTCGCCGCGCTCCAGCAGCAGTCGCAGCTCGCGCTCCGCCTCGCCGATCGACGCCATGTGCCCAGCGTAGGTCGGGGGCCGGCCTGCGACCACGGGCGGAGGCGAGATCGTCCCTCAGGCGGGTGCAGAGTGTCGGTGCTGCGGGGCACGATGGAGGTCCAGGAGAGGGGTCGCCGTGAACCAGCAGGACGAGCAGGTCGAACGGGACGAGCGGGACGAGCGGAACGAACGGGGAGACCGACCCGACCACTTCGTCTGGGGCGTCATCCTCGGCGGCGCCGCCGGTGCCGCCGCCTGGCTCACGACCGAGCAGTGGTGGCTCGCGGGCGCCGGCATGCTGGCCGGCATCGCGTGGTCGTCGTGGAAGGACCAGACGGCCTAGGGGCGTCAGGCCTGCTCAGCTCTGGGTCAGGTCGATCAGCTTCTGCACCGTGTTGAGGTTGCGGGCCGTGCCGGCCACCCCGAGGCGGCGTCCGATCGTGGCGTCCTTCATCTGGGGCCGCCCGGCCCCGTCGGCGTAGCGGACGTGCATCTCGCGGCCGATGACGTCCCAGCGGTCCTCGCCCGTCGCGACCTCGCGTGCGGTGGCGATCGCCGCGGAGGTGGGCACCGCGGTCAGGAACGTGACGTAGGAGAACTTCGGCTCGACGACCTCGAACGGGTGGGCCGCCAGCGCCGCCGACACCTCGTCGCGGCTGCGGCTGATGACCTCCCGGAAGAACCCGAACCGCTCCTCCACGGCCTTCTCGAGGGCGCGGTCGAACGCGTCCGGCTCGCCGGGCGGCACCGCCAGCAGGTTGCCGGAGGCGATGTAGGTCGAGACCTCCGTCGCACCCAGCTCCTGGGCCACCTCGCGCAGTCCGGCCATCGGCAGCTTCGCTCCGCCGACGTTGACGGCCCGCAGGAGGTGGATCCGCACCCGTGGGGACGAGGCCGCGGTCATCCCAGGGTCGGGTCGTCCCCGACCCGGACGAGCAGCTTGCCGACGTTGCGGCCGGTCAGCAGGCCGCGGAACGCGTCGACCGCGTTCTCGAGCCCGTCCACGACGTCCTCGCGGTACCGCACGGTGCCGTCGGCGACCCATGCCCCCATGTCGCGCAGGAAGTCGGCGTAGTGGTCGGCCACGAACTCGTCCTGGATGAAGCCGCGGATCGTGAGGCTCTTGGTCAGCACCCGACGCAGCAGGTCGGGCGCCGGCTCGGCGCCCTCACGCGGCTCGGTCGCGTTGTAGTCGGCCACCAGGCCGCACACGGGGATGCGACCGTAGGTGTTCATGCGGCGCACGACGGCTTCGCCGACGGTGCCGGCGACGTTCTCGAAGTACACGTCCACGCCGTCCGGGGTGGCGGCCTTGAGCTGGTCGGCGAAGTCGGGCGCGCGGTGGTCGATCGCGACGTCGAAGCCCAGCTCGTCGCGCAGGAGAGCGACCTTGTCGGCCCCACCGGCGATGCCGACCGCACGGGCGCCCTTGGCACGGGCGATCTGACCGACGGCTGAACCGACCGGGCCGGCGGCCGCCGCCACGACGACCGTCTCGCCGGGCTGCGGCCTGCCGATCTGCAGCAGTCCGGCATAGGCCGTGAAGCCCGGCATGCCCAGCACGCCGACGGCGGTCGAGATCGGCGCCGTGGCGGGATCGAGGCGGCGGGTCTGGCGCGCCGGCACGACGGCGTGTGACTGCCAGCCGGTGAACGCCAGCACGTAGCTGCCGACGGGGCGGTTCTCCGAGCGTGACTCGACGACCTCGCACACCGTGCTGCCGACCATGACGTCGCCCAGCTCGACCGGCGCGGCGTACGACTTCGCGTCGCTCATGCGCCCACGCATGTAGGGGTCGAGCGAGAGGTACACCGTCCGCAGCAGGACGTCGCCCTCGGCGAGCTCCGGGAGGTCGCTCGTGGTGGTCTCGAAGTCGCTGTCGGCCGGTTCACCGACGGGGCGCCGGACGAGACGGATCTGCGTGCTGGTGCTCATGCTCCCGACGGTACCCACCCCACACCCACTCCCCTCCGCGGTTTCCCACGAGACCGCTCGATTCCGGCATCGAGCGCACGAAGTTTCATGCGCTCGATGCGTGATTCCGACGGTCTCGTGGGAATCCGCGGGAGGGGGGCTACAGGCGCGCCGCGAGCTCGGTGGCCTGCTTGATCGCGCGCTTGGCGTCGAGCTCGGCCGCGACGTCGGCACCTCCGATCACGTGGTGCGTCACGCCGGCTGCCTCGAGCCCGTCCACCAGGTCGCGCACCGACTCCTGGCCCGTGCACAGCACGATCGTGTCGGCCTTGACGAGCAGCTCGACCGGCTCGGCTCGATCGGTCTCGCGCACCGTCACGTGAAGGCCCTCGTCGTCGATGCGGTCGTACGAGACACCCTTGATCATTTCGACGCCCGAGTCCTTCAGCGTCTGGCGGTGCACCCAGCCGCTCGTCTTGCCGAGTCCCTTGCCGAGGTCGCTGGTCTTGCGCTGCAGGAGGTAGACCTTGCGCCGCGGGGGTGCCAGCGTCTTGGTGCCGAGGCCGCCGCGCTGACCGCCGTCGGCCTCCAGCGACGGGTCGGCGACGCCCCAGCGTCGCTGCCAGTGCTCGACCGACTCGTCGGGGTCGTGCAGCAGGAACTCCGAGACGTCGAAGCCGATGCCACCGGCGCCGAGGACCGCGACGGTCTCGCCCACGGGTGCGCCCTCACCGATGACCTGCTGGTACGTGACCACGCTCGGGTGGTCGACGCCGTCGATCGTCGGCACCCGCGGCTCGACGCCCGTCGCGACGACGACCTGGTCGAAGCCGCCGGCCACGAGCTCGTCGGCCGTGACGCGCGTGCCGAGGTGCAGCTTGACGCCCCGCACGTCGATCATCCGCCGGAAGTACCGGACGGTCTCCTTGAACTCCTCCTTGCCGGGGATCTCCATCGCCAGCTTGAACTGCCCGCCGATCTCCGGTGCCGCCTCGAACAGCTCCACCTCGTGACCGCGGCCGGCCAGCTCGACCGCCGCCGCCAGCCCGGCAGGCCCGGCGCCGACCACCGCGACCCGCTGCACCGTGCGCGTCGGCAGCAGCACGAGCTCGGTCTCGAAGGCCGCCCGCGGGTTGAGCATGCACGTCGCGCGCTTGTTCTTGAACGTGTGGTCGAGGCACGCCTGGTTGCAGGCGATGCAGGTGATGATCTCGTCGGCGCGTCCCTCCTCGGCCTTGCGCACGAAGTCGGGGTCGGCCAGCAGCGGGCGCGCCATCGAGATCAGGTCGGCCTGGCCCTCACTGAGGAGCCGCTCCGCGATCTCGGGGGTGTTGATGCGGTTGGACGCGACGACGGGGATCGCGCGCCCCTCCTCCGCGAGGGCTGCCCTGAGCCGACCCGTCAGCGGGGCGAACGCGGCGCGGGGCACCGAGGTGACGATCGTGGGCACGCGGGCCTCGTGCCAGCCGATCCCGGTGTTGATGATGCTGACGCCGGCCTCCTGCAGCAGCAGCGCGAGCTCGACGGTCTCCTCCCACGACTGCGCGTCGTCGACGAGGTCGAGCAGGCTCATGCGGTAGAGGATGATGAAGTCCTCCCCCACGAGTTCGCGGGTGCGCTTGACGACCTCGACGGGGAACCGCATGCGGTTCTGGGCGGTGCCGCCCCAGCGGTCGGTGCGGGTGTTGGTGCGGGCCGCGAGCATCTGGTTGATGAAGTAGCCCTCGGACCCCATGATCTCGACGCCGTCGTACCCGGCACGGCGGGCCAGCTTCGACGCCTTCGCGAAGTCGGTGGCCGTCTGGTCGACTTCCTTGGTACTCATCGCGCGCGGCCTGAACGGCGAGATGGGGGACTTGCGGGTCGAGGCGCCCTTGATGAAGGGGTGGTAGCCGTACCGGCCGGCGTGCAGCACCTGCATCGCGATCTTGCCGTCGTGCTCGTGCACCGCGTCGGTCACGTGCCGGTGGCGGTCGGCGACCTTGGTGGAGTTCATCGTGCCGCCGAAGGGCAGCAGCCAGCCCGTGCGGTTGGGTGAGATGCCACCCGTGATGGACAGGGCGACGCCGCCCTTGGCTCGCTCGGCCATGTAGGCGGCCCACTTCGGCACGTCCTTGGCGCGGTCCTCGAGCTTGGAGTGGATCGACCCCATGATGACGCGGTTGCGCAGGGTCGTGTGGCCCAGGTCGAGCGGGCTCAGCAGGTGCGGGTAGTCACTCATCGGTTCTCCCTGGTCTGGGTCTGGTCCTGTTTCATGGGGGCGTGATCTCGAGACTGTCGGCCTGGATGCTCGTCGTGGCGGGCGTGTTCAACGTCGTGGTCTGGCCACGCTTCGCGAAGGCCGTGACCGATGACGACCGTGCGTGGGCCGGTGAGCACTGGGCGAGTGCGCCGCAGGGGTTCTTCTGGGTGCACGCGGTGCTGATCGTGACGGCGATGACGCTGGGCGTGATCGTGCTGGTGATCGGCGTGCGGGCGCTGCGTTCGCTGCGGTCTCACGGCCCCTCCCCCGTCGACTGACCCAGCGCCTCCAGGATCTCCTGGCACCAGGCGATGCCGCCCTCCTCGGCGCGGATGCCGCCACGCAGCACGAGCCACGCGCCGAGCTGCTCGGCCGGGACCTGCGCGGGGTCGGGGTAGAAGCGCTCGACGCTGGCCCGGTAGCCGGCCAGCTTGGCCTGGTGGTCGGCCTGCCGCTGGCGCACCGAGGCGACGATCGCGTCGCGGTCGCCGAACGGCAGGGCCCGCAGCTTGACGGCCAGGTCGCTGCGCAGCACCTCGGGCGACGTGGGCGTGGACGTGAAGGCGGCGAGCTCGGCGCTGCCCTCGGTCGTGATGGCGTAGACCCGCTTGTCGGGTCGGCCGTCCTGCGCCACGAGGTGCGACTCGACGAGCTTGTCGGACTCCATGCGCCCCAGGACCTTGTAGATCTGCTGGTGGCTGGCCTTCCAGAAGTTGCCGATCGAGGCGTCGAAGCGGCGCGCCAGGTCGTAGCCGCTCGCGGACCGTTCCGCGAGGGAGACGAGGATCGCGTGCTCCAGAGCCATGGCCGTCACGGTAATACGCATCCCGATGCATACGCAACTAGTTGCGTATGAGGTGACCCTCATCTTCGAGATGCGCATTCCCCGGGAGTCCCTAGGCTTCTCGTACCGGCCCAGCTCGGCTCGGCCGGGCCAACCACCGAAGGGCCCCCGCTTCACGCATGCGGGGGCCCTTTCGGCGTCCGCCGGTGGGGTGCGGAGGCCGCTCGCACCGCACGGACCGGGACGCCGGTTCACGCACGCGTCACACGAGCCGCCTACGCTCGTGTCGTGGACTGGAGCGACTACGACGCGGCGCTGTTCGACCTCGACGGTGTCATCACCCCGACGGCCGAGGTGCACATGCGCGCCTGGTCGCAGATGTTCAACGCGTACCTGGACGAACGTGCCGGGCGCGAGGGGACCAGCGCCGACCCGTACACCGAGGCCGACTACCACCGGTACGTCGACGGTAAGCCGCGCTACGACGGCGTGCGGTCGTTCCTCGCCTCGCGCGGCATCACCCTGCCCGAGGGCACGCCCGACGACCCGGCCGACGCCGAGACGGTCGGCGGCCTCGGCAACCGCAAGAACGACGTCTTCGCCCAGGTGCTGCGCGACGAGGGCGTCGAGCCGTACCCCGGCTCGGTCCGGCTCGTGAAGCAGCTGCAGCGGCGCGGCACGCGCCTCGCGATCGTGTCGAGCTCGCGCAACGCGCCGGCGGTGCTGGAGGCGGCCGGCATGCTCGGCGAGTTCGAGCTGATCGTGCACGGCGGTGTGGCGGCCGAGCACGGTATCGCCGGCAAGCCCGCGCCCGACACGTACGAGTACGCCGCGGACCAGCTGGGCGTCTCGCACCGCCGCGCGGTCGTGCTGGAGGACGCGATCTCGGGGGTCGAGGCCGGTGCGGCGGGTGACTTCGGTCTCGTCGTGGGCGTCGACCGTGGCGCAGGGTCGGAGGCCCTGCGAGAGCATGGTGCCGACATCGTCGTCGCCGACCTGGAGGAGCTGACGTCATGACGCCGTCGCACGAAGCACCTCCCGTGCACGAGTACCTCGACCGCACGCGTTTCCCCGTCGACGAGTGGCGTCTGGTCGAGAAGCGGTTCGACGCGTCCGACCTCGGGGTCACCGAGACGCTGTTCGCGGTGGGCAACGGGTACCTCGGCCTGCGTGGCAACGTCGAGGAGGGTCGCGACTCGTACGCGCACGGGACGTTCCTCAACGGCTTCCACGAGACGTGGCCCATCCGTCACGCCGAGGAGGCCTTCGGCTTCGCCCGCGTGGGCCAGACGATCGTCAACGCCCCCGACGCGAAGGTCATCCGCCTCTACGTCGACGACGAGCCGCTGCTGCTGCCGATCGCCGACATCCTGGAGTACGAGCGGGCGATCGACTTCCGCGAGGGCGTGCTGCGCCGCGAGGTGCTGTGGCGCACGCCCTCGGGCAAGCGCGTCCGTCTCCGTTCGAGTCGCATGGTCTCGTTCCAGCAGCGCCACCTCGCCGTCATGACGTTCGAGGTCACGCTGCTCGACGCCGCGGCACCGGTCGCGATCAGCTCGCAGATCCTCAACCGCCAGGACGGTGAGGACGAGTACCACGTGCGTGCCAAGGCGATGGGCGAGGGCGTCGACCCGCGCAAGTCCGAGCAGCTCGACCGCCGGGTGCTCGAGCCCCAGCACTCCCACGGCGACGCGACCGACGGACGGGTCGAGCTCGGCTTCCGCGCGCACGACAGTGGCATGACGCTGGCCGTCGCGGCCGACCACCGGCTCGAGACCGCGAATCCCGTCACGACGCAGGTCACGGTCGAGGACGACCTGGCCAAGATGACGTTCCGCGTCCAGGCCCAGCCCGGAGAACCCATCACGCTGACGAAGGTCGTGGCGTACCACACCTCCCGCGGGGTGCCGGTGCGCGAGCTCGTCGACCGCTGCCGCCGCACGCTCGACCGGGTGCGGTCGGAGGGTCTCGAGCAGCAGCACGCCGAGCAGCGGTCGTGGCTCGAGGCGTTCTGGGCCCGCTCCGACGTCGAGGTCCCGGGCCACCCCGAGGTGCAGCAGGCCGTGCGCTGGAACCTGTTCCAGGTGCTGCAGGCGTCCGCCCGTGCCGAGGGCAACGGCATCCCCGCCAAGGGGGTGACCGGCTCGGGCTACAGCGGCCACTACTTCTGGGACACCGAGATCTACGCGTTGCCCTTCCTGACGTACACGACCCCGCAGATCGCCCGCGCGGCGCTGCGGTTCCGGTACACGCTGCTGGAGTCGGCCCGCAAGCGGGCCCGCGAGCTGGCGCAGCAGGGTGCGCTGTACGCCTGGCGCACGATCAACGGCGAGGAGGCATCGGCCTACTACGCGGCGGGCACGGCGCAGTACCACATCGACGCCGACATCTCGTACGCCCTGGACAAGTACGTGCGGGCCACGGGCGACGCCGACTTCCTGGCGCGTGAGGGCATCGACATCCTGGTCGAGACGGCCCGCATGTTCGTCGACCTCGGGTTCTGGCGCTCCGAGGAGGACGGCTCGTTCCACATCCACGGGGTCACCGGACCCGACGAGTACACGACCGTCGTGAACGACAACCTGTTCACCAACGTCATGGCTCGCTTCAACCTGGCACGGGCCGCGGCGTCGGTGCGTGAGCTCGCCCGGCGTGACGGTCCGCAGTACCAGCACGTCGTGCAGCGGCTCGGTCTGAGCGACGACGAGGTCCAGTCCTGGGAGCAGGCCGCCGCCGACATGGCGATCCCGTTCGACGAGCACCTCGGGGTGCACCCGCAGGACTTCCACTTTCTCGAGCGCGAGGTGTGGGACCTCGACAACACCCCGCTCGACAAGCGCCCGCTGCTGCTGAACTACCACCCGCTCGTGATCTACCGCTTCCAGGTGCTGAAGCAGGCCGACGTCGTGTTGGCCCTGTTCCTGCAGGGAGATCAGTTCACGGCCGAGCAGAAGCGGGCCGACTTCGAGTACTACGACCCGATCACGACGGGCGACTCGACGCTGTCGGCGGTCGTGCAGTCGATCATCGCCGCCGAGGTGGGGTACGCCGACCTGGCGTACCGCTACTTCCTGTCGGCGCTGTACGTCGACCTGGCCGACCGGCACGCCAACACCTCCGACGGCGTGCACGTCGCGTCGACGGGCGGCGTGTGGAGCGCGCTGGCCTGCGGTTTCGGCGGTTTCCGCGACCACGGCGGCGAGTTCACGATCGACCCCCGGCTTCCCGACGCCTGGCAGGAGCTGACGTACCGCGTCACGCTGCACGGCACGCGCGTGCGGGTGACCGTGCGGTCCGCCGAGGTCGAGCTCGCCGTCGAGGACGGTGTGGCGGCCGATCTCGCGGTACGCGGCGAGAAGGTCCGCGTCGAGGCGGGCGAGCCGGTCACGGTGGCGCTCGACGGCCAGGGCCCGCACCTCGAGGGTCAGCCGATGCCGGTCCCGGGACGCCAGCGCGGCGACGGGTCGGTCATCACCGCGACCGTTCCGGG
>Ga0172372_10012576_pt1 | contig 10587 bp, 9 predicted proteins | sample LakKiv5m_2_FD_114544 | JGI IMG/M metagenome (GOLD analysis project Ga0172372, IMG submission 114544) | Freshwater microbial communities from Kabuno Bay, South-Kivu, Congo - kab_092012_9.5m | ecosystem: Environmental > Aquatic > Freshwater > Lake | place: Democratic Republic of the Congo... | reverse complement strand
GCCGCGCCGCCCACGGCGGCCCCAGCCCCCCCCGAGCCAGCCGCGCCGCCCACGGCGGCCCCCGCTGCCGCCAGGCCCGCGGTGACCCTTCCCCCGAACGCGGCGACTGATGAGCCCGCGCTGAACGACCGTTTTGCGCGTCCGGAGCGCGAACTCGGCCAGACGTTGGCCGCCAGACCCGCTGAAGACTTGCGCAAACTCATTGATGTGAACGAGCGATTTCTCTTTACGCGCGAACTTTTCGCAGGCAATTCCGAGACCTACGGCCAGGCGATCCGCCGCCTGAATGAGTTGCCCAGTTTGGAGGAAGCGCTGGCTTACGTAGATCGCGAGTTGGGACCGGCCAACGGCTGGAACCCGGAAAGCAAGGTGGTGTTGCACCTGCGGGACATCCTGGAGCGGCGCTACCGCTGACATGCGGGTCCTGCATGGAGCCTGGTCACCGCTGATGGTCAGCCAGGTCGGGGCACCAGGTCATCCAGCCAGATCAGTCCGCAAAGCCTGTAGAACCTGCGCGGTTCCGCCCCGGCCCGCTTCGACATAAGCAGCGGCGGCTTTTCCGGCGGTCCGGGCCCTGTCATTTAGGGCAGCGTTGCGGTGCACGCTTTCGCCCGCGTCAGGCTTCAGCAGCCCTTCGAACCAGGTTGTAAGCGCTGCCCCATCCCGCACAGACGTTGCCGCACCGAGCGCCACGAGTTCTTCGGCTTCGCGAAACTTGTGGTAGCGTGGCCCGAAGGCCAGGGGAAGGCCGTACACGGCCGCTTCGAGGGTGTTGTGAATACCGGCCCCGAACCCGCCGCCAATGTAGGCCGCTGACCCCAGCGCATACAGCGACGAGAGCAGCCCAATTTTATCCACAATCAGACAATCCGCTTCCGCGATTTTCCGGGTCATGCCGGCAGTTGCCGAGTTTTGGGTTTCGGCGTCGGGATGATGGCCGGCGGATCCGTGTTGGCTGGCGCTTGGCGGCTGTCCGGCGCTTGGAGGCTGTTCAGCTTCAACATGAGACCAGCGCAGCACGTTGCCCGGGAGTTTGGCGTGCAGTTCCTGCAGCGCCGCGGGATGCATTTCGTGTGGCGCAATCAGCAATTTCCAGCCGCGGGGAAGCAGCGCATGGGCACAGAGTTCCGCCAACAGGCGCTCATCCGCGGGCCAGGTGCTGCCGGCCACCAGCACCGGGGCTGTGCCGGCAAAGGCGCGCAGTGCGTCTGGCACGGCGGGCGCGGCTGCGATCTGCAAAACGCGGTCAAAACGCGTGTCCGGAGCAAAGGCTACCGCCGGTTTTTGCGCCTCCGGATTCGCTCCGCCCAGGAGGATCCGGACGCGTTCCACCGAGTCCTGGTCCTGGCAAAAAATCCGCGTCAGCTGGCGAAGGGCATTGCGGTGCCATCCTCCCCAGGGCCGGAAAAAGACCTGGTCCGGCCGGAAACGGGCGGCTACCAGGTACGTGGGAATTCGCCTCGAGGCCAGCGCGGCGATATGGTTTAACCAAAGATCGTATTTTATGAAAATTGCTGCAATAGGTTGAAGGGTCTCCACAAAACGCTCCGCGGCCTCGCGGGTGTCCAGAGGCAGGTACAGGACGGCATCGGCCCCCGCGTAGTGCTTGCGCACCTCGTACCCGGACGGGGAGAAGAAGGTCAGCACCAGTCCGCAATCCGGAAAGGCCGGGCGAAGGGCCTCCAGCAACGGGCGACCCTGTTCGAACTCGCCAAGGCTGGCGCAGTGCATCCACAGCAGGCGGGGGGGGAGGGTAGCCCGCTTTTCGGCGAGGGGCCGAAGGCCTTCCTGCCGGCCGGCTTTCCAGGCCCGGGCTTTGGGCAGAAAGGGGGCGGCAGCGGCAATCCCGAGGCCGTAAAGCCGGATGCCGAGGTCGTACAGCCAGGGGGGGTGGAGGGCATCGTGCCTGCCATCGTGCCTGTTATCGTGCATTGCCGCAGGTCTGCCTGCGGGCCCGGAACCGCGTCTGCACGCGCGCCCGGCTGAAGGGGCAGGTTGTGGAGCTGGTCCGGTCGTCCGGGAATCGTCCTCAGTAGTAATAGTACTGGAGTTTGGGGTTCTCGTAAATCGGCAAGACCCAGGCCACTTTCAGGGCGGCTTGAATGTCGAGGCGGTTTCCGGAAGGGATTTCGCCCGTGTCCAGGTTGGCATCCCGGCGCGGAGCCGTGAAGGACTCTGTCCATTCCATGCCCACCCGAAGGTTCAGGAAACGCTCGCTTCCGCTGTAGAGGTACCCGATGTACTGACGCAAAAACAGGCCGTTGCTGAGCCGGTCGTACCCTTTTTCATAGTCGCCCAGCAGTTGGGGGAGGAACTCTTTTTCAAAACTCAGGTCGATGCGGTGCTGGATGAACCCTGCCGCCCCGATAAACACCACGCCGGAATTCGGGTTTACCGCACCCAGCCCGGTTACTTTGCCGGCATGGGCCGAAAGGCTCCAGCCGCGCATGAACAGGTTGGGGGTGTATTGGAAACCATCCGTCCCGATAATGAAGCCCGCTTCATTCTGGATGGGTTTAAGGATGGAGTCTTCCCGCACGGAAGACCCGAAGTAAAACTGCATGCCCGCCCCCAACAGCAGGTTTTTGCGGTTTTTAATGCTGATCTGCAGGCCGATGTCGTTGTGCAGCCCAAAGCGATCGCCGAGGTCCGCCAGCGGCAGCACGGCACCGTATTCCAACTGCACGAGTCCGGCCAGCAAGACAGAATCGGCCACACCCACGCGGGTCTGGCCCTGCGCGCTCCAGCCCGGTGCAAGCAGGGCCAGCAAGAAAACTATCCACAACCGATCTCGCATGGATTCAAAATTAAGCGTAAGCATCGGGCTAAGTGCTTATTTTTGTGCCTTCGTTGAGAAAACGCAAGGTCGCGCAGGGTGCGGAAACCCTTCCCCCGACCGGCAAAACCCCAGTTCATGCACCCCATTCAGATGGTTGACCTGCAGCGCCAGTACCGGCGTGATCAGCATTCCTTTGACGACGCTTTGGCGCAGGTGATCGACAGCACGGCCTTCATCAACGGACCGACCGTCAAGGAGTTCAGCCAGAAACTGGCCGCCTACCTGGATGTTCCGCATGTGTTGCCCTGTGCCAACGGCACCGATGCGCTTCAGATTGCGCTGATGGCGCTGGACATGCAGCCCGGCGATGAAGTGATTACGGTACCATTCACGTTTGTGGCCACGGTCGAAGTAGTGTCGCTGCTCGGTGGCAAGCCCGTTTTTGTGGACGTGGAACCGGACTCGTTCAACATGGACCCCGCCAAACTCGAAGCAGCGATTACCCCTCGAACCCGGGCCATCATTCCCGTGCACCTTTTCGGGCAGAGCAGTCACCTGGAGCCCATTCTGGCCATTGCAGCCCGGCACGGGATTCCGGTCATTGAGGACAATGCGCAGGCTACCGGCTCGGATTACCGGCAGCAGGATGGCCGCCTGGTTAAGGCGGGAACCCTCGGCCAGATTGGCACTACCTCGTTTTACCCGACCAAAAACCTGGGCTGCTGGGGCGATGGCGGTGCGCTCTTTACGCGCGACGAGAAACTCGCGGCCAAAATCCACACCATCACCAACCACGGTTCTACGCGCAAGTACTATTACGATTCCATCGGGGTCAATTCCCGCCTGGACAGCCTGCAAGCCGCCGTTCTGTCGGTTAAACTGGACCATCTGGACCAATACAACGTCCGCCGTCAGGAAGCTGCCGCGTACTACGATGAGCAGCTAAAAGACCTGCCTGGCATAACCCTGCCCTACCGCGCGCCGTATTCCACCCATGTATTTCATCAATACACGTTAAAGGTGGGCGAAGGGCGTCGCGACGCCCTTCGGGCAGCGCTGGAAGAGCACAAGATTCCTTCGATGATCTATTACCCGGTACCCTTGCACCTCAGTGCAGCTTACCGGAGTTATGGCTATTCGGAGGGAGATTTTCCTGTTTCAGAGCAGCTGGCTGGCGAGGTCATTTCGCTGCCCATGCATTCTGAACTCGACCATGAACAACTCCACTACATTACCCAAACCCTCCGGGGCTTCTTCTCTTTATCACGGTAGCATGAATATTGCAGTAGTAGGGACCGGCTACGTAGGCCTGGTTACCGGTACCTGTTTCAGCGAAACGGGCAACAACGTCATCTGTGTGGACATCGACGAGAACAAAGTTCGTCGCATGCAGGAGGGGCAGATTCCCATTTACGAGCCCCACCTGGACGTGCTCTTCGAGCGCAACATCAAGCAGAACCGCCTGAAGTTTACCACCGATCTGGCCGCAGCCATTCAGGATGCCCAGGTCATTTTCCTGGCCCTTCCCACACCTCCGGGTGAGGGCGGCGCGGCCGATCTGCGTTACGTTTTGGGCGTCGCCGATCAGCTGGGCAAAATGATTCGCGATTACAAAGTCATCGTGGACAAGAGCACCGTACCGGTGGGTACGGCGGATCGCGTGCACGCGGCCATTGCCGCCAACGCTACCGTGGATTTTGATGTGGTGAGCAACCCGGAGTTTCTGCGCGAGGGCTTTGCGGTGGATGACTTCCTCAAGCCGGATCGCGTGGTCATTGGCACCACGTCTGAGCGCGCCCGTCGCGTCATGGGCGACCTGTACAAGCCTTTCGTTCGCCAGGGCAACCCCATCCTGTTCATGGATGAGCGCTCTGCCGAGTTGACCAAGTACGCCGCCAACGCCTTCCTGGCCACCAAAATCACGTTCATGAACGAGATCGCCAATTTCTGCGATCGCGTGGGGGCGGATGTGGACAAAGTCCGGATTGGCATTGGTTCCGACACGCGCATTGGCAAGCGTTTCCTTTTTCCGGGCATCGGTTTCGGAGGGAGCTGTTTCCCCAAAGACGTGAGCGCCCTGTTGCAGTCTGGCCAGGATGCCGGCTATCAGTTTGAAATCATCGATGCCGTGCTGCGCGTCAACGACCGCCAGAAACTGGTGCTGGTGGACAAAATCAAACAGCATTACGGGGGCAACCTGAAAGGCCGTCGCTTCGGGCTCTGGGGCCTGGCGTTCAAAGCGGACACGGACGATATTCGCGAGGCACCGGCGCTGTACATGATTGATGCGCTGGTGGATGCCGGAGCATCCGTGGTGGCCTTCGACCCTGAAGCCATGCCCAACGTGCGTCAGTTGCTGGGCGATAAGATTGCTTACGCCGAAGACGCCTACGAAGCGCTGGATGGGGCCGATGCCCTGATTATCGCGACGGAATGGTCGGTTTTCCGCACGCCTGATTTCGGCCGTATGGAAAGCCTGCTTCGAGAAAAGATTATCTTCGACGGGCGCAACCTGTACGATACCGAGCAGTTCGAAGGCTCTGGTTTTCACTATGAGAGCATCGGCAGAAAGCGCATCCAATCGGGCAACGGCCAATGAAAAAAGTTCTGATTACCGGAGCAGCGGGTTTCCTCGGATCCCACCTCTGCGACCGGTTTCACCGCGAAGGCTTCCATGTCATCGGCATGGACAACCTGATAACCGGTGACATGCGCAACATCGAACACCTCCTGCCTCTTCCGGAGTTCGAGTTTTACCACCACGATGTTTCGCGCTACGTGCACATTCCCGGCTCGCTGGATTACATACTCCACTTCGCTTCGCCGGCCAGCCCGATAGACTACCTGAAGATCCCGATCCAGACCCTCAAAGTAGGATCGCTGGGCACGCACAACCTGCTCGGGTTGGCGAAAGCCAAAAACGCACGCATCCTGGTGGCCTCCACGTCAGAGGTTTACGGCGATCCCCTGGTGCACCCCCAGACGGAAGACTATTGGGGCAATGTCAACCCCATTGGCCCTCGCGGCGTGTACGACGAAGCCAAGCGTTTTCAGGAAGCCATCACCATGGCCTACCACCGTTTCCACGGCGTCGAAACGCGGATTGTCCGCATTTTCAATACCTACGGACCCCGCATGCGCCTCAACGATGGTCGCGCGCTCCCGGCCTTTATCGGCCAGGCCCTGCGCGGCGAGGACCTCACAGTATTCGGCGACGGCAGCCAGACCCGCTCCTTCTGTTACGTGGACGACCAGGTGGACGGCATCTTCCGCCTGCTGATGTCGGAAGAAACCCAGCCCATCAACATCGGCAACCCGGAAGAAATTACCATTCTTCAGTTTGCCGAGGAGATCATCAAGCTCACTAACAGCAACCAGAAGATCATCCGCAAGCCGCTTCCGGCTGATGATCCCAAACAGCGCAAACCGGACATCACCCGGGCGCGCACCCTTCTGGGCTGGAGCCCCAAGGTGGGCCGCGAAGAAGGCCTGGCCCGGACTTATGCCTACTTTAAGTCGCTGCCGGAACACGAGCTGTATCGCCAGGCGTCTGATTTTAAGGATTTTATCCACGCCTGACAAGGCTTCCGCCCGAAGTTTTACCTTTGCGGCTTGAAGTCTGTCAGCCCTATGGAGAAGCCGAGCCAAGCCTTCACGGCGCATGAAACCGCCGTTATTGATCCCGGATGCGTGATCGGGGAAGGCACCCGCATCTGGCATTTCAGCCACATCATGCCGGGTTGCCGCATCGGAAAGGGCTGCAACCTCGGTCAGAACGTGGTCGTTTCTCCGGATGTCATTTTGGGCGATAACGTCAAAGTCCAAAACAACGTCTCCATCTACACCGGAGTTGTCTGCGAAGACGATGTCTTTCTCGGCCCAAGCATGGTCTTTACCAACGTCACCAATCCCCGATCGGCAGTGAACCGCCGCGGCCAGTACGCAAGAACCGTGGTGCGCAAAGGCGCTTCCATAGGCGCCAACGCTACTGTCGTCTGCGGCCACGATATAGGAGCTTATGCTTTTATTGGCGCTGGTGCCGTGGTAACGCGCAACGTACCCGATTACGCGTTGGTGGTGGGCAATCCGGCCCGGCAAATCGGCTGGATGAGCGCCTTTGGCCACCGCCTGGCGTTTGATGCGGACGGTCTAGCTGTATGTCCGGAAAGCCAGGAGCGCTACCGCCTCCGTGACGGCCAGGTGTTTTTAGACCAGCCTTAAAGACCAGCCTTAAAGCCCTGTCCTAGAGAACAGGCTTAAGCCCAACCAAAACAACCGATTGATCCACAACCCATTTTCTTCGCTGTGAGCCGCATGCTCCAGTTTTTCCATTCACCCTGCCAAACCCAGCAGCAAGCGCAAGGATCTCATGTACCAGGAACTGCTTAAGAAAGAAAGAACCCTCGCCGTCATCGGCCTGGGCTATGTCGGACTCCCTATCGCCCTGGCTTTTGCCCGGAAAATCCGCGTCATCGGATTCGACATTTCGGCACATCGGGTGGAACTCATGAAGAAAGGCATTGACCCTTCCAATGAGCTGGATGCGGAGGCCTTTGAAGGTTGCGACATTCAGTTTACGGCAAACCCGGAAGACCTCCGTGCCGCATCCTTTTTTGTCGTTGCGGTACCCACCCCGGTTGACCTGCACCGTGTGCCTGACCTTACGCCGTTGGTCAAAGCCAGCGAGACCCTGAGCCGCGTGCTCAAGCCAGGCGATTATGTCGTGTACGAATCCACGGTTTACCCCGGCTGTACCGAAGAAGACTGCCTGCCCATCCTGGAAAAAGGTTCGGGTCTGCAACTCGGCCGCGACTTCAAACTCGGCTATTCCCCCGAGCGCATTAACCCCGGCGACACGGTACACACGCTGGCCAACGTAGTCAAAGTGGCCTCCGGTTCCGATCCGGAAGCTGCCGAGGAAATCGCTCAAACCTATGAACTGGTGGTCAAGGCCGGCGTTCACCGCGCGCCCTCCATCAAGGTGGCCGAAGCAGCTAAAATAATTGAGAACACCCAGCGCGACCTCAACATCGCGCTGATGAATGAGCTGTCCAAGATCTTTGACAAAATCGGCATCAACACTTACGATGTGCTGGAGGCCGCAGGCACCAAATGGAACTTTCTCAAATTTCAGCCGGGCCTGGTCGGCGGTCATTGCATTGGGGTTGACCCTTATTACCTGACCTACAAGTCCATGGAATTGGGCTATACCCCCCAGATCATTTTAAGCGGGCGAAGGGTCAACGATGCCATGGCGGCATATGTGGCGCGACGCACGGTACAGTTCCTCCTGGCCTCCGGAGCCAACTCACGCGACGCACGCGTGCTGGTCATGGGCACGACCTTTAAGGAAAATGTATCCGATATTCGCAATTCCAAGGTTGCCGATGTGGTTTCCACGCTGCAGGAGTTTCAGCTTACCGTTGACGTGGTGGATCCCCACGCCGATGCCGAAGAAGTGATGCACGAGTACGGCTATGCGCTGCAACCCGCCATCGCAGGACCTTACGACGCGGCGATCCTGGCCGTCAGCCACAACGACTACCTGAATCGCGACGAAGCCTGGTTCCAGACCTTTATCAAACCCGGCGGCATGCTCATCGACATTAAGGGCCTGTACCGGGGCAAAATCAACGAGCTTCGCTACTGGTCGCTTTAACAGCCGCACCAGCAACCCGCCGCCCTTCCCTCGAACCATACAGATGAAAATGTTATGCAAAAGTCCATCTTAGTTACCGGCGGGGCCGGGTTCATTGGATCGCACGTGGTCCGGCGCTTTTTGTCTTCGTTTGGGGAGCACCGGATCGTCAACCTCGATGCGCTGACCTACGCCGGGAATCTGGAAAACCTGTCCGATGTAGAGCATAACAAAAACTATTTTTTTGTGCGCGGGGATATTGCGGATACCGAACTGCTCGCCTCGCTGTTTGACCAGTACGACTTTGAAGGGGTGGTACACCTGGCTGCCGAGTCGCATGTGGACCGCTCCATTGCCAATCCGCTGGACTTTGTGCGCACCAATGTGTTAGGTACAGTGAATCTGCTTAACGCCGCGCGGTCCCGGTGGGGCAGCAACCCGGAGGGCCGCCGCTTCTACCACGTTTCCACCGATGAGGTTTACGGCACGCTTGGAGCGGAAGGGCTCTTCACCGAAGAAACGCCTTATGACCCCCGCAGTCCGTACAGCGCATCGAAAGCCTCCAGCGACCATTTTGTACGCGCCTGGTACCACACCTATGGCTTGCCGGTGGTGCTCTCCAACTGCTCCAACAACTACGGGGCCAACCAGTTTCCCGAAAAGCTGCTGCCGCTGGCCATCCACAACATCCAGCACCGCAAGTCTGTGCCGATCTACGGCGATGGTCGCTACACGCGCGATTGGCTTTGGGTGGAGGACCACGCCCGGGCCATCGAGGTGGTTTACCGCAGCGGGGTGATCGGCGAAACCTACAACATCGGCGGGTTCAACGAGTGGCAGAACATTGACCTGATTCACCTGCTCTGCCGCATCATGGACCAAAAGCTGGGCCGTCCGCAAGGTGATGCAGCCAGCCTGATCACCTTCGTCAAGGACCGCCCCGGCCACGACAAGCGCTATGCCATTGATGCCACGCGCATCGCCTCAGAACTGGGGTGGAAGCCTTCGGTTACCTTTGAGCAGGGGCTGGAGAAAACCGTGGATTGGTACCTGGCCAACGGCCAATGGCTGGAGCATGTCACCTCCGGGGCCTACCAGCAGTACTACGAAGGCCAGTACAGCAGCCGATGAGCGGCTGGCTGGACAAGCTCCGCCAGGCCATGGCTCCGGCGCTTGCGCCGCGATCCCTGGCCGAGCTCGGTGCCGACATGCATGCCCACTGGCTTCCCGGCATTGACGACGGGGCCAAAACGCTCGAGGATTCGCTGAACATGCTGCGGGGAATGGCCGAACTGGGCTTTCGCCGCTGCATCGCCACCCCGCACATCATGGCCGATTACTACCGCAACACGCCGCAGGGTATTCGGGAGAGCCTAGCGCAAGTGCGGCAAGCCGCCGGCGAAGCCGGCCTGCCCCTGCAGCTGGAAGCAGCCGCCGAATACTACCTGGACGAGTTCTTCATCGGCTTGTTGGAGAAAGGCGATGTGCTCACGTTTGGCCCTGATTATCTGTTGTTTGAGCTGTCTTACATCAACCGACCATCTAACCTCCAGACCGCCATATTTCAAATCCAAACCCACGGCTACCAACCCGTTCTGGCCCACCCGGAACGCTATCCCTATTTCGGAGAAGACACCCGTCTGACTCCCTTCCGGGAAATGGTGGATCAGGGCGTGCTGTTGCAGGTTAACCTGGGCTCGCTGGTTGGGCAACATGGACCCTTCGCCCGGCATATGGCCCGCGAACTTGTCGACGCCGGGCTCGTACACTTTGCCGGAACGGATATGCACAGGGCCTCCCAGGTCCGCGATCTGGAGCCCTTGCGCAGGGATCGATGGTTGAACAAGCTGCTGGACAGCGGCCGGCTGCTTAACGCGGGTATTAGCAATCCTGCGTAGAAGCAATGCGTAGAATCTCCGGGCATCCCGCAGCAGGTCACTCACCCCATAAAACTCCCAAACCCGACCTAAACCCACTCCAAACCGCTCAATCCTTTCCAGTTAAGTTTCGCTTATGCCTTTCGTTAAAACCCACATTCCCGATCTCGTGGTTTTCGAGCCCCGGGTCTTTGAAGACAAGCGCGGCTATTTCTACGAGAGCTACAACAAAGGGCTGTTTGCTGACGCCGGCATTGCGCTGGAGTTTGTGCAGGACAACCAGAGCCGCTCCG
>Ga0172372_10012572_pt1 | contig 10589 bp, 14 predicted proteins | sample LakKiv5m_2_FD_114544 | JGI IMG/M metagenome (GOLD analysis project Ga0172372, IMG submission 114544) | Freshwater microbial communities from Kabuno Bay, South-Kivu, Congo - kab_092012_9.5m | ecosystem: Environmental > Aquatic > Freshwater > Lake | place: Democratic Republic of the Congo... | reverse complement strand
TGGCGGGGGCGCCGGGGCCGGAGTGGCGGTGGAACGGGACGGGCCTTTTCTGGACATGCCCCGTTGTACGACGGGCAGGTTGCAGTCATGTGTCAGCCCGGTGCGTGCCGCCCCGGCGTTCGAGAGGGCATCGGGCACCAAGGCGGGTATGGCCGATGTCCCCGCACCCGCTCAGTGGGTGGCGCCGGCGCCCGGGCGGGCCAGCACCGCAGCGGGAGGCGGTTCGGCCAACGCTGCCCGCACCACGGTGCGCAGGCCACTGACCACATCGGCCAGGGGCAGGCTGGGCGAGCCCTGTTCGGGCAGCCAGGGCACGTGCACGAAACCGCCGCGGGCATGGCGCAGGCCCGGGTGGGTGGCCAGGCGGTGCATCAGGCCATAGAACACGTGGTTGCAGACAAAGGTGCCGGCGGTCTGCGACACCTCGGCGGGCAGGCCTTCGCGCTGCAGGGCCGCCAGCGCCGCCTTGATGGGCAGGCTGCTGAAATAGGCCACGGGTGCACCGGGGGCCACGGGGCGGTCCACCGGCTGGCAGCCCGCGTTGTCGGGGATGGGCGCGTCGTCCACGTTGATGGCCACCCGTTCGAGCGAAAGCGCGCGGCGCCCGCCGGCCTGGCCGACGCAGATCACCAGTTCGGGCCGCAACTGGTCGAGCAGGGTGTCGAGCACGCGCAGGGAATCGCCGAACACGGTGGGCAGCTGCGCCGCCACCACGCGCCGGCCGCCGATCTGCCGGTTGTGCAGCGCCTGCACCGCCTGCCAGCTGGGGTTGACCTGCGCGCCGTTGAACGGGTCGAAGCCGGTGAGCAGGATGCGGCCCTGCGCCGCGCGACCGGCCTTCACGCGATGGCCCTGCCCTGCGCCAGCACGAAGTCCAGCGCCGCGCACACCGCTGCCACCTGGGCCTGGATACAGGCTTCTGGCGTGGTGCGCGGGCTGTCGGGGTAGACCTCGGTGGTGGTGGTGTAGCGCGCGCCGGTCAGGCTGGTGCACAGGCCCAGGGCCCGCAGCGGGTAGCGGATGACGCCGCGCGCCACCATGGGCGAGCCGATGAGCTCGCCTTGCGGGTCGGCTTCGGCGATGTGGGTGACCCGCGCCACCGCGTCGATGATCGCCTGCTGGAAGGCGGGCTGCGGTTGCTCGGTGTCGTCGACCAGATAGAAGCCGTCGGGGATGGTGCCGGGCGCGAAGGCCTCTCCGTCGCGCGCGGCCTTGGCGGGCCGGAACTCGGTTTCGTCGGTGTCGGTGGTTTCGTGCAGGTCGATGTGGGCGGCAAAGCGCCCCAGCAGCGGTGCCACCAGCGCCATCAGCGCGGCCGACTCGGGCGCCGGGCTCGGGGTGCGGAACGCGCGGTTGGGGTCCACCGCGTCGGCGTTCCAGCGCTGGATGCGCTCATACGCCCACGGGCTGACACAGGGAGCCACCAGCAGGTTGACCCGACCCGCAAAGGCCTCGGCATGCTGCTGCAGAAAGCGCAGCGCGCCCTGCACGCCACTGGTTTCATACCCGTGCACCCCGCCGGTGACCAGCACCAGCGGCAGGCCCGGCTGCCAGCGGTTGCGCAGGGCCAGCAGCGCATGGCGGTCGTCGCCGTGTGCCACCTCGCCGTAGGGCAGCACCTCGAAACGGTCGCACAGCGCAGCGATGGGCCTCAGCACCTCGTCGGCATGCGAACGCTGGCGCCGCTGCAAAGCCCGCCACTGCGCCCGCTCGGCTGCGCCCCAGGGCTGGCCGGGGGTGCCCAGCGGATAGAAGCGGTGCGATGGGTTCATGTTTCCAACGGGGTTCCAATGGGGGTCATCCAATGGGGGTCAGATTCCAATTTCCAGGGCTTGCCACACCGTCGCGGGCGATGGCCGATTGTGGCGTGGGCCGATCTGGCAAGATCGCGGCCCTGTCGCCAGCGGATGAACCCATGAACTTTGCCGAACGCCTCAAGACCCTGCCCACCGTGACCCACCTGCAGGCCCTGCAGTTGTTCGATGCGCAGGGCCAGCGGGTGGCCACGATCGAGAACAAGCCGGGACAGACGGGTTCGCTGGCGGTCTACCATGCGCTGGCGCAGCAGCACGGTGGCAGCATACCGCCCGCCGCGGCGGCACTGGGACTTGAGTGGTATGCCGAACACACGGCCGATGCCCAGGCCCACCCGGGCAAACACCCCAACATCGACCGCCTGGTCGCCTGGGCTGCCGGCAGCGCCACCTACCGCGTGCAGGCAGTGCCACAGGCGGCTGACTGACACCCGCTGCCGCTGCTGCGCCGATCAGTCGGCCCAGCTGACCACCGGCCCCAGACGCCGCTCGGCCATGAAAACAGCTTCGCGCAGCGACAGCGCCACCCCGCCATCGACCCACACCTCGGCCGCATACGGCTGGTCAAAGCGGATGTAGTAACACTCGACCGGGCGGTCGTGGGCGATCTCGGGCGGGTCGTCGGCATCGTGCGTGCCCTGCAGGGTGTGGTGGCGTAGGATGCGCACGTGGCAGGGGGTGACGCCACCGTGAAACCACAGGCCGTGTCGGACCACCTGCTGCTGATCGACTTCGTTCATGGCATGTCTCCGGTTGCGGGCTTGGGGGAAAGCACCCGTGCCGCTCTGCGGCGGCCAACCCATGGTAGGGGCGACGCCCCGGTCCGCCAAGCTGCACTGCGGCAAAGCCCCAGGCGGCCGGGGTAAACCCACACAAGCGGCGGGCACAGGGCGCGCGCGGCACACTGCATGCCCGATTGCCAGCCAAGGCCTTGCCGCATGTCCGAATCCACGCCCCCGAACACGCCCCGGTTCCCGTTTGACAACCGCTTTGCCACCGAACTGCCCAACGCCGGCATGCCCTGGCAACCGGCCGCCGCCCCGGCGCCGGGCTGGCTCTGGTTCAACCACGCCCTGGCCACCGACCTGGGCCTTGACGCACCCAGCCTGGCCGGTGCGGCCGGGCTGGCGGTGTTCGCCGGCCAGGTGGTGCCCGAGGGCGCGCAGCCGATGGCGCAGGCCTACGCCGGCCACCAGTTCGGCGGCTTTTCGCCGCAACTGGGCGACGGCCGGGCGCTGCTGCTGGGCGATCTGATCGACCGCCACGGGCAGCGGCGCGACATCGCCTTCAAGGGCTCGGGCCGCACCCCGTTTTCACGCGGCGGCGACGGCAAGGCCGCGGTGGGCCCGGTGCTGCGCGAGGTGCTGATCGGCGAGGCCATGCACGCACTGGGCGTGCCGACCACGCGCGCGCTGGCGGCGGTGGGCACGGGCGAGATGGTTTACCGTGAACGGCCGCTGCCCGGCGCCGTGCTCACCCGCGTGGCGGCCAGCCACCTGCGGGTGGGCACGCTGCAGTACTTTGCCGCCCGGCGCGACACGCACACGCTGCGGCGCGTGGCCGACCACGCCATCGCGCGGCACGACCCCGCGCTGGCGGAGCGCGACGACCGCTACCTGGCCCTGCTGGACGCGGTGCTGGAGCGCCAGGCCCGGCTGATCGCGCGGTGGATGGCGGTGGGTTTCATCCACGGCGTGATGAACACCGACAACATGACGCTCTCGGGCGAGACCATCGACTACGGGCCCTGCGCCTTCCTCGAAGCCTACGACCCGCAGACGGTGTTCAGCTCCATCGACACCCAGGGCCGCTATGCCTTCGGCAACCAGCCCGGCATCGCGCACTGGAACCTGGCCCGTCTGGCCGAGGCGCTGCTGCCGCTGATCGACCCGCAGCCCGAGCGCGCGGTGGAACAGGCCACCGAGGTGCTGGACCGGTTCGAGCCGCGTTTTTCGGCCCACTGGCTGGCGCTGTACCGCGCCAAGCTGGGGCTGGGCGCCAGCGGTGACGACACCGGCGACCGGGCGCTGGTCAACGACTACCTGCAGGGGCTGCAGCGGCACGGGGTGGATTTCACGCTGGGCTTTCGGCGCCTGGCCGATGCGCTGCGCGGCGAGCCCCTGGCCCTGCAGGCGCAGTGGGGCGAAGGCGTTGCGGAACTCAACGCCTGGCTGGCGCGCTGGCGCGAGCGCCTGCAGGCTCAGGGCCAGCCCGATGGCGACGTGGCGCAGCGCATGGACGCGGTGAACCCGCTCTACATCCCGCGCAACCACCTGGTGGAAAACGCGCTGGACGCCGCCACCGACAGCGGCGACCTGCGCCCGTTCGAGCACCTGCTGGGCATCATCACGCGGCCCTTTGACGAACGACCCGAAGACGCCCGCGCCGCCCTGCCCGGCACCCGCGAACAGACCGAAGGCTACCGGACCTTCTGCGGCACTTGAGCGGCACCTGGGGGGACAGCGACCCGCGGCTCCGAGCCTGCGCAGGCAGGCTCGGACAGCCCGATGTGGCGCAGGCTCAGGCTGCGCCCTGCTCAGCGACCGGCGCAGCGGCGGAGCGTGGGGGCAACCGGCTTTGCAGGCGCAGGTGGGCCGCGCTGTCGCGCGTCGGCGGCCGCTGGCGGCGCATGCCCAGGTAATGCGCGGTGAACACATCGAACCAGTCACCCAGCGCATCGGCCGCCTGCGCGTCGCGGGCATCACCGGTCATGGCCAGGCACAGGGCCGCCACTTCGGCGGTGCAGAAATGGTGGTCCTGCGTCGAGCGGCGCAGCTGGTAGCGCGACAGTGTCTCGGGTTGCAGGCCCAGCACGGGCAGGCGGTCCAGGTAGGGGCTCTTGCGAAACATCTTGCGGGCCTCGCTCCAGGTGCCGTCGAGCAGCACAAACAGCGGGCGTTTGCCGGCGGCATCACCCGTTGGCGGCGCCACCTCGGCCACCGCGCGGGCCGGGCCCGCGTATTCGGGCGGAAACACCACATAGGGCTGCCACTGCGGGTCGGCCAGCAGTGCCAGCAGGGCCGGATCGACCGCCAGACGCGACCACTGAAAGGCCCAGGTGTCGGGCACCACATCGGCGATCAGCCAGCCGGTGTTGCTGGGTTTGAGCGCCTCGATGTCGCCCATGAGCAGGCACACCCCGGCGTGTGTGGGCACCACCGGCCGCAAGTCGCAGATGCACTGGCTGCTGGCCAGGCGGCAGCGCGGGCAGCGCTGGGCGTTGGCCCCGCGGGCGACAAAAGGCTTGCTGCTGGCGGCCGTGCGCGTGGCGCGCAGGCGTGCAACAGCGTGTTCGGGCCCCTGGGCGGGTGCGGCCGGTGCGGGCGATGGTGCAATGGACATGCCGGGAATGTAAGCGGTGTCGCGCTCCGCGGCGCCACCGCTGCGCATCCAAGGCGGCACCCGCCGGCCTCTCTGGCAGCGGTTTCGGCATCAGAATCGCCCACCCGCCAACCGACGCCCACGGAACGATTCACATGACGCCTGCCGCCGCCACCCCCAACCCCGTCATCGCCCGGCTGGGCCGCCGCCTGCGCCTGGCCGTCATCGGCGGCGGGCCGGGGTCCTTCATCGGTCCGCAACACCGCCAGGCCGCGCGCACCGACGACCGCTTCGAGATCGTGGCCGGCGCCCTGTCGTCAGACCCCCAGGCCTCGGTGACCGCGGGCATGGCGCTGGGCCTGGACCCGCAGCGCTGCTACCCCGATGCCCTGGCCCTGCTGGCGGCCGAAGCCGCACGGCCCGACGGCGCCGACGCGGTGGCCATCATGACGCCCAACCACCTGCACTTTCCGCAGGCCATGGCGGCGCTGGACCACGGCTTCGACGTGATCTGCGACAAGCCCATGACCAACACCCTGGCCGAGGCCGAGGCCCTGTGCGCCAAGGTGCAGGCCAGCGGCCGCGTGTTCTGCCTCACGCACAACTACAGCGGCTACCCACTGGTGCGCCAGGCCCGCGCCATGGTGGCGGCGGGCGAGCTGGGCGATATCCGTCTGGTGCAGGTCGAGTACGTGCAGGGCGGCCGGGCCAAGCCTGGCCCCGGCCGCACCGCCTGGAAGAGCGACCCGGCGCGCGGCGGTGCCTCGCTGGTGCTGGGCGACATCGGCACCCACGCGCACCAGCTGCTGCGCTACATCACCGGGCTGGAGGTGGCCGCCGTGGCGGCCGACGTGGGCTGCGCGGTGCCCGAGCGCACCGCACACGACGTGGCCGGCGCCCTGCTGCGCATGGCCAATGGCGCGCGCGGCAGCTTCTGGGTCACGCAGGCCGCCGCCGGCATGGAAAACGGTCTGCGCATCCGCGTGTGCGGCGCGCTGGGCACGCTGGAATGGGCGCAGGAGCACCCGCAGCAGCTGCTCTTCAGACCGCTGGATGCACCGGCCCAGATCCGCACGCCGCGCGGGCCGGGCACGCTGCCGCTGGCCCAGCGATCTTCGCGCATCGCCGCCGGCCACCCCGAGGGCTACCACGAAGCCCTGGCCAACCTCTACGCCGACGCGGCCGAGGCCATGGCCGCGCGCCGCAGCGGGCAAGCGGCCGATCCGCTGGCCCTGCACTTTCCCAATGAACACGATGGCTGGATGGGTCTGCGCTTCATCGATGCGATGCTGCGGTCGAGCCAGGACGAGGGCCGCTGGACGCACACCTGACCTGCACCACCGCCCCGCTTGGTGCCCAGGCCGCGCACAATGGCGCTCCAACGCCCCCAAAACGGGGTATGGGAGCGCCAGGGCAGACCTGGCCAGCGTGATGCAATCGCGCGGCCCGGTGCAGCGGCCGCCAGACCCTCAGAGCGCTCGGCACCGAAAGGCTGGCGGCGCTTCGCCAGGACGCTGACGTGCAACGCTATGACCGATTCGATCGCGGCGCCCTGGCGCCGCCACGGAGCACCTGAACATGACACACCTGCCCGAAAGCCCCGCAGCCGAACGCAACAAGCAGGCCCTGCTGGAGCAACTGCAGCGCCTGCTGCCAACACACGGCCGGGCGCTGGAGCTGGCCTCGGGCACCGGCCAGCACGCGGCCTGGTTCGGCCAGGGGCTGCCCCACTGGACCTGGCAGCCCACCGAAGCGAACAGTGCCGCGCTGCCCACCATTGCGGCCTGGATGCAGCGCGCAGGCGTGCGCAATGTGCAGCCGCCATGCCTGCTCGATGTCGCCGCGCCGCAGTGGCCGAGCGACGACGAGACCCTGGCCACGGCCTTCGGTCAGCCCTTCGATGCGGTGTTCTGCGCCAACCTGCTGCACATCGCGCCCTGGAGCGTGTGCGACCCGCTCATGCACGGCGCCCGCCGGCACCTGGCGCACGACGGCCTGCTGCTGATCTACGGACCCTTCATCGAAGGCGATGTGCCCACCACCGAGAGCAACCTTGAATTCGATGCCGCGTTGCGCCGCCAGAACGCGGCCTGGGGTCTTCGCCAGCGCGAAGCGGTGGAACGCAGCGCGCACGAGGCCGGCCTGCGCCTGCGCCAGCGCATCCCGATGCCGGCCAACAACCTGCTGCTGGTGTTTCGGCTGGCCTGACAACACCACGCAGCGGGGGCGGGTGGCAGCGGGATAATCCCCGCCCATGGAAACCTCACTCCCCTTGCTCGCCACGGCCTTCCCGCTGGGCTGGCAGCACTACCTGCTGGGCGGTCTGTTCATCGGTGCCGGCGTGGCGCTGCTCTTTGTGTGCACCGGTCTGGTCGGCGGCATGAGTTCGGTGTTCTCGTCCACCTGGTCGTACCTGCTGCGCAGGCCCTACTTCCAGCAGGCGCGCTACACCGACACCCGCGGCTGGCGCCTGGTCTATGCCGCGGGGCTCATCGTGGGAGCGATGGTCTGGTGGCTGGTCTTCTCCGACGGCACGCCGCTGCACACCGAGGTGCCGACCTGGGCCCTGTTGGCGGGCGGGTTTCTGGTGGGCTACGGCGCGCGGCTGGGCAATGGCTGCACCTCGGGCCATGGCATCTGCGGCCTCGGTTCGCTGCAATGGCCGTCGCTGCTGGCGGTGCTGACCTTCATGGCCACCGCCTTCATCACCGCCAACCTGGTGTCATTCTGGGGGCTGGCATGAGCGGCACATTCAAGATGACGCCGGCCGTGGCCCTGGTGGTGCTGCTCAGCGGTGCGCTGTTCGGCTTTGGCCTGTCGCTCTCGACCATGGTGCGGCCCGAGATCGTGCTGGGCTTCCTGCGCTTTGAAGACTGGGGCCTGATGCTGGTGATGGGCGGCGCCGTGGTGGTGACGCTGGTCGCCTACGCGCTGGCCCCGCGCCTGCTGGGCCGCCCGCTGCTGGGCGAGCGCTTCCATGCGCACGTGAGCCACTGGAACCGCGATACGCTGCAGGGTGCGGCCCTGTTCGGCATCGGCTGGGGGCTGTGCGGCGTCTGCCCCGGCCCGGCCATTGCCGGCCTGGGCACGGGCAACACCGATCTGCTCTGGGCCCTGGGCGGCATTGCTCTGGGCGCCCTGGCCCAGGGTCTGCGCGCGCGGGCCTGAAAGCCATCACCCCCAACGAGGAACACCATGCTGCAACGCCGACACATCCACCGGGGCCTGCTGGCGGCCCCCCTGCTGGCCCTGCTGGGCGCCTGCGGCCAGGCCGACAGTGGCAAGCCGCAACCGATCGCGCCCGAGCAGGCGTTCGATACCGTGGCCGCCGAGGGCCGGGGGTTTACCGTGGGTGTTGGCATGGCGGTGCGCACGGTCTATGTGCTGTTCGACCCGCAATGCCCGCACTGCAGCCACCTCTGGCAAGCGACGCAACCGCTGCTGGGCAAGGCGCGTTTCGTCTGGCTGCCGGTGGCCTTCATCAGCCCCAAGAGCCTGCCCCAGGGGGCGGCGCTGCTGCAGGCAGCCAACCCGCTGGAGGCCATGAACGCGCACGAACAGTCGCTGATGACGGGCGGCGGCGGCATGTCCGCGTCCTCCAGCGTGCCGGCCGACATCGAGGCCGCCATCCAGCGCAATACGCAGCTGCTGGGGCGCCTGGGGGCCGAGTCGGTGCCCTTCATCGTGAGCCGCCGCGAGGGCCAGCCCATCCTGCGGGCCGGCGCCATGGACACCGCCGCGCTGGCGGACCTGCTCGGCCTGCCCTGAGAGGGTGAGCGGGCATCGGTCCCGCCCGCCTTGACACCCAAACGCCCTCTCACCCTCTGAGCCCGCGCGGCACGATTACCATTGCCGCTGGCAGTGCACGCAGCGCTGCCCCACACCACCAACGGAGATTGCCATGGGCAAGGAACAGCGCAACGAAAAAATGAGCAAGAAGCCGAAGAAGGACACCGGCCTGCCCAAAGGGCCGGCCAGCTCCGACCGGCCGGTGGCGCCGACGACATCGGTGATCCCGCGCGGCAAGGACAAAGACAAATACAAGTGAAGCCGACCGCGCTGCCATGAAAGCCACCTGGAACGGCGCCGTGATCGCCGAGAGCGACGACACGGTGCTGGAAGAAGGCAACCACTACTTTCCCGAAAGCGCGCTCAACCGCGCTTTCGTGAGCTTCAGCAACCACCGTACGACCTGCCCCTGGAAGGGCGAGGCCCGGTACCTTTCGTTGCTGGTCAACGGCGAGCTCAACGCCGACGCCGCCTGGTTCTACCCGGACCCCAAACCCGAGGCCGAACACATCCGCGGGCGGGTGGCGTTCTGGAAGGGCGTGAAAGTCGAGGGCTGAGCCCTTCGCCGCAGAGGCCTGCTCAGGCCGCCTGCCGGCCCAGTTTGTTCAGCTTCGCGCACCACTGCGCCACACCCTTGTCCCCCAGCCGGTCCACCAGCCCGATGAGGGTTTCGTGCACCGGGGCGATGCCCACAAACCCCAGGATGTTGCGCTCCAGCGATTTGACGCTGTGGGCGCGGAAATACCAGCGGTACACCAGCGCGGGCATGCCCATGGTCACCACAACACGCGCCGAGCGACCACCCAGCGCCTTCTGGCCGAACGGGTGCTGCTCGTCGCGGTGGAAGGCAAACCCCGGCCGCGCCACCTGTTCCAGAAAGCCCTTGAGCAAGGCCGGCATGTCCCCCAGCCAGAGCGGAAACGCCAGCACGAGGTGGTCGCACCAGGCGATGTCATCCTGTGCCGGTTTCAAAGACGGGGGCAGCGCACCGCACTCCCAGTCGGACGCGCTGCGCAGCAGCGGAAAGTCCAGTGCCGCCACATCCACACGGCGCACCGCATGGCCGGCGGCCAGTGCGCCCTCGGCGTACGCGTCGACCAGTTGGTGCAGCAAATGGCGCGCCCCGGCATCGGGGTGGCCGTTGACGATCAGGATGCGGCGGGGCGCAGTGCTCATGACAGTCCTCCGGTGGAATACCCGCATGTTGCGCCGCCCGGACGGCGGCCGCCTTGATCCGGCGCAAGCCGGGCCGTGGCAGCTCAGCGAAGGGTGCGGTCAGCGCTTCTTGCCCGCCGCGCCGCGCTGGTCCACCTTGGGTTTGCGTTCGGCGCGGATGTGACCATCCTCGCGCAGCTTGTTCTTGCGCGCGGCGCGTTCGGCATCGGCCTTGAGACCGGCCTTGAGCCAGCGGCCAAACTGTTCGGGCGTTTCCAGCGTCACGCGGCCGATGTGCAGGCTGCGGAAGTCGGCGATCACCAGCTCGGCGGCCTTCTGGGTGTTGATGCGGCCCCCGCTGGCCAGGGCGCCGCGCTGGCGGCCAACGTGTTCGAGCAGCGTGTCGTCGGGCGTCTGCAGCAGCGCCTCGGGCGAGAGGCCGAACCGGTAGCGCGCCTCCATCAAGGCCGGGTAGTGTTCCTTGAGGTGGGCGATCAGTTCGTAGGCGAC
>Ga0172372_10012571_pt1 | contig 10592 bp, 9 predicted proteins | sample LakKiv5m_2_FD_114544 | JGI IMG/M metagenome (GOLD analysis project Ga0172372, IMG submission 114544) | Freshwater microbial communities from Kabuno Bay, South-Kivu, Congo - kab_092012_9.5m | ecosystem: Environmental > Aquatic > Freshwater > Lake | place: Democratic Republic of the Congo... | reverse complement strand
GTGGGTCGCCGCGCGCACGCCGCTTCCCGCAGAGGACTTCGAGGCTGCGATCGAAGGGCAGCGCATGGACCTCGAGCCGCGCGTCTACGCGACCTTCGCGGAGACGGAGCTCTACTGCGACCGCGTTGCGTCGACCGTCGGGCGCATCTGCCTCGACATCTGGGGCGTGCGCGCGGGCGCGGACCTCTCCCATGCGCGCGAACTCTCGACGAAGCGCGGGATCGCCTTCCAGCTGACCAACATCCTGCGCGATGTGCGCGAGGACCATGCGCGCGGCCGCTGCTATCTGCCCGCGGATGAACTCGCCGCGGGCGGACTTTCGATCGACGCGCTGGTCGCGTGGCGCGATCATGCGCGCTGCGAGGCGTTCATGCGCGGGCAGTGCGCGCGCGCGCTGCGCTTCTTCAAGGAGAGCGCCGCGCTCGACGCGATGGTCTCGGCCGATGCGCGCCCGACGATTCTCGCGATGAGCGAGATCTACCGCGGCATCCTCCGACTCGTCGAGCGCGACCCTCGGAACGCGATGCGCGCGCGCGCGCGGCTCTCGCCACTCGCGAAGTCGTGGATCGCGCTGCGCGCGCGGTTCGGGCTCTTCCCGTCGGGGGGCGCGTGATGAGCGCGGAAACCGCGGGAAACGCGGGCGTGCAGCGCACGGTCGCGGTCGTCGGCGGCGGCGTCGCGGGCATCGCAGCGGCCGTGGCCGCGGCCGACGCGGGATGGCGCGTCGAGCTGATCGAGACGCGCATGAAGCTCGGCGGCCGCGCCACGAGCTTCGACGATGTGCGCAGCGGCATCGAGCTCGACAACTGCCAGCATGTCGTGATGGGCTGCTGCACGAACATCCTCGAGCTCTACGACCGCCTCGGCGTCCTCGGCGAGATCGACTGGCACGAGACGCTCTGGTTCGCGCGCGGAGAGGGCGCGCGCGACGCGCTCTCGATCGCGCCGCTTCTTCCCGCGCCCATGCACTATGCGCCGAGCTTCGCGCGCATGAAGCTCTTCTCCTTCGCCGAGAAGCGCGCGATCGCGCGCGCGTTCCTCACGATCCTGCGCATGGGGCCGAAGGGCCGCGTGCGCTGGGCGGGCCGCGCGTTCGGCGAGTTCCTCGGCGAGACGCGGCAGCCAGCGCGCGTCGTCGAGATCTTCTGGGACCCCGTCGTCCTCTCCGCGTGCAACCTTCCGAGCGCGCGCTGCGAGGCGACGCACGCGCTCAAGGTCTTCGACGAAGGCATGCTCGCGCACCGCTTCGCGGGCGCTGTCGGCGTGGCGGCCGTGCCGCTCGCGCGGCTCTACGACGAGGTAGGCGCGATCGTGGCCGCGACGGGCGGGTCGCTTCGGCTCCGCACGGGCGCGAAGGCCCTCGCGTTCGACGGCGCGCGCGTGACGGGAGTCGTGTGCGACGACCGCGTCGTGCCCGCGCAGGCCGTCGTCGCCGCCGTGCCGCCCGACCGGCTCGCGCGGCTCTGCTCGGGCACCTTGCGCGCGGCCGACAAGCGCCTCGCCAACCTCGACAAGTTCGAGTTCTCGCCGATCCTCGGCGTGCATCTCGCGTTCAGGCGGCGCGTCCTCGACACGCCGAATCTCTCGCTTCCCGGCCGCGCCACGCACTGGCTCTTCGCGCACGAGCCGCCCGCAGGAGCGCCGTTCGCGCAGCGAATCGAGGCCGTCGCGAGCGCGTGCGCCGATTGGCTCGGCCTCTCTGAGGAAGCGACGACCGCGCGTGTGCTTGACGACATGTCGTGGGCGCTCGGGATCTCCATCGACGACCTCGCGCGCGACCTCGCGTGGTCGCGCCCCGTGCTCGAGCGCCGCGCCACCTTCGCAAGCTCTCCCGGCGTCGACGCGATCAGGCCGCGCGCGCGCGCGGAGGCGGGCGACCTTCGGGGCGGCGTCGCGAACCTCTTCCTCGCGGGCGAATGGACCGACACGGCGTGGCCGAGCACGATGGAGGGCGCGGCGCGCTCTGGCTTCGCCGCAGCGGCCGCATGCACGGGCGCGGGCCGCGTCATGCCCGACCTTCCACCTGCGCGGCTTGTGCGGCTGGTGCGGGCGCTTGGCTGAGGTTCTCAGGCGTTGATGCCCTTCCTGTCGGCGGCGGGGGAGCGCAAATCGCGTGATGCGAGAGGTTTGCGGGGCACCTCGCCTCAACAAGGCCGCAGTCGTGCGTACATCACGGCACACATGGAGCAGAAGACACTCAGCATCTCAGACCCCGCCGTCATGGAGGCGCTCTGCCACGACGACGCGATGCGCGTCTGGCATCGCCTCCGCCTCTCGTCCGCGCCGATGACGGCCGCGGCTCTTTCACCCGATGTGAGGCTCGAGCTCGGCGCGGTCCACCGCGCGCTCGATCTTCTCGAGGCTGCGGGGATCGCGCGGAAGCTGCCCGCCCGCGGCAGCAGGCGCGCCATCAGCTACGAGGCCACGGTGCCTGCGCTGGTCGCGATGATTCCCGAGAACTGGCGGGAGGACGAGCGCGTGACGCAGCTCGCGGCCGTGTTCATGCGTCGCCATCAGGACATGATCGATCGCGCGCGCCGCTTCATGAACATCGCGAGGAACGAGAGGTTCCTGGAGCATGTCACCGAAGTCCGGTTCACGAAGGAGGAGTACGAGGAGCTCCATCGACGCCTTGAGGAGGTGCGGCGGTATGTGGTCGAGCTGAACGCACGGGTGCGCGACCCAAAGGACGAGGTGGAGCGTGGGGCCGAGCCGTCGCCGCCGCATGTGGTGCAGGTCCGGCTTGCGCCGCTCGACGGCGACACGCCGCCCATCGCGGAGATCCGCGTGGTCACGAAGCGCGGGCTCGAGCTCGCGCAGCGCGACCGCACGCCGTCGCCCGACACGCTGAGCGCGCGCGAGCTCGAGATCGCGCGGCTCCTGCAGTCGGGGCGCTCCCGCCCCGAGGTCGCTGCGCAGCTCGGGATCTCGCTCCAGACAGTGGGGACCTACTGCAAGCGGCTCTTCGAGAAGCTCGGCATCGGCCGTGCGGTCGAGCTCGGCCGCTTCAGCTTCGACACGGTGCCCGCGAAGCCCTCTCGGCGCGCTCGGAGGCTCAGCGCGACGCAGCCTTCGGCTTCCCGAGAAGGCGCATGAGGTAGACGACGCCCTCGTCGCCGAGGATCTCGACGAGCGGCGTGCGCACGAGCTGGTTGATCCTGTGCGCGAGCACCGCCGCCGTCTCGCCGCGCGCTTCGGCGGCTGGGTTCGTCAGCACCTCGAGGTCGATCCGCTCGATGAAGAGCGCCTCGACCAGCGTGCGGTCGTCGTCGCCGAGCTCGGCCAGCACGGGCCCGAGCAGGCACTCCCGCAGTCGGCGGCGAAGTCGCGACATCCGCTGGCGCACGGCGTCCGCGGAGAGCCCGAGTTCCGCGGCGACAGCCTCCGAGCGGCGGCCTTCGAAGACGACGAGGCGCACAAGCTCGCGGTCGCCTGCGGGGGTCGCCGCCATGAGCCGCTCGCGGCTCTCCTCGTTCAGATCGTCGAGACGCGAGCGGTTCTCGCGGCGCGCGACGACGGTGCTCGGCCCCATCCCGGGCGACGCGGGGTCCGCCTGCGGAGGCGCGTCGTCCGAGGGCTTTCCGAGCTGCGCGAGATGGTGCGCGTTGTCCTTGCGGCGACGAAGGCGCTCGCGGATCCTGTTGGTCACGGCGATCGAGAGCCGTCCGAACAGATGCTCGTCGTTGGCGAACCTGCGGTACGCGGCGCTTCCCTCCGCGAGCTCGCGCGCCATCGCGTGCTGCACCACGCTCTCGGCCTGCGCGTTCACGAACTGCCGCCGCGCGCCGAGCTCGCGCGCCGCGTGCTCGAGCATGGCGTTCATCAGCGTGCGGAGCGCGTGGCTCTCGCGGTCGGGGTCGCCCGACTGGAGGTCCTCGAGGATGCGCGGCTGTTCGTCGTGGTTCATCGGAAGGCCTGCGGGGCAGGGCGCCCCTCGCGAAGCGTAGCGCGGGGCGGCGGGATTCCAAATCCGCGGAATCGTGTCACAGCGGCGCCCGCCCGCGCGCTTCGTGGGTGGAGGCGCGGTGCTGCGGGTTCCCGAGTGCGGAACCCGGCCCCGCGCGAACCGAAGCTCGCCAACCACTTTCAGCAAAAGGAGCAAGCCATGAACGATCGACGCCTGAAGATGAACCCGAGCCTCCACCGCGCCATGCACGCGGACGCCCTCGCGCTCGCGGACGACCCCGCCGCGCGCCTCGGCCTGTGGGCCTACCTCGCCACCGTCCGCGTGATCGTGCGCGGCGGGCAGGCGGCGCAGACGAAGACCATCCGCGGGCTCCTGTGCGCGCGAAACCACCGCGAGGCGCAGGGCCGCGCGACCGCGGTCGCCGCCGACAAGGCCCGCCAGTTCGGCCATGTGATCGATGTCGACCTGACGCGGCTCTGGTGAACGGGCGGTTCGCCCTTGCAACGGGCGAGCGCTTCCCCGACGATGGAGATCCGATGTCGACGGAGCTCGGCTCCATCACCACGCTTGTGAACGACCTGCGGGTCGGCCGCGAGCCGCAGGGGGCGCCCGCCCTCGCCGCGATCCACGAGGCCCTGGCCGCGATGGCGCGTGAGCGCGTCCGCAAGGTCGGCGCCGACGGCGAGATCCGCACGGGCGACCTCGTGAACGAGGCGTACCTCAAGCTCTTCGGCCGACCGAGCGAGCAGCCGTGGGAGTCGCGGCGCCACTTCTACGGAAGCGCCTCGCGCGCCATGCAGCAGGTCGTGGTCGACCTCGTGCGCCACCTCGCCGTGCGCAGGAACCACCAGCCGAACATCGCGGTGCCCGCGGTGACGCTTCCCGAGCCCTTCGCGAACCGCAGCGTCGTCGAGCTGGCGGAGGCGCTCGAGGCGCTCGAGCGGCTCGATCCCGAGTCCGCGGAGCTCGTGCGCGTCCGCTTCTTCGTCGGCCTCGGGATGGAGGACACGGCGAAGGTGCTCGGCATGCCGCTTCGAAGCGCGCAGCGGAAGTGGACCTTGGCGCGTGGGTGGCTTCTCGCCCGTATGAACGAAGGCGGCTGAACTGCGGACGGATCGCGCGAGCGCTGGAGCAAATCTTGGATTCCACGCAGGGGCACGCACACGACGACTCCGACGCCGCGTCGGACGGGCGCACCGATGATCGCCCGTCCGGCGCGCGGAGCGCCGTCGCGGACGATGCGGAGCGCACGGCGTACCTCCTCGTCGCGCGGGCGCTCGAGCTGCCGCCGAGCGAGCGCGCGGGCTTCCTCGGCGACACTTCCGCGCACGACACGCGCGATGCGGCTTCTCCTGTGTCGCCCGAGGCGCTCCAGCGCGCGCGCGCCATCCTCGCGCGGTGCGCGGAGGTCGAGCGGGCGGACTGCGGAGACGGCGGGCCAACGGGCGATCTCCCAGCGGACGGCGGCGCAGCGCGCGACCGAGACCTGTGCAGCGGCGCAGGCCTCGCCATCCGCCTCGGCGCGGACGGGCTCGGGTGGATCGCCGCGGCCGACGATGCGGCGCTCGGAGGCCTGCCGCGCCTCGCGGCGGGCGCGCGGCTCGGTCCGTTCGCAGTCAGGCGGTTCGTGGCGCGGGGCGGCATGGGCGAGGTCTACGAGGCGCTCGACACCCGCGTCGACCGCCGCGTGGCCGTGAAGGTCCTGCCCGCCTTCGCAAGCGCCGCGCGCATCGAGCGCTTCGCGCGCGAGGCGCGGCTCATGGCGCGCGTCGACCACCCCGCGATCGCGCGGCTCTACGAGTGGGGCACCGCCACGCTCGCGGACGCGCCCGGCGCGCCGCTTTCCTACATCGCGATGGAGTTCATCGACGGCGCTCCGCTCGCGGAGACCGCGGCGCGGCTCCGCGCGGCGGCGCCAGGCGACCCGCGGGGAATCGTCGAACTCCTGCTGCCCGTCGTCGACGCCGTCGCCCACGCGCACGCGCGCGGCGTCCTCCACCGCGACATCAAGCCCTCGAACATCCTCGTCGAGCCGTCGGGCCGCGCGCGGCTCCTCGACTTCGGCGTCGCGGCGCTCGTCGACCCCGAGGAGCAGGTCGCCTTCTCCGCGACGGGCGACATCGGCAAGCCGGGAACGCTCGCCTACATGAGCCCCGAGCAGGTGCGAGGCGGCAACGCCCGCGTGACGACCGCGAGCGATGTCCACGCGCTCGGGCTTGTCCTCGCCGAATGCCTGACGGGCGAACGCGTGGTCGTGACGGAGGGGAAAGGGCTCGCGGAGGTGGTCGAGCAGGTCCTCTCGCGCGAGGCGCCGTCGCTCGCGCGCCTCGGGCGTCCGCTCGAGTTCGTCGTGCACCGCGCGCTGCGGAAGGACCCCGCCGCGCGGCAGAGTTCCGCTGCGGCGCTTGCGGAGGATCTCCGCCGCGTCCTCGCGGGCGAGCAGCCGTCGGGGCGAAGGCTCGGGGCGATCGAGGCGGCGTCGGCCTTCGCCGCGCGAAACCTCCGCGCGCTGGCGGCGGGCGCGCTCGCGACCGCGGCCGTGGCCACGCTCGTCGGCTTCGCGGCCGTGCAGTTCGTGCGCGCGCGCGAGGCCGAGGCCCGCGCGGAGGTCTTCATCGGGCAGCTCCTCGAGGGCTCGCAGCCGATCCTCCTCGATCTCCACCTCAAGCTGATCGAGGAAAACCAGCCCCTCGCGGCGCGCATGGCCGCGCTCGAGGCGACGGTCGCGTACCTCGAGTGGGTGCAGGCGAACGCGAAGGACGATGTGCGCGTCCTCGCGGAGATCGCGCGGAGATATCGCTCGCTCGCGTCGGTCGCAGGCAGCACGGGCCAGGCGAGCCTCGGCGACGGGCAGGCCGCGAGCAAGTACTACCTCCGCGGCCTCGCGATCCTCGACGCGCTGATCGACGGGCCCGCCGAGGACGGCGTCGACCGCCAGCTCGCCGCGGAGTTCCGCAGCGCGGTCCTCCTCGACCGAAGCAATGTGCTGCGCGACTATGCGGGCCAGCTGCCCTATGCCGAGCGCGCCGCGTACTACACGCGTGCCACCGCCGATCAGCGCGCCGCGATGCTGCTCATGCCCGCGGGGCCGAAGCGCGACGGCACGGAGCGGTATCTGCTCTTCACCGAGGTCCAGGCCGCCCGTCTTGCAGGTGACGAGGCGGCGTTCGAGGCGCCGCTTGCGCGCATGCGCGCGATGGCGGGGGAGCCGCGCCTGGCGGAGAACGCTGACTTCCTGAGCGAGCTCGGCATCGCGGAGTATCTCCTGGTGCAGCTCCTCGAGCGTCGCGGCGCGTTCGACGAGGCCGTGACCCACGCGCGCGCGGCGAAGGCGGCGCTCGAGCGCTCGATCGCGTTCGGGCTCCACGAGTTCACCAACAACCGCCATCTCGCCCGAGCGGACTTCGTGATCGCGAGCCGCACCTGCGGCGAGCGTCCGCCCGCGGCGTCGATGGATCTCCTGCTGTCGGCGCTCGAGCGCTCGCGGGCCGCCACGAACCTCACGCCCGAGAGTTCGTTCAACAGGCTGTCCCACCTCGAGTCGATCAACATGTTCGCGCTCGCTGCACGGGTCGTGGCCGAGCATGCGCGCGATGCAGGCGACCCCGAGGGCGCCTCGCACGCCGTGGAGCGGTCGCTTGAGGCGATCGACCGCGACCTCGCCTTCGCGCAGTCGCTTCCGATCGAAGGCGCGCCTCATAGGGGCGAACCCACGGTGCTCGAGGAACTTGCGGCCGCGCGCGCGGCGCTGGTCGAGGTCGCGAAGGGCGGGTAACGATGGCCCTCAGGTTCTGTCTGACGGATGAGGCTGCGCACGGAACCACGCGGGCCCGTTTCTCATTGCGCATTCACAACACTTTTGGCGTGGGAGGCGTACATTCCCGCCCATGGACGAGCCGGCCTTCGATCTCCGCGAGCCCGGCGTGCTCGAGGCAATCTGCGACGACAGCGCGATGCGCTGCTGGCAGCGGCTTCGCGTGCGCGAGACGCCGCTCGCGGCGGCGGTCGTGGCGAAGGAGATCGGCATCGAACTAGAGGAGGCGCACGCGGCGCTCGATCTCCTCGAGACGGCGAAACTCGTGCGCAAGCTCCCCGCGGCAGGCAAGCGTCGCGTGGTCGCCTACGAGGTCACCGCGAAGGCGATCTTCGTCGTCGCGCGCACCGACGACGACGAGGCGAAGCGCCGCTTCCAGGCGCTCATCGCGCTCGGGCGACGGCGCGAGGAGCTGATCCTCACGCGCGCCAAGAGCTTCGAGCAGCGGCTGCAGAACGAATGGTTCTTCAGCCATGTCACCGAGCTCGTGGCGACCCCTGAGGAGATCAAGGAGCTGCAGCGGCGCATCTACGAGGCAAGCAGGTTCGCGCTCGAGCTTGCCGAGCGCACCCGCTCGCTCGAGGCGCCTGTGGAAGGGGAGCCGCGCCACGCCGTCCACCTGCGCGTCGTGCCACTGGTCGGCGCGCCCGCCGCGTTCCCCGCGATCCGCATGCTCACCCCGCAGGCGATCGTGGACCAGAACAGGAGCAAGGGGCCGTCGCCCCAGACCCTCGGCGCGCGCGAACGCGCAGTGGCCAAGCTCCTCCAGGACGGCCTGACGCGCGGCGAGGTCGCGGCAAAGCTCGGCATATCCGAACAGACCGTAGGCACCTACTGCAAGCGACTGTTCTCGAAGCTCGGCATCAGCCGCGCGATCGAGCTCAACCGCTTCTACTTCGGCGTGACCCCGCCGCCGAAGCCGCGGCGGGCGAAGGGCCAGGGCGCGGAGTAGGACGCGGCGAAGACGCACGATCAGGGCGCGCTCGACGGAAGCGAACCGCCCACCACCCGCGCCGCTGCGCGCACGATGTCGGCTTCGGAGGCGTCGGCTGCGATCGCTGCCGCTCGCGCGCGGATCGCGGCCGCCTCGGTGGCGGGGGCGTTGCGGGCGGCGCTCGCCAGCGCGAGCAGCGCATTGCGCTTCATCATCGCGAGGGTCGCGCGCTTGATTGCGCTCGACACCACAAGCCGCGCGCGGTCCTCTTCGGTCCAGCCGAGGACCTCGAGGAGGTCGACCGAGTTGAGGCGCGGCGCATAGGCCGCGTTCGCGCCCGTGCGGCGCGAGGCGCGCGTCGGTTGGCTGTGGGGGCAGACCTCTTGGCAGATGTCGCAGCCGAACCACCAGTCGGCGGTCTTGCCGAAGAACTCCTGGGGGATCTCGCCGCGGTGTTCGATCGTGAGGTAGGCGATGCAGCGGCGCGCATCGACCGAGTAGGGCGTGATCGCCTCTGTCGGGCACGCGTCGATGCAGCGCGTGCAGCCGCCGCAGAGGTCGCCTTCGGGAATCGCGCGCGCGCGCGGGCTTTCGTCGCTCGCCGCGATGTCGGCATCCGTCACGATCTCGCCGAGCAGGAAGTAGCTTCCGCGCGCGGGGTGGATCAGGAGCGTGTGCTTCCCGATCGCGCCCAAGAGCGCCCGCGCAGCCTGCTCGCGCTCGAGGATCGGGTGCATGTCGCCCGTGAGCCGCGTCTCGCTTCCTGGCGACAGCTCGCGGATCGTGCGCCCGAGCTTGCGGAGGCGGTCGCGCACGAGATCGTGGTAGTCCTTGCCGCGCGCGTAGCGCGCGACTCGTCCGCGCGGGCGCGCCGCGTCGGCAGCGACGCGGTCGGGCCGCCCGTCGTGGTAGCGGTCGGCGACGCAGACGACGCTGCGCGCGTTCTTCAGCATCGTGCGCACATCGGCCGCCTGCTCGACGCGCTCTGCGATCCAGTCCATCTCGCCGTGCTTGCCGCCTGCGATCCATTGCCGCAGTTCCGCGGCGCGGGAAGCGGGGGCGGCCCGCGCCACGCCGACCAGCGCGAAGCCGAGTTCGTGCGCACGAGCCTCGACCGCCTCCCGCAGCGCCGTCCGATCCATCGCCATGTCAGAGTTCGCGGTACTCGTAGAGCGGTGCGATCACCCCGAGGAACGCGCCGAGCAGGAACGCGATCGGGATGAGGACGAGGACGGTGACGAGCGTCGCCCAGAGGAACGGCCGCCGCGCGCCCATCCACAGCGGTATCGAAGCAAGCAGCGCAGGCACGCCGAGGAGCGCGCCGATCCACGGCCGCTCGAGGTAGACGCTCGCAAGCCATGAAAGCTCGACATCCTGCTCCGCCGCGACCAGCCTGAGGAGCGGCGCCAGCACGAACGAGCCCGCGATCGTGATCAGCACCGTGACCAGCGCGAACACGGCCTTCGCGCGCGCGAGGTACACCCAGAACCGCTGCGGGCGGTTGGAGGCGGGTGGAGTCGTCGGGTCGAAGGCCGCCATGACCAAGTTCCTCTCGATCGGTGGCGGCGCGTCTCTCGGATCAGTCGCTGTCCATGCGACGCGGTTGATTCCGCGCCTTCAGGCCACGGCGGCGGGAGGGCTCAGCGCCCGCGTCCGCCACCGCCGAAGGACGACATGATCTCCTGCTGGAACGCGGCCATGACCTGCTCGGCGGAGGTGATCTCGCCCGAGCGGATCTTGGCGGCCACGGTCGCAGCCGCCGTCTTCATCGGGCCGATCGCCATGTCGATCATCGGAGCCATCTGCTCCATGGCCGCGAGCTGCTCCTCGCTCATGGCGCCCGCTTCGCCGAGGTCGAGCACCCACTTGCCGCCGACCTTGGTGAAGACGGTCTCCTGGCCGCTCGCGGAGGCGAACACGGCGCGGTTGCCGTCATC
>Ga0172372_10012569_pt1 | contig 10592 bp, 9 predicted proteins | sample LakKiv5m_2_FD_114544 | JGI IMG/M metagenome (GOLD analysis project Ga0172372, IMG submission 114544) | Freshwater microbial communities from Kabuno Bay, South-Kivu, Congo - kab_092012_9.5m | ecosystem: Environmental > Aquatic > Freshwater > Lake | place: Democratic Republic of the Congo... | reverse complement strand
CGACCCCACCGGTGCAGAAGATATACTTTGGCATGTCCTCATCCCACATAAAATAAAAAACGCGAGAAACTCTACTGCGCGTTCGCACACACTTCTCGCTAGTGTACACTTAGCCAAACAGAGCGGGTGCTAAGGTGCCCCCCCTTATTGGCAATTTAGATCAGCAACAGTTTGAGCAGATCACACTGAGTTTGACACTTACACAACCAACCGCAATGAGGATGGTCCATCTTTCGGCGCAGTTTTCTGGAATCCATGCATGCGCTTCGCGCTAAAATGTACGCGCGTTGCCACCATGAAAAACCTCTGTTCAACGTCAACTTGTCTGCGATGAAGGAGGTTTAGAGTTAGCAAGTAACCAAGTTCATCAAACGAAAAACAAGACCTCTGCTTGGGATTATACCCCACTGAATGAAATCGGCAACGGCGCAAAACTAGATCATCAATTTTGGCTATGTGAACACCTATGGTATAACTTACACTCATGACACATTATTTGACTATTTGAGTATAAACAAAATGCACTCAGCAGGATCAAATCAAATTGTTCAGCAAGTTGCTGAGCGGATTACGCAAAGCGTCAGCCAAGTAATTATTGGTAAACGCAATGAAATCCGTCTCACCGTTTTGGGGCTACTTTCACACGGTCACATCCTGATTGAGGATATTCCTGGTGTGGGAAAAACAATGATGGCAAAAACACTTGCGCGGGTCATTGGTGCTACATTTAGCCGCATCCAATTCACGCCAGACATGCTTCCCTCCGATGTGACAGGCGTTTCAATTTTTAACCCAAAAACACGAGAATTTGAGTTCCGCGCTGGACCTATCATGTCACAAATTGTTCTGGCAGACGAGATCAACCGTACCACCCCCAAAACCCAATCAGCTTTGTTAGAAGCTATGGAAGAGCGGCAAGTAACGGTGGATGGAGTTACCCACCTTCTACCAGAACCCTTTCTCATTTTAGCAACGCAAAACCCCATTGAGTACGAAGGCACCTATCCGCTACCAGAGGCTCAACTGGACCGCTTTATGATGCGAATTCGTTTGGGATATCCTACACCAAATGAAGAGTTGATGGTTCTTTCCATGCAACAACATCAACATCCAATCGAAACGATTCACCAAAGCGTATCTATTCAAGATTTGGTGTTTGCACAACGCGCTTCACGTGAGATCTATGTCGATAATGGCATTAAGGAATATATCATCAACATCGTCAATGCGACACGCAACCACCCCGAAGTATATTTAGGCAGTAGCCCACGAGGGTCATTGGCACTTTTTAGAACATCTCAAACTAGAGCAGCTATGGCAGGTAGAGAATATGTCATTCCCGACGATGTAAAGGCTTTGGCAGAAGTAACTTTAGCACATCGCTTGATTATGCACCATGAGTCTATTACAGCTAGTAGAACAATAATCAACGATATTCTTAAGAATACACCCGTGCCTGGAACTACAACCCAAGGTTAATTGAATGCCGCAGCGTAAAGCAGTCATCTACCTTGTAATTGCAATCTTCATCGTGGCAGGTCTAATCGTTGAACAATCACTCTTCTTTAATCTTGCGTTGTTCCTCATTCTGTTGGTATTGCTAAGTTATGGTTGGGCTATTGCTTCTGTACAAGGGTTGAAGCTAAAACGAATAACCTCATCGCTACAGGTTCAGGTTGGACAAGAACTTGTAGAGGTTATGCAACTGCACAACACCACATGGCTTCCTAAGCTATGGTTAGAGGTTGAAGACCATTCCACGTTGTCCACGCATCACGCGAATGTGGTCATTCCGTTCATTTCCCCGTACTCTTCATTTACATGGCAGGTTAAAACTCGGTGCGATGTACGCGGAGAATATCGATTGGGTCCGATTGGCATGACAACGATTGATCCATTTGGCATCTTTCAAATCTCCAGGAAGATAGAGCAAACTGCCACATTGATGGTATATCCTAGCATTGTACCGATTGATCGCATTTATTTACCGCGCTCCACTTTGTCCGGTGGAATACGACGCAATCACCCTGCCCACAGTGTCACAACAAACGCGGTGAGCGTGCGTGAATACAGAAACGGTGATAGTTTCCGAAGCATTCATTGGTCATCATCAGCCAAAAGGGACATGCTAATGGTGAAAGAATTCGAAGTTGATTTAGCCAAAGAAATATGGTTGATAGTGGACTTTGATGTTGATTTTATGCTTCAGGACACAAATCAACGGAATTACCCCCATCCTCTGGGTATGGTCAACAACCGCTTGCAAGACTTCTCCATTGCTGAATATATTGTTGTAATTGCTACGAGCGTGACACACTATTTTGTGCGCCAGCAATATTCAATGGGCTACATTGCTTACGATACGGAATCTATACTTTATCCACCTGATAGACAGTTGCAACTAGAACGCAGAATACAACATCATCTTGCCACCATTCATCGTAGAGCGGCAATAGGTCTAAGGGACATTTTAACTCAGCACACGCATCTCATTCGGCGTGGCGCACCTATTCTCATACTGACATCCAACACGGAAAGCCTTTGGGTCAATGAAGCTATCGCTTTGAAAAAAAGAGGCTTTCTACTCTTTTGTGTGTTGGTAGAGCCGCAGAGTTTTAGAAGTACACAATCAATTGTGTCCAACGAATTTCTGTTGCACTCCGCCAACATTCCTACCATTACCATTCGCTATGGGGATGACTTAAAGCATGCACTGAGCCAGAAGCCGAGACTATTATGATTGAACGTTTCTATTCTACCTTCCACTTGCGCATTGCAATATTCACCTCCGGGTTGATTACCCTAGGTGTTGAATTATCCGTTTCACGTTTAATTGGCAACGTTTTTGGGGCAAGCAACATTGTCTGGGCAAATGTGATTGGGCTAATGCTACTCTACCTAACGTTAGGTTATTTTTTGGGAGGGCGACTCGCGGATCGAAATCCATCTGTTGTTCTATTCTACCGATTGTTTATCTGGGGTAGTTTTTTCTGCACCTTGATGCCTATTATGTCCATTCCAATTTTGCGGTGGGCATCCATCGCAATGAATAGTTTGGCAGTCCCGTTGGCACTAGGTGCATTCATCACTATTTTAGTGCTTTTCGCCGTCCCGATCACGCTGTTGGGTATGATTTCCCCGTTTGCAATTCGATTAGCCGTTTCTGATATTCAATCATCAGGAAAAACTGTTGGGCAACTTTATGCAGTAGGCACACTTGGTAGTCTTATTGGCACGTTTCTACCTGTCCTCATCTTGATTCCAGCACTGGGCACGATACAGACATTTCTCGTTTTAGGTGCGTTTGGATACGTGATCGGATGGGTTGGGATGAGCGTACACTTAAATCGCTTTGCATGGTGGTATCTGATGTTGGTGCTGATTAACCTACTCATGGGGTGGTTATTTTTCCCCAGTATCACCCGCGCTTCATTAGGAGAGGGCTTTACTGTCCTTTATGAGGATGAAAGTGCTTACAATTACATTCAAGTGCAAGAAGATTCACGAGGGTTTCGCTACCTGTTCCTTAATGAGGGGCAAGGGATTCATAGCCAATGGCATCCCACTATTGTGTTTTATGGGCTAACCTGGGACTTCTTTGGAGTAGCACCCTTTTTTAATGCTCCTGATTCCATACAAGCTCCTGAAAATGCTTTAATTATTGGGTTAGCTGCTGGCACAATTCCGAGGCAACTTTTTCACCTATTCCCTGATGTAAAAGTTGATGGCATCGAAATCGACAAACAGATTGTAGAAGTTGGAAAGCAATTCTTTGGGATGAATACTGCCGAGATGCCAAGTCTTGAAGTAATCGTGGCAGATGGACGATATGGGCTAAAACATGCAATGCATCAATATGATTTAATCGGAATTGATGCATATCGCCCCCCATATATTCCTTGGCATCTCACTACGGTAGAATACTTTGAGGAGATCAAACAACGCTTAACAGGAGATGGTGTTGTGGTTATCAATGTTGGGCGAACACCCACGGACCGAAGATTGGTCAACGCGATGTCACAAACACTTTTGGCAGTGTATCCCAGTGTCCATGCAATGGATGTTCCCAACACTTTCAATACGATTCTCGTAGCCACCCAACAAACGACGGATGAAGCTAATCTGGGTGCTAACCTTGCACGTTTAGGAAACTCCTCAGCAACCCCGATCGAACTTGTCCAATTGCTTCAGGTTGCGGAAACAACGCATGTGCCTTTAGCACCTAGCTCGGTCGTTTTCACCGATAATAATGCGCCCGTGGAGTGGATGATTGACTCGATCGTATTCAATTTTGTAGCCGGTAATGATTATGCCTCCCTACGCTAAATTTATAACTTCTAGTTTGATGTCACTTGCATTAGGAATCCTCATCATTGCGCTTCCGGTTAGATTACTCATCTCTCAAGCATTCCTTGAGTTTGCCTATAGCCTTCCCTGGGTTCAAGCGGACGTATATGGATTTAGCACGCAACAACGTGTGGAACTTGCGTCGGATGCGATCCATTTTCTTTTGCATCGCTATGAAGATGTCTGGTTGTCCCAAAAGTCGATTGATGCGGATGCGATGCCCTCGCAATCCTGTATGCCCGTAGCCAATGTTCAAGAGCAATGCCACCTTTACAATGAGCGTGAAGTTAGTCACATGACTGATGTGCAACAGGTCATACAACATTTATTCGCGTTGGTACTTCCATCTTGCTCGATCATCCTGCTGGGATGTTTCGTGGTGGCATGGCGTGACGAATGGAATATTCTGCCAACATCATTGCGCTTTACAAATCTATTAATTCTTGCGCTAATCTTAGCTTGTGTGTTCTCTGCAACTGTAGCATGGGATAGCTTCTTCACCGCGTTTCATAGTCTATTTTTTGAAGGGGACTCATGGTTGTTTTACTATTGGGATACCCTGATTCGTTTATTTCCCGAGCCATTTTGGTACACTGCAACCATTACATTGAGCCTATTAATCTTACTTGAATTGGTCGCCATCCAACTTTTTGCACATGTTTTGTGGCGGTTCCTCAAAGCAAAGGAATAGCATTTGTGAAGCAAGCTGACTTGGGTATTTCAAAATGGATTCTAGTATTTGTTTTCAGCGCCGTTCTATGCGTGGTAGGTGCGATGGGACTAGGCTTTACATTACCTTTATTGAACAACGCGCTTACCGTTCTGAAGGGCATTCCGTATCTCTATTGGGTCTTGGTTCTAAGTGGGTTTATGGGACTGAGCTATTCGATTTATCGCATTTATCGGCTACTAATTCTACCGTTGCGTGCCAACACTCTCGATGTGCACGACACGCTCCTCCGTCATCAGCAAAGCAATGGCATTAGAGTTGTTGCCATTGGAGGTGGAACAGGACTTCCTTCAAGTTTGCGCGCGATGAAAAAAAACACAACCAACATAACGGCGATTGTAACGGTAGCGGATGATGGTGGAAGTTCTGGAAAGTTGCGTGAAGAACTTGGCGTTTTGCCACCGGGTGATTTGCGCAATAACATTGTTGCGCTGGCAAATGACGACAGCACCCTCGCCAAACTGTTTCAATATCGCTTCACCACAGGTTCCTTAAGTGGACATTCGTTTGGCAATTTGTTCATCAGTGTATTGTCAACCGTCACAGAGAATGGGCTTGAGGGGGCACTGATTGAAACCGGTAGAATTTTGAACATTCGGGGAAGGGTACTACCCTCTACTTTAGAGGATGTCAACCTTCGAGCGGACATTCAATTACCCGGTAAAAGCCGCACAATACAGATTCTAGGAGAATCTGCCATAGGGGATGCTGGGGGTAAAATACATCGTTTGGAACTTGTCCCGTCAAGTGCCAAAGCCTACCACGAAAGCGTTGAAGCAATCTTAGAAGCCGAACTGATTGTACTTGGACCCGGTAGTTTATATACCAGCATTTTGCCCAACCTCCTTGTGAGTGGGATCGCAAATGCACTTCGTGCCACGACCGCGTTCATTGTGTATGTTTGCAATATTGCCACTCAACCTGGTGAGACAGATGGATACACTGTCGCAGAACATGTAATGGCAATTGAACAGCATGTTGGGCGGGGTGTCTTTTCTGCAGTTTTGGCAAACGACAAAACTCCTCCCCCTGTGGAAAATGTCATTACAGATTATGTCAAGCCCGTTCCAGCTAATCATCAGATTCTACAACGCTATGAAATATTTTATAGAGACCTTACTGATGATAAACGTCCCTGGAGACATGACCCTACCAAACTATCTATCGCGCTCATGGATATTTATTCAGCATTGCAAAGTTCATGAAAAGCGTATCTTTTCACAATGCAGAAACCACACTACTATATTGGCGGTTGCTTAAATCTAAGCTAGTCACCAAGGAGTTACTTGACATGGCTATCAATGTAGGAATTAATGGTTTTGGTCGTATCGGTCGGTTAGTATTCAGAGCAATTCTGCAATACTATCCAGAAGAGATGAACATTGTTGCGTTCAATGATCTTGGTAATCTGCAAACAATGGCACACCTATTGAAACATGATTCAGTGCATGGTCGTTTCAACGGCGAGGTCGTTGTTGATAGTGGCACGCTCGTTGTAAATGGTCATCGTGTCAAGGCACTATCTGAACGTGACCCAACTAAATTACCCTGGGGCGAATTGGGCGTAGATATTGTCATTGAAAGTACCGGCATCTTCCGCAAGCGTGCTGATGCAGCTAAACACATTGACGGGGGGGGTGCAAAGAAAGTTCTCATTTCTGCCCCTGCAAAAGATGAAGACATCACCATTGTATTGGGTGTGAATGAACACGCCTATGATCCTGCCAACCACCATGTTGTATCCAACGCATCTTGTACCACCAACTGCTTGGCTCCCGCAGCTAAAGTGCTTCAAGATAAATTCGGCATTGTGAGTGGATTAATGACGACGATCCATAGTTACACCGCCGATCAAGTGTTGGTAGACGCACCCCACGAAGACTTGCGTCGCGCTCGGACTGCGGGGGTGAACATGATCCCCACCACCACAGGCGCGGCTAAAGCGGTTGCCTTGGTTATGCCTGAACTCAAAGGCAAATTCGATGGTATCGCTATCCGCGTACCCACCGCGAATGGTTCTCTCGTAGATGCAGTCATTCAAGTTGAACGTGAAACCAATACTGAAGAAGTCTTGGCAGCTTTCCGTGAAGCGGCAGAAGGAAGCATGAAGGGTATCCTACGTGTATCTACCGATGATGAAGAACTCGTTTTGACGGATATTGTTGGTGATTCTCACTCCAGCATTGTAGATTCTGGCTTCACCCAAGCAATCGGTAAGACTGTTAAACTCATGACTTGGTACGACAATGAATGGGGTTATTCTTGCCGTACAGCAGACCTCGCCAAGAAGATGGGTGATCTACTCTAACTCTTAACCAACTCGAGGACGGGGAAATTTCCCCGTCCTTTATATCATGAGGGGAAAAAACACGATGAATAAACTAACCATTCGTGATGTTGATTTTGCAGGGAAGCGCGTGCTTGTTCGCGTTGACTTCAATGTGCCGCTAGAGAATGGTCAAGTCACTGACGATACTCGTATCCGTGCGTCCATTCCCACCATTGCATACATTGCCCAACAAAAGCCAACTTCAATCACCTTGATGTCGCATTTGGGTCGCCCTGATGGACAACGTGATCCATCCATGTCACTTCAACCCGTTGCCGAGCGTTTGGCAGAATTGATGAATACGCAGGTAACATTTGTTGAAGACTGTATTGGCGAGCAAGCACAAGCTGCTGTGCAATCCGTAACTGATGGCGGCATTCTTCTGTTAGAGAATACGCGCTACTATAAGGGCGACGAGAAGAATGATTCACAAGTATCTGAAGCCCTCGCCAAGCATGGCGAAGTGTTCGTCAATGATGCCTTTGGTACAGCACACCGCGCTCATGCTTCTAATGTGGGGGTTGCAAAATATCTACCCGCTTATGCCGGCTTCTTGATGGAAAAAGAAATTGATTACCTGTCTAAAGCGATCGAAGCACCAGAACGTCCCTTTGTTGGGATAATGGGTGGCGCAAAAGTTTCCGACAAAGTCAAGGTGATTGAAAATCTTCTTGACAAGGTCGATATGTTGCTCGTAGGTGGAGGGATTGCAAATACATTCAACACCGCGCGCGGTTATGCAATGGCAAATTCCCTCGTCGATCGTGACGCGCTTGATCTGGTACGGGGATTAATGGAGAAACACGGTGACAAAATCGTGATCCCAGATGATTCCGTTTCAGGAGATGCCTTCAATGAGAATGCCAATACACAAGTAGTTGACTTGGCAAATGGTATTCCAGCAGGTTGGGAGTCATTCGACATTGGACCCAAGACGATTGAGAAATATCGAGCTATCTTATCAGCTGCTAAAACGGTTATATGGAATGGTCCTGTAGGCGTTTTTGAAATTTCTATCTACGCCAACGGTACAAATGCGATTGCGAAAACCCTTGCAGAGATCACCGAATTGGGAGTTAAAACCATCATCGGTGGGGGAGATTCTGCCGCTGCAATTGAAAAAGTGGGTCTAGCAGAACGGGTTTCGCATGTTTCTACGGGTGGAGGTGCCAGCCTTGAACTGCTAGAAGGTAAAGCACTGCCTGGTCTTGTGGCATTAAAAGATTCTTAGGTGAGGTTATCAATGCGTCGTCCCATCATTGCCGGCAATTGGAAGATGTACAAGACGGTAGCAGAATCCGTCGCTTTCGTACAAGAGTTGTTACCGAAAATCGAAACCTATTTTGCCATTGATAAGGTCGTTTGTCCAAATTTCATGGCGATTCCAACAGTCTCAGAAGTCTTGAAGGACTCCCCTCTTAAAGTGGGGGCACAAACTCTGCACTGGAAGCAAGAAGGAGCGTTTACCTCTCAAACCTCTGGAGAGATGCTTAAAGGCTATATTGACTTTGTTATCATTGGTCACTCTGAAAACCGTGCTTATTTGGCAGAGACGGATGAAACGGTCAATAAGAAGTTACACGCTGCCCTACAATATGGATTCACTCCTATTGTCGCCATTGGCGAAACAAAAGACGAATTAGAGGCGCATCTAACCACAGAAGTGCTACATAAGCAATTACAAGGTGCGCTGGCGAACCTTGATGCCCATGCTGCAAGCACAATCATTCTAGCCTATGAGCCAATCTGGGCGATCGGCACAGGGTTAAACGCAAAGCCCGAAGATGCTAACCGCGTAATCGGTGAGGTGATCCGTCCCACTATTGCCACATTGTTTGGAGAAGAGACTGCCCAAGCCATGCGCATTCAATATGGAGGAAGTGTTAACCCCTCCAACATGCTGGCGTACATGCAACAACCCGAAATTGACGGGGCATTGGTTGGTGGCGCGTCCTTAAAAGTGGATGACTTCACCCAACTCATTAAACAAACTGCTGAAGCAAAGGGACTCTAAGAACTGACAAGTTTTATAGAATCCCTCTTTCCTTTCTTGGTTGTAGTCACTTTAGTGGGAATTTTTACCCGGTTAGAGCGGTGGCTACATCAGCATATTTTCAAGGTTGGATGGTTGTTGACCAAAAATTATCATACAACAACCATTCTTTATTATACGTTCTTCATGCCCGGCGTCGTCATCTATGAAACCATTTATTGGATAGCTGCGGGAATCCTCAATGTTCGGGCAGAAAGCGCGTTGCGCTATCCACAGAAACAGGAGATCGCTCAGTTAGAGTTAAATTTCGTTAAGTTGCATAAGAATGCCCCGCTTTGGCGCGTTACCATCATTAAACTTCTGCCCACACTAATTGGCGCAAGCATCGTTTGGATGGTGGCATTCAATGTTTTCGATATCCTCACGGTACTAGCAAAAGCCCAGGCAGGCACGCCAACCTCTTTACAGGATGCCATCACCCACTTACTTTTTCGCACAGACTTTTGGCTTTGGTTTTATTTTACGTTTGCTGTTGGCAACACGATGCTGCCTGACATAAAAGACTTTCGCCCACTAGGGAGACTAATCATTCCGCTCGGCGGAATTGCTGTTGTTATGGCATTGCTGGGCGTAGGAAATCAAGTGGTCATCGCAACGCTGAGGGGCCCGATCACAGATTTTATCAATGTTGTATCGGGTATCATCCTGATGATTATGGTTATTGATTTCATCATGGTTATTATTCTAGCAATCATCGAAAACACGATTGAGTTGATTACCGGAGACAGTGCCGATTTCGTTAATGGCAAATTGATCGCCATGACACGAAAAGAGAGACTGGCAAAGCGCGAGCGTGACCTACAAAAACAACGCGCTCAACTTTCCGAAAAACGCGGTCAACGTGTAACACGTTCTAACCTATCTAGCATCTATCAGCATTCACTGCCCATACCAGGCGCGCCGGGCATCATTCCCGTTACGCCTATTCATACCGTTGTGTTTGGAAAGGATGCCGCTCCGCTCTTAAAGGAACGCCTTGAACGAGCTGGTGCAACCCTCATTGAAAATCAAGGTGAAAAATTGCAAGGTTAAGCAATATTTTTTTCATCACGGACTTGCTTCGCTTGCGCCTTTATTAGCCAAATAAAAGTAAAAACTCCAATTAGGGTTATGCTCAACAGCGCAATCAGTTT
>Ga0172372_10012568_pt1 | contig 10593 bp, 6 predicted proteins | sample LakKiv5m_2_FD_114544 | JGI IMG/M metagenome (GOLD analysis project Ga0172372, IMG submission 114544) | Freshwater microbial communities from Kabuno Bay, South-Kivu, Congo - kab_092012_9.5m | ecosystem: Environmental > Aquatic > Freshwater > Lake | place: Democratic Republic of the Congo... | reverse complement strand
GGCCACGCCCAAGATGGCGGCACTGCTGGCGGCGGCCCGCATGCCCGAACCGGAGCCGGTGCCCACCGTCACGTACAAGAGCGAAGGCCGCCTGCTCATCATCGGTCCGCTGGAGCGCGCCGAAACCCTGGCCGCGCTGGTCAGCGACGTGCTGGACGTGACCCTGTTGGCCACCGGCGGCAGCGGCCAGCAGGCTCGCCAGTACCCGGTGCTGGCCGGCCAGCTGCAAAGCCTGCGCGGCTGGCTTGGCGCGTTCGACGTGACGGTCAGCGCCAGCAACCCCATCGACCTCGACCTCTGCACCCGCTGCAACGCCTGTGTGGCCGCCTGCCCCGAAGGCGCCATCGGGCTCGACTACCAGGTGGATCTGTCGCTGTGCAAGTCCCACCGCGCCTGCGTCAAGGCCTGCGAAGCGGTCGGCGCCATCAACTTCCAGCGCGATCCGCAAGAGCGTGAAGAGACCTTCGACCTCGTGCTCGACCTGCGCGACGCACCCGGCTTCACCCAGCACGCGCTGCCACAGGGCTATGTGCACCTGCCTGCATCGGCCGACGCCATGGCCCAGGTGCGCGCCGTCACGCAACTGCGCGACCTGGTGGGCGAGTTCGAGAAGCCCAAGTTCTTCACCTACAAGCAGAAGCTCTGCGCCCACGGCCGCAACCAGAGCGTGGGCTGCAACGCCTGCGTGGACGTGTGCTCGGCATCTGCGATCAGCAGCGACCTCAAACGAAACCAGATCGTCGTCAATCCCAACCTCTGCGTGGGCTGCGGCACCTGCACCACGGTCTGCCCTACCGGCGCGTTGAGCTACGCCTACCCGCGCGCCAGCGAGCAGGGCGTCAAGCTGCGCACCCTGCTGGCCACTTACGCCAGGGCCGGCGGCCAGGACGCCGCCCTGCTGCTGCACAGCCAGGCAGCCGGCGCCGCGCTGGTCAACGACCTGGGGCGCATGGCCCAGCTCGACAAGAACGTGCGCGGCGTACCCGCCCGCGTGATCCCGCTGCCGCTGTGGCACACCGCCTCCACCGGCATCGACCTCTGGCTCACCGCGTTCGCCTACGGCGCCCGCCAGGTCTGGGTGCTGATGACCGGCGAAGAAGCGCCGCAGTACCAAGAGGCCCTGCGCGAGCAGATGGCGGTGGCTGAATCCATCGTGCAGGCGCTGGGCTACAGCGGCCGCCACTTCAAGCTGATCGAAGTGCGCGACGCGCGCGACCTGCCGCTGCTCGACACCGAGCTGGGCGAGGCGCCCGCGCAAGGCGTCACCAAGGCCGCCAGCTTCGCCGTGCAGCCCGAAAAGCGCGCCACGCTCGATCTCGCGCTCGACCACCTGCTGCAGGACAGCGCCGGCCGCGCCAGCCGCACGCAAGACGCCGCCATCGCGCTGCCCGCGGCCTCGCCTTTCGGCAGCCTCAACGTCAACCGCGACGCCTGCACGCTCTGTCTGAGCTGCGTCAGCGCCTGCCCGGCCAGCGCCCTGCAGGACAACGCCGAACGCCCGCAGCTGCGCTTCATCGAAAAGAACTGCGTGCAATGCGGCCTGTGCGCCACCACCTGCCCCGAAAATGCCATCACCCTGCAGCCGCGCCTGCTGCTCAGCGACGAACGCCGCCAGCCGCGCGTGCTGAACGAAGCGCAGCCCTACCAGTGCATCCGCTGCAGCAAGCCCTTCGGCACGCTCAAGGGCATCGAGGTCATGCTCGCCAAGCTCAGCGGCCACGCCATGTTCCAGGGCGAGGCGCTGGAGCGCCTGAAAATGTGCGGCGACTGCCGCGTGGTGGACATCTACTCCAACCCGGGCGAGACCAAGATCAACGATCTTTGAAGCCTTCCAGCGACCGATTGCCCGAACCTGCCATGAACGATCCGATCCCCGTATCCTCCGCCCTTGACGAAGAAACCGCCCGCGCCGAGGTCTATGGCCTGCTGGCCGCGCTGTACTACGCGCCGCCCAGTCCCGATCTCTTGTCACAGCTGCGCGTGGCCGTGACCGAAGCCCCCGCGGCCGGTGGTTTTCTCGAAGAACCGTGGCGCCAGTTCGTTGGCGTTGTGCGCGAGCTCAGCGACGAGCAGGTGGCCAACGAATACGACGCCCTGTTCGGCGGCGTCGGCAAGCCCGAGGTCTACCTGTTCGGCTCGTATTACCTCAGTGGCTTCCTGAACGAAAAGCCGCTCGCCGCCCTGCGCGGTGACCTGGCCACCCTGGGCCTGGCGCGCGACGAGACCATGCCCGAAACCGAAGACCACTTCGCCTGCGTCTGCGAGGTCATGCGCTACCTCATCGCCGGTGACGACGTGGAGGTGGCTAACCTGACCCAGCAGCAGAAGTTTTTCAGTGCCCACGTACAGCCATGGGCCACGCCGATGTGCGACGCCATCACAGCCCACCCGAAGGCCCGGTTCTATGCCGCGCTGGCGGGCTTCACGGCGGCGTTCGTGAGTGTGGAGACGCAGGGCTTTGATCTGATGGCTTGAGGGTCTTGGAGGTGTCGGAGTTGCCCAGCCAGATCGCCTCTCGGGGGCCGACGCTCGGGCGCCCTGGTCCGTGATCTTGTCTCGCCTTTTGTGGCCCGGTTCATAATGTTTTTTCTGGGCAGCACGCTCGCCGCCCGGGGCAACCCAACCCAACCAGGAGGTCAGACATGGCGAATCGCAAGATCGAAGATATTGAGGGTATTGGTCCGGTGACCGGCGAGAAGTTTCGGGCCGCCGGTGTCAAAGACACCGATACGCTGCTGGCAAAGTCAGCCACGCCCGCGGACCGGAAGGCGCTGGCCGCTGCTGCGGGTATCAGCGATGCGCAGATCTTGAAGTTCGCCAACATGGCCGACCTCTACCGCGTCAAGGGCGTCGGTTCGGAATACGCTGAACTGCTGGAGGCTGCTGGCGTGGACACCGTGCCCGAGCTTGCACGGCGCAATGCGGCCAACCTGACCGTGGCCATGGCCGATGTCAACGCACAGAAGAAGCTGGTCCGGCGCGCGCCGGTCGAGAGCGAGGTGGCGGGCTGGATCGAGCACGCCAAAACCTTGCCTAGGGTGCTGCAGTACTGAAGGCGCGTCAGTCGCTTCCTGGCCGGCCGTCCCGCGTGTTCACTGCGGCCGGCGCTTGCGGCTCGGTCAGCAGTCGCACGCTGAACACGGCGCCGCTTTGGCCATCGGCCCGGTTCCCCGCGCCGATGCTGCCACCATAGCGCTCCACCAGGCCTAGGCTGATCCACAGGCCGAGGCCGTTGCCGTCGTTCTTGGTGGTGAAGAAGGGGCGGAACAGGCGCTCGGCCACGCCGGGCGCCAGGCCCGGGCCGGAGTCCTGCACCTGCAGCAGCGCACCCCGTGCGCCGTGTTCGTCGGTCCAGTCCTGCGTGATCAGCCGCAGTGTGCCACCCTGCGGCATGGCCTGGATGGCGTTGATGAGCAGGTTGATGATGACCTGCTGCAGCTCCTGCCGGTTGAAGCCCACACGCTGCGTGGCCTGCAGGTCGCGCACCACCTCGATGCGGGTCTGCGCCAGCAGGTGGGCCACCAGCACCAGGCAGTCGTGCACGGTACGGTTCAGGTCCAGCGTTTCCACATAGCCCGCGTATTCGGTGGGCCGCGCGTACTGCAGCAGCTGGGTGACGATCAGGCGCATGCGTTCGACCTGTTCGTCCAGCAATTTCAGTTCGGCTTTGACCGGCTGCGCGTGCTCGCCCAGCGTGTCGCGGATCAGGTCGAGGTTGCCCTGCATCACCGCAATGGGGTTGTTGATCTCGTGGGCGATGCTGGCGGTGAGCTGGCCGATGGCCGCGAGCTTTTCGCTTTTCACCAGCTGCTGCTGCGCCAACTGCAGCGAGGCGTTGCTGGCCTCCAGCTCGCGCGTGCGCTCGGCGACCTTGTGGTCCAGCTCCTCGCCCCAGCGGCGCAGCGCGGTGGTCTTGTCGTCGATCACGTCCAGCAGCTGGTCCAGGTGGCCAGCCAGCGCACCGAGCTCGTCGCGCGCCCGCAGCTGGCCCACGCGCGCGGCGGCCTCGCCGTCTTCCACGCGCTGCATGGTGCGGTTCATCTGCTCCACCGGGCGGAAGATGCTGCGCGCCCAGCGCACCGAGAACCAGGCCGAGACCGCCATGACACCCAGGAAGATCAGGCCCATGATGGCCAGCATGGCGTGGCGCACCCAGCGGAAGGGCGATTCCAGGAAACCCACGTAGAGCATGCCCACGCGCTGGCCGGCCGCGTCCAGCAAAGGCTCGTAGGCCGAGACGTACCAGTCGTTGACCACAAAGGCGCGGTCCAGCCAGGTCTGGCCCTGGGTCAGCACGCGTTCGCGCACCGTCTGCGACACACGGGTGCCGATGGCGCGCTGGTCCTGGAACAGGCGCACGTTGGTGGTGATGCGAACGTCGTCCAGGAACAGCGTGGCCGTGCCTTCGCTGCCGAAGGGCAGGGCGCCTTCGGGGTAGACGATGCGGTTGATGTGGTCGATGAAGTCCAGGTTCTGGTTGAGCAGCAGCCCGCCCGCCAGCAGGGCCAGCGGGCGGCCCGATGCGTCCTGCACCGGCTGAAGTGCCAGCAGCACCAGGGCGCGGTCTTCGACGTTGCGCGCGTCGGGCGCGGCGTTGCGGGTGGACACCAGGGGGATGTGCAGGCGTGGCAGCAGCTGGGGGGCGAGCGTCGCAAGTTCGTCCCGCGTGAGGCGCACGATCTTGGCCGACCGGGCCGGGGTGACGGACGCCAGTTGCAGCAGCGGGCTCAGGCTGGCGGGCAGGGTGGCACCCGGGTCGTCGTGCCGCACCAGCAGCAGAAAGTCCAGGCCCAGCGCCTGCCGGTCGGCTGCCAGGCGCTCGACCAGGTCACCGTCGCGGATGGCTTGCAGCAGTTGCTGTGACCGCGCCACCCCGCGCGTGCCGCTGCCGACCTCGGCCAGGGTCTGGTCGAAGTACCCGCGGGCCACCGCCAGGTCGCTGCGCACCTTGGTGATGAGCAGGCGGTCGTAGGTGAAGCTGCTCCAGACGGCAATGGCCAGCACCAGCAGCGGGAACACCACCAGCAGCGGCAGCAGCGCCATGGCCAGCAGCTTGTTGCGCACCGAGGTGGCGAGCCAGCGGGGCGTGGGCAGTGTCATCAGCGGCCGTGGTCCGATGCGGCGCCGTAACCCCATTCGGAGACGCGCCGCTCCAGCGTGCGGCGCGAGACACCAAGCAGCTCGGCGGCGCGGGTCTTGTCGCCTTGCACTGAATCGAGCACGCTGAGGATGTGCTGCTTCTCCAGTGTCGCCAGGTCCAGCGTCCCGCCATGGGCTGGCAGTGGCACGCGCGGTGCCTCACCCGGGTAGAGCGCCGACACGTTGAGCGAACCCAGGATGAGCGAGCGCTCGATCAGGTTGCGCAGCTCGCGCACATTGCCCGGCCAGTCGTAGAGCGCCAGGTAGTCCAGCTCCTGGGCGCTGATCTGCAGCGGGGCAACGCCCAGCGCGGGTGCGATCTGCTCCATGAAGTGCTGCACCAGGGCCGGGATGTCGGCCTTGTGTTCGCGCAGCGGCGGCAGGCTCAGCTCCACCACCTGCAGGCGGAAGTACAGGTCTTTGCGGAAGCGGCCGGCGACCACTTCGTCGGCCAGTCGCCGGTTGCTGGCGGCCATGATGCGCAGGTTCAGCGGCACCAGCTGCTCGCTGCCCACCGGGCGGATTTTCAGGTCCTCGATGGCCCGCAGCAGCGCGGCCTGGATGGGCAGGGGCAGCTCGGCCACCTCGTCAAGGAACAGCGTACCGCCCTGGGCGTAGTGGAACAAGCCTTCGCGCGCCCGTGTGGCACCGGTAAAGGCGCCGCGCGCATGGCCGAAGAGTTCGCTTTCGATCAGCTCGGGTGACACGGCGGCGCAGTTGACGGGCACGAAGGGGCCGCTGCTACGCGCGCTCAATGTGTGCAACTCGCGCGCCACCAGTTCCTTGCCCGTGCCCGATTCACCCTGCAGCAACACCGTGCTGTCCACCGCGGCCACCCGGTCGACGGAAGAGCGCAGCGCGGTGATGGCGGGTGAATCGCCGACCAGGGCCGCCCGGTGGCGGCGCGTGCCGGCGACGGCGCGGCGCAGCACATAGTTCTCGCGCCGCAGGCGGGCACGCTCGTGGCACTGTTTGACGGCGTTGAGGATCTGCGGGACGCGGAAGGGCTTGAGGATGAAGTCCGATGCGCCGGCGCGCAGCGCCTCGATGGCGGTGTCCAGGTCGGCAAACGCGGTGATGAGAATGACCTCGCCGGTGTAACCCTGTTCGCGCAGTTCCTTGAGCCAGGCCACGCCGTTCTGGCCGGGCAGCGAGATGTCGAGGATGACCAGGTCGGCGTGGTGGCCGCGCAGCCATTCGGCGCCTTCTTCGGCACTGCCCGCGCTCATCACGAAGTGGCAGCGCGGGGCCAGGGTCTTGACCAAAAAATTGAGCATGCCCTGCTCGTCGTCGACGATCAGGATCGACCAGTCGGGCCAGCCCTCGAGGCTTTTGTCGGGGCTTGTGTTGAAAAGGGTGGGTTCCACCCGACGCGATTCTACGGATGAAGTCGAGTAATTTGCTCGGCTAATCGCGCGGAAACCACGGAAAATGCCGGCTCCCAGTCGCTCGGCACTTGCGACAAAGTGTCGCAAGTGCCCTCGACAAGATGACGTTGGCGTCGCCATCGGCCGCCTGTTGGTGACGGTTGGGCTTGCTTGTTTGGGTGCTGTTTTGTTTCCGCATAAGTGATGACTTATGGCACGTTTCTGGCTAATGACTGCACCCTTTGCGAATCGTTTGCGTTTGGGGTGGTGTCGGTTTTGTGGGGGCCGCTGATGGTCGAGGCGCCGAGCGGGTGAGCCCGCTTGTCAGCCCCCTGTGGCGGGGATAGATTCCACGTATGCAAGAAGTCCGCAAGTGCCCTTTGGGCGCTGCCGACCATGTTCAACCAGGAGACATGCACATGAGCAAGCCCCCCCGCGAAGAACCCTCCGCCCTGCGCCGTCGCAGCCTGTTTGCCGGCGCCGGCGTGGTCGGTGCCGCCGCAGCGGCCACCGCCCTGATGCCTTCGATCCGCACCGAAGCACCCGTCGCCCAGGACCCCAAGCCTGCGCCCACGCGCGGCGGCGGCTACAGCCTGAGCGAGCACGTCAAGCACTATTACAAGACCACCCGGATCTGAACCCGAGGAGCCCCACGATGTTGCTCACCAAAAAATCACCCGGTTCGGCCGTCAGCGGCCGTGGCCACGCTTTTGTTCACAGCCTGCAGCGCGGCCTGGCGTCCGCGCTGCCCACCATGGACCGCCGGTCCTTCCTGCGCCGTTCCGGCCTGGGCGTGGGGGTCGGTATCGCGGCGTCGCAGCTGACCCTGGTCAAGAAGGCCAAGGCCGCCGCGGGCGGTTCGATCGACGGCACGGGCAAGATCGAGGTCCGCCGCACCGTCTGCACCCACTGCTCGGTGGGGTGTTCGACCGATGCCATCGTCGAGAACGGTGTCTGGGTGCGTCAGGAGCCGGTGTTCGACTCGCCGATCAACCTGGGTGCTCACTGCGCCAAAGGCGCGGCCCTGCGCGAGCACGGCCACGGCGAGTACCGCCTGCGCTACCCGATGAAGCTGGTCAACGGCAAGTACCAGAAGATCAGCTGGGACCAGGCGCTCAACGAAATCGCCGCCAAGATGAAGGCGCTGAAAGAGGCCAGCGGGCCGGACAGCCTGTACTTTGTCGGCTCCTCCAAACACAACAACGAGCAGGCCTACCTGCTGCGCAAGTTCGTCAGCTTCTGGGGCACCAACAACTGCGACCACCAGGCACGTATCTGCCACTCCACCACGGTGGCCGGCGTTGCGAACACCTGGGGCTACGGTGCCATGACCAATTCGTACAACGACATGCAGAACAGCAAGTGCGCGTTGTACATCGGCTCCAACGCGGCCGAAGCGCACCCTGTGTCCATGCTGCACATGCTGCACGCCAAGGAAAACGGCTGCAAGATGATCGTGGTGGACCCGCGTTTCACCCGTACCGCGGCCAAGGCCGACGAGTACGTGCGCATCCGCTCGGGCGCCGACATTCCCTTCCTGTTCGGTCTGCTCTATCACATCTTCCAGAACGGCTGGGAAGATAAGCAGTACATCAACGACCGCGTCTTCGGCATGACCAAGGTGCGCGAGGAGGTGCTGGCCAAGTGGACCCCGGCGGCGGTGGAAGAGGCCTGCGGCGTCAAGGAAGAGCAGATGCTCAAGGTGGCCAAGATGCTGGCCGAGGCCAAGCCGGCGACCATCGTCTGGTGCATGGGCCAGACGCAGCACACCATCGGTAACGCCATGGTGCGCGCCTCCTGCATCCTGCAGCTGGCACTGGGCAACATCGGCAAGAGCGGTGGCGGCACCAACATCTTCCGCGGCCACGACAACGTGCAGGGCGCGACCGACGTCGGTCCCAACCCCGATTCGCTGCCCGGTTACTACGGCCTGGCGGCCGGTTCGTGGAAGCACTTCGCCAACGTCTGGGGTGTGGACTATGACTGGATCAAGTCCCAGTACGCCGACGGCATGATGGAAAAGCCCGGCATCACCGTCTCGCGCTGGATCGACGGCGTGCTGGAGCAGAACGAGCTGATCGACCAGGGCCCGAACCTGCGCGGCGTCTTCTACTGGGGCCATGCGCCCAACTCCCAGACCCGCGGTCTGGAGATGAAGCGCGCCATGGACAAGCTGGACCTGCTGGTGGTGGTGGATCCGTACCCGTCGGCCACGGCGGCCATGGCGGCCATGCCCGGCAAGCCCGAAGACCTCAACCCGGATCGCGCGGTGTACCTGCTGCCGGCGGCCACGCAGTTCGAGACCAGTGGTTCCTGCACTGCGTCCAACCGCTCGATCCAGTGGCGCGAGCAGGTCATCGAGCCGCTGTGGGAAAGCCGCACCGATCACATGATCATGTACCAGCTGGCGCAGAAGCTGGGTTTTGCCGATGAGCTGGTCAAGAACATCAAGCTGGTCAAGGGCAAGGGCGGCATGGAAGAGCCGTCGATGGAAGACACGCTGCGCGAAATCAACCGCAGCGTCTGGACCATCGGCTACACCGGCCAAAGCCCCGAGCGCCTGCAGGCCCACATGCGCAACATGGGCGCCTTCGACGTGAAGACGCTCAAGTGCAAGGGTACGGTGGTCGACAAGGTCAACGGCTACGACATGTCCGGCGATTACTTCGGTCTGCCCTGGCCCTGCTACGGCACGGCCGAGATCAAGCACCCCGGTTCGCCCAACCTGTACGACACCTCCAAGCATGTGATGGACGGGGGCGGCAACTTCCGCGCTAACTTTGGTGTGGAGCGCGACGGCGTGAGCCTGCTGGCCGAAGACGGCTCGCACTCGGTGGGTGCCGAGATCACCACCGGCTACCCCGAGTTCGACCACCTGCTGCTCAAAAAGCTGGGCTGGTGGGACGACCTGACCGAGGCCGAAAAGGCCAAGGCCGAAGGCAAGAACTGGAAGACCGACCCCACGGGCGCCATCATCCGCGTGGCCATGGCGCACGGCTGCCACCCGTTCGGCAACGCCAAGGCCCGCGCCATCGTCTGGAACTTCCCTGACGCGATTCCGCAGCACCGCGAGCCGATCTACGGTATTCGCCCGGACCTGGTGGCCAAGTACCCCAGCCACGACGACCAGAAGACCCGCTGGCGCCTGCCCATCCTCTACAAGTCGCTGCAGCAGAAGAACATCGACGAAAAGGTGCACGAGAAATTCCCGCTGATCATGACTTCGGGCCGACTGGTCGAATACGAGGGCGGCGGCGAGGAAACCCGCTCCAACCCCTGGCTGGCCGAACTGCAGCAGGAAATGTTCGTCGAGATCAACCCTGCGGTGGCTTCGGCCCGCGGCATCCGCAACGGCGAGCGCGCCTGGGTCACCACCCCCACCGGCGCCCGCATCAACGTGCAGGCCCTGGTGACCGAGCGGGTGGACGAGCACACGGTGTTCCTGCCCTTCCACTTCTCCGGCCGCTGGCAGGGCGAGGACATGAAGGCGCACTACCCGGCGGGCGCGATGCCGGTGGTGCGTGGTGAAGCCGTCAACACGGCCACCACCTACGGTTACGACATCGTGACCATGATGCAAGAAACAAAGACCACGGTCTGCAACGTTGAAAAAGCCTGAGGAGACGCACGATGGCACGAATGAAATTCATCTGTGACGCCGAGCGCTGCATCGAGTGCAACGGCTGCGTCACCGCCTGCAAGAACGAGCACGAAGTGCCCTGGGGCGTGAACCGCCGCCGCGTGGTCACCCTCAACGACGGCGTGCCCGGTGAAAAATCCATCTCGGTGGCCTGCATGCACTGCAGCGACGCGCCCTGCATGGCGGTCTGCCCTGTCAACTGCTTCTACCGCACCGACGAAGGCGTGGTGCTGCACGACAAGGATGTTTGCATCGGCTGCGGCTACTGCAGCTATGCCTGCCCCTTCGGCGCGCCACAGTTCCCCAGCCAGGGCACGTTCGGCGTGCGCGGCAAGATGGACAAATGCACCTTCTGCGCCGGTGGCCCCGAACAGCATGGCAGTCAGGCCGAGTTCGAAAAATACGGTCGCAACCGCCTGGCCGAAGGCAAGCTGCCGGCCTGTGCCG
>Ga0172372_10012567_pt1 | contig 10593 bp, 7 predicted proteins | sample LakKiv5m_2_FD_114544 | JGI IMG/M metagenome (GOLD analysis project Ga0172372, IMG submission 114544) | Freshwater microbial communities from Kabuno Bay, South-Kivu, Congo - kab_092012_9.5m | ecosystem: Environmental > Aquatic > Freshwater > Lake | place: Democratic Republic of the Congo... | reverse complement strand
GAGCGGCCACCAATGATCCCGCAGCCCGAAGGTGATACCACCGACGGCAATCGCGGCAGCAATACCGATCAGCCATTTCAGCGACTTGGGTATTTTCATAATGACACCATTACTTCTGTGGTGATTCAGACTGAGGTACGGGGGGAACGCTGACGGCAGGGGCCGGCCAGGTGTCTTCAAGCGTCAGGCCTGACAGAGTGGCCGCCGCCTTCCAGCCGTCGCCGAGCGAGCGGATGTATTCGAGATGCGCCTGGGCCAGAGCACGCTGCGCCTCCAGCACGCGCAGATACTCGAACTCGCCACCCTGATAGGCTTTGCGCGACAGGTCGTATGTTTCAGTCGCTCGCGGCAGGATGACCGTCGAATATCGTTCCGCTCGACGGCGGGAGGCCGAGTAATCCCGCATCGCGAGCGCCAGTTGTCCAGTCAGTTCATTCTGAACCTGGCGGACCTGCTGCTGAGCTTCCATATACTCCGCTTCCGCCGCCCGGATATTGCCCTGATTGCGATTCCATAAAGGCACGGACACGCTGGCACCGATGCGGAAGTCGTCCGAGCGATTCTGGTTCTGCCTCACATAGCCGGTGTCCACCGAGACGTTTGGAATCGGTTCGCGACGAGCCCGGTCCATCAACAACCGGGCGCGTTCGACACCATGCCGGGCGGCATACACATCCGGATGCGATGTGAGAATCAGGTCTTGAACAGTGTTGAGGTCGTATGCGGGAAGGCGGTCGGCCAGAACGCCTTCGACTTTGTAGACGGACAGGTGCGGATCGCCGACGACGGCGGCAAGATCACGATAAATTCCCGGAAGTTCGCGTTCAGTCGCCTCCAGTTCCGCTTGCAGCCGCTCGGCCTCGATCTCCAGTTGTACGACATCCAGCCGCGCGACCTGCCCGGCTCGCTGCAGTTCAACTGATCTCGCGACGGAAAGCTCCGCCATATCAACCATCTGCTGCAGAATCTCGATCCGTGTCTGCAGCGCCAGTGCCTCGCAGAACCTGTGTCGAACATCAGCCAGCAGCCTGTACCGCTGGCTCATCAACCGCCAGTTCTCCAGGTCAACCTGTCGCAGACCGGCCTCGCGGCTCAAACGCAGCTTTCCACCGGTCACGAACTCCTGAGACAACAGCGGCAGCGTGTTGATACCCGAACGCGCTGTCCGATCCCCCAGTTCGTCGAACGAGACGCCGATGGTCGGATTCGGATACAGCCCCGCCTGTTCCGCACGGCCAGCCGCGGCTGCAACCACATACCAGGCACGGGTGAGTTGCGGGTTCTGCTGGATTGCCAGCGTCTCCAGTTCATCCAGCGCGAAGGCTTCGAGACTGGCGGTGGGCATCTCCGCAGCGGTCGTTTCCTGACCTGGTGACGGCACGAAAGTCTGCGCCGGAAGCAGTGTGCCTCCCAGCCCCATCATCCATAGAGCGAGAGTGCATGAGTTGAGAAAGCGGGCAAACATCCTGTGCTCCTTCCGGTGTGGGGACGACAGCCTCTCCGGTCGCGCGGCATCCTGCCGCCGGGAACGAGAGACCCGGAAAATGGCGAATCGGGCCAGTTGCGCTGCCAGCCAGGACGGATGGCTTCAGGCCACGGGTTCAAGAGGACTGATGCCTGCCGGAATCAGTCAGTGCGCAGCGGGCCGCACGTGCGTCGATGATCAGAGAATGCCTCGGAGTGCCTGTTGGAAAAACAGGTCAGGCAGCGCGGAGCGTCGTCCATCAGCAGTTGGGATGGACTTGTGCAACGCCGATCAACGCGCAGGCGGACGGCGGAAGCTCCGGTTAAATCCGGAGCGAGGCATGGCGCAGATAAAGCGGAAGCGGGGCATCCCGGTCTGGTGGATGCTCTGCGCGAAGCAGCTTCGCGTGTTGCGGCAACTGTATCTGACAGACTGCGGCGACTTCGCGCGCCGGCAGGTCCGCAACACCCGACTCGAACTTTGTCAGCGCGCGACGGCCATCAGACGTTAATTCCGTCAGATACAGGGCATCGGCATCGTGGTCTTCCTGCGGAACCACAAGCGGACCACCCGACGGTCCGTCACCCTCGTCGTGGTGATGTCCCAGCGAAGCGTGATAGTGCCCATCATCGTGCTCGCCCGAAAGATGCAGATGCGGGCGGGACGCATGATCGACCGGCACGCCTGCTGTCCTGCCGCAATGCGAATGCGGGAACGAAAGCCCCAGCAGGCAGAGCGGAATCAGGAGTACTGCGACCAGACGATTCATAGCTGTCACATCGACATCAGGAGCCGGCAGAGATTAGCTCTGTACGTCAGGGTCTTCAATCTTTGTGGAGATCGTTCTGCTTTTCTCAGGAATCAATGCTGAGCTTTCGCGCTGTTCCTGTCTGCATGGAAATGCTGACAACCACTCATGATTGAGTGATCGCAAGTAAACTGTGCGGAAATTATGTTTCCGTGCGGATTATTGATGCTTCGGCATGCAGGTCCACGGGGCGGCTCACACACCGGGCTGACTGAGAACATCCAGAATGACATGGCCATGCACGTCGGTCAGACGGCGTTCCAGACCGTTGTGATAGAAGGTCAGCTGTTCGTGGTTCAGACCGAGGATATGCAGGATCGTCGCGTGAAAGTCATAGACGGTGCTGATCTTCTCCACGGCCTTGTAACCGAAGTCGTCGGTGGCTCCGTATGAAAACGGCGCTTTGACACCGGCTCCGGCCAGCCAGGCGGTGAAGCCGGAGGGATTGTGATCGCGGCCGCTCGCGCCTTTCTGAAACGTGGGCATGCGACCGAACTCGGTACACCATACCACCAGCGTGTCGCGCAGCAGACCGCGCTGCTTCAAATCGGAGAGCAGACCGGCTACTGGTTGATCCAGCACCGGTCCATGCAGGCTGTACTGCTTCTCCAGCGCCTTGTGTCCGTCCCAGTTGCTGACACCTTCTCCACCCGTCTGGTAAGCGCCGTTGAAGAGCTGCACGAACCGGACACCCTTCTCCACCAGGCGGCGGGCCAGGATGCAGTTCCGGGCGAACGCGGCTTTCAGAGGACTGGTGGTGTCATCCGCTCCATACAGTTTCTGAATGTGATCCGGCTCCGAAGACAGATCGCTGACTTCGGGCACGCTGAGCTGCATGCGGGCGGCCAGTTCGTAACTGGAGATCCGCGCGGCTAGTTCCGTATCGCCGGGAAACCGCTGCAGATGCCGTTCATTCAACCGCTGCAGAAAGCCGCGGGTCGCCTGATCGGTGGCGGCGGAAATGCGTTCCGGCCGGGCGAGGTTGTGGATCGGCTTTGAGGTGTTGAACGGCGTGCCCTGAAAGGCCGCCGGCAGGAATCCCGGTCCCCAGTTGCTCACGGATGCCTGAGGCACTCCGCGCGGATCCGGAATCGCCACATACGCGGGCAGGCTCTGATTCTCGCTGCCCAGCGCGTAGGTCAGCCAGGCTCCCATGCTGGGAAAACCTTCCAGCGTGCTGCCGGTGGACATGAATGTTTCACCGGGACCATGCGTGTTCGTTTTACTGGTCAGGCTGTGAATGAAACACATGTCATCGACCAGCGCGCCAAGTCGCGGCACCAGATCGGACACTCGCTTGCCGCACTCTCCCCGGGAACGGAACTCCCACGGACTGCGCGTGAGGCTTCCCTGCGCCCCCTGAAATGTGATCAGACTGTCGGCTCCAGGGAGTGATTCGCCATGCCGCCGGACCAGTTCGGGTTTGTCGTCGAACGTGTCCACATGACTGCACGCTCCGGAACAGAAGATGACCAGCACGTTCTTCGCGCGAGGCGTGAAATGCGATGATCGCGGTGCGGCTGGATGAGCGGGATCAATGGCCGGTCGGATCGGTCCGTGTGGCCGGGGAGCGGAATCGGCCGCCAGCAGTCCGTCGGACCGGAGCAGTTGAGCCAGCGCGATACCGCTCAAGCCCGTTCCCATGTGATTGAGAAAATCACGACGATCCAGGAGCTTCGACATTATGTTCCTCGCGCGGAGACAACAGCTTCCACCGAAGCCCGGGGCTTCATGCGCAATACCAGTCTTTGAAACAGAATCGAGGCGTCATCCAGGTACGAGTAGATGACTGGCACCGCCAGCAATGTCAACAGCAGCGAGAGAGTCTGGCCGCCCACGGCCAGCACGGCGATGGACCGGCGTTCTTCCGCGCCGGGACCGGTGGCAATCAGCAGCGGGAGCAGGCCGACGACAAACGACAGGGTCGTCATCAGAATGGGACGGAGCCGGTCACGATTGGCCTGCAGAATCGCATCGAGCCGTTCCAGTCCCTGCGATCGCAGATAGTTGGTGTGATCGATCTGGAGAATGGATGCTTTCTTCACCACTCCAAACAGCACCAGAATTCCCAGGGCCGAATACAGATTGAGCGACTCGCCGCCCCAGTAAAGGCTGATCAATCCAAACGGAACGGCCAGTGGCAGCGACAGGAGAATGGTGAAGGGATGCACGAGGTGTTCGTACTGCGCGGCCAGCACGATGTACATGAAGACGAACGACAGAATGAAAGTCCACACGAAGTCCTGCAGTGTGCGTTCCAGTTCTCGGCCGCGGCCGAGAACCCGCGTCTCAAATCCAGGCGGAATACCGATCTCTTCGGCCGCCGTCTGCAGCGCGGCGATACGATCCGCGAGGGCATATCCGGATCCAATGTTCGCCCGGATTGCCACCATCCGCTGCCGGTCCAGGCGGTCGATCCGCGCGGCGGCCTCACCGGATTCAAAGTGAACGACATTGTCGATGCGGGTCAGAACGGGCGATGTCTGCGAGTCCCCGCTGACAGAGGAGCGCAATGACTGACCGGGGCTGGAATGGGCACGAATATAAAGCTGTGAGATAGATTCGACATCGCGCCGGTCGATTCCCACCAGCCGCAGTTCCACATCGTAGGCATCATCCACTGTCAGGTCGCGGTAGCGGGAAACTCGATCATCCCCTCCCACTGCCACTCGCAGTGTGTCGGCAATTTCGCGCACCTCAACTCCCAGCGCTGCCGCGCGGGCACGGTCAATCCGCACGAGCAGTTCGGGTTTGTCGAGTCGCAGAGTTGTATCCACATCCACGATGCCGGGAATCTGAGTGGCTTTCACGCGCAGCTTCTCACTGAACTCAGCCAGCCGCGCGATATCGGGACCGGTGATGGAAAAGTCGATATCGACCGGAGCGCCCTGCCTCAGCGAAGTCAGATTCCGGACCGAGACGCGGATATCCTTGATCTGTTTCAGGCGGGCGCGAATCCGAGCCATCATGTCCCGCTGAGTGAAATTGCCGCGAAACGCCTCAGCGGGATCGCCGCTGCGCAGACCTCGCCAGAATCTGCCGAAGAAGAACGCTCGAGTCGTGATGTCCTGAAGGCGAACATAAACTTCAGCCCGGTTCACGGCCCCGAATCCACGGGTTCCCACTGTCGCCAGCGTCAACTCCACTCCCGGCATATCGCTCAGCAGCGCTTCCACCTGGTGGATGGTTTCGTCCATGGACGTCAGGCTGGTGCCCTCGCGAGCCTGCATGCTGATTTCAAATTCCGACTCATCAACATTCGTCGGGATGTAGTCCTGCTTGACCATCTGGTAGAGCGGCACGTTGGATGCGAGCACCGCCAGAGAAATCAGCAGCACCACCCAGCGGTAGCGCATGGATTTCGTCAGACACCACATATAACCGGTTTCAACCCATCGGTAGAAACCGCGGCGCGACGACGGGCCGCCGGGGCTGGGCGTACTGGTCGTCAGCAGGCGGCTGCACATCATTGGCGTCAGCGTGAAGCTGACCAGCATGGAGACGAGAATTGCCACCGTGGCTGTCACGCCGAATTGAAACAGCATCCGCCCCGTCACGCTCGACAGAAAAGAAACCGGCAGAAAGACGATCACGAGCGAAAGTGTGGTTGCCAGAACGGCCAGCCCGATCTCCTTCGTTCCGTAAATGGCGGCATCTACGGCGTTCATGCCTTTTTCTTCGATGCAGTGAAAGACGTTTTCCAGCACGACGATGGCATCGTCGATGACCACTCCAACCATGAGAACCAGAGCCAGCATGGTGACGTTGTTGAGTGTGAATCCGAACATTCGCATAAAGGCGAATGTAGCAATGATCGACGCGGGAATCGCGACTGCCGCAATCAAGGTGGAACGCCACGAACGCATGAAGGCCAGCACGGTCAGACAGGCCATGATGCTGCCGGAAATGAGATGTCCTTCTATCTCGTGCAGGGCGGAGACGATGTAGCGCGACTGATCCTGCAGAACGGTGACTTCCACGTCATCTGGAAGCGTTTCGCGGCAGCGGGGCAGACGGCTCTTAATGGCATTGATCACTTCTACCGTGTTTTCACCGGACTGTCGCTGTACCTGCAGGACCACAGCCGGTCGGCCATTCAGGCGGGCCAGCGTGCGCACTTCTTTGGTGGAATCGCGAGCTTCTCCCAGGTCGCTCAACCGGACGGCGGTCCCGTTCACCGTGGCTACCACCAGGTCGGGAAAATCGCGTGCGTGTGCGACCCGGCCCAGCGTGCGCACGGTCCGTTCGCGAAGGCCTTCATCCATGCGCCCGCCCGGAACCTCCGCGTTCTGACGGACCAGCGCTTCCCGGACCTGCAGAATGGAAACCTGATGCGCGGTCAGACGGCGGGCATCCAGATTCACCTGCACCGCGCGGTCCGCGGCGCCGGCAATGGTGACCTGTCCCACACCGCGCGCGGATTCAATGATATTTTTCACATAATGATCGGCGAGGAGATACAGCTCGCGAGTGGAGCGCGGGCCGGACACCGCCAGAGTCATAATGGGTGAAGAATCGGTATCCTGCTTTTGTACGACGGGCGGGTCGATTCCCGGCGGCAGGCGATTGAGCACACTGGCGACCGCATCGCGGACATCCTGCACGGCGGCATCCAGATTGCGACTCAGAGTGAATGTCACCAGCACAAATGAGGAACCGTCGTTGGAGATCGAGCGCAGTTCGTCAATTCCAGAAACAGTTGCGACCGCGTCTTCCAGAACCTGGCTGACTTCCGACTCCACTTCCTGAGAAGCCGCGCCGGGGTAGGAGGTCCGGATATAGATCGTCGGCATGTCCATGCTGGGAAAACGATCCACTCCCAGTTGCGGAAACGCCGCGACTCCCGCCACCACCAGCGCCATGATCAGCATCAGCGCGAACACGGGCCGACGAACACAGACTTCAGCCAGCCAGTACATGGCGCGGTTTCCTGTTCTGCTGCGAGTAAGCCAGGCCGGTCTGCGGTAACCAGGATCGTTCCTCAGGCCCGCTGGAAACGGTTTATTCAGAGCCGACGGCCGAACCATCATGGGGACTGTCGGCAGGAACGGCGCTGGCTTCCGGAGTCAGGGGTTCAATCCGCGCGACCTGTCCCAGGCCCGCATCGAGCAGGATCCGGTCTCCGGGTTTCAGGCCATCCGTGATCTCGACAGAATCGCCGCGGCGCTGGCCGGTTTGAATGATTTGTTCCCGCGCGGAACCATCGGCCACCAGCCAGACTTTCTCCGCTCCGGCAAACTCGGTGACGCACGAAGCGGGAATGACCAGCGCCAGCGCGTCGGTCCGCAGAACCACTTCCGCTTCTGCGAACAGGCCGGTCCGGAGCTGACCATCAGCATTGTCCACAGCCGCTTCAAACAGCAGTCCCCGGCTGCGGATATCCAGTGCCGGACTGATGCGGGTCACGCGCACCGTTCTTGGCTGCTCAAAGGATTCGATGCTCAGCCGCACTTCCTGACCGATCTTCAGGCTGCGGGCATGCCGTTCCGGGATCGTGCCACGGAAACGCAGAGGACTGGAGCGGACCAGGGTTACAACGGGATCGCCCACTTTGACATACGAACCGACGGCAATATGCCGCTGCTCGACCAGACCGGCAAACGGAGCTTTGATGACGGCATCCTCGAGCCGCTGCCGGGCAATCGCGAGTTCCGCCGAACGCACGCTGATCAGTGCGATCTTTTCTCGAACGCTGTTGAGTGCCGCGGAGTAGCGTGCCTCCGCCACCCGCTCGACGGCTTCGACCTGCTGAAGTTCGGCCGGAGTGAGCGCCTTCCGGGCCAGCAGTTCACGCGCTCGTTCCAGTTCCGCCAGCGCTTCGTCCCACAAGGCCCGCTCCTGACGAACCGGGGGCGCGTTTTCCGGATCGAGCTTCTCAACCGGGTCACCAGGTTTCAGTCCCAGAGCCGCGCGCGACTGGACGAGCTGCGCTTCAGACTGAATGACATCCAGCTCGAACTGCGCATCATCCAGGCGAGCCAGAATCGCGCCCTCGGGAACATGATCTCCCAGATCAACCGGAGTTTCATCAACCCGTCCGGCGCCTCTGGCTCCGACAACGCTGACCTCATCCGCCAGCAGGCTTCCCTGAGTGCGGAGAATCAGCGGCCAGGGCCGGTCCTGCACCGTCAATACGTCCGCCTGCACGACTGGAAGTTCCGCCGCCGGTTTCTGGTCTGTTGAAGGCTGCCCACCACCACCGCAGCCGGACAGCAGCAGGCTGGCGGTCACACAGAGCGGAACAGCGACGAGGTTCAACCGGCAGACAGCAGGAAGTCGGGCGAGCAGGTCTGGAAATGGACGGCAAGGCGGCATGATGGCGGGACTCGCTGGCGGGAGTAAGGCGGGCAGTCAGTGAGCGGATGCAGACACAGTGATAGATCCTGAAGAGAGAGAAACTGGCGGTTCGAGAACAATTTCAACGCGAATGCGTCTCCTGAGTCAGTCGGCGACGAACTCATTTCTTTGCGGGACGCTTCTGCTGGAACATCCAGGGAAGAACGCCTTCCGGATCCGAATAGAACGGCGTCCAGGAATTGTGCCCGACGCCAGCATACTCGGTGTACTTGACGTTTCCGCCTGCTTTCTTGAGGGCCTCGACCATTCGGCGGGATCGTTCAACCGGCACGGCCGTGTCCTGGTCTCCGTGAGCCGTCCAGATGGGGATCGCTTTGATTTTTGCCGCCTGAGTCTCGTCGCCTCCACCACAGACCGGAGCCACGGCCGCGAACAGCTCCGGGCGTCGCATGGCCAGCTCCCAGGAACCGTATCCGCCCATCGACAGGCCGGTCAGGTAGACCCGGTCCGAATCGATCGGCAGCGATTTCAGTGAGTGCTCCAGGATCTCAATGGCCATCTGGAGCTGCTCGCTCGGCTTTTCGGGGAGCGGTGAGGATTCCAGCCGGCTCCAGGGAGCGCCCATCCAGCGTTCTTCATCCCGGCACTGCGGAACCAGAACGAAGCACGGGTATTTCGCGCGCCATTCCGGCTGGGCGATTTGAACGGGGAAGTGGATGTGCAGTTTTGCGGGATCGTTTCCGCGTTCCCCTGCTCCATGCAGGAACAGGATCAGCGGGTACTTACGGTCTGGTTCGATTTTCTGCGGACTCAGGAGCAGATATCGGAACGGCTCGTTCTGATAGGTTCCGCCAGTGAAGTGGTGCGTCCTGACTTCATATTCTCCAATGACTTCGGCTGCCGGGCAGCAGGCTGACGAAATCAGCAGAGCACAGAGCGATCGAAGAAACGATTTCATGGAACACTTCCCGCTGGCAGTAAGAATGGACCCATCGGTCCGCGTCGATGGAACTCGCCCGTTTGTAAGGGTCTGAGACGTGTTCTGAAAGCGAACCGCACAGGGCCGCCATAATCGCGTTGGTTGAAGATGGCCCATGCTGGAGTTATCTTCCCCGCCCTTCAAGTTTTCCCGATACGCATCGAAGCCGGGAAGCGTTGTGGAACACACTGCCGGCGGTGCTGGTTCTGTGTCGTAACATCAGACCTGACAACGAGTATTGAGCACGGAAATGTCAAACGAACCAAAGGTCAGCGTGGAGCGTCGCAGCAGACTGGGTACGGCCGAGTCCCGTCGTCTGCGCACGCAGGGAAAAGTTCCCTGCAACCTCTACGGGCTTGACCAGAAACCTGTCTCTGCAACGATTTGCGCTGAGACCATCAAGCCGCTGATTGTTGCCGGCGCTCACGTGGTTGATGTCGAACTGGATGGTTCCATTGAGAAAGTCGTGATTCGCGACGTGCAGTGGGACACCTTCTTCCGGCATCTGATCCACATTGATTTTCTGCGAATCGACCCGAATACGCGCGTGCGGATCGCCGTCGAAGTTCAGCTTCGTGGCGCTGTCACGATCGGCGTGCTCGATCATCATCTGCATACGATCGAACTGGATTGCCCGGGATATCTGATTCCAGAACGGATTCCGGTCAAAGTTCACACGCTGAAGATCGGCGATACGGTCACGGTCGGACAACTGGAGCTGCCAGCCGGCGTGCGTGCGATTCCCAGTCCTGACACTGTGGTTGTGCGAGTTCACGAGCCTCGGTCGGTGGATCTGGAGATGGCTGCGGCGGCCGGGGCGGAACCGGAAGTGATCGGACGCAAGAAGGCGGACGAAGCTGCGGAGTGATTCCGACACCTCAGGTTGTCGGCCGCTTCAGCGGAGGCAGTCATGAAACTCATCGTGGGGCTGGGTAATCCGGGCTCACGATATCATCTGACCCGGCACAACGTCGGGTTTGATGTTTTAAATGCGTTTGCGGACAGGCACTTTTTTCCGGCGTCAAAGAGCCGTTTCGATGGCTT
>Ga0172372_10012565_pt1 | contig 10593 bp, 14 predicted proteins | sample LakKiv5m_2_FD_114544 | JGI IMG/M metagenome (GOLD analysis project Ga0172372, IMG submission 114544) | Freshwater microbial communities from Kabuno Bay, South-Kivu, Congo - kab_092012_9.5m | ecosystem: Environmental > Aquatic > Freshwater > Lake | place: Democratic Republic of the Congo... | reverse complement strand
TGCAGCAAGTACGATCATCTATCTCAGCAAAAAGAAAGAGAAGGATGGAACAGAAGTGGTCGGCAATATTATCAAAGCTAAGACTGCTAAATCGCGTCTGAGTAAGGAGAACAAAGATGTTGAGGTTCGTCTTTATTACGATCAGCGTGGTCTTGATCGCTATTATGGTCTCCTTGAGCTTGGAGAAATCGGAGGACTCTGGAAAAATGTTGCTGGACGTTATGAAATTCAGGGAAAGAAAATATATGCCAAGCAAATTCTAGCAAACCCAGAAGAATATTTTACTGAAGAAGTAATGCAACAGTTGGACGAAATTGCACGTAAGGAATTTAGTTATGGAGAAAGTTGAGTTTCTAATCCTTAGAAACCTTTTACACAATGAAGAGTATTTAAGAAAAGTTCTGCCGTTCATCAAACCAGAATATTTTGAAGATCTAAATCAAAAAGTTGTTTTTGAAGAGATAGTTTCCTTTGTGCAAGAATACAACAAACTTGCTACAAAGGAAATTCTTTGCATTGAGGTTGAGAATCGAAAGGACATCACTGACGTATCTTTTAAAGAAATTGTTCAGTTGATTGACAATCTTGATGATGTTGCCGTTGAATTTAATTGGATTGTTGATACCACTGAAAAGTGGTGTCGAGATCGTGCAATCTATTTGGCTCTGATGGAGTCTATACATATTGCAGATGGTAAAGATGAAAAAAAGAATCGTGACAGTATTCCTAGTATTCTGTCCGATGCTCTTGCAGTTTCTTTTGACACTCATGTAGGTCACGATTACCTGGAGGATTATGAGCAACGTTACGAGTCATATCACAAAAAGGAAGAGAAGACTGAGTTCGACCTTGAGTACTTTAACAAGATTACAAAAGGCGGTCTCCCTAATAAGACTCTCAACATCGCTCTTGCTGGTACGGGTGTCGGAAAGTCTTTATTCATGTGCCATGTTGCTGCTTCCGTCCTATTGCAAGGAAAAAACGTTCTCTATATCACTCTTGAAATGGCTGAGGAGCGAATTGCAGAACGAGTTGATGCAAATCTCCTCAACGTCCCGATTCAAGAAATCTCAGAATTGCCAAGGCAAATCTTTGAAAACAAAGTAACCAATCTTGCAAAGAAGACTCAAGGTACTCTTATAATTAAAGAGTATCCAACTGCAGCAGCGCACAGTGGTCACTTTAAATCACTTCTTAATGAACTTGCACTTAAGAAGTCATTTAGACCTGATATTATTTTCATTGATTACCTTAATATCTGTGCTTCCTCTAGGTATCGGGGAAATCTTTCTGTTAACTCTTATTCGTATATCAAGGCCATTGCTGAAGAACTTAGAGGACTCGCAGTCGAATTCAATGTTCCAATCGTCTCCGCAACCCAGACTACTCGTTCAGGTTATGGTAGCTCTGATGTTGAACTTACTGATACTTCTGAATCCTTTGGCCTTCCTGCTACTGCCGATCTTATGTTTGCTCTTATTAGCACAGAGGATCTTGAAGGGTTGGGACAGATTCTTGTGAAACAATTGAAGAATCGTTATAACGATCCTACGATTCATAAGCGTTTTGTGGTTGGTATTGATCGTGCCAAGATGCGTCTTTATGATTGTGAACAATCCGCACAAGATGATATCCTTGACAATGGCAAAGAAGAGGTGTATGATCATGAAGAAAAGAAAACAAAGAAATCTTTTGAGGGATTTAAGTTTTGAATTATTATTCAGTGTTTGATAAGAACGGTAGAAAGATTGCTGATTGTGCAAACATTCGAGACGCAATTATGCTTGTTGAATTTGATTCCACAAGAACATACCGCCAAATCAAATACATTAATCCACAAACTGTAAATGTCCCACACATTAGATTGGCAGATGATTTGCAATTATCTGCCCAACAAATTTTACCTCAAAGTAATTTGCAACCTTTAGACTTAAAATAGGATAATGTTCGACATTTCTAAAAATATTTCCATACAAATGGAAATATTTAAAGATTCTAAAATATATACGATTGATAATTTTTATGATAATCCAGATTCGGTTGTAGAATATTTTTTAAAAAATATTCCCCCCCTATTTAAAATAGATCAAAAACCTTCATATAATTCAGTTTATTTTGAAGATAGAAGACATAGAATTGAATCTGACGAAATTTTAAAAGTATATAAATTTTTAGAATTTATATGTGAACAATCTCCAGCCTCAACTAGAATTGTTACAAATGCATCTAGGTTTAAAAAATGCAGTTTCAATGATTATCAAAATAATTATTGGTGGCCACATTTAGATTATGGATACACTGGAATTCTATATTTTAATTTAAATGATCATGTATCTGGAACTAATTTGTATGAACTTTTGAATTCAAAAGAATATCCTCCAGATTGTTCGGAGCACTTTGCTCCGTGGAGAAATAAAAATAATTATAGACTTGTAAAAACTTTAATACCTCGCTATAATAGATTAATCTTATTTGATGCGATTAAGTTTTATCATGGAATGAATATCTGTAATGATGATTATTTTTCTGAAAATTATCGATTTAATCAAGCATTTTTCTTTAAACAAAACAATTAAACACAATGAAAACTATTGACACTAACAAATATATTGAATTCGTTCGTCAAACCACAAGCCCTGCAAGCAGCAACTATGCAGATTTGATTTCACGTCTGTCGCAACTTGAAGTTGAATTTAATGCAGACGTTCCTCGTCTTCTGACTGCTGCTCTGGGTATGACTGCAGAGGCAGGTGAATTTACCGAAGTTGTCAAAAAGATTTTTCTTCAAGGCAAACCTTACAATGAGGAAAATGTTTTTCATCTGAAGCGTGAACTTGGAGACATCTGTTGGTATCTGGCACAAGCATGTATGGCTCTTGATACTAACTTTGAAGAAGTTTTGCAGATGAACTTTGAGAAACTCAGTGCTCGTTATCCTGAGGGAACCTTTGATGTTTATCGCTCAGAAAACCGAGTCGAAGGAGACCTATAAATAAATTGCCCTTTGGGGCTTTTGGGGATATAGCTCAGTTGGTAGAGCGCGGTCTTTGCAAGGCTGATGTCAGGAGTTCGAGTCTCCTTATCTCCATAAATACTTCAAAAACATATGGCTAGAAATACAGACCTAGCGGATGTTAACGAAATATACGTTGCATATGTGCTGAATGGAAATGAATTTCCAGATTCTGCATCCGAATCTCAGTATAATAAAAAACTTGGAATGATATCTCCAGAACAAGGAGAGCAGCAAGTTGGTAGAGCCATAGTTATGGTTGAAGAGTTTTTGAAGTGGGCAAAGCAAAATGGGTATTCTGGAATTCAGAATACTTACTGGACTGCAAGACCTGGATTTTCTTTTAAAGCAGTTGTAGGTGTAGATGTTAATCAAAGAAAAAATCCAACAGACGTTTTAGTTAAATTTAGAACTGGCGGATATTTGGGACTATCTGCAAAATCTACTTCAGGAAAAGGTGATATTGGATTTAAAAATCCTGGAGTTGGAACTGTAGATACTGATTTAAAATTGAAATTGAATGATATTAATAAAAAGGCACAAGATGATGTTGTAAAAAGTTTTAAACTTCCTGCAGCAGCACAAGCAAGAAAAGCAGCAATTCGTGCCAATAAAGCACTGCAAAAACAAACTGATGCATTGGGCAGTCAAGTATTATCTCAATGTAGAGATACTTTATTAAAGAAGTTAAATACATTAAGTCAACCACAAAGAAAAGATTATATAATTAAAAGTTGGATTGATGCGAGTGAAGAGTTATATCCACCATATGTAAAAGTTACTGGAAGAGGAACTAAGGCTCCATACTCAGCATCTGTTGAAGATCCACTCAATAATCCAAAATTAAAAGCGATCATGACTGAACCAATTAAATTTGAAAGTGTTGGCAATGATTCTGTTGGTGTAAAAGCGGGATCTAAAAAAATATTAAAAATGAGATTCAAATATGAATCGGAAAAACTTGCAAGTAGTTTAAAAATGTCAGGTGATCCCTGGTAATAAATAACAGTATATTAAGATAAATATGAAACAGTTTTTCAATTTTCTGAACGAAGCAAGAGAGTCTCAAGCGTCAATGCAGGCAAAGCGTTTGGGTCTTAAGGGTGATGGCCATGGTGGATGGTATAATGCCCAGAATGAATTCGTTGCAAAAACAGAAGGCGGAGAACTCAAGTTTTATAATCAGGGGCAAAGAACGGGACAAAGAGATCTGCCCCAACAGAGAACAAAAGCAAATCAACAGGTTGCAGCGACTCAAGCAGCAACAAAATCACAAGAGCAGCAACCAGAAAGAAAGCAGGCAGAAGTTCTCCGTGGTGATGAGGATGGACAATCGGTAACGGTTGTATTTGGTCGTTTTAATCCCCCTACAACAGGACATAAAAAACTGTTAGATTCTGCATCCAATATTTCTGCTGGTGCAGAGTTAAGAGTCTATCCATCTAGAACACAAGATCCTAAGAAGAATCCATTAGATCCTTCAACTAAGATTGAATATATGAAGAAAATGTTCCCCAAATATGAGGAGAGCATTATTGATGATGACAATATGAAATCAATCTTCGATGTATTGAAAGGTGCTGATGAAGATGGATTTACTGATGTAACAATTGTCGTTGGTGCTGATCGCCTTGGAGAATTTAAGAACTTAGCGAATAAGTATAATGGTGATCTTTATAGTTTTGATATGATTAATGTTGTATCAGCAGGAGAAAGAGATGCTGATGCAGAAGGTGTGGAAGGAATGTCTGCTTCTAAGATGAGAAAAGCAGCAGCAGACAGTGATTTTGATACTTTCAAGTCTGGCATTCCGAAGTCATTGAGCCCAGAAGAAACAAAGAATCTGTTTAATGCTCTCCGCAAATCAATGAGAGTATCGACAAAAGAATCTTATAGTCTGTGGGAGATTGCTCCTAAGTTCGATTTCAAATCTCTTCGTGAGAATTATGTTGATGGAGTGATCTATCGTATTGGAGATATCGTTGAAAACTTAAATACTGGGCTTGTTGGTAAAATTATTCGCAGAGGAACAAATCATCTCATCTGTGTTACCAAAGAGAACTATATGTTCAAGTCTTGGATCCGTGATGTAATGGAATACACAGAAAATCTACAGCATGGTGGAAAAGCATATGGAATTAATTTCATAAATAAGTATAAGAAAAAGTAAGAATTTTTAACCATGTCAATGAGACAACTTCACGATTTGTCCAGAGTGTATCTGGAACAGATTGCTACCGAAGCAGCGAAACCTGATTACTTAGATTTTGATAAGGACGGAAATAAGAAAGAGCCTATGAAGAAGGCTCTGAAAGATAAGGAAAAGGTAACTGAAGCAGTCAAAGGACAAGATACTGAGATGAGAAAGGCTGCTTCTGCAGAAAGAAGAGCAGGAGATACCTTGACCAAAAAATTACCTGCATACAAGGGTAAAGAATACGGAAAGTTTCAACAACATCAAGTTTCTTATATTGATAAGAAGACTAAAGGAAAGCATATTCCTGGTATGGCTAATGAAGCTCTTGATCCTGTAGGTCAAGAAGATGCTGATATTGATAATGATGGTGATACTGATAAGTCAGATAAGTATCTTAACAAGCGTCGTAAGGCAATTGGTAAGGCAATGGCCACCAGAAAAGAATCTTTCTCAAACTGGAGACAAGATCTTTCTGAAGTAATGGATAAGATTGAGAAAGACGAAGAGCACAAAGAGATCAAAGAAAAAAAGAATATTAATAATAAGATTGTAATCAATCCAGAACTTAAAGAAGCAGTTGAAGAACTCGGCGGAACTCTTCTTGAGACTGTTGAATTGGAAGAGGGTTACAAGCCAATCGGTAGAGAAAAAGAGTCTGCAATGTATCGCCGTGCAGGAAATCTTGCTCGCACTTCATTGTCCTCAAGAGGAAAGAAAAAAGAAGAAGCACAAACCAAGTCTGCTAAGATTGTAAGAGCTATTGATCGTCAAAAAGAAAAGGAAAGATTTGATCGCATTGGTCAGTCTCCTGCACACAATGAAGAGTTTGAAGTAGTTGATGAAGCGATGTCTTCTTATGATAGAAATCGTAAGAGAGCAGCACAGAGAGCTGCAGATAGAAATGCTGCCAGAGACAGAGGACAAACTGGTAATGTTCCTGGTGTAGGTTATGTATCTCCAAGAAGAGAAAGAGAAACCTATACCGATGAGAGTGGACAAGAGCGTCATAAGAGTGGTGCTAGAATGCCTAAAAATGAAGAATTTGAACAGATTGATGAGAAGTGTTGGCCTGGTTACAAGAAAAAAGGTATGAAAACTATGTTTGGAAAGAGATATCCAAACTGTGTGAAAGAAGAGGAAGTTGAACTTGATGAAAAAACTTTGACTTCTGCAGAGACAAAAAAGAAAGAAGAGATTGTAAAGTCGATGAAGAAGAGTGCAGGTGACTTTGAAAAGAGATATCCTGGTCGTGGTAAAGAAGTCATGTATGCTACTGCCACGAAACAAGCAAAAAAGGTTGCTGAGGCCGTTGCTGATCAAGCGGCATTAAGTCCTCAAGAACTTCAAAAGCAAAAACAAAAAGCAACTCTTGATACTCAAATTGCAACACTTAGAAGGCAATCACTTTCTAAAACAGAAAAACCTGAAATAACTAAAGAAGAGTATCTTGATGAAAGAAGAAGAGAAGACAAAGGAAAGCCAAGACCAGAAGAACCAAGTGCTGCATTCAAAGCAGTATCAAAACTGATGGGATCTAGCAGAGCTGGAGTTCAACCAAGAGGAGAAAAGAAAGTTCCTGGAAGAAAGCAACCTCCTTCAGGACAGTCTCCTGCACAGAGAGTCGCTATGCGTCGTGCTGCAGGCCAAAGATCTCAAGCAATGATGCATTCTCCAAGAGACTGATTCCTAAATAACTAGGCATCCACTTACGGAGGACATCATGGGCGCAGTAATTGCAGTGGTAAAACCACTCCTCATTTCAATTGCAACCCATCCAGCAGTTAAAACTATGGTTGTTGAACTCCTTGAAAAGTATGTAAAAACCACTGATAATACAATTGATGATGTAGTTTTAGTTATTATTAAACAAAAACTCTTCACACCTCAATGATCACTTGTTTAGTGACAAACTGGGGAATTACTATCTTCTTCGGTTTATTGTTAACTGCTTCTGAATGGTTAGCAAAAACAAAAAGATTCAAAGAGAATGGTATTTTAGATTTAATTGTAAATTTCCTAAAACTCATTCTTAAGAAGGGAGATCAAAAGTAAGGTCTCCCTTTTTTATAAATATTTCTACGACAAATTTACTTACGGAAAAAGACATGGCACTCTGGGGAAATAATGACAACAAAGGTTCAGGTGGAACCGTAACTCTGAATTATTCAACCTTTGTTGTAACTGGTAGTGGTACAACTTTTGGTCAAACAGGAGCCGCTGCAGCGGGTGATGTAATTCGCTTCGGTCCAAAAGGTGAAATTGGAAATGCTGTAATCGTAGGCATTGCAAGCACTACTCAACTTTCGATTGCATCCACTGCAGGTTTAAGTGGAGTTGCAGTTGCTAGCACAGACTTCCAAATCAGTGAGCTTCCTAAGTACACTGTTGGTGACAGTCGTTGGAGCGAAACAAATACTGGATATGAACCACACATTTATGGTGTTGCTGATGCTGGAATGACTGCAGCTCAAGGAACTTCCTATCAACTAACTCATGAAGGTTGGGTTGGTGTTACAACCTACGTTGATACTCATGGTAATCTCAGAGTTAAAACAGAAACTCTGGTTGCAATGTCTGGTATCACCACAGGTAACCTTCCAATTTACGATCAAGATCCAACAGTTGATTGATAATCTATGATTTTTAATGAGTTGACCGAAGAGAATTTTCTCTTATTTGCCATCAAACATTATGAGAATCCTCAGGCAGTAACCAAAGAAGATTTTGATAAAGATCTCCAGCATTTTAAATATATCAAGAGACTGCTCAAGAAATATAAAAATGCTGGAGAACTAAAGACGCATTTGATTTTAAATCATTTCATCATTCTTTATAATATCTTTGGTGATGCTGCTACACCAATGCTGTTTTATAAGATCGAAAAGGATCTTTGGTCAACGATAAAAACGTTTATTATATTTTTAAATAAACTACCTGAGAGTCCAAGATGTTATATTCATGATGTTCCTGTTGATCTAACTTGTTTGTCACAACTTCAGAACCTTTGCAGAAATGGCCAAGATTGATAGATTCATTCAAATGATCCGAGAGCAAATGGTTGCAGGAACTGGTGGATTTACTGGTTCTTCAGATCCAAAAGGACCTACTGCGGGTTTTGATCCAGTAATGGGATTGAAAAGAAGAAAAGGACCACAGATAAAGTTGCCACCAGGGTCTCGTAAAAGGTGGCAAAATGATAAATAAAAACGATCAATAATATGCCATTCGTTGAGTCTAGGAGTAAAAAATTCTCACCATGGCTGAAGAAATTAAGGTTGCAGTTCTAGAACAAAAACTAGAAGATTTAAAAGATATCATTATCAAGATTGATAGTGCTATTGAAAAACTTAGTGAAGTAAATAGTAATGTGAGTAAGATGCTCGCAGTACATGAAGAACGAATCACTAAGCAAGAAGAAACCGACTCTATACTCTTTGCAAAAATTGACAAACTCCGTGATAAGGTTGACAGCGATTATGACGGTCTTGTGTCAAGAGTATCATTGATAGAGAAGCGTGTGTGGATGGCCATCGGCGCAATCGCTTGTCTAACATTCCTGATGAATACTAATGTCATCAAGATCTTGACACCAAGCAATCAAAGTTCTATAATGGAGCAGCGAGATTATAGAGTTTGATTATGGATTATGTTGATGTTAAATACATCAATTTGATTTCTGCAAGACTGTCGAATTTTAAAAAAGTAAAAAATAATCTTTATAATTTTAGATGTCCGATCTGTGGAGACTCAAAGAAGAATCGGAGTAAATCCAGAGGATATCTGTATCAAGTCAAGAACAATACAAACTTCAAGTGCCACAACTGTGGTGCAAGTATGTCCTTTAATAACTTTCTCAAAGAACTTGACGCAACGCTTTACAAGCAATACACGATGGAAAAGTTCAAGGAAGGCCATACTGGAAGAAACTTCATTACAGATGAACCCGAGTTCGTTTTTGAGAAACCTGTATTTAAAACCAAGATTGTTCTCCCTTTATGTTCTGAAGTGGAACGTGGTAGAACCTATCTTGAAAAACGTAAACTCGATCCAAAGAAGTTTTATTATGCAGAAAAGTTTAAGCAGTTTTCTAACTCACTTAAACAGACATTTACAACTACAGATTACGAAGAGTCTCGCATCATAATTCCACTTTATTATCAAAAAGATCTGATCGGATTTCAGGGTAGAGCACTGGGTCCATCACCAAATAAATACATCACTGTCATGCTTTTTGATGATGCTCCAAAGATCTATGGACTTGATGAACTCAATACGGAGAAAACAATTTATGTTACCGAAGGACCATTTGACGCAACATTCATTCCAAATGCGATTGCTCTTTGTGGAGCTGATGGTGATCTTAGTAAGTGGGGCATTGACGATCCTGTTTGGATATACGATAACGAACCACGTAATTCAGAAATCTTATCAAGAATTTCCCGTGTTATCGGAACTGGACAAAAAGTTGTCATCTGGCCTTCCTCGATAAAGGAAAAAGATATTAATGATATGGTTCTCGCTGGACATGATGTTCAGTCTGTGATAGAATCAAATACCTATTCTGGTTTAGAAGCAAAACTTAAGTTTAATACTTGGAAAAAAATATGAGTAACGGAACAAAGGTTATCAAGAGAAATGGGACAATTGAGTCTCTTGATCTAGAGAAGATGCATTTGATGGTTGAAGAGGCATGTAGGGGTCTTAAAGGCGTCTCTGCGAGTCAAGTTGAAATGCAATCGGGTATTCAATTTTATGATGGAATCTCCACATCAGAAATTCAAGAGATTCTGATTCGGAGTGCCAGCGATCTGATTGATCTTGATCATGTTAACTATCAGTATGTTGCAGCTAGACTGCTGTTGTTTTCTGTTCGTAAACAACTTTATGGGAAGATGAAAGAACTTCCCACTCTGGAGCAGCACATTGTTGATTGTGTCTCTGCGGAAGTTTATGATCATGACATCTATAACAAATACTCACAAGAAGAAATTGAGAAAGCTGATAGTTTCATTGATCATGATCGTGACTTCTTATTCACTTATGCAGGTTTACGTCAAGTCGTTGACAAGTACCTTGTGCAGGACAGAAGCGGTGGTGGAGTATATGAGACTCCACAATTTATGTACATGATGATTGCACTGACTATCTTTGCAGAATATCCCAAAGAAACCAGAATGTCATATGTAAGGAGGTACTATGACGCAATCTCAAAGCACAAAATCAACATTCCTACGCCAATCATGGCAGGTGTTAGAACCCCACTTCGCCAATTTGCAAGTTGCGTTCTTGTTGACGTTGATGACACCCTTGATAGCATCTTCAGCTCTGATATGGCAATTGGTCGCTATGTTGCTCAAAGAGCAGGAATTGGTATCAACGCAGG
>Ga0172372_10012564_pt1 | contig 10594 bp, 12 predicted proteins | sample LakKiv5m_2_FD_114544 | JGI IMG/M metagenome (GOLD analysis project Ga0172372, IMG submission 114544) | Freshwater microbial communities from Kabuno Bay, South-Kivu, Congo - kab_092012_9.5m | ecosystem: Environmental > Aquatic > Freshwater > Lake | place: Democratic Republic of the Congo... | reverse complement strand
CCTAAATTATTTGTGTACGCCATATTAATATATTTTTTTCTTTTATATATTAATTTCACAAAACTATTTTCCGTATTTTTATAAAAAAATTATGATAGTACTCTTACATATATCAATCTTTATAATCATAACAATATTATCCTTCTTTGGATCCAAAACATCCATAGGAGAATACTTTGTAGCACTTATGATTTTAAACATTATATACCTTATAGTAATCTTTTCTTATTGCCTACTAAAAACATTTTAATACCAAAAACTATAAATACTATGGAAGAAAAAAAAATAACAGTATCAGATCTATTCGTAGATATCTACACGAATTTTAACGTTAACTCACAATTAGAGAATATGGAAAAACTCTCTAAAAAAGAATTGTACTTACTACTTGTACTAGCACTAGATAAACACAACGAAGACGATCCAGTAGTTCTACATAATTTACTCCCATGGAAAGAGAGAGCACTCGAAATATTCGACCTACAAGACGATAAAGAAACAACTATCTCAGAACTAAAAGAACTCATTGATTCGACAGGTGATAAATATATCGACACAACTTGTATCGTTGATAGCAAATCCAATAAACTAATAGAACCACTCACAAAAGAAGAAGTAAGAGAAGCAAAAATTAACTTAATAAAAAATGACTAATATAACACACTGGACATTCTCATGGAGAATGAAAAGATTAAGAGTTAGATGGAGACAATGGAGAAGATCTATCGATAAAACTATCAAACCAGAAGATAGCATAGTTAGCCCCTTCACAGAAAAATCCATAAGATTATGGAAACTTATTCTAAAAGATAAATCCGCTAAAATGGGTTTCAATACTTGGGGAATTCGACAAATCGAAAGAGGAAACCTACTACTAGTATTCCAACATAACCCAACTAGCGACTCCATAATGACTATCATGGATATTAATGATAATAACCATAATATCTATGAACTACATATAGGAATAAAACAATCACTACACGTTACAGAACTATTCGATAACGAAATGGATAAAAGAATGAGAGAATCTGAATTCAAAAAAAGAAATATTATTGAAACAGACCTAGATAAACTTCTTAACGAAGAAGAATGTAAATCTAAACCACTCCAAAATATTTAAAAAAAAACTCACCAAATCAGGTGAGTTTTTTTTCAAATTTAATTTTACCACAATCCCATATACGATAAATACCAATAGAATTCATATACTCACTCTCAGTACATTCATATTTTAATTTAGATTTTTTAAAATTAGACTTGTGCGTTCTAATAGACTCATAAAAATATTTATAATCCGGTCTACTCTCTTTTACCATAGTAAAGCCTAATTGATAATATAAACCACCATCAGACCAATCTCGATCCGCATAACTAATAATTCTAGTTGGTGAATAATTCTTGATAAAATAATTTAAGAGTTTTGAAGCCCCTCCAACTATATTAAATCCCCTCTTATTACAAAATCTAGATAAATTCCATCCACCCTCTTCCATCCTTTTTCGACCCTCAAATAGATCAAATGTCATAACTGAAACCAATTCACCACCATACAACAAACCTATTTTTAAACTACTCTTATCAACACCCTGTATGTGATTCACATTTAAAAAATCACTAACATTATCTAAAACCTTAACCTGGCACCTTCTAGCAAAAACCCTATTTGAACTTAATCCACACCAATTTAAAATCTGACTCTCCAATATCTCTCTACGAAAATCCCAATCATCCTCCCAAATATGTATGATCCTAATACCCCTCTCCCTAAAATAAAGAGTTTTATCTAAATGATAATTCTTTTCTTTCCACTCTTCAGAATGCCAGTAAAGACCATTAAATTCAAATCCTAATTTTAATTCTGGTAAATAAATATCTATTTCTAAAACATCTCGATAAGATTGTATAACCTCACCTGAGTAATTTGATTTAATCAATTTATATAAATCATCTTCCTTTAAAGAAGAACTTGTACCAATTGGATTACAAACTGTACAAAGAGGAGTTCTATTCTTTTTTCTAGTGGAATAATTTGAAGTGTTTATCATATAAATATGTCCATTATTACACATTAATTTAGATATTCCAGACCCCTCATATGAAATATAATTAGGATCACTTGTTATTTTAAATCTTTTTCTAGATTCATCAGACATTATTGGATTGGTAACTCCCCATTTCTCTAAAGATGTTTTAATAGCCTTTTCTTTAATTTCTCTATTTTGAAGAGTCCATTCAACTCCCCATTTTTCTAAATTTGTTTTTTTAACATTTTCTTTATATAAATCAGTTTTTGCATAATGATCTTCTCCCACTTCTCTAAATTAGTTTTTTTATATTTCTCTCTTATTTCAGGACAAGATAATGGTGATTCAAATCCAAATTTTTCCAAATTAGTCTTTTTTATTTTATCATAAATACTTTTAACCTTTGATGGATGATCCTCTCCCCACTTCTCTTTAAATTTTTCACGAATCATCTTATTATCCATAAAGGGATTCTCAACACCAAATTTTTCTAAATTGGTTTTTTTTGCCTTATCTTTCAATTCATCAGATTGAAGAGCATACTCAACTCCCCACCTTTCTATCATAGTAGTTCTAAACTTTTCACCATATTCCTTAGTTTGTGAATAATATTCAACTCCCCATTTCTTTTTGTTATACTCTTTTATTTTAACATGTGAACACTTATCACATGTGTAAATAGGATATTCTGGACAAGAATTTATATTCTTTGTATAAGCCTGAAATTTTATATTCCTTTCAATACCACATATATCACACTTTGCATCTATTTTTTTACTACTTGACCTCTGTAATTTATTTGGATCTATTTGGATTATATCACCTAACTTTATATCTTTATGCCATTGTATATAATGATCTATGTTTTTTCTAGTAATTTTTAATTCTATAAATTCATTTAATATCATAAAACATTTTTAATTTTTTATATATACTATATATAAAATAAACTCACCGTAGTTTGTTAAGTTATAAAAAAAATTAAAAAAAAATTTGTTAATTTAAAATATAATAACTAAATTTGTAAATAATATAGTAAAATAAAGAAAAAAAATTATGGTAATTAAAAACATCCACGAAAAATTGTTGAATGGAATTCAACAAATGTTGATCAATACTCGTATAAATTTACCCTACTACGGTGAATTTAATCTACATATCAACTTCCATGAACAAGATACTATTGGAACCTGTGCAGTAAACGTAACCTCTAAAGGTATGAACTTCTTCTATTCTCCAAAGTTCCTAGCCGATATGTCCCAAAAAGAAGTAAACTTTATTACTCTACATGAAGATTTCCACTTACTATTTGATCACCCTAAAAGAACAGTAACAGGACAATATGACCATAAGATGTCCAACATCGTTCAAGATATGATTATCAACCATATTATTTGGGAAGATATTCCACACGCCTTCGTTGAAATTCCAAAATCTCCAGATGGCAAAAATATGGCTTTATTCGTTCCTAAAGAATACACAGGTAAACTTATCTTCGAAGAGTTGTATGAGTGGATGAAAGAAGAAAAAGAGAAATGGCAAAAAGAACAAAAAGCCAACTCTTGTAAATCTTGTAACGGCACTGGTAAGAAACAAGACCAGAATGGTGGTGGTCAAAAACCACAGGGAGAAGGACAAGGTGATGGTAAAGGAGAAGAACAAGAGGATGGAGGTCAACAACCAGGTGAAGGTCAAGGTAGTGGCCAAGGTGAGGAGCAAAATGAAGGTCAAGGCCAAGGTAATGGCGGTGGACATAACCACGGAGATGGAGAACCTTGTCCAGATTGTAATGGCACTGGTAGTGAAGGAGGTAATGACTCAACTGGTAAACCATCTTATGGACCTTATGGCCAAAACCCAAGAGGTAAAGGAGATTCATTAGATACTTGGTCTAAAGAACAAATCTTCCAAGATATGGAAAATGGTACTGGCGAGTACCTTGATAAACATATCGGTGATGATGTCCCTGAAGAAATGAGAAATGCTATGGTTAGAGACGTTATGGAAAGATTGGCTGCCAGAGGATTGTCAGCAGGTAACGTTGAAACCACTCTTAATAAATTAAGAAAGAAAAGAAAAGATTACCTTAAAGAAATTAAGAGAGCTGTATCAAATATGATCTTTGGTACTACTAAAGAAGCAACTATTGTTAAACCTAATAGAAAAGGTATCTCTGGGATAAAAGGTAATAGAAAAGTGAAAACTGCTATTAATGTAATTTTAGACACATCAGGTTCAATGGGTAATACCTTTGAGAAAGTTTTGAGTTATATTTATAGATCCGACATCCAAGTAAACATGATTCAAGCGGATACTCAAGTAAAATGGGTAGAGAAGTTTATGGATAAAAAGAAGATTGAGCGAATGAAAATTTCAGGATTAGGCGGAACCGTGTTACAACCTGCAGTCAATTTCTGTGCAGAGAACTTCAACAAGTATAACACAGTTTGTTTGACTGACGGATATTGTGATTCACTAGATCTAAGTAAGTTAAGTGGTAGAGTTTTAATTATCTCTATTGGTGTTAAAGTACCTATTTCTAAATCAAATGGTAAAGTAAAACAAATATGTGTTGATATAAATTCAGATAAGTAATTAATATATTAATTAATAAAAAACACCCAAAATTGTGATAATTTTGGGTGTTTTTTTTGATAGGGAGTTAACATATATTAATATATAAATAAAATATATAGATATTATGTTAAAGAGTCAAGAAGTTAGTATAGTTATAAATAGAGGAAATTTACCATTTTATAAAAAAAAATTAAATAAAGAATTAAAAATCGGAGATATTGTAGAGATTGAAATTTCTGAATTATCAATTGGATCAAAAATTGAAGTTTTCGCTATTTGTGATTTTTGTGAAAACGAATTAATGATTAAATATTCTCTTTATAATAAAAGTTTTATTAAGAATGGTACTTTTGCTTGTAGTAAAAAATGTGCAGCAGTCCGTACTAAAAAAATTTTAATGGAGAAGTATGGTGTTAAAAATATATCTCAAGTTCCAGCTGTTAAAGATAAGATAAAAAATAAAAATATAGAGAAATGGGGTTTTGAACATTATTTTTCATCTGATATAGCAAAGGATAAAAATAAAGAAATATTTATAGAAAAATATGGGGTGGATAATCCATTGAAATCTGAATTAGTAAAAGAAAAAATTATCAAAACCAATTTAGAAAAATGGGGAGTTGAATGGACTTTACAAAATAATGATATTCGTGATAGAATTAAAGAAACCAATTTAGAAAAATATGGTAGTGAGACACCATCAAAAGTACAATTTGTTAAAGATAAAATTATAAAAACCAATTTGGAGAAATGGGGTGGTAATTCACCAATGTGTAATGATCTTATAAAAGAAAAGTCAAAAAATACAACAATCGAAAATTGGGGTGTTGATAATCCAAATAAATCCATTATTATTAGAGAAAAAACTAAAAAAACTAATTTAGAAAAATGGGGAGTTGAATATCCAATTCAATCTGAAATAATTATTAATAAAATTAAAGAAAAAAATATAGAAAAGTGGGGAACTACTCATTTGCATCAGAGTGATCTTTATCGAAAAAATAACACAAAGATTGGATCACATAGTAATTATATAGAATATAAAGGAAACCAAACTTCTATATTCCATTGTGATTGTGGAGAAGATCACTCATTTGAAATCAATACTGATAATTTCTTCTCAAGAACTAGACAAAATATAAAATTGTGCACTATTTGCAATCCAATAAATTCAAGTATTTCATATTTAGAAATTGAATTATATAATTTTATTAAATATTCATATAATAATGAAGTTATACAATCATATAGAGATGGTTTAGAAATTGATATTTATTTACCAGATTTAAAATTAGGTTTTGAGTTTAATGGTCTTTATTGGCATTCTGAGGAACAGAAAAATAGGAGTTATCATATAGATAAAACAAATTACTTTAAAGATAGGGGAATAAAAATAATTCATGTGTGGGAAGATGATTGGAGAGATAAAAATGAAATTATAAAATCACAAATATTAAATTTAATTGGTAAAACTAAAAATAAAATATTTGCTAGAAAATGTGAGGTTAAAGAAGTTTCATTATCTGAATGTAGAGAATTCTTAGATAATAATCATGTACAGGGATATGTTAATTCAGGTGTTAAAATAGGTCTTTATTATAAAGATATTTTGGTTAGCTTAATGACATTTGATCAATTTGAAGGTCGTAAAAAAATGGAAGAAGGTGGTTGGAATTTAAATAGATTTTGTAATCTTATAGAAACTAATGTTATAGGTAGCGCATCTAAGCTTTTAAATTATTTTATTAAGAATTATTCACCGAGTAGAATTATTAGTTATGCTGATCGAGATTGGTCTGATGGTAATTTATATTTTATATTAAACTTCATATTGATAAGTTATAATAAACCAGATTATAAATATATTAAAAATAATACTAGAACACATAAATCAAATTTTAAAAAGTCAAAATTAAAATATGAGTCTACTGAAAATGAATGGGTTAAATTCAATAATATTTATAAAATATGGGATTGTGGTAAATTAAAATTTGAAAGAATAATAAAAAAAGAGGTCTAATTTAGACCTCTATAATAATTTAGAATTGGTACCCCCATCTAATTTGGTATATCCAAGTTAGTGGCATTGATCCATCTGGTGCTCCATAAGAGTGGAATCCTCCGAGTATTGTTATAGTGAACCAGTCTTTATAGTTATTTTTTTCTTTTCCGATAAGGAATTTATTTCCGACATCGAGGCTAGTTCCTAGGCTTGTAAATTTATCTCCGTTTAGGTCATTTTTAAAGTTTCCGCCGCCGAGTGCAAGTTGTAGGAAAGCTCCTTCACCTGATGAATTTTCAACGAAATAGAATCTACTATATCCCATTAGTCTCCATCCGTTGTAGTAGTATTTTAGAGTGTATAGGTTTAGTGTTGATCCGATAGTGATGTGTTTATTGGTTGTTTCTTTTTCTACATCTATTCTAAATTTGGATATTGATAGGTCAGCCAATTTTATTCCTACGGATGTGGATATGTTAAGGTTAAAGTTTTTTTGGTTATTTCGGTGGTTATATGAATAACTTTTTAGGTTATATACTTCTTTTTCTTTTGTTATAATTTCGGATGTTATTTGTGGTTTTTTATAATAGCAAACGTCATTATTTTTAATTTTGTAAGTTAATTTTTGTTCTTTGCAGTGATCTACTGTGTCGATGATTATTGGTTTTTCCAAATTAAATTTTGGGGTGTTAGTTTTCCAGTAGTCTTTGTTTTCTAATTTTAATTCTTGTCCTAGTACAAAGAAACTGGTTAAAGAAAAGGCTATTAACCAGAATAATTTTTTCATGTCAATTTTTATTTTTATTTTATATATTATATAAAATAACTAAATTCTTCTGGAAGCCTTGAAAAATAAGGATTTTTTAAGCCTCGATTATAAAATAATTTGAAAATTTATTCCAAAATTTGGGGATACATATGCTTTTCTATCGAACCATTCTATTTTGGGTCCAATATCAACATTTATACGTGTTCTGGTGAATTCTTTTGTTATTCCTATGCCTGTATAATTTTTCCATCCGGAAATTTCTGGGTTTAGTGTTAGGAAGTGTGAGTTTGATATATAAAAGTTTTTCAGAGGTTTTATTTTAATTCCGGTTGATGCGCTTATAAATCCTATACCGATTACGGTGCTAACTCCTTCTTTAAAGAAGGATCTTTCCCAGTTAATTCCCATAATTGGTGTAGATCCCCATATGGAGTATCCGATATAGTTTCTTTGTGAGTAGGCATTAAAACTTAGTAGTAGTAGGATTATAGTTAGTATTTTTTTCATTAGTAATTAACTTTTATTTTTATATCGTGTGGTGCGGTTTCATCACCACCGAAATAGGGCCAAAGATAGTAGTTATTGGTTTGAACATTTTTATCTCTTCTCATTTCAACGATTGTGCCATTACAGGTAAAGATATATTTATCGCTAAATTGGATAGTTCCGGTATATTCTTTTCCTATTTCTATATCTGTTATTTTTTCGAATTCAAAGTTTCCTTTCCAATGGGTATAAGCTAGTATTTCTAGTTTACCATTTAACCATCTCCAACCAAATCTGGCTGAATTTTTTTGATGAAGTCCGCCGTCACTAACTCCGATAAGTTTATTAACATCCCATTGATTAATTGGGTCTACTGATGTATAGATTGCTGAACTATCAAATTGGAATTTGAATTGCCATGTGCTTTTTCTTGTGAATTCTAGTGAATTAGATGAGCTATGATCTCCGCTATTTATTTTGAATATAGACCAATTCTCATCATCTTTTTTATTACATGATATTGTAAGGAGAGTTATAAGTATGAATATGAATAATTTCATTTTTCTTTTATATTTTTACTTATATATTCCAATAGATAGTGCGTAATTCACATTATTTTCATCTAATTCAATGAATTTCCAATCTATTAGTTTTTTATCTCTAAATCTCTTATATTGTGGGAGGTTTGGTATTTTTTCTAATCTTTCTGGTGTTATTTTTTTAGCAAGTTCCACCATTTCATCTCTATCATAAGCATCATAATTAGAAAAACATCTGTCACACCAGCCTTCGGTATAGATTATCATATCATCAATTTCTATTATTTTATTTGTTTCAGATGGTATATCTGAATCTGGAATTGAATCTATTATGGATTTGAGGTTAATTGTTTCATTTAAACTTTCACCAATTCTATCAACATCATCTAACTTAACATAGCCTGTTTTGTTGTCTAATTCTATGGTTATTGTATCATCTTCGATATCTATTATATCTAATGGTTTTTTTGGATCATTATCTGGTATATCTTCTATGATAGTTGCATAGATTTTTTGGCCACTATTTTTGGCTTTTATAATATCATTTGAGTTGATTAAATCTCCTTCTATGTTATTATTTTTAAATTCTTTAAAAAATTTTATCCATTTCATAATTTATATATTAAAAAATAAATATATAAGTTTATGAAATGGATAAAAACGTATAATGAAGCAATCGGTCCTAAACTAACTAAAAAGGTTTATGATGAAGAAAGTGGTTTGACACAATCAGTATCAGATATTGGAATGAAACCATCTGTATATAGAAGTGCTAGTTCAATCGCAACAAGTAATAGACAAAAAGAAAAGGTAAATTCAAGTACTGGTATTAATACATTGAAGAACTCTGGACTATTTTGGAGAAAAATTACAAATTAATTATGAAACATATAAAGAAATTTAATGAAGAGTTTTATCCACGTACATGGAAAAAAGCTGGTGAAGAGTTAAAGAAGAAAGGACATTGGGGAAAAGGTTCTGAGTTTATTAAACATGCTAAGTTTTTAGAAGATAGTGCTGATAGAAAACTATGGGAAAAATACAAAGCTAAATACTCAAAATATGGTGAGGTGAGTATTGTATTTACAACTAGTACTTCTGATAAAAAGATATTAAAAGCTTATCCTGTTTTCTCACTAGAAATAGCGGAGTTTCAAGATAGATTTATGTATAAAGAAGAGGTTGAGGATGCTGGATATGGTGAGTTTATAATAACTGAAGGATATGTAGTCTCTGATGAAGAAAGCTATAAATTTATTAGAGAAAATGTAGGGTTCTTAAATAGATTTGGAAACACAGAGGCTAAAAAGTTTATTGAAGGTGGTTATATACCTTGTAGAAGTATAACATTTACAATTGAATCATTTTCTGATGGTTTTAGAATTACGCCACCTAGAATAAGTGGTATTGATGTACAACCAGATTCAGATTACTTACTTGGTTTCAATAATAAATATGCTACAGATGGATTTATGATATCTGATTATAAAAATGCTGGTAAAATAAAAAATCTATTACTTAAATGTTTAACTGATGAAAATTTTGATTACCCATCTGATCCAGATGGATATGGTTCTCAATATGGTGGTACAATGTATAATGTTATACAAAGATTAATTATTACTAATTGGTCTAGTAATTTCGGTATAAATGATTCGGAAGATTTTGCTGATGAGTTTAAGAAAAAATATCCAAGTCCATTCGACATATTCAAAGAGATATGAAATACTTAAAAAGAATATTTGAAGGAGCTGAACTAAAACCAGATGAATGGGAAGATGTTAAGGATATTATTCAATCTGAAATATTGGATAAGTACCATATATCAATAGATGATGTTTCTGAAAGTCTATATTTGCGGAAATATGTTGTCTATGATCCAGTTTTTAGTATAAAATTTGATAATTTAGAATTATCTCCTTATGTGATAGATGATATTTATGCACTGAATAAGAGAGTTAAACAACTAACAGGTCATTTTATTTTAGCTAAAAATAATGTTAATATGCCTTCTAAAAAGAATATAGAGATTATTTTATCTAAAACACCAGATCAAAGAGTGGTTGGTGAACATTTTAATTTAGAAGAATGTGATACGGATAATACAATTGATAAGAAAAGAGGTTTACTTTGTAGTTATGAAGAGGCTGTTAAAATCCTCGAATGGTTGAATACATTTTATGGATTTTGTTAT
>Ga0172372_10012562_pt1 | contig 10596 bp, 13 predicted proteins | sample LakKiv5m_2_FD_114544 | JGI IMG/M metagenome (GOLD analysis project Ga0172372, IMG submission 114544) | Freshwater microbial communities from Kabuno Bay, South-Kivu, Congo - kab_092012_9.5m | ecosystem: Environmental > Aquatic > Freshwater > Lake | place: Democratic Republic of the Congo... | reverse complement strand
GATTACCTCCTGATAACTCACCAAGAGTCCCCCCTGCTGTGTAAGAGCCTAACTTTAAAAATTGAAATGCAAGTGCAATTGGATCCTCAGCCTCTAGAAGTGCTCCTGCAGCATAATTCGGCGGAATAGGATTTTGTCCACATGCTTGCTGCTGAACACTGCCTAAATTAATAGACCCAGTTCCTTCAACAATTGGCAGAAGCAAATCCATAGCTTGCTCCATGTTTTCACGTCGATCTCCTGATTGCCTTGCCAAATCTTTCTCGCTTTTTAGTAAAACTCCTAGTACAGTCACTTTTGCTTGGCGCAAAGAATTCGAAATGTTTTTACAAAGTGATTCGAAAGCCTCAATATTTTTTTGATTTGCTTGTACCGGTTTTTCTCCAGGTGCTCCAGTTGATAAATCCAAACCACCATCTGTGAGCCAAATTAAAGCCTGGCACGCATTACTTTTTTTCCTCTGATTGCTAAGTTCAGTTGCTGCACTCTCAACACCAATTTGCCAATTAGTGCTTTGACCTTTATTACTTTCTCTTACTTTGCGTTCTAAATCCAGCGCTTCACTTTCAATTGATTTGGGATCAACAATGGACCAATTTTTCCAAGTGCTGTACTTATCCCCGAAAAAACCAACGGCATATTGCACTTTTAGGCCCTCGCGGAGCGTACTTAGTTGGATCAAACTAGATTTGAGGATCTCAGCACGCTTATTTTCACTATCTGTATCTTTTAAACTTGCGGATTCATCTATCAAGTAAAATACATCCAAGGCATCTTTTGAGTTTAAACATCTTGCTAAATCATCAAAAGCTCTTTTTCCTACTACAGAAAGTTCAGTTGTAGAACCCGCCTGAGATGTATTTATTAATACTCCAAATGATAAGAAAACAGAAATAAGTGTTGCTAAAAATCTCTTTATCATTTATGAACCAAATCGCTCAGCCAATAAAGTGGATAAGATCCTTGCAATTGCATTTATATGAGGTAAGGCAACTAAGAAAGATACTCCGGTAAGAATTCGTAAGACTAATGAGTACTTTGATTTGGCAATAAACCAAGGATCAGATTTAGTCTTATTTCGTTGATCAATGCTATCCCAGCCCATGCAAAGTCCAACGGCTACCGGTGTAACCAGATAACCAAGAAGGTACATAGACACATTTTGTCCTGAAGCTCCAACTACGACTGTAATCAAAATACTTAAAATTATTAAGGTAAACGCTAAAATCAACGGAAGTAAAGAAGCTTTTTTTGGTTCACCTACCGGCTGATTTACTTTAGGAATAGAATTTCCACTACCAAAAATTTCTCCAGGCTTTGGAGGAAATGATGTCACAACTTAAATCCTGGATTCGGATTACTTGGTTGTTGGTATAGGGCAGAGTATTTCTCTTGGCCGAAAACTCCACAAACTAGAAGTCCAACGATTGAAGCCCAAATAATTATGCTTACGGCGACAGGCATTTGCATCGCAGGTATCACCAAAAATTGAATTCCATTGAGCGCCATAGAACCTAGAGCGACCCACGTCCAGGTTCGCCAACCTGGAACAGTTCTGTAACTGTAAAATCCCGCTACGCCGCATAAAAGTGCAGAAATGATTAACGGCAAAACTACGCGAGAAAACACTCGACTTGGGTCCTGGCCCAAATCCCATGGGATTGCATACCCGGCTGCAAAAGCACCAAAAATTATTACTGGCGGAACCCATACTTGTGGTCGGCGTGGGTAGTTTGTTGATGTCGGCACCTGACTAAAAGAAAAATTTCCAGTAGGTGGCGGTAGAGGTGGCAGACTCACTTAATCTCCGTTCTCACTCAATTTGAACCACATGGTTGCATACGGGATAGTGCTCCGCAAGTATAACCCGTTCTTGCCATAACTATCTAGACTTGAGACAATTTGATGACTCGAAATGGAAAAAATGAATACAGTAAAAGCTTATGGTGAAGCACTTGAACTTCCATATTACCGAATAAAGTGGCTATCTCGGATCGTTTACAGCAGTCCATTTGAATTATTCATAGCATTTGTAATACTTTTAAATGCTATTTCTCTTGCATTACTTACCATGCCAGGATCCGAATCCACTACGAGAAGTGTCTATGAGGGGTTAGACAGAGCAGCCTTTTTCATTTATGTTGGTGAATTAGCGCTGCGCATGATCTCTTATGGATCAAAGCCTTGGGAATTCTTCAAACGCTCCTGGAATATCTTCGATTTCTGCATAATTGCTCTATCTCCGATTTTTGCCGGTCAAATTGTAATTTTAAGATTACTCCGATTGTTAAGATTGATTAGAATATTTAGGTTTCTTCCCGAAGTTAAAGTGTTAACAGCATCCATCATCAAATCACTTCCTCCCCTAGTTAGCATGGGTGTCTTAATTTTTCTTGCACTCTTCATTTACGGCATGGCTGGTGTCTATATTTTTGGTGAAGAATTACCCAACCATTGGGGAAATATTTCAATTGCACTCACAACCTTGTTTATACTTCTTACTTTGGAGAATTTTCCAGCCTATCTAGAAGAAGCTACGGCTGTGAGTCCCTGGGCTTTACCTTTTCATTTATCATATATTTTTATTGTTGTATTCACCGTACTGAATGTCTTAATTGGAATTGTTTTAAATGCAATGGACGAGGCTAGAGCCGAGAATAGAAAACGCACAGACAAGCTAAGACAATTAGATGAAATCATATTTGAAGTAGATAAAATGACTTCAGATGGAGAAGTTACCGAAAATGAGATTGCCGACCTTCGAAGTAAGATTGCAATGCTCGAGCGTATTGCAGTGCAGAGGCCCCAGCAATAGATACTAAACCGCGCAGACCAGGCTCCTGAAAAAGTTTACCAATCAGACTTATCCCTGAAGGTAAAAATGAACACTTTTATGTGCTTAGATGGTATTTTTCAACCTACTGAACCAAGGAGTAAGTATGACGAATATAGGCCCCAATCAATCAAACAGTAATACATTATCAATTCTCGGTATTTCTTTTGGCGCAATCTCATTTATATTTTTTCCGATTTTGTTTGGCCCAGCTGCAATAATTATTTCCGTAATTGCTAAAACCAAAGAGGAGCGTTTAGCAAACATAGCAATCACAGTATCTATTTTAGGAACATTAATAGGCTTTATTCTGGGTGCTATTTTTTGGTCATTTATCTAATAGTCTTTCTCGGTGGATAACTTTGAGTCGGCTCGCTGAAATTCATAATGAAAATTAATGCAAAATTGCTTGTCGGCATAGTGGTTTTTAACATTACACTGCCAGTTACCAGTGCCTCAGCTTATCTAGATAAAAAGCCTGTTTTTTACCTTTGGGCTAAACCCGGTTGCTATTCCGCTAATTTAAAGTCCAGCCCAACAATCCCTATGTACTCCGTAAAAAAAATTTATCCAGTTTCTTGCTTATCGCCTCACCATTTTGAAGTTTTTTATGCCGGACAATTCAAAACTAAAGACGGTAAAGTTGGTGCTGGTGGAAGAGAGGTGGTCACAGACTGCTTACAAAAATCCAAGTCATTAGGATTTTATGCTCGATCAGCTAATTCGTACAACTGGAGCAAGGATGAAGAAGAGTTGATCGGTAACTGGATGGCGGATGTAGGTACTGAATCTCAAAGATTTCCGAATCGATCTATCTGCTATGCAAGTATGACAACGAAATCATGGTTGTATATAAAAGAAGTTAATTCGCCGATCATTAGAGGGTTCGAAAAATATGATAATTAATTCAAAACTCTTATTTAAATGGAAAATATCAATTGCACTGGGTTTACTTTTCTTTATCATAACCCCCATAATCATCTCAGCCCTGATTAGACCAACTACTGATCCACTATTAAGCACAAAGTCGCTAAATTCGGATTACAAATTTGAGATTTCTATCTCTAAAATAAACATAAAGGATAATAGTGCCACTATTACAATCACTCCACGCCTTGAAGGTAATTATGGCGAATCAACAAAGAATGGAAGTTTGACTTTCAAAGATGTTGAGTTACTTGTTGATTCATATCAAGGTAGTGGAAAATTTTCAGCACAAGTAGGACAAGTTATTGGTCGACAAGAGTTTAAAGTGTTGTTACAGGGTAACTCTTGGAGATATCCCTTTGACAATTATGTTACAGGAATTGGACTTTTGGATTCCAAATTTGAGAATCAACCACTCTCATTAAAAGAAGTAAAAGAGTATCTGCCTGGCTTCAGAGCAAATTCAACAACTATCCCAAATTATCGAGAAGATTTATATCCAAGTAACTCAACCAAGGATGAACAAATCATTAGTGATTTGAATAAAGGAATAGCCCAAATAGAGTGGCGCGTTATGCGGCTACCAGGTGATATTTACGCCGCCATATTACTTGCGATACTTATGCTCATTTCTGCGGGAGCAAGTTTATCTGTTACAAGAGCAGTTTGGAGTGGAAAGCGTCCACCGTCTATAAACGCACTGGCCTGGTTAGCCGCTTTTTTATTTGCTATGTTTCAGATTCGAGCGAGTTTACCAGGCACTCCGCCAAGCGGAACTTTATTTGATTTAGTTATATTTTATCCAATTTTGATAGTTCTCCTTGCAGAAATGGCTGCTGTGGTTTATTTGTGGATTAAACGTGATGATTGGGATTTGAAAAATGTACCAAAAGTTTAATTCAATTAGCAGACAGCATAGGTTGATTTATTTATCGTTAACTTTGTTGTTCTTGATGCTGGCAGTTTATGCTCGAGGAGGTGCCACAACTTCAGATCAATATTCTTTTTCACCGTTAACTTGTGATCCAGGTCAATGGAACAACAGTGTTTATTATTCAGATGATCCGGATGGGTGTCCTGATATGGTGGAGTTTTATCTACTCCCTTCATTTGTGGATGAAGAAAATTCTGAGCTTGTTAATAGACTAATTACAGCTCCCTCCGGAATGTATGGATGGGCGGATCGAAACTCTGGTTTAACGGATCGATCTTTTACGGTTGATTTGGATAGTGTGGATACGGTACGCGTTCTCAATTCACCTGGCAATGCAACGGTTGGAGTAAATTCTCGATCCAAAATGTCCACAAAAAATTCTCTTTTTTACTATCCCTTTGACTTCTATAATGGGGAAATTACTTTTCAGGCTACAGATTTTCAAACAAAATCAGCAATTCCTAGCACTGTTACGGTTGGGAAGCAGTCTTTATCAGGTTGGATACTAAATTTCTCTCAGACTGGCGAGCCAGATTCAGAATCAAAAAATAAAATAATTTATGCGGATGGGTTAGCTAAAATCTCATGGGAACTTAAACGTGCTAACGTAATTTTCATTGCAATAATTTTGTTAATTTTTCTGATGATAATTGCTTTAGTTTCTGGTTTTACAATTACTCGTTCAATTTCATATGGAAATCGACCACCTTCAATGAATTTATTGCTTTGGCTTGCAACCATACTCTTCGCTATCATTCAAGTTAGAGGTAACTTTCCAGGTAATCCGCCACTAGGAATATTGATTGATTATATAATTGTTTTTCCAGTTTTAAGTCTTTTGCTCTTACTAGGAATTGCTAACACTTTCTTCTGGTTGGTAAGAGCTGATTGGGATATTGAGAATGAAAAACCGATTTAAATTCCTATGTTTCGCTATTTGCGTACAACTGCTTGTTGGATGTACACCTAGTAATCATGATGAGTCAATTCAGCAAAGACAAGGAGAGCTCCAATTGATCCAAGGAAAGCTAAGAGAGCTAGCAATTGATCGATGGGAGTCAAATCTTCCTGAGTATTCGACTCTAGATGAATTACCTAAGCCAGCAGAAGAAGAACTAACTGAGCAACAACCAAATTACGACGCGGAAACGGTCGCTTGGCGCGAGAGTATCGCAGAACAATGGAAGGAGTTGCAGGGGCAAAAGAATTTGGACCTGATGTGTCAGTTATGGTTTGAGGGATGGCTTGGAATTGGTGATACTTTTTCAGATTTGTTTGCTGAGCATCGAGCAAAAACCGAAGCGATGGGACTAAAAATAGAAACTATTGAAGATATAAAAATGATTTCAGATAATAGAAAAACTATTAACTACCCAACACCAGGAGAACAAGTTCGACTTTTTACATGTGAAGCTATTATCGTATTTAGAATGGCACGGCCAGGATTAACGCGACCTGCCAAGTCTACGATCTCATTTGTCATCAAAGTAACAAATGGCGAAGTTAAAGGTAGCTTTACGGTTCAGCAAGGACTTAGTACTGATGAAGTCAAAATGGCGAGTTAATAATCTGCTCAATTAGAATTTAAAAATCAACATGCTATCTGACGTCTAATCTCTTGCCTTTCCAGCTTGTAACAACGTAATCGCCAGTCGATTCGTTATAGTCCTTCACAATCATCGCATCGCATCGAATCCAATTCTGACCAGCGGTTTGTTGTTCCGGTGTCGGTATATACCAAGCCCAATAGTTAAAAAACTTCGATGTTCCTTTCCATGGTTGACAAACTTTTGTAGCTTTTGCGAGATCAAAATTTGAAGCTAAATCTGGTGCTTTTAACCTAACCACTCGGTAGGTTTCGGCAGAATGGGACTTTAAACAATTGATCGCAGCCACATCTGAGTAATCAACTGAAACTTGAGCTTTGCTTAAGTTATAGCAACTTCCAACCTTTGGGACTGGTTTGGCTGCCGCGTTAGCAATCGGTGTTACAAAAACTGTAGCCAAAGGAACAATTAAAAGACTTATGAGAAATTTTGGTGTTTTAAAATTCATAATATCACTCTATAGCCATTCGCTAGTTAACGCAAGCTAGTTCAAATTTCATGTGATAGTTACATACTTCCGTAATTACGAATTTGGGTTTTGGTATGAAAGGATCAGCTGAAAAATAAACCAGGTGATTTGACCAAATACAATTTTTTCAATGTCCGTACTTGACACCGACCACTCTTTAAGTGCCCGATGCTAGGCAAAAAGAAATGAACCTATCACCTAGTTTTCGGGTTCTTATACTTTTTTTAAGTGTTTTGTTACCAGTTCTAATATACCCGGATTGCCTATAATGATCTGATAAAAGAAATCGATTTAAGGGAGTTTTTTGATGGAAATAGGTGATAGCGTGCAATCTGAAATCAAGGATTTGCGTTTAGCAGCCCCTCAACATCGTCTTGGCGGATTTACCTTAGAAGTTGCCTTGATTTTCTCATCATTTATAACTTTTGGTCTTGCATGGCTTATTTGGAATTTTATTGTTTGGGGTCAAGGACAAACTCCTGCCAAGCAAATTTTAAAAATGAGAGTTCATAGTATCGACACGGGCAAACCTGCCACCTGGGGACACATGGCGATAAGGCAAATTTTGATTCCGATGGCTTTCTCTATGGTATCCCTTCCCTTCACTATCGCAGCATTTTCACTAGCAGCAGATGAAGGATCAGACATTTCAATTGGTTTAAGCTTTATCCTTGGATACATACTTTATTTTGTTTTTCTTTTAGTTGATTCATTATGGATTTTTAGAGATAAAGAAAGTAAACGCCTAACCGATGTTTGGGCAAAGACAGTTGTTGTAAACGAGTCACAGATAATCTAGTATTCGACTCAAGAAAGTATTTGACGACAAATTGCATGAATTCGTTGTCTATGTTGCGAACGCTCTGTAGCTGAAGAGATATGGCTTAGATACTCACGGCGCATGCGCAACGATTTAATTAAATTAAAAGTTTCTTCAGTAATTTGGCCATTCTTTAAAGCCACTGTGGCTTTGATTTCCAGCAAATTCTTCTCATGTATTCGCAAGAGTATAGCGCTGGTTATGACTACGGTTGGTGGAAGTACCGCGTAAAAGAAAAAAAATGCTTCATTAATGTATGGGAACAAACCTAGATCTAAAACTGTATTCCAAAGTAAATGTAAAGTAAAAGCAACTGTGAATCCAATTAGCTGTAACCAAAATCTTCTTGTTAGCAAGCCAAAAACTATGATTACAGCGCCTATACCCGAAAAGAAAGTGTGCGAAAAGATTGAAAATAATCCTCGGTCTATGATCATAGAAGTAACATCATTTTCAGAAATTGCATAAATAATGTCCTCATATACTGCAAATCCCAAGCCAATATATCCACCAATGATTAAGCCATCCATCCAGGATTGAATATTCCCTCGTTTGAACGCAATCATTAATCCAATTAGTTTAAAAAATTCTTCTAAGAATGCACCTGACACAGTGTTGCCCGCAATTGACCCAAAGATTATCGACAATAAACAAGCTGGAAACGCTCCCCATGCAAAAGCCCAAATTATTGATGTCCCAGGTTCACGCTCATACCTATCAGACCACCAAAGCAAAAAGAAGACAGATGACGAGATGCACAATAGAAGAATAAAATCAATCAGTCTTAAATAATCCCAGGGCCTGCTATCAAAAAGCAATAAGAATGCACAAAGAACTATAAAAATCCAATCAGATAACTTTACTCCAATTGGTTTATGATTTTCAGATACAAAAGAATTATTCGTCATTTTGGAATAAATATTTTAGGGCATTTTGATAAAATTTTTGAAATTGCAGCCTTTTCTGGTGAAGTCACCCATAATTTATATTTTGATTTTACTGCAACTTGGCGTGCAACATACTCACAGCGGAATGATTTTAATGGTGGCAGCCAGGTAGCAGCATCACCATCTCCCTTTTGTCGATTTAGAGCTGCATCAACTGCCATTAGATTTAGTGGATCATTTGCAATATTGCTCCGAGTTTCCTTGTCAAAATATGCAGCTCCAGTTTGCCAAGCATTAGATAATGGCACAATGTGATCTATGTCGATATTTGATACTGACGAACTCAAGTCAAAGAGTATTTTTCTTCCACTAAATGGATCTACCAACTCACCACCAATTACCTTACAATTCTTGGTACCATCTTTAAAACTTATCATTTTTAAATCACGCTTTAAAATGTCATTTCTGCTATCACAGCCATTACGATCTGGATCCGACCAGTGTGGGAATTGTGATCTAGAGTAACCAGTCTTAGCAGCGCGACCCTTTACTTCTAAATTGTTTAGAACTGAAATCGCAGTAGGCGCTGAAGAGGCAAAGGAATCTGGCGCCATCCAGATAACCAAAGTTATCGTTAAAACCCACAATTTTCTCACCCATATATGCTCCCCTATATCACTACAACAAGCAAGAATAGAACTACTTCTAGTGATAAATTGAAACCAAAGTAATCACTGCATCAAGGCACTGTTTTTATGATTACTTTTGTGCGCTGTCCGATTTGGGTTAGAGAATTGCCGAACATATAAGGAAGACAACCAAATTACAGTAAATTGCGGTCTAGCTTTAAATTTCAACCAGTCAGAAGTCAACTACTAAAACAGGATCCTTGAAAGTGTCACAGACTGCAGTAACGATTTCAATTCTTCAATATCGCGACGCAATTGATCAAGCTCCGCAAGATAAGCATTAAAATCCTCTGAGTCATACACATATTGATTTACGATCCTAGTAGATGAAGTTGGTGAGATTGAAACATTTTGTGTATTACTATCGAAGATCACTTTGGTTTCCAAAAAAGTCTTATTTAGATTTTTGCTACGAATTTTCATCCATTTGGCGGCTGTGATCTGGACAGAAATTGAGCTTCCAGTTGCAATTCTTTCAATTCCATTCGCATCCTTAATCTTTAAAGTTCCAAGCTCAAAATAATCTATTCTCTCACTATCAATATTTGAGTAGTCAGCAATCTCACGATTAAGATTTAGTGCACCAATTGTCATTGATGATGGATAGCAGGCAGGCCAATCAACCCGACTCTTATCACCTGTATTTCCCGCAGGGAAAAAAATCGGTACGCCTTGATCCGATAACTTGTTTAGAATTCCTTCAACCATGTTCTCCTGGGGACAATAGTTTGTCAAAGATAAAAGATTGTGATGTCCCTGTGCAATGGCTGCCGCTTGAATATTAAATAAATCTTTATTTTGACTAATCCACTGTAAGACTAAAGCTAAAGTTGTAGGGCCGGTTCTTAGCCTTGCGCCGCTGCTTGAATTACCAACAATCCTTATAAAAATTACATTTAAATTTGGATTAGTTCTTACTGCTGCAGATACCATTTGAGTACCGTGGTTGAATCCGTTATTGACTAAAAAACTGCCCGTAAGTTTTGCAGCTCCCTTACCTTGCATAAATTTTTGTCCATTAGGACATGTGGCCCATTCTAAAATACACAACTCCAAAAGAATATTTTTTGAAAATTCAGGATTGTCAGAATCGATTGCGGTGTCAGCAATGACTAAAGTAGGACCTATATTAGCATAAGTAACCACTGGATAAACAAATGTTAAGCTTACTGATATAAGTATGACAACAATTTTTCGGTTAAGGCCTCTTAAAATCATAGCAACTAAATATATCTCTCTCGAGCGACAAAGTTTTGATATGGTGGTTCGCCGGTTTAAGTCTTCATGAAGCGCAAAGATTTCTTAGCTTGTAATCAGCCTTGGCTTTTTTGATAGCACGGTTTGCTTTAAATCTGGCAAGTAATCCCATGGGTGAGCGCTTAACTTCTCTGCGCTTGCCGCCAGTGGTAGAGATAGATCGGGGTGGTGAT
>Ga0172372_10012561_pt1 | contig 10598 bp, 4 predicted proteins | sample LakKiv5m_2_FD_114544 | JGI IMG/M metagenome (GOLD analysis project Ga0172372, IMG submission 114544) | Freshwater microbial communities from Kabuno Bay, South-Kivu, Congo - kab_092012_9.5m | ecosystem: Environmental > Aquatic > Freshwater > Lake | place: Democratic Republic of the Congo... | reverse complement strand
TCTGCCCTTCGGCGAAATCGCTCGCGAGCGCGATGAGCCCATCGCCGCCCGGATAGACCTTGATGAGCCGCGTCGGCGCGTTCGACGATGCCGGAGCGACCGGCGCCGCAGTGGGATCGAAGCCGGTGGCCGCGACGCCGGCCTCGACTTCGGCGGGATCGGGCAGCGCGATGCGCAAGCGCGCCTCCAGGCACGAATCGGGCGACCACATCACGGCGACGCGCGCATCGGCGAGCGATTCCGAGCGCGTGCTCGCGCTGAAGGTTCGGTCCTGGCATTGCACTTCGATCGTCGTGCCCTGCCCGCCTTCGTTGTACGAGCCGAAGCGGCTCGCATCGGTGAACTGCAGGCCTGCCGCCAGAAACGGCTTGCCTGCACCGGGCACCGCGGCCGCACTGCGCTGCTGCATCAACGCCGCCTGGAAGCCCGTCGACAGCGGCATGCTCACGCCGGCGACCTTGATCGGCGCATTGTCGCGCTCGCTCAAGAACGGCTTGAGCCAGTCGGCGACGAAGCGCGTGAGCTTGCCCTGCTCGCCATAGAGCAAGGACGCGAGCTCCTGCGGCGAGGCATTCTGCAGCGGCTGCGCAACCGTTTCGCGCCACTTGGCCTGCACGAACTGGCCTGCGCGATACACGGTCAGAAACAGCAGCAGTCGCGCCTGGCCCTGCACCACCGACCAGGCGGCGAGATCCGCGTTGCGGAACTGCGCCGAGTAGCGCTCGTCGGGCTTGTCGACCGCCGCGAGCATTTGCGCGTATTCGGCCGCAGGCGGCTGCGTCGGAGCGCCCTGCGCTTTGAAGATATCGGCCGCGATCTGGTAGATGTCCTGGCCGCCGCCTTCGGCCTGCAAGCGCAGATAGCCCCGCGCGAGCGCGGGCGCCTGCTTTCGCAGCACGCGCACTTCGGTGTCCTTCATCGCGAGCAGCCACGGCGGCGGATCGATGGCGTTCGGGCCCGCGCCGCGTGCCGCATCGACGATGAAACGCCACAGAGGCTTCAAGGCGCCGAACCAGTTCGCCCGGATCTGCGCCCAGGCGATCGACCAGCGCAGCTTGATCGGCAGATCAAGCGGAAGACCGAACAGATCGCGCTGCGCGCCGGCAAAAAAAAACGGGTAGGGGTTCTGATGCGTCGCCGCGACGGCGACGAGCCGGTCGTACTGGCCTTGCCAGAGCTTCAGGCCTTCGCCGAAGCGCGCCTGGAACGCGGCCCAGCTACGAAAGTAGGCCGCGAAGTAATTGCGCCGAAGGTCGGCGAGCACGCTTTTTTTTTCCGGCAGGGCCGAGTCGACCGTGGCGATCATCGGCGCCAGCACCCCCTGGTAGACATCCAGCGTGTACGCGCCCGAGATCATCGGCAAGCTCGCGTCGTCGACGCCGACGACGCGATCCTCGGGCAGCCAGAAGCGCGTCAGCCGCAACCCGTCGCCGCGCGCCGCGGACCAGCGCTCGATGTCCTCGGGCCTCGGCGTATACGCGGTCATGATGCGCGCGAGCAGCGCCTTGAGCCGCTTGTCCTCGGCGTTGAGCACGTCGCGCTTCTGCCAGCGCAGGTAGCCCAGGTAGGTCGACAGCAGCGCGGCGGAATTCTCGCGATCGGTGCGCACGTTGTCGTCGCTCGACGCGAACGGGGCGAACAGGCGCGAGGCCGGGTCGAAGGCGACGTTGTGCGGAAGCTCGCGCTGCAGGCAGTCGTCGGTGCGGCGCCGGCAATCGGCGAGCATGCGCAGCCGCTGCGAGATCGCGAGTACGTGATCGAAGCCGACGCGGCCCGCCGCGAGATCGGCCTCGATGGCCTGGTCGTAGGGCGCGAGAATGAGATTGGAAACCCCGTCGACGACGGCCTGCTTGAGCGTGGCGAGATCGTTGTCCGAGCGCCGGATGCCGAAGCCGAGCAGGGCCTGGTCGGCCGCCACCTGCAACTGCTGGATGCTGCGCCCGCAACTCGCGAGTGCGGCGATACGGCTGCCGCGTGCTCCATCGCCGGCCAGGCCATCGCAGGCGGTTCCGAGCTGGGCCTGCAGACGCACGTCGTCCCGATGCGCAGCCGAAAAACCCAGGCTGATCGACGCCGACAGCCCGAGCATCGCGAGCACGCCGAAGGCCGCGATCGACAATCTGGCGCTGTTGCCGCGCAGGCTCGGCGTCGCGAGCGGCTGGTCGGTCGGCAAAAAGCGCGTGAACAGATCGGCGACGAAGGCTCCTCCGGCATGATCGCCGCTGCCCGCACCGGTGAAGTAGAGCCCGCGCCAGCGCGGCGTGCGCTGGAACGGATTGTCTTCGAGCAACAGCGTCACGAGGTTGCCGAGCCCGAACTGCAGGCGCCGCAGCTGCTCGATGAACTCGAACACATCGCGACGCGTCTGCGGCGTCGGCTGCGATCTCAAGGCCGACAGCCGCAGCGCGTGCAGGCGATCGAGGATCGGCTGCAGGATTTCGTCGAGCCGCGTACTGGTCTGTGCGCTGATGACCTCGGTTTCGGGCAGGCGATGGCCGAGCGCCTGGTCGAAGGCTTCCTTCGGCAAGGCGGCACGAAAGCTCGCATAGCCCGTCAGCGCTTCGAGACCGGTGACGACGACGTAGACCGGCATGTTCGCCTGCAGATGCTCCATCGCCTCGTCGACGAGGCGGCGCAGGCGCAGGCTCAGTGCCTTGAGCTCGTCGGCCGGACCGAGCAGGCTGCGCGCGGACACGCAGAGCACGATGCCGTTGAGCGGCAGCCGCTCGCGCTTGGCCGCGAGCTGCATGAGCGCCTGATACCAGAGCCCGCGTTCGAGCCGCGCCGACGGATCGCAGACCACGCGGGCATGCATCTCGATCGCGATCAGCGATTTGAAGAACCACCAGCGCCAGACCTGCTTCGGGTCGCCTTCGGGCTGCGTCGGCGGCGGGAACGGCGACACCGTGTTCGCGGCCTTCAACAGGCCCGCCACGTCGCTAGCCGAATCGCCGACGAACAGCAGCCACGGCACGCGATAGATCGGGTCCTTGCCGCTTTCGATCTGCGGCGAACGCAGGATCGTATTGCGCGCCTCGTTGATCGCCTGCGACATGCGCGCCAGCGGTTCGCGCTCGTCGTCTGGATTGCCCGGCCCGAGATCGCCGATGCGCTTCTTCGACAGGCCCGCACGCGAGAAGCGCTTGGCTCCGAGCGTGAACCACCAGAGCACGCCGAGCGCAACCAGGCACAGGCCGACGAGCTGCCAGAATCGCGCGGGCAGCAGCGGGATCAGCGTCGCGAGCAGCCAGATCGTCAGGACGATGGCGAGCAGCGCGACGACCGCGGCGACGATGCGACGAGGCAGGGCCTTGGCGAGGCCCGGGATGCGCGCGAACAGGTTCGCGTAGCGGTCGAAGAGGTTCATGCGTGGGCTCCCTGCTTTTCCCCTCTCCCGCAAGCGGGAGAGGGTGGCGCGCCAGCGCCGGGTGAGGGAGCGCCCTTTACCGACCGAGTTCCCTCACCCGGTCCTGACGGACCACCCTCTCCCGCTTGCGGGAGAGGGGACAACCGCAATGCCTTCATATCGCCGCTCATTTCTTCGGCTCGGTCTGCATGAACAAAAAGTCCGCGGACAGGCGATCGGCCGCCTGGTTCGCATCGAGCATCTCGCGCAGCCTCGGCACGTAGACCGAGGCCTGCTCGATCTCCGGGCGCTCGCTCGTGTACAGCGGCACCGGCGAGGCGATCACGGTGATGAGCTCCTGGCCGAACGGCGGGCCGATCTCCCAGGGTGCTTTTTCGCCGACGAGGAATTGCTCCGCGCTCACCACGAGCCGCCCGCTCTCGGGCTCGCGCCGGTTCGGATACAGATGCAGCACGGTGCCGTCGACGGTGTAGTAGTCGACGTAGAGATAGCCGTCGAAGTTGGCCTGCTGCAGCTTCACCATCACGCGCTCGCCTTCGATGAAGCGATCGGAGTGGCCGGTGGTCGGACGCACTTCGAGTCCTTGCCGACGATCGAGATTGCGTTCGCGATACGGCTTGAGGATGGCGACCACCTCGCAATGCGGCCAGATTCGCACGCTGAGATCGAAGCTCGGATCTTTCACGCCCTTGATCGCGGAGACATCGCTGCGCACCTGCTCGATCTCTTCGGGTTTGGACACGGTGCCGCTCACTGCGGTGACACCGTCGTCGGCCACCGTCGCCGACAGGTCCGAGCACGGATAACCCTGCAGCCGCTGGTCGACCTGCTGCGCGAGCGTCGGGCCGCTATCCTTCGGCGCGGCGAGCAGCAGATACAGCAGATAGATCAGCGGAATCGCCAGCGCGAGCGCGACGCCGACCTTGAGCACGAGGTTGTCCCACTGGCGCGGATAGCGCGGCCCGGACGGATCGCGCGTCAGATACGGCTGCGGCGTGATGCGCTCCTCGCGCATCGTATGCGTCGGCGCCGGTGCGATCGGCAGCTGGCGCGCGTGCAGCTCCTTGAGCTTGCCGAGCTCGCCGTTCTCGCCGGTCTCGAAATAGTACTGGCCGACGAAGCCGCACAGCAGCGCGTGGTAGTAGACCTCGCGCACTTCATCGTCGCTGGCCTTGAGCGCGCCGAACTGCTGAAAGAACTCGTTGCCCGCATTGTTGGTGTTGAAGATCGCGACCTGTAGCGGCGTTCCGCTGGCCCAGTACGCCGGATTGCGCGCGACGATCTCGTCGAGCCAGGCGACGACCGAGAACACCGCCGAATCGGCCTGCTCGGGCCGGTAACCGGCGGCGAGCGCAGCGGCCTTGGCGCGATCCACCGCGGCGCGCAGCTGCGCGTAGACCGGCTCGACCTGCGCGGGCGCGGTACTTGCGGCGATGCGCGCGTCGAGCTCCAGGCCGAGCGAGAACACAGGGGCGAAACAATCGAAGAGCTTCGCCACGGCCTATTCCTCCGCGCCGACGGGATAGATCTTCATGACCGTTCCATCCGATGGCAGATCGGAGAACACCGCGATGTTGCGGCGCTGCTTGATCATCTGCCAGAAGTTGTGCGCGGTATCGATCTGGAAGTAGGTCGTGTTCGGCGTCTTCTGCGGCAGCTCTTCGGGCGGCACCGGCAGCAGATCGATCTTGAGACCGAACAGCGCGGCCTGCAGCAGGCGCGGCATTTCCTCGACCGTGCAAATTTTTCCGGTGCGAGAAAGCCGCTGCGACAGGTCGGCTCCGCGCGTCTCCGATTCGATCGCGAGATAAAAACGCGTCTTGTCCGACTCGAACAGGTTCTGCGGAATTTCGGCCTTGTAGAAACGGCCGTCGTAGACGAGTGAGATACCCACTTCGGCGCCCACCGTGAGCGCCTTGATGAGCTGCTCCGCACGCGCGTAAGCCAGCTGGAAGCAGCGGCGCAGATCGTCGTGATCGTACGCCGGCAGCTCGGTGTCGAGCTTGTCCTGCAAGCCACCGAAGTACGAAATCTCCTCGGAGAACACCGAGAACTCGGCGACCAGCTGGCGCAGCGTCGAGTACAGCGCATACGGCGAAACACGCTGAATCCGCACCGCCTCCTGCAACAGCGGAATGTAGCGGCCGAAGGTCTGCATCATGAGCACGCGCATCACCTCCTGCGCACTCGTCGAGGCCGCGCGGATGCCGCGCTGGCGCTTGATCGCCGAGAAATCCTGGCCCTTGGAGACCAGCAGATCGCGAAAGCTGTGCGTCCAGCGCAGCAGGTTGGCGCTCGCGCCGAGCACGACGCCGGGCGGCACGTAATCGTTCGACAGCTTGTAGCGGCCGGGCCCGTTCGGCAGCAGCTCGGCGAACTTGTAGGACTCGCTGCCTTGCAGGATCGCCTGCGCGTTCTCGTCGAGCGAGGTGATCATCGACAGCTGGTAGCGCACGAAATCGACTTCGACCGCGGGCGATTGCGGGTCGAAGGGATCATCGACCGCGACGGTTTCGAGTTGATGCCGGCTCGGCAGGCGGTTGTTCTCGTTGCGCCCGGAGCCCACCACGCCCTGCTCGTTCGAGAGCACCAGATACAGCGAGATCGGCACGCCGCTGGTGGCGCTCAGCGTCGCCAGATTGCGCTCGGCCACGCGCGCGTTTCCGCTGCTCGCCGAGCCGCCTTCGATGCGCAGGCCGTTGCGCGTCCACAGCGTGAAGCGCGAGACGTCGGCGATGCCGCTCGCGAGCGCTTCTTCGCGCAGCGCGAGCGCTTCGAAGCCCCACGGATACGCGCTGACGAGCCGCTGCAGGCGCAGCGCATGCGCGGTGTGATAGGCATCCTGCCGCTGCAGATGCTGCGGCGTGAGGAAGGCGCCTTGCCCCCAGAAGACCGAGTGTGTCGAGTCGCTCATCGTGATTCCGTCATGTGCGGCAGCTCAGAGGGGTTCGGCGCTGACGCTGTAGCCGCGTTGCGCGAGTTGTGCGAGCAATCCGGCTTCGCCGGTCAGGTGCAAGGCTCCGACGGCGACGAAGCAGCGGCCGCTGCGCAGCAGTGCGTCGAGTTGCGAGATCCAGCGGTTGTTGCGGTCGGTGAGCAGGCAATCGCGTGCACGCGATTCGATGAGCTTGGTCACCGGATCGAGCCCGACCATCGCATCGACCTCGTCCATCCAGGCCGGCAGATCGCGATTGCGGTAATAGCCGAGCACGCGCACCGACTGCTCCTTGAGCACCCAGGGCGCTTCGATGCGGCGCTCCAGAATCTGCGCCTGCTCGCGCTCCGAGACGCAGTCGAGCGCACGCATCTGGTCGGCCAGCGTTTCGAGATGCACGCGGCGCAGCCCGGCTTCGTCGGCCCAGCGTGCGATCTGGTGATCGAGGTTGCCGTCGCTCGCGATCTCGCCGCGCGACTCGAGCACCGACAGCACCACCCAGGGCTTGAGCCGGCTCAGTCGCTCGACCGGCAGCTCCGGCATCAGCAGCACCAGATTGTCGAAGGCCTTGCTGCCGATCAGCGTCGGCAGCGTGATCGGCGGAGCGAGGAAGCGATGGCGATCGGACTCGGCGTCGAAGCTCGCGCCCGAGGCGCTTTCGTCGACGAGCGTACCGGTGGAGGCGAGCACATCGCGCAGCTGGTCGGGGTCGATGTCGAGCTCGTCGAGCGAGCCGTAGTGAATGCTCGCGAACAGAAAGCTCGGCGCCGGCTGCTCGGCCTTTGCATCGGTGCTCGCCACCGTGATCGGCGGCGTGACGCGAAACAGCACGCCGCGCCAGCCGCGCCAGAGCGGCGCGGCACTATCGTCCACGCTCGCACCGCAGATCGGGCTGGCGGACAGCAGGGCGGCGATGAGCAGGAGGCGGAAGTTCGTTGGCATGGTCGCGGTTCTCGAACCGGCGCCATCTTCCGCATGAGACCAGCGGCAAACCATAGCCCGTCGGGTCTATACCCTCGGGCCGGCCATAAGGCGTAATTGCTCCGATGCCGGCTAGCCGTTATGGTCGGCCCATCACCCCATTAGAAAAACAAAGGGCGTTCCGTGCACGTTCTGATCGCAGACGACCATCGTCTGGTCATCGAAGGCGTCAAGCTCAAAATGACCGAGCTGGCCGAGTCGGTCGACTTCACCGTGGCGATGACGGCCCAGGAGCTCATGAACGTGCTCGCCAAGGCCGACGTGGACTACGGCCTGGCCCTGCTCGATCTGTCGATCCCCGGAGCCAACGGCCTGAGCCACATCGAACAGGTGCGCAAGGAACATCCGGCCCTGCCCGTGGTGGTGCTGTCGGGCAGCGAGGACGCCGACCTCATGCGCCGGCTGCTCGACCTCGGCGTGCTCGGCTTCATTCCCAAGGCCTATTCACCCGACGTGATGCTCTCGGCCGTGCGCCTGGTGCTGTCGGGCGGTGTCTACATTCCGCCGATGATGCTCGGGCAAGTCAGCGCCGCGGCGCCGGTCGCTGCGCCGGCCGTGGCGTCGCCGGAGAGCATCGACAGCCTGCGGCGGATTCTGACCGAGCGTCAGGTCGACGTGCTGCGGCTGCTGTCGCAGGGCAAGCCGAACAAGCTGATCGCGCGCGATCTCGGCATCAGCGAGGGCACGGTGAAGATTCATCTCGCGGCGATTTATCGCGCTTTGAACGTGCGGAATCGGACTGAGGCGGTGGTGGCTTCGCGGAAGCTGGAAGGGATTTAGTCTTGATCCAGCTTTACTGGATTGCCTCGCGCGATTTCTTCTGAAGCCTGCTCTTCGCTGAGAGCTCTCGACCTCGCCGGTCAGGCCCTACTTTCTTTGCTCCTGCAAAGAAAGTAGGCAAAGAAAGCAGGCCCAGGTGACGCACTTTCGCTGCGTGAAAGTCCTCTGCGCTGCTCACGTGCTCGGGGCGACGCTTCGACGCAACATCCTGTCGCGACGAAGCGCGGCGGGCATCCCTTCCCGCCGACCCCTGCGCGCGCTGCGCTGCTCGGTGCGTCACAAGGGAACCCGGGAAAGGCAAAAAAGCGAACGGCGACAGCAAAGCTGCGGCTGCTGTTGATGATCCCCTCTCCCGCTTGCGGGAGAGGGTGGTCCGAAGGACCGGGAGAGGGGACGCTCGGAAAGGGTGCTCACTTTGCGGATGAACCCTCTCTCCCCGCCTGCGGCGGGACTCTCTCCCGCAAGCGGGAGAGAGGAACGGCAAGACAGCTCGACGCTGAAAATCAGCAGCGAAGCGTAGCAGCCGCTAGATGTGCTTGTGATTTTCAAACCCCTGGCAGCGCCGGCTGGAGTGGCGCGCGCAGTGGGTCTGGCGGACATGGATGTCCGCCAGAGCTTCGTCGCGACACGACGTCGCGTCGAAGCGACCCCGAGCACGTCGCTCCAGCCGGGGACCCGTTCGTCGGCGCAGCCGTCGAACGGGCGCGGACTTCGGGGCGTGCTTTCTCTTGGTTACTTCTCTTTGCACGAGCAAAGAGAAGTAACCCCCGGCCGGGAAGGCCAAAACCCTCAGCGCTCAACTGAACCAACAACGACACACAAGAACGCATTCCACCCACCCAACCGGACATCAGCTCACACCCCAAACGGCCTACCCATTCCGGCAAATGGGCGATCCCCCGCTCCACACCTACTCTGCACCGGGTCAGCCGCCTCGATCGCGGCCTCACGCTCGAGCCGCCATGACCCTCGCTCACACTCAAAAAAACAACCCAGGCCGACCGCGCTGGCCCGCGCTGCTCACCGCAGCACTGTTCGCTCAGACGCTATCGGCGCATCACGCCTTCGCAGCGGCCGAAAGCACGCAGCAACAACCCGTCGACGCGGCCATCGAACGCCAGGCCGAGGCCGACAGCCTCGAAGGCATCGCGGCCGAAGGCGCCCTGCTCTACAACGCCGAACCCGTCAAGCAGGACGGCTATGCCTACTGCGGACAATCGGTCGCGCTGTCCGAGCGCGGCGAATTCCGCTTGAGCATTCGCGCGGCGAGCAAGGCCCTGCACGTGGCCCGCGCCACCGACAACGAAGACCTCATGGCGCTCGCGAGTCGCGATCTCGCCATCGCCTACAGCTACAGCGGCAATCTCGATCAGGCCGAACGCTTCGCGCTCGAAGCGCTCAAGCACAAGCCCAAGGATCCGCAGGTCGTCGTCGGGCCTTCGCACAAGATTCTCGGCGACGTCTACACGCGCCGCGGCGACTACGACAAGGCCGTCGCGAGCTTCGAGCAAGCCGATCGCACGAGCTCCGATCGCTTCCGCCCGCTCGTCAAGACCTCGCTCGCCAACGCGCTCGTCGACGCCGGCGATCTGACGCGTGCGCGCAGCATCTACGCCGAAGTGCCGGCGCAACAAGACCCGACGCTGCGCAACCAGTTGCTGCGCACGCAGGCCCGCCTGCTGACCGCCGAGAAGAAGCCGCAGGAAGCCATCGCGGTCTACGAGCAGCTCGCGGGCATGAAAGATGGTGGCGATCCGGCGTACCTGCGCCTGTGGGCGCAGGACGGCATCGCACGCAACCGCCTCGCGCTCGGCAATCGCAGCGAGGCCGCGAGCGCCTGGGATCTGGCGGCGACCGAAGCCGATCGCGTGCGCGCCGAGTTCCGCAGCGAAGAGATCCGGATGGGCCTGTTCTCGGACGTGCAGAACGTGTTCGAGAACGCCATCGCCCTGCAGCTCGATCTCGGCAACAACCAGCGCGCGTTCGAGCTCTCGGAGCGCAGCCGCTCGCGCGCCCTGCTCGATGCGGTGCGTGGCCGCGCCGAGCTCGCCGATGCGCAGAACACGGTCGACATCCGATCGCTGCAGGCGCTGCTGAACCCCGACGAGCGCGTGCTCGAATTCCATGCGCTGACCAACGAGCTCGTGGCCTGGAGCGTGAGCCCCACCGAGGTGAAATCCACGCGCCTGCCGCTCTCGCGCAGCGATCTCGTGCAGGTCGTCGATGCGTTCCGCAGCTCCATCATCAACGGCAAGAAGTCGGCGGTTTCCGGCGCCGAACAGATCGGCCAGCTGCTGCTCAAGCCGCTCGCGATCGAGCCCGGCACGCGCCTGCTGATCGTGCCGCACGGGCCCTTGCACTATCTGCCGTTCCAGGCCTTGCGACTCGATGGCCAGTATCTGATCGAGCGCAACAAGCTCTCGATCGCGCCGTCGAGCACGATCGCCAGCCAGCTCGCACAGCGTCCGCCGCATGCGCGCCACAAGCTCGTCGCATTCGGCAACCCGCTGATCGAAGCCAAGTTCGACCTGCCGG
>Ga0172372_10012559_pt1 | contig 10600 bp, 5 predicted proteins | sample LakKiv5m_2_FD_114544 | JGI IMG/M metagenome (GOLD analysis project Ga0172372, IMG submission 114544) | Freshwater microbial communities from Kabuno Bay, South-Kivu, Congo - kab_092012_9.5m | ecosystem: Environmental > Aquatic > Freshwater > Lake | place: Democratic Republic of the Congo... | reverse complement strand
GAACTTCAGATTAAAAAAATATTTGATAAATCAAAAGCCAACAAAAATCCTTTGAGTAAATATTTCAGCGAAACATATGTTTCCACTGACGAACAAGGTAATTGTAGATTTTCTTTTTTCTTTGATAAGCAAAAGTTTATCATAGATAATTCTTTTTATCCGCAAATTTTTATAACAAATCCTAATTTAATTGCAGAAAAAGTTATAATAAAAAATATTTCAATTTATAGAATTAGAAAAGATATAAAAGAAATTGACCTAATAAGTGAAAATCCCTCTAAGCTTGTTGCATCAAATAGTGTAATTGTTGCAGAAAACGCAGACGTTCTACAGTTACCAGATTTAGAAAAAAATGATGGCTCTTATATAGCCGAAAATACTGTAGAGGGTATAAACTTCTTAAATATAAAAAACTATTCCGTTTTAGATACACAAACGAGCGATATTAATTATGGTATTTACAAATATAAAATTTCAATGGAAATAGTTGATCCGACAAAACAGTATTTGAAAAATATTTTTGATTCAATGAATAATATTGATGGGGTTGTACAAAAGTTACAGAATTACTATCAAGTGTCATTGTCGAGTAAAAAACAAATAGTAGATTCTGTTATTAGTGGCAATGATCAAAAAACAGTTAAATTTATTCCATATTTTAATACTTTAGTTGGTAAATTTAATGAAGAATTTCTCAAAGACAATCTTCAATTGGCAGACTCTGCACAAGAAGCTTTTAAAGTATTTTTATCATATGCAAAAGAATTTGGTTATTATTCATTTAGCAGCGATTCTGAAGAAAAAGAATTTTACAAAAATCTGAACAATCTTCTGTCGCCACCATCCGCAACACCAGAAACTATTTCGATTATTGTTGAAATAGTTAAAAATTTTACTAAAAAAATTCAAGAACTTTTGGAATTATCAGATTCTCAAAAAGCATCTAATGCGTCGTCTAAGTACAAAAACAATTTATTAACAATTGAATACACGTTTGACAACTCACTATCAAATGAACTAGGATTTCAAAAACAGTTTAATGTTGAGCAAGAGTATGAAAATTACTTTAATGCAACTATTATAAATGGAGCTGGTTATAAAATAATAAATCCATCTTCCAACTTCTTAGGTCTTAATTCAGTAGGGATAGGAGATTACAAAAATCTTACAAATTCCGTAATTCAGAAACACTTTAATGATTATCAAACAATAAATATTAAAAATTACTATGGCAATTCTGTGACGGATATTTATGATTTTAACGATGAAATTATAAATGATGATTCGCGTTATTCTTTTCTGCCAGTATTGTCTGTGGGAACTATAAATAAAAAATATGAATTAAGTAATCTATCAAATACATTCCTTAACCAAAAATATTTCTTGAATATGTTTTTGGATATAATAAATTACAATACCATAAAACAATCTAATTTCTCTAATCAATCAATTACTGAACAGCTTTTAGACCTATTTACTGATAATTATTTCTCTAATGTTTCGGTAGCCTCAGAACAACCAAAAAAAGCCTCAGAAAACAAAGAGGAAAAGTCTTTTAATAATTTATTTGGAAAGAAAACACCACCAGAAATTTCTCAAATCGATCCTCAAGTATCACAAATCAAAGATTATTCTATTATTTCCAACTTAAATCTTAAAAGTGATCCAAATTCTTTGTTAATAGATTTATTAATAAAACAAATTATCAACAAAGAGCAAGTTTCTTTTGCAAAAGATTTTTCTATATTTAATCCATTAAATTCAAATATAGATCCTTTAAACCCAACTTCTATAAAAAACAATGATTTCTTTTTGGATAAAATAATAGCTACTGCCTTTTTATTATCATTGATTCCAAATAGTGAAGATTACATACAGACAGTACAAAATTATATTAAGAATTTACCAATACCAATTAAGCATTTAATTATTTCAAGAGGTGAAATACCAAATGTTGTCAAAGCTTATGAGGATAACAACAATATAAAAGATGCAACCAAGTATCCTGAAAACTTTTTTAAATATTGGATAAATTTTAAACAGATTTATGAGATTCAATATTTTGATGGTTTTGAGAGTGATAATATAAAAATTCCAATTTGGAGAACTCTCACAGTAGATAAGTTGGAAGGTTCAACATCAAATATATTCTGTAGAATAAATAAATATAAATTACCCTCGTTTGAAGAATATTTCCCAGACATAAAGAAACTAGAGATGCCAATTTTAGATAAATATTTTTATATCGTCCCAGATAATTCAGTACAATTAATAGATGAAATACAAAAACAGATATTAATTCCAACAAATGCGCCCATCGAGTTGCCACCAATTAAAGAAAATAAGGCTGACAAAATAGGCGCAGCATCTAATTATAGTATAAGCATTGCAACTAAAATAGCCACAGGAAGCCCTATTTAGTTTTTGAGTGAAAACACATGAACAAACAATTGACAATTTCTGATATAGATTTTATTGAGCCAGATCAGGATCAACAATATTCTGATAATGTCTTAAAAAATTTACTAGGAAATTATTTTTTTAGATTACAAAAGCAATACCCAGAGTACTTTTGGTTTCCACAATATTCACTTTCTCAAGAGCCGATTGGAAATGAAAAATGGTCAATCGCAGAAAAGAAAGACCACATTTCTTTTATTAAACCGTCTGAACTCACAGCCAACCAGATAATTGGACCATTTCAGAATTTAGAAAAAAAGAATAAATATTCAAGTCAAGAATTATATAAGTTTCGTATTTTAATGCCGAAATGGGAAAGTTTCTTTAACGAAGCTTTTGGTACATCTTGGTTCAACCAAAACAAACAAAATGTAATAGGAATAACCAATAAACTGGAAAACGATGTGAATAACTTCTTATCTAGTTTATATTTCTTTCAGTTATCAAATAATATAAACCAAGTTTTAAAAATAGATCAAGTACTAGTTGAGGGATATGGAAAATATTTTTATGATTATTCGTTTTCTATGTCGGTTCCTCAAGTTCTTTCTAAAGAAGTTACACAACAACAAATTGATAACAGCAACACTGTTGTGCCAATAGCTAAAATAGAATCTTTGTATAATTATTATAGTCCAAATTTCGAAGAAGTTTCCAACTCTTCTCAAGAGAACACTTTATATAATTTTTATACACTTCATTATTATTTATTGGACCAATTTAAGAACGATTCATTTAAAAATGGTTTCTTAAATTTAAGTGTTTTGCCTCTTTTGCAAAATTATCAAGAATTTATAACAGATTATATTTCCTCTATTCCCAAAAAAGATAATATCTTGAAGAAGTTGGAGGAATATAAAAAATTAAACATTCCTACTGTACAAAAGAAAACAGTATTGATAGCACCAGATTCATTGAATAATATTAATGATTTAAATACATTAAAAAATGTACAACCATTTGGTGTTGATATTTCATTCCCACCACAAACTAAAAAAATATTAAATACATTACTTGAAAAAACAGATTCCGTAGCAGACTTACAAACAAAAGTAGTCAAATATTCATCTCAAATTGACGGAGTTTTACAAGATAAAGTTTTTTCTGTTTCTATTGCCACTAATCAAAACGATGAAATTATCAATACCGCCAATGCAGATGTTCCAGTAATTTCTTTAAATGAATGGATTAAAAATCTAGAACCAGAAAAATTTCCCGTGACTGCCCCATTTGAGACAATAGTCTTATCAAAAAATGAAGCAGATCAAGATTCTATATTCTTACAAAAAATTAAAAAGTTTTTACTTCAGAAAAAAATTGATGAACTAATTGAATTAAAAAGAAGAAGTTATTCCGATATCGTAAATGGAGTACCAGCTTATAATGAAGTTCTTTTATATGAAATAAGAAAATATGATTTTAACAATCAATTGATTCAAAAAATATTAATACCAAATACACAAGAATTAGATTTCTATAAATATTTTGACACTCAAATCAAATATGATAAAGACTATTCTTATGAAGTATTGGCATGGACAATCATTATAGGAAATAAGTATAAGTATTTTGACAGGCTGGTTATACCAACTCCATCAAAGCTTTATAAATATAAAAATAACACATCTGAAAAAAACTTAGATGGCGATTCGATATTGTTTAGATGGTTCAAAATTCTTCATACGTTAACAAAATTAGATTATAATGATGGACAATCAATTAATGATTTTATGAAAAATAACGATGCTTATTTTTCAGGGTTTACAAATTTTGAAGCACAATTGACTGGCAAAAAAATCAAAACTGGGGATTCTGTTTTTAAAGATATTAAAGGAATTGGAATCAATTTTTCAAATCTTTTAGATAATTCCTATAGCACAAATATTATAAACAATGAATATAAGAAAATAGAAGCGATCAGACAAGATCAGTCAGATCAAGCACAAAAGATTATCACTGAAATTTCTACCAAGGTTAAAGAACAAGTATCTAATTTGTTTGCAAATTTATTCTTTGTTGCTTTATTACAAGAATTTAATATCAAAGCAAATTCAAATCAATTGGGAAATGACAAAACTCAACAACAAAAGCAACAAGAATTTGCACTAGCATTTCAGACAAGCTTAATTACAAATCAAGATAATCCTACTTCTCAAACAGGAATTACAACTCCAAATCCAAGTTCTTTTATTACACAAGCAAAGACTATACAAAAGAAAGATAGCGCAAATTATTATTTCAAAAAATATAATATATCTCAAAGGGAGTTTTTATTGGAAATAGTAAATTTGTTTAAAGATGTTGGTTTATTGAGCAATATAATAAACGATTTGAAAAGCGCGTTAGTTGATTCATTCTTTAAAATAAAAGAACAAGGAAGCGCACAAGTACCAGAAAATGTAAAATCTGAGATAGTTAAAAATATAAAAAATGTTTTATTAAAAGGGTTTATTAAAATAAATCCATTTTCTAATAATCCAAATAACCCAAATGGTCTTTTAGATGGAGCTTTTTTCTTTGAAGGTTCTGTAGATGTTGACTTAAATAATGAACCAAATTATGGCTTAAGCAGAAACGATACTTGGTATCCAAGATTTAAAGTAAACGCCAATTCAAAACAAGTTAACGCTGAAATTTCAGTTGGCGTATATAACCAAGTAGATGTTATACTAGCTGGATTGCCTTATGTAGAAAAAACTACAACAAAAGCCGTGTCTGCTCCACCACCACCACCAGATGTGGTGCCAGTTCCATTTAAAAATGTTAAAAACAAAATTAAATTCTTTGTTAATGATTCGTTTTTTACGTATAGAGATTATCCAATTCAGGTATTAAACACTGATAAAGAAAAGTATGATAAATTATTAGAAATTGAGAAACAAAACGGCAAAGACGATGGTAAAATAACATTTTCTGGAGATGAGCCGTCCACTGGTTTTGATATTTATAGAATTGATTTTGTTCCTCAATCATATGAAGACTTTTCATTGGGTCAGAAATTTACGATACCCAACAAAGGTGGTTTCATAGATACTATTGAACCAAATAAAAAATACTACTACGTGTTTAGAAGCTTTGAACAACATCAAAACATATCAAATCCGTCAGCTATTTATGAAGTAGAAATTGTTGAAAACTCTGGTGCTATATATCCAATTATTAGAAACATTGAAATAACAAAAGAAGATGGTAGAGAGAAGATTAAATCATTCAAGAATGAATTTAAAATTAAAGTTAATCAAGAACATATTTTAGAAAACAAAGATATTTTATCTGCTAAAGACATTGATTTGAGTAAATTTGGTTCTTTGACGCCCTCTGTGTTTGGAAATAATTTTAAGATTAGAATAACATCTAAATCAACGAAGAAGAAGTTGGATCTCAATATTATTTTTGAGAGAAGTATAGATAAAAAATATTTAGCTTTCATCATAGAACAGCAAAAGAAAGAAAAACAACAAAAAGCTCAAAAAATAAAAGCATAATTTTTTTTGAGACTATTTATAAAGAAGAAACAGGAGAAGAATAATGGCTTTTTTAGATAACAGTGGTGACATTATACTGGATGCTGTTCTGACTGATGCTGGCAGAAAAAGATTGGCAAGAGCAGATGGAACATTCAAAATCGCAAAATTTGCTCTAGGTGATGATGAAATAGATTATGGTCTATATGATAAGAATAACGCAAGTGGTTCTGCATATTATGACTTGAGCTTATTACAAACTCCAATCTTAGAAGCATTTACAAATAACACCTCAATCTTAAAAAGTAGATTGATTTCAATTCCACAAGATAATTTATTATATTTACCTGTTTTTAAAATTAATAGCAGCACAAGCGTTTCGGGGATTGGCTTAAGCCCAACATCAAATGAATATGATCCCGGCGGTTTAATCTATGTAACAGTCGATCAGAACACAGAAAATATAGCTACTTCTGCGAATACCATACCAGCTTCCTCTATTAAAACAGATAATTCTCCTTTTACTTCTACGACTAACGGAACAAGAAGCTTTGTTTATGGTTTTAATTTGGCAAAAAATGGCTTGGCTATCCAAATCGATCAAGGTTTAGATACCAATGCAATTCCTCCAACTCAAGCTCTTGATAGTTCTTTGATAGAAAATCAATATATAATTGAAATTGATAATAGACTTGGCTCGATTGTTGATCCAGCAACCGATCAAAAAGCAGCAATTTCATTTATTGACGATGATAATATAGCAAGCTACTACTTTTCAACAGCGAATGATGCCAATTTTATAGGCTCAATCGCTGCACCAAGCCAAGTAATTGCTGGTCCCGTAGGTAACTTTTTAAGATTCTTAATTGGTTCTTCTTTAGATTTACAGCAAAGCACTTATTTATTTGAATTGTTGGGTGGCGAAGTGACCTACCCAAGCAACAGTGGCACTGGCACTTCTACCTATTATTATATTGATACCATAGTAAGAGTTACTGGCGCACAAACTGGCACATCAGTTGATTTACCAATAAGATTTTTGAAATTCAAAGCATAAGGAATAAAAAATGGCTAGTAGCTTTAAAACATTATTAAGTAGCGATATTGCTCAAACAAGAACTCTTCTCAACGAAGCTATTCCAATTACTGGAACAATTGCTTCGGGAACGTATTCTGACAATAATATCAAAACATTTTCTCATAATATGTTTGAGTCTGTATATGATTACCCATATGCCAGCTCTTCAGCAAATCATATTTTTGATTTATCTTTTGGTTATACTTCTGGTTCTAGTTTAAGTGGATCGTCATCTACCGATAATACTAAAAAAATCCAAGTATATAACCAAATGGCTCAAGTGTTGGCTGGTTTTGATACAGACAGAAGAGTTAGACCATTTGACGAGGATGGGCAACTTGGTGGTGGTGCCAAACTAAGAAACTGTCTGTTTATGAACTTTTCGCGCCTATTGGTAAAAGATGAAATTAAGAAAGGTTCGTTTAGCTTACAATATTTTGCAAGTGGTACATTTGCATCTCCTGCTGGTCTTGTAACAGTACAAGATACTAACGCACAAAATGAATATAGAGTTAATTCCCCTGCTGGCGAATACGGCATATTATACGCTACTTCATTTTCGCCCACTACTCTGTCTGGTTCATTTACTGCGGTTGGTGGCACCTATCCAGTAGGTTTAATATATTATCAAGCTGGTGTCGCAGTTTTATCATTGGCGACAGCAAGCGTTTCAACATCTGTGTCTGGAGCGACAAATCAATTATTCTTATCTGGTAGCACGCTAGATTCCTCTGGTAGAACCACTAACCAATTATTGACTGGCTCAACTATTACTGCCATATCTGACGCATTTAGAAGAAGATTATACAATGTCTCATTCAACAACACTACAGAACTAAATTCAACAATCTATTTCTGTCGTGCGAACGCTGGTGATTTTAATTATAGCTCAAATCCAACATACTTAAGCAGCAGCAAAATGGTTGTTAAGAATTCTACAACAGACGAGCCTGTTACTTATGTTACTACAGTTGGTCTATATTCAACAGATAATGAACTACTGGCGGTAGCTAAATTATCTGAGCCAATTAAGAAAACGCCTTCAACAGAATTCACACTAAGAGTTCGTTTAGATTATTAATAAGAAATGAAATGTATAAATTCAATGAGAATGATATTTTTAGAAATGTTGTTGTAACAAACCCTAGTTACGAATTTTTACTATATACAAGCTCAGTATTTTATCAAAATAGAAAATCAGATAATTCTAATGTTCCCAATGGCAACATCAGTCTTTATGAATTAAATGTCAACAGAACTTCCAATAAAATATATCCTTTTGTTGTCAAAAATGGTACTTTAGATAGCTTTAAAACAATTTCAACAACAAATTTTAATTCCTTTAGTTATGGTGATATTTTATCTGGCACATATGAACTTACATCAACCATAGCTACAAATTATTATGGCATTGGCGATGCAAGACCACAAATAAATTCTTTAAAGAATACTCTCAACTACTACTATAAAATTAGCAAAAAATATAAATATGACACAAATTTTTCAACGGGAGCCTTATCCCAGATAAGTATTCCATCAATTTTATTTGGCACACAAATAGAAAAAGGAACTGTTGAATTAGAATTTTATTATACTGGAACATTAATAGCCAGAGCGCAAGATGTTTATAGAAATGGTGAACTTGTTCAAACTTATGGAACATCTAGCGTTAGCGGTTCTACGATTGGTGTTGTGTTATATAATGAAGGTTTTATTTTACTTACAAGTTCAGCAGATTTGGCTGAATCAACAGATGCCTATTTGGGTTCAACTCAATATAAACCATCATGGAAATATTTTGCAGCAAATCAATCAGCAGCTACAGCCTCTGCTTGCAAAATAAAATACAATGGAACTTACAAGTTACCAACAATTACAATGTTTGCTCACGCTGACAAAATTGATTTAAATCACTCCAATAACCCAACATATGCAAAATATGGTCAATCTTTAACATCGTCTGTTTCTTCTAAGGCTTATACAGAAAATGCGTTAGAGATTAAAAATATTGTTTCTGGGGTGTATAATAACTATTCAGAAAGCTTCCAAAGAACAACGTTTATTTCTTCAATAGGAATTTATAATGAAGATAAAGTTCTTATAGGTATTGCCAAAGTTGCAACTCCTGTTAGGAAAAGAAACAATGATTCTTACACTTTTAAGCTTAAACTGGATATGTAATGATTTTAGGTATAGATATTAGTTCAAGTATTACTGGTTACACAGTACTTGATGACGATGGTAAGATTGTTGTTTGCGATTGCATTCGCCTAGAAAGCTGTAAGGATTTCTTTTCTAAAGCACTCAAAGCTAAACAAGTAATTGAAAAAATAAAAAAGCAACATAACATTACAAAAGTATTTATCGAAGAACCACTTTTATCATTCAAAATGGGTTTTTCTTCTGCTTCTACAATTACAACACTTTCAAGATTTAATGGAGTTTTATCTTGGATTTGCTATGAAACATTTGGATTTGAGCCTGAATATTTTTCAGCAGCAACAGCCAGAAAAGCCTGCGGCATCAAAGTGCCGAAGGGAGAGAAAGCCAAAGAGGTCGTGTTCAAGTTCGTTCTTGACACCACGCCAGAGTTTAGTGTACAATGGACACCAAAGGGCAATCCTACGCCGGGTACATATGACCGTTGCGATAGCTATATTATTGCCAAGGCTGGCTTTCTAAAATGCTTCATGAAAAACTGACAATCATTTCGGAAATCTTAGGTGACTACAATCGGAGCAATAAAGAGTATCTTTTCTTTTGTCCATTTTGTAAACATCGCAAAAAAAAGCTATCTGTAAATTTGGAAAAAGATAAATGGAAATGCTGGATTTGTAATTCATCTGGCAAAACCATCTCTTATCTTATTAAAAAATTTGGAGACTCAAATTGTCGAACACGATGGGCAAAGTTCGATAATCTAATTGATATTTCTGATTTTGAAGAAACTCTTGAATTTATTTTTGTTCATGGCGAAGAAAAACAAGAAAACAAAATAGAGCTTCCAAAAGAATATACAACTCTTAATAAAAAAGTTCTTTCTTTGTCTGGAGTAGTTGCTAAAAACTATCTCAGACATAGAGATATTACCGAGCAGCATATTATCAAATATTCTATTGGTTACTGTTCTAGTGGCGAGTATGCTGGTCGTATTATAATTCCATCGTTTGATGAAAACGGAGAAGTCAATTACTTTATCTCAAGAACTTATGAAAAGCATTTTATTAAGTATAAAAATCCCGCATTAAATAAATCGAAGATAATCTTCAACGAATTATTTTTGGATTTTACAGAGCCAATTACGGTCGTTGAGGGAGTATTTGATGCGGTCATCGCAGGAGACAATTCGGTTCCTCTGCTTGGCTCAACTCTCAATGAAGATTCGCGCTTATTCAAAAAAATTGTGGAAAACCAAACGCCAGTATATCTGTGTTTGGATTTAGACGCAAAAGAAAAGCAGTTTACAATTGCTGAAAAGTTGATAAAATATGGCATTGAAGTTAAAATTGTTGACATAGGAAACATAAAAGACGTTGGCTCTATGAGTACAGAAGAATTTATCGTTTGTAAAAATCAAGCTGTTATTTTCACAAACGAT
>Ga0172372_10012556_pt1 | contig 10601 bp, 9 predicted proteins | sample LakKiv5m_2_FD_114544 | JGI IMG/M metagenome (GOLD analysis project Ga0172372, IMG submission 114544) | Freshwater microbial communities from Kabuno Bay, South-Kivu, Congo - kab_092012_9.5m | ecosystem: Environmental > Aquatic > Freshwater > Lake | place: Democratic Republic of the Congo... | reverse complement strand
GGGGGCCAAAAAATTCCGACTTCATCCAGCAGGAAACCGTCTTCTGGCGCCGCAGCCTCTGGGAGCAAATCGGCTCCCGCATTCCAGACCGCTGCAAATTTGCGGCTGACTTCCACTTGTGGGGAGAATTCTTCAAGCACGCGCCCGTCTATGGTCTCGATTGCCCGCTCGCCGGCTTCCGCTTCCACGGTGACTCCCGCAGCACGGCGGATCGCTACATGGGTGAAGTGAATGCTTTGCTGGGGGATTGGAAAAAAACCGGAGCCCGCAAGCGAATTCCCCGGGGATTTTGTAGAATCATGCGCCATTGGGAAAATGGACATAGCGGCTGGCGGATCGAGCGGCATGGGGGAGAAGAGATTATATGGCTTACAAAAGGATTGGAAGAAAAGCTTGTCGGCTTGTTTCTAACCAGTTTCTATTTTCCCTATAAATTAGCTTTGTTTGGTGTTCGCGCTCTGCTTTGGCCGATCCGCCGCAAGGCACCTTGGAAGTATTAAAAAATCTCAAAATGAAAATACTCGCAGTCATTCCGGCTAGGGGCGGATCGAAGTCGGTGCCTCGTAAAAATATTGCACCTATGGCAGGAAAGCCTCTGCTCGCCTATACATTAAAGGAGGCCTCGAAAGTCGCGTCCATTACCGACTTGATCGTCAGCACCGATGACCTTGAGATTGCAGAAGTCGCGCGCTCACTTGGAGCCATAGTGCCTTTCTTGCGCCCGTCTGAACTTGCGACCGATCACGCGCAGTCTGCGGCTGTGCTGCGGCATGGCTTACTTCACATGGAAGAGCGGCGAGGCGTGCGTTATGATGCGATTATGATGCTTCAGCCGACGACACCATTACGACAAGCCTTTCACATCCAAACCGCAATTGACATGATGATGGCCAAGGATTGTGATTCGGTCGTTTCCGTGGTCTCGGTTGCCGGCAACCATCCATTTCGGATGAAGCGCTTGCTCGGTGATTTGCTCATCAATCTCATTGATCAGGGCTTTGAGGACATGCGCCCACGTCAAGTTCTGCCACCTGTTTACATCCGCAACGGAGCAGTCTACTTGTCGCGCCGTCATGTGGTGGCAGATCAGGAACAAGTTGTTGGCTCAGTGTGCCTAGGTTTTGAGATGAATCCAGAGGAGTCGCTCAACATAGATGACCGACTCGATTTCAAGGTGGCTGAAATGCTGCTTCGTGAGCGGGCTTGTCGGTAATGCGTATTCTTTGTCCCAATCCATCCAGCTTCAGCGATGCTGGACTCGCCTTTGCACGCCGATACGCAAGCGTATGCGCGCGAGAAATGGTGCAGGCAGAATTTGAGCTTGAGGCGTCCAGCTACGATGCGGTGCTTGTTCGTTTCAATACACGCGTTAGTGAGCGTGCGATGCAGGGCGGTCGCCTCAGGGCCATCTTGTCTCCAACGACTGGACTGGATCACATCGACTTCGAGGCAGCACGGCGGCATAAGGTGCGTGTCTACCATCTCCGTGGGCAAAAAAAATTCTTGAAGCAGGTGTCTGCGACGGCCGAGTTGACGGTAGCATTGATGCTGGCCGCTCTTCGGAACCTTCCTCAGGCATTCGAAGCAGCAAAGCAGGGGCATTGGCAGACCGGCCCTTATCGAGGCCGGGAAGTCTCGGGGAAGACGCTGGGCATCATCGGGTGTGGCCGGCTCGGGAGCAAGGTGGCTCGTGTCGGCCGGGCTCTGGGTATGCGTGTGCTTGTTTTTGATCCGTATATTCAGAGCCTTCCCGGGGGCATCGAGCGAGCTCCATCGTTGCACAGCCTTTTGGAGCGTAGCGATGTGGTCAGTCTTCATGTGCCGTTGTTGCCGGAAACAAAACACATGATTAGCAAGCGAGAGTTTGATCAATTCAAAACCGGCGCCGTCTTGATCAACACATCTAGAGGCACCATTGTCGACAGTGCAGCTCTCCTGTTAGCCTTGCAAACAAAAAAACTTTCAGCTGCCGCCGTGGATGTGTTAGATGATGAGGATCGGATCGTGCAACAAGGCCGACACTTTTTGATTGACCATGCCCGCGACCATGCCAATCTGCTGATTACTCCACACATCGGTGGCGCTACGTTCGAGAGCGTCGAAAACACCGACTTGTTCATCCTCGGACGCTATTTCAAAGATCAAGGAATTACGATATGACAGATCCATTCATCGACAAACTGCAGAATCTGTATGAGGGCGTCTACAGGGGGGGGAAGGAGAGCTTCTTCAGTCGCTTTGTCGGAGGTAAGGACATCAGCGAAACCGACAAACTGGTATGGGCGGCCACTGATTTCAATGGTAAGCGGGTTCTGGATATCGGTTGCGGCACAGGTGAAACGGCGGCAGGTATTGCGGCCAGATCTGCCCAGTCGGTTGTCGGAATCGACTATGCCTCCTCGGCCATCAAGGAAGCCAAACGTCGTCATCAGGCACCTAACCTCGACTTCCGAGTCGGCTCGGCCTCTGAATGGAAAGATGTTGTTGATGTCGTCGTCTCCTGCGGCACGCTGGAGCACATGCCAGAGCCACGCAAGGAATTGAATCGAATGATTCAAATAGTTGGTGGAGTCGGTGTTATAGTATTGACATGTCCTTATTTTCTGAATATTCGTGGCTTCGTATGGATGACACTTGCATTGTTGCTTGATGTGCAGATGTCACTGACCGACAAGCATTTTATCTCGCCATTTGATATCGAGAGTTGGCTTGTCGACACTCCGATGCAACTAAATTCCGTGCAGACGTTTGACTATGAGCGTGGGAATGGCTCGCAGATGCTGGCAGACATGAAAAAACGACTGACCAATGCCTTGCGTGATGCAAATCTTCCTAATGATAAGGTAGATAAAGCGCTAGAGTGGTTGGGCAAGGTTGTTGAATACGAGAACCGCACTACTCCTGCTCGGTTTGGTGGATCTAATGCGCTTTATATCATTTCTCCCCGATAGAATATTCTATGAAACAAATTATCGCTGAGTTTTGTCAGAACCACAATGGCAACATGGATTTGCTGGCTCGAATGGTTGAGGCAGCGGCCAAGGCTGGCGCCACGCATGGAAAGATGCAGACAATTCTCGCCGATACCCTTGCCTACCGGCCTCAGTTTGAGGAGGGGTTGGTTGTTGATGGAGTGATTAAGTCGATCAAGCGCCCTTATGCTGCTGAATATCAGAGGCTGAAGGGGCTAGAGGTATCGCAGGAAGACACTCTCAAGTTCGTGGATCTTTGCTGCCAGAATGGGTTAGTTCCAATGACCACATGCTTCGTGCGTGCACATGCATATGGCATTGCACAAGCAGGCTTTAAGTCCATCAAAGTGGCTAGTTACGACTGTTCCTCTTTTCCTATGCTGCGTGAACTAGTGCCATTGTTTGATGAGATTGTGGTTTCCACTGGAGCGACATTCGAGGATGAAGTCCTTCACGCTGCATCTATTCTCAAAAACAAGCCGTTCGCTTTCCTGCATTGTGTGACGCTATATCCGACTCCGCTGGATCATATGAATTTGCTGCGCATGCAGTGGCTACGGAGCATGGCACCTACGGTGGGGTTTTCTGATCACTCTCTGGTTGGGCGCGATGGGCTGTTGGCCTCCAAGGCGGCACTCGCACTAGGCGCAGACATTATTGAGCGTCATTTCACAATCCTTGACCCCTCGGAGTCGCGCGATGGACCGGTGTCTATTACGCCTCAGCATCTGGCTAAATTGGCCTCTTTCGCAGCGCTGGATTCGCAGGAGCGGTTGCAGCGAATGGATGCAGAGCATCCTGGCTGGAAGGCGGTGTGCGGGCAGCAGCGACCTCGGCTTAGCGATCAAGAGATTCTGAATCGCGACTACTACCGAGGCCGTTTTGCAAGTCCGCGTGCAGAAAGTCGGAATGGCAACTACATGATTTTCAACTGGGAAGATACTCCCGTCTGATGAAAACTGATTTGACTGCCTTGGCTGTTGTAGCAAAGCTCGGAGATAGCATCGACGCCACATTCCGCGCAATGGCTGCGCGCTCCAGAGAGGTCGCCAATCCTGGTTTGGCAGTCATCCTTGACGATGAAGGGCGGCTCCTCGGAATGCTGACCGATGGTGATATGCGGCGCGCTTATGCGCGGGATATCCCCTTTTCAAAACCAGTCTCGGAGATCATGGTGAGCGAGCCAGTAACACTTCCAGTCGCTACGCCTCGAGAGAGGATCGTTCTTGAGGTCTATCGGCGTGTCCGCCGCACCGGACGCCACAGCTCGAATTGGATTCGACACATCCTCCTTCTGGACGAGCAAGGTCGGCTGGTCGATGTGCTGGATTTCCTTGATTTGCTCCAAGCCCAGGACTCTGGGCGGCAGAAGGTGGCTGTTTTCGGGATGGGTTATGTGGGTCTGACGCTGGCGGTGTCTCTTGCCAATCGTGGTCATCAAGTCACTGGCATTGATGTGCGAACTGACCTAGTAGACCAGCTCGCCGCCGGCAGACCTCACGTGCATGAGCCTGGGCTTCGTGAGATGCTGAGGGTAAATTTGGGTCAACAGCAGATCGACTTTGATACAAGCCTTGGTGGGCATAGCCATAGTGTCTACATCATTGCCGTAGGCACTCCACTTGACGACAACTTGCGCCCAGACCTTACGGCTCTTAACCGCGTCGTGGATTCGATCGGAGGTTTGCTCAAGCGCGGTGATCAGGTCATGTTACGATCGACCGTGCCAATGGGGTCAACCCGTCAGTTCGTCATTCCTAGGCTGGAGACGCTGAGTGGCTTGAGGGGGGGAGATTTTCATGTGGCTTTCGTTCCAGAACGAACCATTGAGGGGCGTGCTATGCATGAGCTGCGGACGCTACCGCAAGTGGTAGGAGGGCTCACATCTGCCTGCGCGCGAAAAGCGGCGCAGTTTTGGTCGACGCTAACGCCATCTGTTGTGCAGGTGGCTTCACTTGAGGCCAGCGAACTCGTTAAGCTGGCCAACAACTCTTTTCGCGATCTTTCTTTTGCCTTTGCGAACGAAATAGCTCTGCTGGCGGATACCGCAAATGTGGACGCATTCGATCTCATCCGAGCGGCTAATGAAGGCTACCCGCGTAATCCTATACCTTTTCCAAGTCCCGGAGTGGGTGGATATTGTCTTACCAAAGATCCTATCCTTTTTAGCTCGGGGCTCGATGGCCCGCGCGCTGGTATCATTTTGGGGCGGGCGGGACGGGCAGTCAATGAGCGTGCAGGGCTGTATGCTGTGGATGTTTTGCGCCGTTTTGCGTTCCGAGTCGGCAAGCCCCTTAGGAGCTTAACCGTTCTAATCGTTGGAGCGGCATTCAAAGGGGAGCCGGAAACATCCGACATGCGTGGGGCCATATCTCTTGATGTGGCAGCTGCATTGGATGGGCAAGTTGCTAAGCTTCAAGCCTGGGATGCCGTTGTTACTTCATCGGAGATGCGGGAAGCAGGTTTGGAGCCTGTCGACAACTTGGATGAGGCCGTGATGAGGGCTGATGCAGTTCTTATCCTGAATAATCACCGTCTCAACATTTGCTCAGATGCCTACCAGCAAGAATCCGTTGCCAAGTTGATCTTCGATGGTTGGCACCAATTGGATGCCGGTGAGATTGAAAAGATTTCTGGACTGACCTATGCGACTATGGGCTACATGACTCCAGCTTCATGAGTTCTGTGCGCATTGCCCTTATCGCCTGCTCTAACGGGTTGGGTCATGTTCGCCGAATGCTGTCTCTATCGCTGGCTTTGCGTGCCAGAGGGGCTTCACCAGTTCTGTTGGCTCCTAAGGATGCAGTCCTGCGACTCTCAATGGTCTACGGCATACCGATACCTGAGGTCATAAACTTTGAAAGCAGAACAATGCGCTCGGATTGGTTGGCGTCTGATGCCTGCTGCTGGGCTGATTACTTACCCCCGCTTGACGATTTTGATGAGGTCGTCAGCGATAATCTAGTCGAAATTTTGGCACTGCGACCCAAGGCGTGGCTTTCTGGATCATTTTTTTGGCATATGGCTTTGCAGAATTTTCCACCGCACAAAGCGGCCATTGCTGAGGAGTTGCTGGCCCAGCATCGGCCTAGAATGATAAGCACCGGCTTATTTGCGGCTCGTTACTTGGCCGCAAAGACTAATCTTGTTACTGTAGGTCTGTATGCCTTGGGGCGGTTGGTTCGAGCAAACTTAAAAAGTGATCTGTTGATTTCGTGTGGCAGGGGTGGCGAAGCAGAAAATGAGACCAACACACTGATTAAGTCAATTGCGTCTGGTGACCGACCAGGGAATTACATTGTTTGGGTGGAACCGACACTTTACTCTTATGGCATGCCGCGATGGATACGGCCAGCCAGCTATACTCCGGACATGTATAGTCGGTTGGTAGCCGCCGCAATTCGGCCGGGTGTTGGCACTGCAACTGAAGCGCTATTGGCAGGGGCTAGGTTGTTTATGTTCCATGAATCAGGCAGCTTAGAAATGGCTCACAACGCTCGGCAAATAGCCAAAAACGGCTTCGGTGGGGTATATGTCAGTGCCAAAGATGCTTGGCGGGCCTTAGTGGATTTTGCTAAACGCCGAGAAGCGATGGCGGAGCATGCTAATTCCTTGCAGGAACTAGATTGTGATGGTGCTGATCAGGCAGCTTGTTTGCTGCTGAAGTCATTAAATTAAAGCAGTGATTCTTATAACATGCTTATAAAATTTCTCAATGCAGATAAATAGCTTATTGAAAAAAATTATGCTTTTCAAAATTGACTTCAAAAAATTTATAAGGCCATGTAGACAGCATTGAATAACTAATCCTCAAAATCCTTCCGCTCATTCAATAAATTAAAACTCGGATGTTTCCACTAAATATATTAAAATTTGACACATTAAACACTTTTTATGAAGGTTTTTTCTTATGCTAAAATTGAATCAAGATTGGGAATTTAACGTCCTTGATGTTTATAACTATAAGAAATTTGGGCAATACCAAGTTCTTTTTGATTTTGTCAGGCGAAATCACGACAAGATTCCAGGCGATATTGTGGAGGCGGGTGTCTTTCGTGGCAGATCCTTGATAGCAATGGGGATGCTTCTCAAAGAAATTGGCTCCGACAAGCGTGTTTTTGGTTTTGATAGTTTTTCGGGATTCCCACCCATTTACGACTCAAAAGATGATCTAAAAGCATTTGAAATTCTTTATCAAAACAAAGAGATTTCCAATGAGCACTGGGACGCTGTGCAGAAAAATCAAGCATGGCGTAAAATTATTTCCAAATGCAATGTTAATGTTTCCAATATATCAAGTTCCGGAGATTTTTCGTCAACGAATCTTGAGTTCGTCAAGCGCAAAATAGATCTGATCGGACTCGACAATATTGTGCTCGTTGATGGCCCATTTTCAGAAACCATGCGGCAACAGATTACTGCGCCGGAGAAGGTCATGGCTATGCTTTTGGATTGTGATCTCTATGCAAGTTACCTGCAGACATTGTCTTTCTTTTGGCCGCGCCTCGTGTCCGGTGGGGTTGTGTATCTCGATGAGTATTACTCGCTAAAGTTTCCTGGAGCTCGTATAGCAACCAATGAGTTCCTTAGATCACATACCGGGCATTTAAAAATGGCGGAGCTGGGCCTTGGAGATTTTGAACGTTGGTATCTCGTGAAGCCCTAGTGTAGTGTTTGCAATAAGTATTAACATTATTTTCAGTCATCACAGCTTAAAAAAAGGTGTAAACTCTTCATATTTTGACAAATTTTAGGTTTATTGAAATCCGAGATTTTCAAAATTGTGTTAATTCATCTAACAAGCACTACACTAGTGAGTTCATGTTTTTATCTGCTAGATTGGTTGTAAGAACATTAATGGATTTTATGTATGAATAAATCCAAACTAATACTCAAAAAGCAGTGAACAAACCAACATGAATGTGCTTTTTACCGGTTTCTTTCCGAATTGGTCTCGACATTTTGTTGTCGAGCTTGATTACATGGAGAGGCATCTCAATGTAGATGATTCTGTTTTTTTAACAGCTTGTAACGCAGATTTGCATACCTGCGAATGCAATCGTCCTCACTTTTTGGCTTACTGTGCGAGGTGTATTGGTCGCCGCCAACATGGCGTCAATTTGCTGTCCCAAAAAATAACAATATTGCCGCTGATTTCAAATCATAATCTTCCAAGCGATTTGATTCCTAATAAATTTGCAAACATCGAGCAATTAAAATTAATAAAATATGATGGTTTTGATATTGGTGAAGCCATCTACTCATCTCTGGTAGATAAGTGCTTGAGCACGCATCCGGATATTAAAAAAGAGAGAGCAACAATACTGGATATGGCTCAAGATAGCTACAGGATATGGGTTCAGGCACAGGAGCTAATTTCTAAGAATAAAATTGATTTGGTATATATCTTCAATGGTAGATTTAATACCACTCGCGCTTGGGTAAGAGCATGCCAAAAACTAAATGTATCTTTTAATATTCATGAGAGAACCAGAAAAAATAACCGTTTTTTTGTTTTTGAAGGTAAATTTATCCATGATGCAAGCCATTACCGAGAACGAATTGAACGGTTCATAGAAACCTCCGGAAATACAGAAGAAATAGTCAACGAAGGAATTGCATTTTTTGAAGATATTGCGCAAGGAAAAAACACAGATTGGAAATCTTTTATTTCCTCGCAGAATAAATCCGAAATGCCCCCTTCATGGAATCAAAGTAAGAGAAACCTAGCTTATTTTGCTTCGACGGAAAGGGAGTTTGCAGGTGTTAGAGAAATCACCACCAAGGGACTTTATGAAAATCAACTTGATGCCCTGCTAGATTTTATTCCTAAAGCCATCGAAAAAGATTCAAGCATTATATTTTATATACGAATTCATCCTAATTCAATTCACGAGAGCATTAGGTGGTGGGAAGATTCGAAAATCCAAAGTCTCAAAAACACATACATTCTTCCTCCAGAAAGTCTAGTATCTACTTATGGCCTTATGCAAGCCTGCGAAAAAGCAATCTGTTTCCGATCTACCATGGGAATCGAATCCGCATTTTGGGGAAAGCCGTCTATCATTTTGGTGCAAGCTTATTATAGTGGGTTGGATGCAGTTTACGAACCTCAAACTAGAGAGGAGGCATTGGGTATGATTTTAGATAAACTAGAACCTAAACCACGCGAAAATGCTATTAAATTCGGCGCTTTCATGAGATGTGGGGGCGAACTTTTAAAGTATGCCTCTACGATTCCCCAAGGTAAATTTGCAAGCACGAATTCCTCAATTGTCGAGTATGCCGAATTGCTGTTTAAGGATGAGTTCCTTGAAGCCTGCACAGAGGTTCATGAGTGGCTAGGCGAATGCGAGAAGCGTCCTCCTGTATCAGGGTTCAAAAAATGGCTGCAAGATCGCAAGGACCGCAGGGATTTCAAGCGTTTATGGTCTAAATGCGATGGATGGTTTGCTGAATCCCCAAAAAAATCAGCTGAATGAATGAAGTTTCCTGTTCTGTTAATCTTATTCAACCGCGGTGATTTAACGGCAGGCCTCTTGGATATCGTGAGAGGTCAAAGTGGAAGAAGAATATACATCGCTGCGGATGGTCCCCGCCCTGAAAAACCGCAGGACGGTCAACTGTGTGCAGAAGTTCAGGAAATGGCTCGAGATTTTGCTCGGCATTACGATGGGGAATGCTGCTTGCAATTGCAAAGCTCCAATCTCGGCTGCGGTCCTGGGGTCAAGGCGGCACTGGATTGGTTTTTTGATAATGAAGAAGCTGGAATAATTCTTGAAGACGATTGCCACCCCTCTCAAGATTTTTTTCGCTTTCAAGATGAGATGCTTGAGCGTTATCGCAATGATGTTTCAGTTTTTATGGTTTCTGGAAGTAGTTTTTTGCCCAAACCATTCGCTCTCAATGCGCCTTCTTTTTTTACGAAATATACTCAAATCTGGGGGTGGGGGACTTGGCGTAGAGCTTGGGAAAAGTATGAGTTTTTCCTGAAGGAAGACCATCGCGAGAGTTGGGTAAATATTATTGAGGAGGCCTGTCCTGATAAGGCAGAAAGGTTTTATTGGCTTCGAGAATTCAACAAGCTCTGTGGGAAACTTGTTCCCCACACATGGGATTACCAGCTTCAATTTTCTTTATGGAAGGCGAATGGAAAATGCCTTTGGCCGACCCAAAATCTCGTTACAAATCGAGGGCTTCGATCTGATGCAACGCACACATTAAATCCCAGCGATTACCTCTGCCAAGAGGCCTGTGGGTTGCATGCGGGCCTTGATGGCTCTCCGATTCCTCAAAGTGCTGAAATCGATAAGTTGCTTTTTTGGTTTCATTTTTTGGAAGGGGATGTAAATCGGTTTCGGTATATTTTATTCGAGTCTGATGAATCCATCCAATCCAAGCTAAGTGAAATTTCGTTATTGGGTGATATATACACCTGTCGAAGAATCGTTACGGATCCCATGCTTGGAGAGGTTTTTAACCTCGCAGGAAAGTGGCTTAAAAAAATGGTTTTTGGCAAACAAATCGAATAGCAAAAATTATCTTGGAGAAATTAGTCGCTTTGAAAAAAATCCTAATCAGCATTTTTCTCGCTTCATTGGCAATTGCCTTCACTTGGCATGTGGTTTC
>Ga0172372_10012555_pt1 | contig 10601 bp, 10 predicted proteins | sample LakKiv5m_2_FD_114544 | JGI IMG/M metagenome (GOLD analysis project Ga0172372, IMG submission 114544) | Freshwater microbial communities from Kabuno Bay, South-Kivu, Congo - kab_092012_9.5m | ecosystem: Environmental > Aquatic > Freshwater > Lake | place: Democratic Republic of the Congo... | reverse complement strand
GCCGTGTGGCAAGGCTCAGGGTTTTCTTGGTCATGGCGCGATTGTCTCATTCCCCGGCTCGGCTAACATCGCGGCATGGATTCGGTCTCGAAGACGACGCGGCGCCTGCTGCCCAACGCCATCCGGCTCGACCCGCCGGCAGACGCGACCCTCTTTGCCGCGCTGCGGCAGGCGGCCGCCCTGTATCGCGGCAAACCCGGCGGGGTTGAGGACAGCACTGGCCAGACAAGCCGCGAAGAGCTCCTCAAGCGCAGCCTCGGCGCGGCGCGCATCGTGTCGCGCCTGGCAGCGCCTGGCGAGGTGGTCGGCATCCTGTTGCCAAACGTCGCTGGTACTCTCGCGGCGCTCACAGGCTGCGGCGCCGTGGGCCGGGTGCCCGCGCTGCTCAACTATGGCGCTGGCGCCGAGACCATCAACGAGGCCTGCCGCGCGGCGCAGGTCCGCACCGTCATCACCTCGCGCGCCTTTGTCGATAAAGCCGGGCTCGGCCCGGTCATCGAACGCATCGAGGCCGATGTGCGTTTCATCGAAGATCTGCGCGAAGCTCTGGGTGTGGTGGACCGGCTGTGGATCGCCGCTGCGCTCTTTTTGTCCAAACTCAGCTCGACCAGGCCCGGCATGCCCGGCCTCATGCTGCCGCGCGGCGATTGCCAAGCGCCCGCAGTCATCCTCTTTACCTCTGGCTCAGAAGGCTCGCCCAAAGGCGTGGTGCTCTCGCATCGCGCGCTGCTCGCCAATATCGCCCAGATCCTCGCCGCGCTCGAGGTCGGCAGCGAACACGCCGTGTTCAATGCCTTACCGGTGTTCCACTCTTTTGGGCTCACGGCAGGCGCGCTGCTGCCACTGCTCACAGGCATGCGCTGTATCCTTTATGTAAGCCCCTTGCACTATCGGCAGATTCCCGGACTCATTCGAGCATCAGGCGCGACCATCCTGTTTGGTACCAACACTTTCCTGCGGCATTACGCCGACCATGCCGCGCCGGGCGATTTCGACTCACTGCGTCTGGTGGTCGCTGGGGCCGAACGCCTCACCGACGAGATCCGGCAACGCTGGCAACGCGATTTCGGCATCGACATCCTCGAGGGTTATGGCTGTACCGAGACCGCACCCGTGCTCGCAGTGAATGTGCCCGGCGCCAACCATCCCGGCACCGTCGGGCGTCTGCTGCCGGGTATCACGGGGCAGACTCGTGCAGTTGAGGGCATCCAGCAAGGCGGTAGCTTGCAAGTGCGAGGGCCGAACGTGATGAGCGGCTACCTTCGACCCAGCGCGCCCGGTGTACTCGAGCCACCAGCCACCGCCCTCGGAGAGGGCTGGTACGACACCGGTGACATTGTCGAGATCGACGCCGACGGCTTCGTCCGCATCTGCGGCCGGGCAAAGCGCTTCGCCAAGGTCGCTGGCGAGATGGTGTCCTTGGCGCAGAGCGAAGACATCGCGCGCCACGCTCGACCGGAGCACCTGCACGCGGCAGCCGCCGTGGCCGACGCGCAGCGCGGCGAGCGCATCGTGTTGTTCACCACAGCAACTGATCTGCAGCGCCACGACCTGGTCGAGGCGGCTCACCAGGTCGGCATCCGCGAGTTGGCGATCCCGCGGCAGGTCGTGGCGCTGGAGGCATTGCCGGTGCTTGGCACTGGCAAGACCGACCATCAGACGCTGGCGCGCATGGCCGCAGCGCTACCGGAGTCCTGAATGGCCACCGGACCCGACGCCCGCCCGCCAGTGACCCCATTGGTCAAAGACGCCTCGGCGCTCAATGCCGCCACTGCCAAGAAACCTGTTCAGCCCGGCAGACATGCCCAACATCTGTTGCTGTTTCACAAGGACCCACCCACCGAGTGGCTCAAAACAGTGGCGTTGGAATGCGGTGCGCGCGGCCTTGATCGGCTCGGCCAGATCGGTTTCCGTCTGCTTTGGGTACAGCGCCCCGAGCTCGCGGCAACGGCCGTGGCAAGCAACGCGCCTGGGGGCTTTGACTGGGCTTTGGTGCCGGCCGAACGCAAGGTGACTGACTTCGGCATGTTGGTTTGCGACATGGATGCCACGCTGATCGAGAACGAGTGCGTCGACGAACTCGCGGCGCTGCTGCCCGATCCGGCGCCCGTCATCGCCCTCACCACGCTCGCGATGGAGGGCCGCATCCCGGTGGAGGAAAGCCTGCGGCGGCGCATCGACGCCATCGGCGGCATGCCGGATCGCGCCATCCGGGCCATTCTCGCCAACCGCATCGCGGTGCGGCCCGGCGCCGAGCGCCTGATGCGGCTGGCCCGCACGGCTGGCTGGCCGATCGTGCTTGCCACTGGTGGCTTTGCGCAGTTCGCTGAGCCGATCGCCGGCCGGCTGGGTATCAACGAGGTCATCTGCAACAGCCTAGACATTGTTGACGAGCGGCTTAAGGGCACCTTTAGCGGCAACATCGTCGATGCAGCCAGCAAGGCGCTGGCTGTTGCGGAGACAGCCAAGCGACTGGGCGTCAAGATGCGCCAGATCGTCGCGCTCGGCGACGGCGCAAACGACAGCGTGCTGCTGCGCAACGCCGGCATGGGCGTGGGCATCCGCCCCAAGCCAGTGATCGCCGAGGTCGCCGCGCACAGTCTCCACCACGCACCGCTGGACGCCGTCTGGTACCTCGCCGGCGGGGAGTGACGCGGCCTTGGCTATCATGCTGGCATGACATCACGCACACCCCTGCCCTGGTTCTGGGTGCTCATCGCGCTGCTCGGTGCGGCGAGCCTTGCCCAGGTCGCTGTGTTCCGCGGCGAGACAGTCAACGCCGCTTGGCTGCTCGCCGCCGCGGTCTGCACCTACCTGTTGGCCTACCGCTTCTACTCGGCCTGGATCGCCGCCAAGGTGCTCTGCGTCGACGCCACCCGCGCCACGCCGGCGGAGCGCCTCGACAATGGCCGCGACTTCGTGCCAACCCACAAATGGGTGGTCTTTGGCCACCACTTTGCGGCCATCGCCGGCCCTGGGCCGTTGATCGGGCCCACCCTGGCCGCTCAGTTCGGCTATCTGCCCGGCACCTTGTGGATCCTGGTCGGCGGTGTGCTTGGCGGTGCGGTGCAGGACATGGTCATCCTGTTCCTCTCGACCCGCCGCGATGGCCGCTCCATCGGGCAGATGGCGCGCGACGAGCTCGGCAATGTGGGGGGCGCGGCGGCGCTGATCGGCACCTTCCTCATCATGCTCATCCTCATCGCCGTGCTCGGGCTGGTGGTGGTCAACGCGATGAAGCACAGCCCGTGGGCGACCAGCACGGTGGCGGCGACCATCCCCATCGCGCTGGTGGTCGGCCTCTACCTGCGATACCTGCGGCCGGGCCGCGTACTCGAGGGCACCACCATCGGTCTGGTTCTGCTGGCGCTGGCGGTGCTTGGTGGTGGCTGGGTGTCGACCCACGACACGCTGGCGCCGCTGTTTGATCATGACGCGCTGCCGCTCGCCGGCGGCATCATCGTCTACGGCTTTGCTGCAGCAGTGCTGCCGGTCTGGCTGCTGCTCGCCCCGCGCGACTACCTCTCGACCTTCGTCAAACTCGGCACAGTGCTGCTGCTGGCGGTGTGCATCGCCGTGCTGCGGCCGGAGATCCACATGCCGGCGGTCACGCAGTTCGTCGACGGCACCGGCCCGATCTTTGGCGGCAAGCTCTTTCCGTTTGTGTTCATCACGATTGCATGTGGCGCGATCAGCGGCTTTCACTCGCTGATCTCGTCGGGGACCACGCCGAAGTTGCTCACCTCAGAGGCGGACATCCGCTTGGTGGGCTACGGCTCGATGCTGCTCGAATCGCTGGTCGCGGTGATGGCCCTCACGGCCGCTACCGTTCTGGAGCCCGGCGTCTACTTCGCCATCAACAGCCCGGCCGGGGTGGTCGGCGCGGATCTGACCAAGGCGGTCAAGACCATCAGCGGCTGGGGCTTCCCGGTCACCGCCGCGCAGATGCAGGGCCTGGCCGAACAGATGGGCGAGGCCACGCTGTTGTCGCGCACCGGTGGCGCCCCAAGCCTGGCGGTGGGCACGGCGTCGATCCTCAGCGCAGCCTTTGGCGGCGGCCTGCTGGCCGTCTGGTACCACTTCGCCATCATGTTCGAGGTGTTGTTCATACTGACCACATTGGATGCCGGCACCCGTGTCGGCCGCTTCATGCTGCAGGACATGCTCGGCAACGTCGTCCCCGCGCTTGGTCGGACCTCGTGGTACCCGTCGGTGCTGCTGTGCAGTGCGCTGGTGGTGGCCGGCTGGGGCTACTTCCTTTACGTCGGCGTCATCGATCCAAATGGTGGTGTGAACATCCTCTGGCCGCTGTTCGGCATCTCCAACCAGATGCTGGCGAGCATCGCACTCGCCGTGGCCACCGGCACGCTGGTGCGCACCGGCAAGGCGCGCTTTGCCTGGGTCACCGGCCTGCCATTGGCGTGGCTCGCGTTCATCACCACCTGGGCAGCGGGCGAGAAGCTGTTCAGCGCCGATCCGCGGGTCGGCTTCCTTGCCGCGGCGCGCGACCTCTCGGACAAACTCACGGCCGGTGTGCTGCCGCCGGAGAAGGCCGCGGTGGCGCCGCAGCTCATCTTCAACCAGCAGCTCGACGCGGTGCTTACGGCGCTGTTCGTCTGCCTCTTGTGGACAGTCATCGGCGCCATGCTGCTGGGCGCCCGGCGACACTTGGCCGGCACCTGCACGCGGGCGAGCAGCGAGGCGCCGTACCAGCCGAGCCGGCTGGTGGGTGGCCAGTTCCACGGAGCGGCCGGCAGCGAGGCAGCAGGGTCATGAGCCCGCATCTGGGTTCTGGCGAGCCCGCCAAGCCGCAGACCTTGGCCGCAGCGGCCTTGCGCGAGCAGGGCGCAGCCGCGCTGCGCGCCCTCCTCGACACCGTGCGCGCCCTCACTGGCGACGATTCCTACGAGCGCTACCTGGCGCGACACCGTGCGCTGCACCCGGAGGTGCCAGCGCTCTCCCCGGCAGACTTCTACGCCAGCGAGATCGAGCGGCGCTACAGCGGCGTGTCGCGCTGCTGCTGAGCGCAAAATCGCCCCACGCACCCATGGCAGCGCAATACATCGGCCGCTTTGCGCCGTCGCCCACCGGGCCGCTGCATGTCGGCTCCATGCTCACCGCACTGGCCAGTTGGCTCGATGCCCGCGCCGCCGGCGGCGAGTGGCATTTGCGCATCGAAGACCTTGACGCCCCCCGCTGCTCGTCGGCTGCGGAGCGCGACATCCTCGACACGCTCGCCGGTTGGGGCTTGCATCACGATGGGCCGATCGTGCGCCAGAGCGAACGCACCGATGCCTATGAGGCGGCGCTGGCCCGACTCGGCGGGCACGCCTACCCGTGTGCGTGTACCCGTCGCGAGATCGCCGACTCTTCGTCGCGCGGCATCGATGGTCCGGTCTATCCCGGCACCTGTCGCGATGGTCTCGGCGAGCGCCAGCCGCGGGCCGTGCGCGTGCGCGTCGACGATGCCGAGATCGTGGTCGATGACCGGCTGCAGGGTGCTATCGCGCAGAACCTCGCCGCTGATACCGGCGACTTCGTGGTGCGCCGGGCGGATGGCCCGTTCGCTTACCAGCTCGCGGTGGTGGTCGACGACGCCGAGCTGGGCGTGACCGACATCGTCCGCGGCGCCGACCTGCTCGACAGCACACCACGGCAGGTTCATCTGCAGCGGCTCCTCGGTATGCTCACACCACGCTACCTGCACCTGCCGGTGCTGCTGGACGCCAGCGGCGAGAAGCTGAGCAAGCAGACCCTGGCGCAGCCGGTGAGCCCTACCGATGCCGGTGCGCTGCTCGACCCGCTGCTGGTCCTGCTCGGCCAGCCAACCAGTTCTCCGAGCAGCTTGTCGTCTCGCTTGCAACGTGCTGCCGACATCTGGCAAACGTGCCGCATACCGCCGCAGCGCGGCATCCTCGCCAGCGACCTGAACAGGCTGCCGGCCCTTACTGGAGTCGCCGCCTCATGACCCTGAACCTGACCTCGCGCCTCGTCCGCTTGCTGGCCGCCTGCGGCCTTGCCATGCTGGCTGGCGCCGCGCTTGCCGGGCCTTTCGCCCAGGGCCTCCTGTGGCGCATCGATCCGCCGGCGGGCGGAGATCCCAGCCACATCTTTGGCACTGTGCATGTCGACGATGCGCGCGCACTCAAACTTGCGCAACCCGTTCGCGATGCCCTCGCGGCCAGCAAGCGGCTAGCGCTTGAGTTGGTGACCGACGCCGACAGCGCCGAGGCTTTTGCTGCCGCATCGCAGTTGCCCGAAGGGCAAAGCCTGAACGAGCTGATGGCTGCCGACGACTACCGCCAGGTGGAGGACATCCTGCGTAACCGCTACGGCATTCCGCCCTATGTGGTGGAGCGGATGGCGCCGTGGTCGGCCTATGTCACGCTCAACCTGCCGGGCCCACGTATGGGGCTTACTGTCGACGAGCTGTTGCACCGCATCGCGCTCAAGCAAGGCAAGCCGGTGGAGGGTCTGGAGACGGTGGCGCAACAGATCGATGCCATGCGCGCCATTCCGCAAAAGCAGCAACTTTTGCTGCTGACCGTCGCGGCGCACGACCATGATCGTGTCCTGGAGATGGCCCGCGACCTTCTGGAGAGCTACTTGCGCGAGGACCTCGGCGGCATCCTGGAACTGCAGGATCGCCACGACGGCACCCTGTCGGACGATGTCCGTGCCGCACAAGACGCGCTGATCGAGAGCGCTCTATTGGGGCGCAACCCCGCCATGGCGGCAAAAGCTGCTGCGCTAGCCGATTCCGGCAGCACCTTTATTGCGGTGGGAGCACTGCATCTGCAGGGTGAGCGCGGCGTGCTGGCCGAACTGCAGAAGCGCGGCTACACGGTGACGCGCGTCCCGCTCGACGCCAAGCGCTGACTCCACCTCGACCAACCAGCAGCGGGTTCGGTCGGGTCGCCGCAGCACATGCGGCTGGGGCACGCTCAGGTGGCCGAGGGTGCCTCGCCTGACGCGGCCTCGCCAGAGCCCTCTGCGGTCGCGCGCCCAGCTGACTCGCCGGACCCTGTTTCCATCCCCGGCAACGCCTGCGTGGTGCCCCCTGCGGCCACATCAAGGGACTCGACGCGCTTGCGCAGCTTGTCCGGCACCTGCCTAGAGGCCTTGACGCCGAGGTCGCGCAACATCTCGGTCTGCCGCAGCAGCCCGCCGTTGCCCGAGAAACGCGTCAGCGCATCGTCGTAGGCGCCCTTCGCCTGGCCGAGCTTCTCGCCCATGTTGTGCAACGCATCGGCAAAGCCGACGAACTTGTCGAGCAGGGACGCACCGCGCTCGGCGATGAGCATGGCGTTGCGGTTCTGGTCCTCCTGCCGCCACAAGTGGGCCACAGTGCGCACCACGAACAACAGCGTCGATGGGCTGACCAGCAACACGTTGCTCTTCCACGCCTCCTGGAACAAGCGGTCGTCGCGGCCGATGGCCAGCATGAAGGCCGACTCGATGGGCACGAACATCAGCACGAAGTCGAGCGAGCCGATCTTGTAGAGCTGCTCGTAGTTCTTTTCCGACAGGCCGCGGATGTGGGTGCGCACCGAATCCACGTGCGCGCGCTGCGCGGCCTCGCGCGCGGCGTCGTCGTTGGCGGCGTGGAACTCGTCCCACGCCACCAACGAGACCTTGGCGTCGATGACCAGGTGGCGATCGCCCGGCAAGTGCACCACCACATCCGGCTGCACGCGTCCGTCCGCAGTGGTGTGGCTGACCTGCACGTCATAGTGGGTGCCCTCGTTCAGCCCAGCCATCTCCAGCACGCGGCCGAGCATCAGCTCGCCCCAGTTGCCGCGCGTCCTGGCCGAACCCTTCAGCGCCTCGGTGAGGTTCTGCGCATCGGTGCGCAGCGTCTGGTTCAGGCGGGCCAGTTCCTCCACCTGCTGCTTGAGCGCTGAACGCTCAAGGCCCTCGGTGCGGTAGACCTCCTCCACCTTGGCTTTGAACTCGTTGATCTGCAGGCTGAGCGGCTGCAACAGAGACTGCAGCCCGGTCTGACTTTGCTGGGCGAAGGCCTGCGAGCGCTGCTCGAGCACCTTCTGCGCCAGCACCTCGAAACTGGTGGCGAGTTCGGCGCGCACCTTGTCGAGTTGCGCCAGTGCCGCCTGATGCCGCTGCCGCTCGGCCTCGAGATCGCTCGCCGCCTGATCGCGGGTGGCCTGCAGCTCGGCGGTGGCACGCGCACGATCGGCTGCCAGCAGTTGCTCACCACGGGCGCGCTCGTCTGCCAGCTGCGCCGCGGCACGCTCCCGTTCGCCCACCAGATCTCGGGCAGAGCGATCGCGCTCGGCGTCGAGGTCGCGCTGGAGCCGGGCGGCTTCGGCTGCCGCCTGCTGCTGCGCAGCGTCGAGCCGCGCCTGCAGCGCAGCGGCGGCCGCAGATTCGGCCATGGCCGCACCGCCACGCCCACGCGCCGCGAACCAAGCCGCCGCCGCACCAAGCCCGGCAGCGACCAGCAGGGTGATCAGGGAAACGTTTTCCATCAGCTTGCCTCGTCTATGCTTTGCACGCAGTATGCCGACGCTGCTGGCTCACCACGAGAGCCCGCCGACGCGAATGCACTCGCTCCCCGACATCATCCATCCGGAGACACCCGCATGACCATCGCACTCTGGTGCATCCTCGTTGCTGGGCTGCTGCCCATTACCGGTGCAGCCATTGCCAAGTGGGGCTTTCGCGGCTACGACAACGCCGATCCGCGCGCTTGGCTCGCCCAGCAGACCGGTTACCGCGCGCGCGCCAATGCCGCACAGCAGAATGGCTTCGAAGGGCTGCCGTTGTTTATCGGCGCGGTGATGGTGGCGAGCTTCACCCAAGGCCCCCAGCCGATCATCGATCAGTTGGCGGTGCTCTACATCCTCTCGCGCATCGCCTACATCATCTGCTATGTCGGCAACCGGCCGACACTGCGTTCGCTGGTCTGGATCGCCGGGCTGGCGTGCAACGTGGCGCTCTTCGTGGTGGCCAGCAGAGCGCCGGTTTAAACGGAGCGAGACGGCATGCCGCACGGCGCTTGGGAGGTGATCATCGAGTTCGCGGTGATCCTGCTGTGCCCACTCATCTATCCGCTGTACCTGCAGCAACGCGGCATGAGCCGGGCGGAAGCGTGGAAGGGTTTTGCCTGGTTCGCAGCGATCTACGTGCTGATAGCTGTTGTGGCGATATTCGGCTGGTTGCGCCACGCTGCATGACTCTGCACTCTCGTGACACCGCGCTCCCGCATTTGAACTAGACAACATCCCGAAGCTGGCCTAGTATGGCAGCAGCGCGGTGGAGCAGTCGGCGGACCTGATGTGCCACGCGTTGCCAGCACCCGGCGGGGATGTACCGCTCGTTCTGAGGGTCATGGAAGGAGGAGGAACGGTCGCTTCGCCGGGTCTTTTTTTGCCCTGCGACACCGGACCTGCGGGCCTTTCCCGGTCACCACCTCCCCCGCGCTAGACTGGCTGACGATGCGCACGGCCCTCATCTCGCACCCCACCTGCCTGCGCCACGAGCACGGCTCGGGGCACCCGGAGTGCCCGGCTCGGCTGCGTGCCATCGACGACCAACTCGTCGCCTCAGGTCTGATGGACCACCTCCGGCGCATCGAGGCTACACCAGCATCGCGCGAGCAAGTGTTGCGCGCCCACGATGAGTCGCTACTGCGCTGGATCGAGAGCCAGACGCCGTCCACTGGCCTCGTGCACCTCGGCGACGACATCACGCTCAACCCCTGGAGCTTTGAGGCTGCGAAGCTCGCGGCAGGCGCTGTGGTGCAGGCGGTCGGCGGCGTGATCGCCGGCACCTTCGACAACGCCTTTTGCAACGTACGCCCGCCCGGACACCACGCCAGCCGGGACCATTCTTCAGGCTTCTGCATCTTCAACAACATCGCCGTCGGCGCGCTGCACGCGCTTGAGCACCACGGCCTGGAGCGCGTCGCGATCTGCGACTTCGACGTGCACCACGGCAACGGCACCGAGGCGATCTTTCACGACGACGCGCGGGTGCTGTTCTGCTCGTCATTCCAGCACCCGTTCTACCCCTACAGCGGCGCCGACACCGGCAACGCACACATCATCCCGACGCCACTGCCGGCGTGGAGCGAGGGCGACGCCGCCCGCGAGGTGGTCGAGAAGACCTGGCTGCCAGCACTCGAAGCGTTCCGGCCACAGATGCTGTTCATCTCGGCCGGCTTCGACGCCCACCGCGAGGACGACATGGCCATGCTCGGCTGGCGCGAAGCCGACTACGCCTGGATCACCGCGCAGCTCAAAGACGTCGCCGACCGTCACTGCGGCGGCCGCATCGTCTCGGCGCTCGAGGGCGGCTATGCGTTGAGCGCGCTCGGCCGCAGCGTCGCGGCGCACATCCGGGTGCTCGCCGGGCTCTGAGGGCTACTCACAACCGGCCGGTCGATAGCGGGTCCTGCTGTTGACGGTTGCTGCTGGTGGCGGGCGGGGCTTTCCGTCTCGTGCTGGGCGGGCCCTTCTCGGGTCGACTCTTCTCGCTCTCAGTGCTTCGCAAGGTCGCAGCGAAGAGCCTCCCCTGCGGTGGCCCGCTGTTGAGGGTTGCTGCGGGTGGCGGGCGGGGCTTTCCGTCGGGACACTCTT
>Ga0172372_10012553_pt1 | contig 10602 bp, 7 predicted proteins | sample LakKiv5m_2_FD_114544 | JGI IMG/M metagenome (GOLD analysis project Ga0172372, IMG submission 114544) | Freshwater microbial communities from Kabuno Bay, South-Kivu, Congo - kab_092012_9.5m | ecosystem: Environmental > Aquatic > Freshwater > Lake | place: Democratic Republic of the Congo... | reverse complement strand
GTGCTGCGATAGCTGCTAGTGCTGCCGAAACTCCCGGGCAAACGCCTTCCAGGGCACCCGCCCGGGTGGTGTACGGATCGCGCATCCTTCACCCGGACAACCACCGCCACAGCGCGCTGCGCTTTTACCTCGGCGGACGCCTGGTGACCCTGGTGACCAACCTGCTCTACGGGTCGCGGCTCAGCGACGAGCCGACCGGGTACAAGCTCTTCCGCCGCGAGGTGCTCCAGGCCATTCCCCTGGAATGCGAGGGCTTTGAGTTCTGCCCGGAAGTCACGGCCAAATTGTTGCGCCTCGGGGTGGCGATTGAGGAGGTTCCGATTCGCTATGCGCCGCGCAAGCCGGACGAGGGCAAGAAAATCGGGTGGACGGACGGGGTCGAAGCGCTCTGGACCCTGTGGCGCTGGCGCTGGAAGAACTTCTAAGCCCGAAAATTGGCAACTTAGCGCCGTGCAGTCTCTTCCGGTCTGGCTTCGCTCCCTGCTGTCGGTGCCCGCGCTGTTGGGCGCTGCGCTCCGCCCTTCGCCGGAACCTAGTGGCGCTACCCCGCTGCAGGGCTGGCCCCGCTTTTTCTTTCTGGCCTCGCTGTACGCGCTGATGATCCTGCGCTGGGGTTACGAGTACGGCCGTAACGACCAGATGCAGACGCTGGCCTACGCGCAGATGCTCGCCGACCCGACCCTGTATCCGGCTGACTTTTACTTGCGCGGCATCCACGAACACGTGCCCAACGAGCGCTTCGTGTTCTCGCGGTTGCTCGCCTTCGGGGCCGGGCATTTGCCGCTGATTTCGTTCGTCGGCCACCTGCTCTTTTCGCTGTTGCTGCTGCACGGCCTGGATCGAATCGCCCGGCACTTCGTGGGCAACCACGCGCTGCGCTGGGGCCTGCTGTTTGCCTTGTTCGTGCCCCTGTACGGGGTCAACCTGGGCAGCAACGAGCTTTGGTACAACTCGTTTTTTGTGTCGAATGTGGTCAAAACGCTGGGCATCGCCGGCCTGGGATGGCTGCTTCGCGGGCATTACTGGCGGGTGTTCGCGGCCTTTTCCGCCGCCGCCTTCCTGCAGCCGGTGGTGGGTATCCACCTGTACGGCCTGGCCAGTGCCGCGCTGCTGCTGCAGTTGTTGGGTCGAAAAAAGTTCCGGCCAGGCGCGACACGGAGCGGCTCGCCTAAGGTCCCGCCCAGCGGTTCGCCCTCCGCTGCGCCCAGCGCATCACGCTCTGCCAAGCCCATCGGCTCACTCCCCGCTGCGCCTAGCGCTTCGTCCGAGGCAAGGTCCAGCGCTGCGCCTGACCTGACCTGGAAAACCTGGGGTGGGCTCAATGCCCTTTGGTTGCTCAGCGCCGGGGTCTGGATCGTGTTCTTAAGGTTGCATTTTGAGGAGGAAAGTCCGCCCGTCCCGGACCGCTTCTTTGATATCCTTTTCATTTTTCGGGCCCCGCACCACTACTGGCCGCCCTCCTGGAGCGCGTCGAGCTGGCTGGTCATCGGTACATTGACCCTGGCTGCCGGGTTGTTTTTCCGCCGCCGCTCGCCGTTGCTGGCCGGCTGGGTCGTCTGGAGCGTCGTCGCCTGCGGGCTTTACCTGCTTGGAGCGGTTGGGGGAAGGCTCACCGAATTCGGCGCCCTGCAGGCCTTCAAGGTGACCATCTGGCTGGAATTCCTGGGCCTGGTGGCCCTGGCCGGTTGGCTGGAGCCTGCAGCCAACTGGATTCTTTCACCGCTGGTGCAGCGGCGCTTCGTCCAAAGCCTGCCGGTGCTGACGCTGGTAGCAGCGGTGGCCGCCTTTGCCTACGGCGACCAGCTTCCCATGAACGTGCCCCGCGACACCCTTCCGCTTCACCGCCGCGGAAGCGCCGTGGACATCAGCCTCCAGGCCCTGGCCCTCAGTCCCACGGAGGCCTGTTTCGCCCATCCCATCAGCTTCACCGAACTCAAGGTGTACGGGCAGCGCAGCAGCTACGTCGATTACAAAGTCCTGGTGCACACCCGGGCCGCCATGCACCGCTGGTACGAGCGAATCCAACGGCTCTACGGCCTGTCTATCGAGCAGGAACTGCCCGCCTCGCAACGCTACTCCTACGCCGACGCGTACTTCCGTTCGCTTAGCCCCGAAACCTGCCAAGACCTGGCCGGACAAAGCATCACCCACCTGCTCACCTTCAGCCAGGTCAGCCTGCCCTTCCCCGAATTGTGCCGCAACCGCGACTGGGTCATTTATGTCTTGCCGGCTGATGGAGTTCCTTAACCGGTCTGCATTGGACGGTGCGCATTGGACGGCCTGCGCCTGACCTGCACCTCCTGCAAACTGTGGAGCATTCAAAAAAAAAAGACCGCCCTTCAAAGGCGGTCTTTGCTTGGTGGGTAATACTGGATTCGAACCAGTGACCCCCGCCCTGTCAAGGCGATGCTCTGAACCAACTGAGCTAATTACCCAAGTTCCAAACAGGAACGCAAATATAGCCAAGTTTGAAAAACTCGCGGAACTCCGGGCAAACTGTTTTCAGGACCCGTAGCTGCAGCGGCAGCCGCGCCGGCCCTTTCCAATTGTGCACAAAAAGCGGATAAATTTTCGGGCTGCGGACACCTCCGTTCTGACTGGGATGGATCCTTAAGCGTAACTTTAGTCTCCAACACACACAAGACTGATTATCACGCGGAAAGTGAGGCCAATTCCCTGACCGTAGCCCGTTTGCTGATCGTTTCCCTGGACCCGTCTATGCGTCTGCTTTTGCCCGGAATCATGGCTTTTTTGGTCTGGAGTGCCGCTACCCTGGCCCTCTACCAGCGTTGGTTTCTGGCCGACCAAAACAATGCACGCACCCCTGCCGGGGAGCGCACCGCGATCGTCTCCAGCCCGAAACTGCTGAAGAAAGCGCAAACGCCCTTCGCCCAAAACCAGGACGAAACCGCAACCCCCTCACCCAACCCGTCTGTTTCCAAAAGCCCGGAAGCAACGCCCGCCGAAAGCCAACCGCTAATCCTGCAACCCCTGGCGATTGATCTGATGCGGGATGCCCAATCCGGTGCATGGCAGATCGAGGGAGGCAAACAAGGTGAACTGGCCCAATGGACCCAGCGGCTGAACGAGCAACCCGGCGCCGGCATCTGCGTGGTTTGTCCTTATCCGGCAACCGAAGAAAAGCCCGACATGGAGCGCGGCAATGCCATTCGCCAGGCGCTTTTCCAGCTGGGCATCCAACCGGCACGGGTTGCCCTCGTTTTCGAGCCCGAGCGCGCTGCGACATCCCAGAAAGCAGCTACTGCGCACCTGTTGTTCGTTCCGGAAGACCCCCTTCCCTGGTCTGCCGCTCAACATGCCGTCCTGGCCTCCTACCAGCAGGTCAGCACAGGGCCGGAAGGCCTTTCGGGCGAAGGGGGCATGTTGTTAACGCGCCATCTCCGCTTTGCCTACGGCAGCAGTGCCCTGCCCGAAGACCCCGAAACCAAGACCTTTTTTACAAATCTTAGCCATTACCTGAACCGACATCCTGAAAAATCCGTATGCATCACCGGACACACCTGCGACATCTCCAGCGCCAGCTTTAACCAGCGCCTCGGGGCGGCCAGAGCCGCTTCGGTCCGTCAGCGCCTGTTGGACCTGGGCATTGCTCCGGAGCGGTTGCGTGCGGAGTCGGCCGGAGAGGGTCAGCCGATTGGCGAGAACGGAAGTTCGGCCGGTCAGCAGGCCAATCGAAGGGTAGAACTTTTTATTCGATAGTCCGGTATCTTATTGGCACCCATGACCCTGGAACTCATTTTCTTAGCCTGCGGCCTTTTCGGAGCCTTTTGCATCGGGCTCTTTACAGCCCTGTACGCCACGCAGACCAAACAACGCCAAGCCGAAGCCAGGCTGGCAGACGCCGAGGCTAAACTCCGCGAGAGCCAGGAAGCCCTGGACAAAAGCACGGGCAGAATCGTGGAACTGCGGGAGCGCATTGCCGCCGGTGTCGATCCGGAAATCTACATGGCCCTGCGTGACAAGTACGATTTACTCGAATACGAACACGTTGAATTGGAACGCCGCGTAGCCCTCGGCCTGCTGGGCAACCGCAAAGAACAGACCGACGACCTGCGCTTTCTGGAAGAAATCGGCATTGCCATTACCGGCGAAGTGCCCCCGGAAGACCTCGACGACCTGACCCGCATACAGGGCATCAGCCCCTATCTGGCGGAACGCCTAAACAAAATCGGCATCCGAACCTTCGACCAGATTGCGAGGCTGAGCGATGATCAGGTGCGCCGCGTTAATGACGCCATCGAAATCCTGCCCGGGCGCATCCGCCGCGAGGATTGGGTGGGACAGTGCCGCCGGATGGTTGGCGCAGTCAAAAAGGCCTGATTAGCCCCTGCAAGCCCCTGGTTCCTTCCTCAAATGATGATGATGATGCCGATCGTGGGCAGCACCGTTCCTCCGTTGTTCTCCACTTCCTTGAGCAGGTAACGCTGGTCGTCGGTGGGGTCCACCAGGAAATTGCCATCGGCATCTGATTCCGGAAGCAGAAAGCCTGGTTGCTGAGACTGGAAATTGTACACGTTTTCGATGTCCAGGTAGAGGTTCAGGTTCCAGCGCTCAAAGGACCACTTCTTGTCTACCCGAACGTCGAGGCCATGGCTGGCCCCAAGGCGGAGGGAATTGAGTTGATCCAGCGCGAGGACACCGCTGTTGTTGAGTTGCCAGGAACTGATGAGCGACGAGGTTGCCAGGTCGAACGGCGTATAGGGCAAACCGCCCGCATAGCGGAAACGCGCTCCCAACTCCCAATTGCGCTTGAACCGAACTCCGGCGGTCAGGCTCACGATGCTGCGGTTGTCCCAGGAAGAGGGCACATAAACGCCTTGCTTGTCTTTAAATTCAGATACAACATATGTGTATGAAAATATTCCATAAAAACCTTTATAGAATTTTTGCTGTGCCATGAATTCGATGCCGTATGCCCTGCCTTCGCCGATGGGCGCAACCGGTTCATTGCCAATAACCCCGAAATCGGCGCCGAGATTAGCCAGGGCAATGGAGTCGCGCAGCAGGAAGGGATAATTCGCGTAGCGCTTGAAAAACCCTTCCACCGTGACCCGGCTGTTAAAAGCGGTGTTGTACTCCAGCCCGGCCACTAAATGGTCGGCGCGAATGTATTTGGCGCCGTTCTCCCGGTTAACCAGGGTGTTGTTCTCATCGCGGTAGCCCAGCACCGTGTAGGCGGGCAATTGGTAATACCGACCGGCATTCGCATTCAGGCTCCAGGCGGGGGCAAAGGTCCAGCTGGCGCTCACCCGCGGCGAAAACTGATCCAGAGGATTGCTCATGGCCTGGCCGTATGAGGCTCCATCCGCGCGTAATCCGGCAGCCAGGGTTACCCGATCGCCGGCGAAATTCCGGCTGACTTGAGCAAAAAAACCGTATTTGTGGAAATCCAGGTTGGACGAAAACTGCACGGTGAGCGGTCCGCTGGCATCAAAGGTCCGGTTGAAGGTACTGTTGGTGTAGCGGACGTATTCGTAGGCGATGCCCGCGTCAATCTTATAGCCGTTCAGGCGGCTGGTGTTCTCCAACCGGATCTTGTTCTCCATCTCCTGCGAAGCGTAGTCCAGGATCAGGTTTGCTTCGGAAGACTCATCGTTGTTGGCGTACTTAACGGCGGTGTTGTTGAGCATGTTGCGGCTACCCACTACCGTAACGTAACCATTCTTGTGGTAGTGCTTAAACACCGCGCCTAGGGCGTAGTTCCACTGTTCGTTCACCGGCAGCAGGTCCAGGATGTAGCGCTGGTCTTCCGTTTCATTGGCTTCCAGGTTCAGCGAAAACTGGTCAATGGCTCCCAGGCCGAGTACCGTCAGTTCGTTGCTCTTGCCCAGCTTGACCTTGTAGCGGAACTGGAAATCGTTGTAGGTAGGCAAAAAGGGAAGATCAAGGGCCTTGAACAGGAATTGGAGGTACGAGCGGCGGGCACTGAACAACAGGTTGCCGTTGGCCCCGACCGGCCCTTCCAGCGTTGCCCCGATGTCGGAAGAACCGGTGGTCAGCGTTGCTCCCCAGCGGTCCGTGCGGCCTTCGCGGAACTTAAAGTCAAACACGGAACTCAGCGCATTGCCTCTGGACGCGGGAAAGGCCGCGGTAAACAGGTCCACTTCGCGGAGGAAATCAACATTGATGAGGCCAACCGGCCCTCCTGAACTGCCCTGCGTGGCGAAATGGTTGATGTTGGGCACCTCAACGCCATCAATGAAGAAGCGATTTTCGTTGGGGGCGCCGCCCCGGATGAGGATGTCGTTGCGGAACGATGCGGTGGAGCTGACGCCCGGCAAACTCCGGATAACCCGGGAAATGTCGCGGTTGCCGCCGGGATTTCGCTGAATTTCTTCGGTACCAATGGTTCGAAGGGAGACCGGACTCTCCGCAGTCTTGTTGAAGGGGCTCGCCCGGACCTGCACACTTTCCAACATCTGAACATCCGGTGCGAGCCGCACGTCCACGCGCTGCTCCCGGTTGTTGTAGGCCCTGATCTCGTACACCAGCGAGGGTTTGTAGCCGACGGAGCTGATTTCCAGGTTGTACAGGGCGGGTTCCAGGTTTTCCAGCCGGAAGTTGCCATCCACATCCGTGGCTACACCCACAGTGGTTCCCTGAACAACGACGTTGGCGAAGGGTATGCCCTGGTTGTCGGTTTCATCGACGACAGTTCCCTGGATAACTCCGGTTTGAGCCCATACGGAAACGGCCATACAAACGGCCGATAAGAAGAAGAGGAATGATTTCATCGGGGCAAAACAAAGAAAGAAACGATTGGTTCGTCTCTTTCTTCTTAGTGGGTATTTCTTAGAAACCCTTATGCGGTGTAGCGCGGAAGACTTGACATCCCCCTGCGAGAAAGCAGGCTGAGTATAACCGGGAAAGGCACGGACAGCTTAGCGCTCGAAACCAATGCTGTCCAAGTAATCTTTCAACTGCTTACGGGCAAAGAAGATGCGGCTTTTGACCGTGCCAAGCGGCAGACGCAACTCTTCGGCAATTTCCTGGTATTTGTAGCCCTGAAAATGCTTGAGGAAGGGGACCCTGTACTCCGGCGCTAAGGTGCGGATAGCTGCCTGGAGGTCCTGCATGACAAAACTGTCTTCCGCCTCGTTGCTCACAAACTCCTGGGAGGAATTGATCAGGTAGAGGTTGTCGGTTTTGTCCAGCACGGTGCTGTGTTTGACCCTTCTGCGGTAATCATTGATGAAGATGTTCCGCATGATGGTTAGCAACCAGGCCTTCAGGTTTGTTCCATCTGAAAACTTCTCGCGGTTGGCGATAGCGCGGTAATACGTTTCCTGCAGCAGATCGTGCGCATTGTTGTAGTCACGGGTCAGGCTGTACGCATAAGCGGTAAGTGGCGAATCGTGCTTGCGAATGGATTGGGTGAATTCAGTGGATTGCATGGGAGGGAGATTAAACAGGGCTGATGGGAACGATTTTACACAGACCAAATGTACGCCCGATTAGCGAACTCGACCAACTTTTGTTTAATAATTCTTCAAAAAGGTTAAACAAAAGTTTTTTTGCTTAGAGGGAGTCGATAAAGGTCATCATGGACTCCTCGTTATCCAGCAACCGGATGCCGGTAGGCATGCGGCCGTGAAAATCTTTGAACCTGGCTCCGCTTACCGCGATGTTTCGCCCGGGAAAAGCGTCGCCTAACCGATGCAGGTAACCTTCCAGGTCGCTAACGGAAGGTTGGGTGGTTCCGATCATGCACAGCCAGTCGAAAACACGGGCCTTGCCCACGCTGACCAGGTCTGAAAAAGGTACACTTGCCCCGAGGTAAATGACCTTGTGGCCTCGTTTTTTCAGCGCATAATGCAGAAAAAGCAGGCCTATTTCGTGCCATTCCCCTTCCGGGAGGTACAGCATAAGCGTTTTCGTTCCCGGACCCGGCCTGGTGTACTGGCCATCAATGGCTACGATCAGCTTCTGCCGGATCAGGCAGGTGACAAAGTGTTCATGGGCGGGAGTTATGGATCCTGTTTGCCACATGACTCCGATCCTGCCCAGGAACGGCAGGATGACTTGCCGCATCGTGTCCTCAAACCCTGTTCTCAGCGAAGAGGTATTGACGATCTTTTCAAAACGGTCCTCATCGAGGTCAATCATGGATAAGACCAGCGCATCCACCTGGCCTTCCGGTATGCCCTCCACTATGGCTGCCTGTTCCACATTGGCCTCAATCTCGCCTGGACTCATCCCGGCAATCTGCGAAATCCTTACACCCTGCCGGTTGAGCACGGCAATATTGAGGAGGGATTTGAGATCCTCGTCCGTATAGAAGCGGATGTTCGTGGAACTTCGGTTCGGGCTCAGGATTCCGTAGCGCTGCTCCCACATGCGAATGGTGTGCGCTTTGATGCCGGAAAGATGTTCCAGATCGCGGATGGAGTAATTGGGTTTCACCGGATACTTTGTTTAAGTGAAGCTACAAAACATTAAACAAACAATCAGCCCCTTGGTTCTTGCGATCTCAGCCTGTGAGGCCGCCAGGCAAAAGGCAGCTTCAAGGGAACAGATGAGCTATGTCGGTGGTCAAAACCGTAATCGATGACGCTGTGGTCTGATAAATGCCAGCAGAAATGCCGAATTTTCGCCCTCCAGGCACCCGCAGGCCTTGCGACTGTACCCATGTCCTTTCAAGCGTCCTTACAAGCGTTCCTTTATGATCCGAATTGATGCTTATCCCCTGGTCGGGATTCTTCTGCTTTTCTCTTCGTTGGTATCCTGCACGGACCAGCCCAAATCAACCCCTGAGCGCTTTCCGGGGGCTGAGGTGCTGGTAGGAACCTGGCAATCGGAGGAATTAACGATCCGGCTGCACAGCGCTTTTGGCCAGGTGGACAGTTTTGTCGAAATCAAAGCAAACCCCGCAAACTGGGTTGACGTCATGGGCCTACAGCCTATAGAAACCACCTTCTACCCGGATTATACCTACAAAGCGGTGTACCGGGAACCCGACGGGAGCCTTCGCTCGGAAACTTCCGGTTATTTCGAAATGTTTGGGCGCGATTCGCTGCTTATCCACCGCATTAAACCCAGCAAAGAGACAATCCGGCATTCCTGGGTCGAAAAGAACGACTCGGTGTATGGTTTCAGCAGCCTGGTTGATTATGACCGCGACGGCGTGGTGGACGATGAGCTTTTTGCCATCAACAAGCGCATTCAGCGATAATTCACCGCTGGTTAACCCGCCAGGCTGGATCCGTTCTCCACATTTTGAAAAGAAAAGCAGCCAAAACGCCCTATCTTGAGCGGATGTTTTCTTTTCTACACCGCTCTGTTTTCCTGCTCCTTTTTTGGGGTAGCGCTTCGCTGACCGTCCAGGCTCAGGATACCCTCACCGTCATGTATTACAACCTGCTCAACTTTCCGGAGGGAGGGGCCGTCAACCGGCAGGATACCATGGAAAGAATTTTCTCGTATGTAAAACCTGATGTTTTGTTGGTTTGCGAGCTGAACAGTGTTGCGGGTGCCAATAGTTTGTTAACAACGCTGAATGGACTGGGGGTCGGTCCATACCAGCGGGCCAACTTTGTGGCGAACCAGAGCAGCGAAAACAACCTTCAGAACATGTGTTTTTACCGCAGTGACAAAGTATCGCTGCTGGGCCAGGACGAAATTTTAACCAGCTTGCGCGACATCAATGAGTACGAATTGTACCAGATTGATGGAGCAACCGGCGATACCGTCTTCCTGGACTTTTACATCGGACACCTCAAAGCGGCTGCAGGCGGAGTTAACGAAGCCGAACGCGAAGCGGCCATTCTGGACTTTAAAGCGCACCTGAACACCCGACCTCCCGGCAGAAACCTGATTTTTGGGGGAGACCTGAACTTCTACGACAGTTTTGAACCCGGGTACCAGGCCTTGCTGAACAACCCGCCAGTGCTGTTTGAAGATCCCATCAACCGGCCCGGAAGTTGGTCCAACAACATTTCCTTTGACGACATCCACACGCAAAGCACCCGCAGCACGGCGTTTGGCGGCGGAGCTACCGGCGGTCTGGACGACCGCTTTGACCTGATCCTGCTCTCGGATAACATTCTGGATGCCACGGGCGATGTCCGCTACCACAGCGGGTCGTACCGCGCGGTCGGAAACGACGGCGCCCATTTCAACCAGAGCGTCAACAGCGGCATCAACAATTCGGCGCCACCTGCCGTGATCGAAGCGCTGTACCAAAGCTCGGATCACCTGCCCGTGGTGCTGGACCTGATTCTGAATTCGGAGCCCACTGTTCCCGACGACACCAGTACTGCCTGCGGAGCGCTCTTCTTCTCGGAATACATTGAAGGCTCATCCAACAACAAAGCCCTGGAACTGTACAATGCCAGCGCGGAAGTGCTCGATCTATCTGCGTACAGCATATCGCTTTACAACAATGGGGCAGTAACTCCAAACAGCACCCTTTCCCTTTCCGGCCTGCTCAATCCGGGAGAAACGTATCAGGTTGTGAACAGTTCTGCCAATGCTACCCTGTTGGCGCTGGCTGACGTCACCTCCGGCGTTACCTTCTACAACGGCGATGATGCCCTGGCGCTGTACCGCGGAACGACCCTGATTGACCAGATTGGCCAAATC
>Ga0172372_10012552_pt1 | contig 10602 bp, 7 predicted proteins | sample LakKiv5m_2_FD_114544 | JGI IMG/M metagenome (GOLD analysis project Ga0172372, IMG submission 114544) | Freshwater microbial communities from Kabuno Bay, South-Kivu, Congo - kab_092012_9.5m | ecosystem: Environmental > Aquatic > Freshwater > Lake | place: Democratic Republic of the Congo... | reverse complement strand
TTGCCGCGCGAGTCGAGGATCTCGCGGCCTTGGATGCCGGCAATACGGGTCATGGGATCGGATACTCCTTAAAGTAATTCGTGCAGTACCGCGTGTGCCGCGGCAAGCGGCGGCAGCGCGGGGTCGGGCTGGTCGGCGGGTTCCATCAACGGTTGTACCCTTCGCATGCCGGTAAGTCTAGCGCAAGCCAGACGCACGGGCAACCTTAACGAGAGGCTCATACTCGGGAGCCGCTACTCCGTGAACACGCGCACGCGGCTGCGCTTGCGTAGCTCCCCGATCCACTTTTCGTAGCGTTCGGCGGCGTATTTGTCCCGCAGCATCGGCTCGATGTCCTTGCGCGCCTCGTCCAGGCTGGCCTTGCCCGCTTCTTCGCGGGCTTCGGCCTTGAGGATCTGGAAGCCGAAATCCGTCTCGATGACGGGCGAAATCTCGCCGGGAGCCAGCGCGAAGACCGCCGCGTCCAGCTCGGCCACCAGGTCGCCCCGGGAGACCCAGCCCACCAGCCCGCCTGCCTCGGCATCGGGGCCTTCGGACTGCGCCTTCGCGGCCTCGGCGAAATCGCCGCCCGCCACCAGTTCGGCACGGAGCGCTTCAATGCGCGCACGCACGGCCGCCCGCTCCTCGGCGTTCTTGCCGGCCGACAGGAAAATCCGGCGCGCCTGCACCCGCTCGGGCTGCGCGAACTCCCCCTGCGCGTTCTGGTAAAACTCTTCGGCCATCCCCTCGGAGATCACGGCTTCCTTGGCGAATTCGCGCCGCTTGAACGCCGCAAAGCCCATGGCCACCATCTGCGTCTGGAGCCGCTCGCGGATTTCGGACATGGTTTCGCCCGATGCCTCGACGGCTTCACGGAACGCGTCGGGCGAATCGTACGTCGCCTGAATCTCGTTGAGGCGGGCGTCTACGTCGAAATCACCCATTTCTACACCGGAGAGCAGGGCCTCGCGGTAGAGAATCTTCTGTTCGATGGCTTGGTCGAGCGCCATCTGGAAGGCGTCCCGGAGGTTTGCCTGAGAATAGGTGACCCCGTCTTCCCCGGCCATTTGCTGCATGAGCGGCGACAGCTGGTACTCGATCTCGCTCTGAAGAATGACTTCCCGATCGACAATGGCGACCACGCGGTCGACCACTTCGGCACCGGCCCCGGTGGCGGCGAGCACGGCGGCCAGGCAGATAAGGTAGCTTCTGAAGATGAACACGGCGGCTTCCTCCATCGGAATTTGCGCGGAGGATAGCACAGGCGCGCCGAAGCCGACAATCCTGCGCGGGGAAATCATTGACAGCGCGGGATCCGCTTTGGTCCAATAGCCAGAGAACTCCAAGGAGTCGCGCTTGTCCAGTCCCGAGTCGAACGATGATGCGTGGCGCTGGCCTGCATTTCTGCTGTGGCTGGTGCTGCTGACTGTGGGAATGTTTCCCGAAACGTTCTATTTCGCGCTGCGCCGCGCGGGAGACGTGACCACCCAGAGCGCGCTGGTGAACTCCCCCTTCCTGTTGTATTGGGGGTTGGTCGCGTTCGTCAGCACGTTCGTATACGGTGCCTGCCGCACGGACGAAGCCTCAAGTGCCCCGGTGGCGCGCGCCCGGGCGTTCACTGCGGCGGTGGTTGCAATGATGGCCTTCCTGCCCGTGCAGATGGAATCCCTGCCCCAGTACTTTCAGGTGATGCCCCTCGAACAGCGCAACACCCTCCTGACCGTGGCCGCCGTGAAATTCCTGGCGTGGCTGTACCTTTTCGGGCTGCTGCTGCGTTATTACTTGGGCGATGGGCGCGTGTTCCACCGGTTGCCCAGCCTGCTTCCAAGCGTTTGGGGCAAGGCCGATACCGAACCGGAAGGCCCGGTGGATCGTGCGTAACGCGCGCCTCGGGGCCGCTTTAGAGTTGAATTTTCGGTGACTCCCGAGCGCGCGGTTTTGCTGTTTCCCCCTCTTGATGTATACTTAAGCTGTTTGATTGCAATAACTTGGACAATGTAAACCCGGCATGGCGCACTGCAAACAAATTCCTTGCTTTTTTCCTACTACCTCCGCTAGACTAACGCTAACGGGTGTGGAGTGGGGGTTGTTGCACCGGAGCGTAAATAGCGTGGGCCTGAAGGCTCTCGGCTTCGGAATCTTCCTGACCCTCACCTTGCCAGCCGCCGCCGGCGTACTTACGCCAGTGCAGCCGATAGTTGAATCGAACCGTTACGTGATTCCCGTGCACCTCTCCGAGGCGCAGGGCGCGGTCACCGCGCTGGATTTCCGCCTCGATTTCGATGCGGCGGCCTTCCGGCCGGTCAGCGTGGAAGCCGGCGCGGCAACCTTGGCGGCGGGAAAACTGGTGAATTCCAATTCTCCCGAACCGGGCGTGTACCGCGTGGTGGTGATGGGCCTGAATCAGGACGCCATTCCGCCGGGCGAAGTGGCCCGGCTGGTGTTGGAGCGGGTGGAACCCGGCGATGGTGCCGCGCGTTTCGCCGTGAGTGATCCCACCTTGGCGCTGGCCGATGGCTCGAAGGAGTCTTCGTCTGGAGGCGAAGTGCGTGTGCGGGCCGCCACCTCGAACGAGAAACCGGCCGAGACGCCCGCTGAGGAAACGCCTGAAGCGCCCGGGCCCGAGACGGAACCCGCTTCTGAAACCGGGGAAAATCCACCTGCCACGGAGGATTCCCTCAGCGAGGATGTAACGGAACAAGTGATGGACGGTATGTTAGGTGCCTTGACTGCACCTCAGTCGATGGCGCAGGGTTCGGTCGACGCGGTAACCCCCGGTGCCACGCGCGTTTCGGGTGAAGGGGGCGGTCAGAAGCTTTCTATCCGGGAACGGCGTTGGGCATTGCCTGAACAGTTCGGCGAAAGCGTGACGGTGATTGGAAAAGAAGGCGCGACACAGCGCGCCGATGAGACCACACATTCCTCCGGAGAGCCCGCGATGGCGCGGGCTGGCACCGGGGTGACTGAAAATGTTAAGATACCTAACGAAGGCGGTGCGGGTGCCGCCGGGGAAAGCCTTCCCCGGGAAGATCTGCACGCGGCCGTGACAGTTGAATCGGTTGGCGAAGCAGCGAGCGAGCTGGCTCCGTCAGGTGTTGTCAGGGAGCCCTCTGCCGAGCGCGGCTGGGCGAGGACGGCACCTGTTCTGGGAGCGCTTGCAGCAGCAGCCGGGGCTTTGGCCCTGGTGTGGCTGCGTTTCGGACGCGCTGCGCGCCAACCTTCGGTTTCCCCTAAGAGAGGATAGCAATATCCTCTGCCCGCTCCGATGCCCGTCGGAGCGAAGCACCTCACCGGAGATGTCGGTCGCCCCCTGCCGGCATCTCCATTTTCGAGGGGAAATCCTTAAAGCGCTACCTCTGCGACGCGCTGGCGCAAGCCAGTGCAACGCACCTCAAGGAGATGCCGGTCGCCCCCTACCGGCATCTCCCCTTTTTTTTGCCTGCGTGCGGAATGTGGAAAACCTTCTGTTCACGGTGCCCTCCGCCCAGCGCGCATGTGCCGGGCCTGTCGTGGCATAATCCGCACCTTCTGCCGCCCAGGAACGACCATGTCCCAGTCTCCTCCGATCCCGAGAAGCCCTGCGGCGTTTGCCGCCTGGGCGTGGCAATCGCTGCAGCAGCCGGCGATGCGGGCGTCGGCGTTTACCTTCGGCTCGTACGGCGCGAGCCAGTTTCTGCGGCTGGCGAGCAACCTGATCCTCACGCGTCTGCTGGTGCCCGAAGCCTTCGGGCTGATGGTGATCGTGAACGTGGTGATCCACGGCATCCACATGTTTTCGGACATGGGCATCGGGCCGAGCATCATCCAGAATCCCAAGGGGGAGCAGCCGAACTTCCTGCGCACGGCGTGGACGCTCCAGATTATCCGCAGTGTAATACTGTATGCCATCACCGTGATGCTGGCCTACCCGATTGCCGTGTGGTACGAGGAGCCGCTGCTGGTGTACGTGCTGCCGGTGGTGGCGCTGAACATCATCATCGATTCCCTCTGTTCGACGCAGGTGGGCGTGCTGCAGCGTCATCTCCAGATCGGCAAGCTTATGGCCATCGAGCTCGGCGCCTATGGGCTAACCGTTGTGGTCATGGTGGCGGGCGCGTTCGTGTCGCAGTCGGTGTGGCCGCTGGTGGCCGGCTCGCTCGCGGGCAGTACCGTGGCCACGGTGCTCACCCACACGTGGCTCGGCGGCATCCGCATGCGGTTCCAGCTCGACCGCGAGGTGCTGCGCGAAACGTACCGATTCGGCCGCTGGATATTCTTCAGCAGCATCCTGTCGTTCCTTACGGGCCAACTCGACCGCATCGTGCTGGCGAAGTTCATGCCGCTGGCCGAGTTGGGCATGTACTCCATCGCGTTCATGCTGTCGCAGGTGATGGCGCAGCTCGTGGCGCAGATCAGCCGCACGGTGCTGTTTCCCGTGTTCGCGCGCAGCGCCGAGCTGGGCGACGAGGCCCTGCGCGCCAAGACCTTCCGCTTCCGCGCGGCGCTGGCCGCCGCTTCCATGCCGCCGCTATGGGCGCTCATCCTGCTCGGCCCGGAAGTCATCGGGGTGCTCTACGACGACCGCTACCTCGAGGCCGGGTGGATGCTGCAGTTTCTCGGGCTGGGCGCAATCCTGCAGTGCCTGTTCGTGCCGATGGAGACCGTGCTGATGGCCTCCGGCAATTCTTTCGGGCACATGAACCTGCAGGGTGTGAAGCTGGTCAGCATGATCGGCGCGATGGGCATCGGCGGATTTTACTACGGCTCGACCGGTATCATCCTCGGGTTCGTAGTCGCGAATCTGGTGTATTACCCCGCGCTGGTGTGGATGGTCGCGCCGCGCCGCGCGTGGTTCCCGGCCTTCGACGCCGGCGTGCTCCTCGCCTCCGCCGCCGCGCTCGCGCTCGGCCTTTACCTCAAGTCGCTGCTGATGGCCGCGCTCTAAGCCGCGCCGAATTCAATCTCCGCCGCGATGAGATCGTGGTCGGAGATGTCGCCGCCGTCGCGGAGGCCGCGGAGGTCGATGGTCCAGCGGCGCACAGCCACGGGGCAGGGGCCTCCGGCGAGGATGTGGTCGATACGGTTCGCGGGGGCGACGTCTTCGTTACCCTCGGGGATGCGTTCCGGCTCTGGGGCGTTGCGCCAGTAGAACCGCTCGGACGGCCCCGCCAGGTCCCACGCGTTTGGCAGCAGCGGCGGCGTGCGGTCCGCGCCGGTGATGCGTGCGTAGCGATCGGTTTCGCCGTTGCTGTTGAAATCACCCGTGGCTATCACCGGCATGCTCTCGGCCAGCGCCGTGAAGCGATCCCGGAAAACCTGGGAGAACGGCTCTTTGTTTGCCGTGTTGTTGTCGAAATGCGTGTTGACGTACAGGAACGTGAAGCCGGAATCCCGCTCGCGCAGCACCACCCAGTTCACATAACGGAAAACGGAGTCCTTTTTGTAGCCGAAGGAAAGCGGCAGCATGGGGGTGGGCGTCTGCCAGAGCTGCCCCGAGTCGAGCAGCGCGAAGCGCTCCGTGCGAAAGAGCAGCGCGGAATCGCCGTACTCGAAGGAGCCGAGCTTGTAGGATACCAGCGTGTAGCCCGCGTCGCGCGGCACGATGGCGGCGATGTCTTCGTCCCAGCCCATTTCCTGAAGGCCGATGAGGTCTGGACCATAGTGGGCGATGCGCTCGCGGATTTCCGGCACGCGCCGCGACCACGGCGGCATGCCCTGCAGGTCGCCGTCGGCGTAGCGCTCGACCAGCGATTCCACCAGCGCCGAGCCGTTGAAGGTGTTGTAGGTGATCACCTTGATCGGACGGCTCGCGCAGGGCAGCGCGCCGCCGAGGGGCTGCGGCGCGTAGGCGTCCGCCGCCGGCAGCGGCCGCGCGTAGCCGCCTCCCGTCCAGGCCAGCGCATACTGGACGCCCTGCGCCCGCACGAACAACACCGCGCCGGCCGCGAGCACCAGCAACAGGACAACAGCGCATCCCAGGCGTTTCAGCCAGCGCATCGAGACTCCCTTCCGCTTGGATTGAGGCCGAAGTATACCGTCTGGAAGCCGCGGGCCGCATGAAGGGCGAGGGCGGCCGCACCTTGACCACAGCGCCGATATGCCCTACCATCGCCGGAACGGCGCGATACAGCGCCTAACCAGACGCTAAGGATGCCCCTCATGAAACCATCACTGTTCCTTGTCATGGGGATGCTGCTCCTCGGCGCGGCGGCACAGGCGGCGGACTTCGTCGTTGATACCACTGCGGATTCCGGACCGGGCTCCCTGCGCGAGGCGATCACACTCTCGAACGCTGTAAACCAGGGCGGCGAGGGCGAAGGCGAGGGAGGTGTAGAAGGGGAAGGCGAGGGCACTCCGGAGGGAGCGCCCGAGGGATCGGGCGAAGGCGAAATCAAGCAGTCCGCTAAAGGTTTCGAATCCAACACCATCGTTTTCGCCCCCGAACTGTCGGGTAGCACTATCTTCCTCGAATCGGAACTTCCCCCCGTTGAAGGCTACGTGGTGATTCAGGGATTCCCCACGATTAAGCCCACGCTGACGACCGGCTCGATCACGCTGGACGGTACCAGCGCGGGCGACGCGAACGGGCTCGTAATAACCGGCTCCAACGTGTCGATCGAGGGCCTCACTATCGTGAACTTCAACCGCTCCGGCATCGTCATCGACGGCTACCTCTTTGCCGTCTCGGTTTATTCGTGTTTCATCGGCACGGACGGGCAGCAATGCCTGCCCAACCAGCACCACGGCATTCTCGTGCAAGGTGGCGCAAGCGAGTGTACAATCGGCGACGGCTTGTACGATTTCCGCAAGGGCTTCTCCACCCTTGGCAATGTGATATCGGGCAACGGCTACGACGGCGTGCGGATACTCGGTCCCGACACTTCGGCCATCGTTGTCGCGGGCAATCACATCGGCACGGATGCCACGGGCACCTATGCCATCGGCAACGGCTGGCGCAGCGAAAGTCTGCGCGGCGCATACACCGATCCGCTCGCGTGCGAGGAAGAACTGGACAATGGAGCCGAGCCGATCGACGGCGCGCTGCGCGGGGGCGGCGTGCTGATCGCCAATGGCGCTCTGTTCTGCACCGTGGGCGGATATTCCAGCACCGGCGGCAACGTGATTTCCGGCAATTACTGGTACGGGGTCAAGGTGCAGGGCGAAGGCACCGACGACAATGCGGTTTTCCGCAACTATATCGGCACCGACACCACCGGCCTCACCGCGCTTCCGAACGAAGAGGAGGGCATTCACCTCGTCGGCGGACCCAAGCGGACGCTCATCGGCATGGAGCAGATTTCCGGCAAGACCATTAACCAGGCCATCCAAGTGTCGGAGTACGGCAACATCATTGGCGGCAATAATGTCGGCATCAAGGTCGACGGCCCCGGTACCGACTTCACCTCGATCATGGGCAATACCATCGGCACGGCGTTTCAGGGCACCGCGTTCGTTCCCGTGCCCAACCGCATCGCGGGCATCAACGTGGAAGACGGGCCGTACAACACCACCATCGGCACGACCGATATCATCAACGGCAATTACATCTACGACAACGGGGTGAACGGCATTCAGCTCGATGGCAGCCTCGGCACTACCATTCGCGGAAACTCTATTTCACGTAATGCGGCCTTGGCCCTGCAATTGAACGACAACGCCAACGGCGGACTCGCCGCGCCGTTGATCACCGTCGCGGATACCAACTTCATCGGCGGCACGGCCATACCGTTTACCAGTGTCGATATCTACGCCGACCCTGCCGACGAAGCCTTTAACTTCATCGGTGTGGCCAGCGTTGATGCTGAAGGCAACTGGGAGGTCGGCGGTGATTTCTCGTCCTTCGCCGGACAGAACGTGCGGGCCACGGCGACCGTTCTCCCCAACGGCACCTCGGGATTCAGCGAGGCCGTTGCGCTGCCCGGCGGCGAGGGCGAAATGAACGAGGGCGAGCTGCCGCTCGAGGTGAATCTCGTGGAGGATTGGACGAGCTTGACCAGCCACCCGCTGGGCAAGTACCTGCCCGAGCCTTTCAAGTCGTACCTGTTGTCGCTCAATCTCGCGGAATCGGATGTCAACGGTTCGCTGAGCCTGTCGGTATCCGCGCTGCCCGGCGCGGGCAAAGGCATTGTGGACGACGCCATTGCGCTGACCGGCAACGGCATTCCCGATGCGCTCGAGCTCGGACTGATCCAAATGATGATCGAGAATCCCAAGATGCGGAAGGGAACCGTGACCGGCGAGGACGTCGCCGACGCGTTCCGGCAGAACCTCGATCAACTCGTCGGCGATCAGCTTGGCGTGCTCGGGCCGCCCGTGCAGCTTGCCGTCCCCGCCATGCTCAACGTCGTGGCCGCGGCCGCCATCATGGGCGACGGCCAGGTGGACGAGATCACCGACAACACCCTCGAGGCGACGGGGCCATTCGGCATCATTCAGGGCGCGTTCCAGCTGTTCGGCGGACCCATTCAGGGCTTCGGCGTGGGCGGCATCGGCAGCGATGATATCGATCCCGAGAACTTCGTGATCATTTCCGGGCTGGCGGCCGATGGCGATCTGGACGGCGACGGCTATACCAACCAGGGAGAGTTCGACGAGTTCGGCCCGGGCGGCTACATCGGCGCGGCGAGCAATGAAGAAGTGTTCCCGCAGGGCGAGGGAGAAGGCGAAGGCACGGCACCAGTCGGCGCGTGCTGCTTCGCCGGCGAACCCTGCCTGGACGGCACCGAGCCCGCCGCCTGCGCGTTCCTCGGCGGCACTTACCGCGGCGATGGAACGGTATGCTCCGCGGGCTGCGAAGTCACCGAAGGCGAAGGCGAGGGAGAAGGCGAAGGCGAGGGAGAAGGCGAGGGAGAAGGAGAAGGAGAAGGAGAGCCCTGCGTACGCACGGCGCACTCGGCAGACACCAACCAGGCTCCCGATGGCATCATCGACTTGTCGGAAGTGATCCGCGTGATTCAGTTCTACAATGCCGACGGTCTGTACTGCGCGGCGAGCCCGGAAGACACCGAAGACGGCTTTCTAGTAGGCACCGAGCTGGTGCGCAGCTGCTGCCCGCACGCCGCGGACTACATCGGCGGAGCGGATTGGCGCATCAGCCTCAGCGAACTGCTCCGCATCATCCAGTTCTACAACAGCGCAGGGTACACCGCCTGTCCGGAATCGGAGGACGGGTACTGCGCAACCTCGTAGTAGTTCAGCCCGGTGATTCGATAGGAGCGGTGGCGGTTCATGCAGGTGCTCGACTGAACGCTGGGCGCGTTGCCCGGTCCTGTGCTGCTGGCGGGCTGCTTCGTGCTGCTGGCCGTGTTCGGCGTGCTGGACTACGCCACCGGCCCGGAACTGGCGGTCAGCATCTTCTACCTGATTCCCGTCGGAATCGTCGCCTGGTACGGGCGGAAGCGCTCGGCCGTGGCCATCAGCCTCTGCTGCGCTGCGCTTTGGTTCTATCTCGATTCCACCACCGGCAGGCCTTACGCGCAGGATTTCTCGGCCTATTGGAATGCCGCCGTACGGCTTTCCTTCTTCAGCATCGTGGCGTACCTGCTGCTGTCCCTGAAGGCGCGCCTGAAGGCCGAGGCCGCCGCCGCCAGCACCGACGCACTTACCGGCGCACTGAACTCGCGCGGATTCTACGAGCGCCTTGAGCAGGAGATCAGCCGGTCGGCCCGATACGCCCGCCGCTTCTCGCTCGCCTACCTGGACCTGGATAACTTCAAGCAGGTGAACGACCGTTTCGGCCACGCCACCGGCGACGACCTGCTGCGCGCGGTGGCGGATATCGCCCGCGAATCCACCCGCAAAACCGATCACGTGTCGCGGCTCGGCGGCGACGAGTTCGCGCTGCTACTGGTCGAAGCGGGCAGCGAAGAAGCCGCGCGTGCCATCGATAAACTGCAGGCGCGCATCGCCGAGCGCATGGAAGCCCAGGCCTGGCCCGTGCAGGTCAGCATCGGCATGGTCAGCTTCGAAGAAGCCCCGGCCGACGCGAAAGAAGCCATCCGCCTCGCCGACGATCTCATGTACCGCGTGAAGAAGACCGGCAAGAACAGCGTGCTCCACCAGCGTTGGGCCGGCGGCGCGCTGGTGTAGGTGGCGGCTCAGCCCGGCTTCGGGGTGTTCTCGCAGAATCCTGCGGCGGGTTGCGGCGCGGGGAGACCCTTCATCTCCGCGCGCTTCGCCACCAGGTGCTCGACCACGGCCGGATCAGCGAGGGTCGTCGTGTCGCCTATCTGGTCAGTGGCGCCTTCGGCGATTTTGCGGAGGATGCGCCGCATGATTTTTCCGGAGCGCGTTTTGGGCAGGCCGGGCGCGAACTGGATGTGGTCGGGCTTGGCGATGGGGCCGACGTGCTTGCTCACTTCTTCGCGCAACTGGGCGCGCAACGTGTCGGATTCTTCAGCACCGTCCACCAGCGTGACGAAGACATAGAGGCAGCGGCCCTTGATATCGTGGTGGATGTCGGTAACGGCGGCCTCGGCCACGGCGGGATGACCCACGAGCGCATGCTCGACTTCGGCCGTGCCGATGAGGTGGCCGGACACGTTCGCCACATCGTCCACGCGGCCGAGCAGCCAGTAGTCGCCATCCGCGTCGATGCGGCAGGCGTCGCTCGTGAAGTAGATGTCCTTGAAGGCAGAGAAGTAC
>Ga0172372_10012551_pt1 | contig 10603 bp, 6 predicted proteins | sample LakKiv5m_2_FD_114544 | JGI IMG/M metagenome (GOLD analysis project Ga0172372, IMG submission 114544) | Freshwater microbial communities from Kabuno Bay, South-Kivu, Congo - kab_092012_9.5m | ecosystem: Environmental > Aquatic > Freshwater > Lake | place: Democratic Republic of the Congo... | reverse complement strand
TTGTGCTTGGGACATTCGATGAGTTTTCCTTTCACTAATCCATCGGCCAGATGTGTGTTGCCATGGGTGCAAATCCCATCGGTGGCGTGCCAGGTGTCGTCTTCCGTTCGATAGATCGCGTAGGTGCATCCACCGTGGTCGAACCTCACAACATCGTTGCGGTCGAGCAGATCGGCGTCGCAGACATCGATCCAACCTTTCACAGCTTCGCGCCCCGAGGCTGTCAGTGCGGCTGCCATGGGCTCCGAGCCCACCGCGCGTGCGCTGGAAGGAAGTTTGCGGCGCACAAAAAAACCCGGGTCGCGTCTTTGACGCAACACGGTCGGGAGAATCTCGCGGTAGGCTGCCCAAAGGCTCGGATAGGGCTCCGGACAATCGGTCTTTACCAATTCGTGCAGCTTGGGCAGCGCATGGTAGGGAACCAGAGGGAACATGTGGTGCTCCAAGTGGAAATTCATGTTCCAATATAAAAACCGGTTTATGGGATTCATCCGGATCGTCCGGCAGTTCAGCCTATGGTCCAGCACGTCCTCGGCGAGGCCCGCGTGTTGCGTCCAGCCGTAGATCGGCATGAGCCATGCCCCGTAGAGGTTCGGCCCAAGGATGAACAAGAACGGCAGCCAGGTTCCGTAGTAAACGCAGAGTCCGCCCATCGCGGCATAGATGAGCGCGTAAATCCTTGCGCGGAAAAAAACCTTGGGATGCTCCGACTCGGGAAGGAAGGTCGCCTCCTCGGCGGTGACCCGTCCAAGACAGTGCAGGGCGATGTTTCTCACATAGCGCCGTAAGGCTTGAAAATTCACACATTTTAAAAGCATTTGCCTCAAGCTCGGCGGCCGGGGAACGGCTATCTCGGGATCGCGGCCGACGATGATCGTATCGCTGTGATGCCGCGTGTGGCTCCAACGCCAAGGCACCGACTCCCGCATGACCAGGAACGACGAAACCTCATAAAGCAGGTTGTTCATCCAATCCGTCTTGAACGCCGTCCCATGGCCCGACTCGTGCCACCGCGCATCCGAGGCCGAGGCGTAGAGCACTCCGTAGATCATAAACGGAACAATCGACCACCAGCCGGGAAACCATACGTAGGCCCACAGACCCGTTGCTGCCAACAATCCAAAATAAAGGGCAGTGTCCCGCAGCGCCGGCCCGTCCTTCCTCTCGAGAAGCATGCGCATCTTATCCTTGGGAACCGGCGAGGTATACCAGTCCGCCTCTGCCAAACCGCTCTCCACGGCCCTCCGCGATTCTTCACCAACGAGGCTGTAGTCTTTCAATCGGCTGTCCGGAACGGAGGAAATGGCGGTGGTTGTCATGAAGTAAAACTCGCATCCGTTCTGCATGACCAGCCAGTCAAAGGAAGGCGCACCATCATTTCGCTGAATGCTGCTGCCGGGGTCCCGGGCTCAAGAGAGGTTTGACACCGGCTCTGAAAATACACACTAGGTTGGTGCGAACATGGCGCGCCCGCCCAGACATCTTTATCTGCCAGACCCGGACCGTTCCTATTGGCAGGCGGCCCCTGGCACTGATGATCCCCTGCGCTACCTCGCCTGGGGCCGCCGAGATTTCAGGCGACAGGAAATTCCTGCCAGCACGCATGAGGGGTGGGTTTGCGTCGTCGTCCTTGAAGGCACCCCCACTGTGCTTCTCAACAATCGTCCGATCCGCCTTGGTCGCGGATTTTTTGCGTTGGCGCGGGAGAATTGCCCGATCGGGTGGACCCAGAAACACGATGGTGAATCACGCATTCTTGTTTGGATGTGGCGCCGGACCATCCATCCCGAACTCACCGCGCGGGCCGACGATTTTTCCAGCACCGGCAAATTGCCGGCGCCCGCAATCGCAAGACTCCAGAGCCTGCACGATGCCTGCCGCGATGATGTGCTGCATCCGGACCGCTTCTCCGGCGCATGGCAACACGGCGTCCAAATGCAGGTGGAAGTTCTACTCCTGCGAAATCTCCTGACCGAAGCGCACCCGGCTTGCCCGGCCACCTCCACGCGAATTGTCGATGAGGCGCTGGCTTGGATGGAGGCCCATCTGGACAGCACGGAACCCATCGCCCGGCTCACGGATTTTTTGGGTGTTTCCCAACCCACACTGCACCGCATTTTCAGCTCGGCAACAGGCAAAAGTCCTCTCAGCCATTTTCGACGATTGCGGATGGAAAAAGCGCGGAGTCTTCTGGCGACAGGGGTCTGCTCTGTCAAAGAGGTCGCGCTCTCGCTTGGCTACATGCAGGCCAATGATTTCAGCAGGGCTTATCAAAAGCACTTTGGTTTTTCTCCCGGTAGTTGGAGACACCCTGGTTTGTAGGCCTCCACTCGAAGGTCGCGGGTTTCAAGCGGAACACCCCCGCACAGCCGGCAAATTGTGAACAGCGCCTCTTTTCCACCCCTTGCCGGGTGACTAGTTAGTTTTAGCGACTACCGGATTTTTTCCCCGCTGCTTGATTTTTCCGTCGCTCTCTCCGCCACAAGCCTCCTGCCCCATGAAAAACTTTATAGTTCTCATTCTGTTCATTGCGCCCTTTGGAATCCTTTTTTCGGGATGCTCTCGCGAACCATCCAAACAGGATGCCCCCAAGCCCGTAGTGAAAGAATCCTCAACAAAGGTTCCCCTGCCGCATTTCGACCCGCGCAGCTACGGCGCGAAAGGCGACGGCACCTCGTTTGACACCGAGGCTCTTCAAAAAGCCATTTACGCCTGCGCGGGCACCGGCGGCAGCGTGGTGCTCACCGGCGGCACCTTCTTAACAAAGCCGCTCGAGCTCGGCGGCAACATGACGTTTTATCTGGAAAAGGGCAGCGTCCTCCTCGGCTCCGCCAGTCTGGCAGACTATCCCGTTAAGCTTCCCGACAAACCCACCTCGAAAGATTTGTGCCGCAGTCTGCTTTATGCGTGCCATGCCGACGGCCTGACGATTGACGGCGAGGGCGTAATTGATGGCCGTTGCAAGGAAATGGACATGCCCCCGGACTTGAGGAAGTGGGGCACCGAAGCCAAACGTCCTTCGCTACTGCGCGTCTTCCGGAGTAAAAATGTCACCGTCCGCAACATCACCCTGCGCAATCCCTGCATGTGGACCCAGATTTACAGCGAGTGTGACAATCTCCTTGTTGACAGCGTGACTGTGGATGCGCCTCCCGATTGTCCGAATCTCGATGGTATCGATATTTGCGACTCGAAGGATGTGATCATCCGCAATTGCAACATCCGCTCCGAGGACGACAGCGTATGCCTCAAAAGCCTCTCCTCCCGCGGTCTGCAAAACATCCTGGTCGAGAACAACCGCATCACTTGCTACCGTGCCAATGCGATCAAGCTGGGCACGGCGACTGTCGGGCCGATGTCGAATATTGTGATTCGGAACAATCAGGTGGACTACGCGAAGCTCGGCGGTCTGACCATTGCCTCCGTGGACGGCTCGGTCGTTCGTGATGTGCTGGTGCAGGATCTAGAACTCCACGAAGTCGGTCAGCCAATTTTTGTCCGCCTCGGGCATCGCTCCAACGGACGACCCGTTGGCTCGATCGACGGGGTGAGGATCGAACGCGTGCACGCCTACAAAAGCCACGGCAAAACTTACAAAACGGGAATCATTGGCGAATCCTCGATCACAGGAATTCCCTCCGCGCGGGTGCGCAATGTGGTGGTGAAGGATTGCTATTTCGAAGCCCCCGGTGGACTGAAAACCGTCCCCGCTTTGCCTGTGGAAAAGCCCGCACACTATCCCCAATCGGACATGTTGGGAAATACACCGGGCTACGCCCTCTTTGTTCGTCATGCCGACGGTGTGGTTTTGGAAAATGTGACCGTCTCCAAGCTGGCCCCGGATGTGCGGCCTTGGTTGGGCGAAGAGAATGCCGCACTCGAGCAGATCAACTGCCGCGATGCCGGGGTCGTAACCAGCGCCAAGGGAACCGCGGCAGATGGCACGAGGTGGGACCTCTGACAAACACGATTTTTTATTTTCATGAAAACCATACCCTACATACTTGTCCTCACGGCCGCTCTTCTGGCGCCGGCATTGGCGAACGCGTCCACAACCCCGGAACCCGCAACCGCTCCCCCTCAGCCACACTTCGATCCCCGCACTTACGGCGCGAAAGCCGATGGCACCTCGTTCGACACCGAGGCTCTTCAGAAAACGATCGACGCCTGTGCGGGCACGGGTGGCAGCGTGGTGCTCTCCGGTGGCAAATTTCTCACCAAGCCGCTGGAACTCCGTGGAAACATGACCCTCCATGTGGAAAAGGGCGCCGTCCTGCTTGGCAGCCCCGACATCGCTGACTACCCAGTGAAGCTGCCAGCGTATTTCCCGGTCAAATCCCTCTGCCGCAGCCTGCTCTACGCGGAGAAGGCCGACGGACTCACGATCACGGGCGGCGGCGAAATCAACGGAAACTGCCAGGCCATGAACATCGGGGAGGACATCCGGAAGGTTGGCAACGAAAAGGACCGACCCTCGCTCCTACGCGTCTTCCGCAGCTCGAATGTCACAGCCAATAACATCACTCTCCGCGACCCCTGTATGTGGACCACAATCTTCAACGAGTGCGACAATCTGCTCATCGACGGCGTCACGGTGGACGCCCCGCCCGATTGCGCGAACCTCAGCGGCTTCGAAATCAGCGACTCCCACAATGTCATCGTTCGCAATTGCGATGTGCGCGCCGAGGACGACGGCATCTGCTTCAAGACTTTCCCGAACGGGCGCGGACTGAAAAAGGTGCTCGTTGAGAACAATACCGTCTGCAGCTACAAGGCCAATGCCATCAAGCTCGGATTTTGGACCTACGGACCTGTCTCCGATATCACCTTCCTCAACAACAGGATCACCTACGCGAAATACGCCGGGCTCAGCCTGGCCTCCGTCCACGGCGCACCCGTGCGGAGCATCACCGTTGATGGCCTCGAAATGCGGAATGTGGGCCAACCGGTTTTCATACGCCTCGGCAACATGCTCGGCATGGGGTTTGCAGCCGGCAACCGCGGCGGCAAGCCGCCCGGATCGCTCGAAGACATTACGATTTCCAACGTGCGCGCCATCTCCACCAACCACGAAAACGGGCCCGCCTGCGTCATCTCCGGTATCCCCGGGGCCCGCATCAAGAATGTCCGCATCAAGGATTCCTCGTTTGAAATGCCAGGCGGCCTGCGCGGTATCCCCCGTATGCCGCCGGAAAAGGAGGACGGCCATCCTCAATCGAACATGTTCTGGCACACCCCAGGCTACGCGTTTTTCGTGCGCCACGCCGACGGGGTCGTTCTCGAAAATGTCACCGTCTCGAAACTCGCGCCGGACAAGCGCCCTTGGCTGTGCACCGAGGACGCGGCCGTCGAGACGACCCGTTGCAAGGAATATGCCTATGGCACTGGCGAAGTTGGCTATGGTGCCAGCGCACTTTCGCTTCTTTCTCTCCCAGCCTCGGCACAACCGGGAGCCAAGCCCGCCAGCGAACCGCCGAAGCCGCACTTAGACCCGCGCACCTACGGCGCGAAAGGAGATGGCACCACCTTCGACACCGAGGCGCTGCAAAAAGCCATTGACGCCTGCGCGGGCACCGGGGGCAGCGTGGTTCTCGCAGGCGGCACTTTTCTCACCAAGCCGCTCGATTTGCGCGGCAACATGACCCTCCATGTGGAGAAGGGTGCCATCCTTCTCGGCAGCTCCGACATCGCCGACTACCCCGCAAAAATTCCCGCCGGTTTCCCGATTGAAGACCTCTGCCGCAGCCTTCTCTACGCCGAAAATGCGGGCGGCTTGAACATCACCGGCCAGGGGGAAATCAACGGCGCCAGTAAGACGATGAATATCGGCCCCGACATCCGCAAGGTCGGCAACGAGCCCCATCGGCCCTCGCTCCTACGCGTTTTCCGCAGCCCAAATGTCTCGGTCAAGGACATCACTCTGCGCGACCCGTGCATGTGGACCACGCTCTTCAACGAGTGCGACAACCTCCTCATTGACGGCGTCACGGTCGATGCCCCGCCGATTGTCGCCAACCTCAGCGGATTCGAGATCAGCGACTCCCACAATGTCATCGTGCGCAATTGCGATGTGCGCGCCGAGGATGATGGTATCTGCTTCAAGACCTTCCTCCCGCGCGGGCTTAAGAACATCCTCGTCGAGAACAACACCGTCCATTGCTACATGGCCAACGCCATCAAGCTCGGCTCCTGGACCGTCGGCCCTGTCTCGGACGTCACCATACGAAAAAACAAAATCACCTACGCGAAATATGCCGGTCTCAACATCGCGTCGGTGGACGGCTCGCATGTGAAAAACATCGTTGTCGAGGACCTCGAAATGCATAACACCGGCCAGCCTCTCTTCATCCGCCTCGGAAAGCGCGAGAGCAAGAAGGGCAACTGGGAAACATTCGCCCAGAAGAATCCGCCCGGTTCGATCGACGGCGTCACAATCACGGGCCTGCGCGCCTACGGCACCCATCAGGAGACAGAGGGAGCCTCCTGCTCGATCTCAGGCATCCCCGCCGCACGCATCAAGAATGTTGTCATCAAGGACAGCACCATCGAAATGCCGGGTGGTCTCTGGACCAACCAGGAGACCCCAGCCGAGAGGGAAAACTCTTACCCGCAGTCGAACATGTTCGGCAACACGCCCGGCTATGCCTTCTTCATCCGGAATGCGGATGGAGTCGTGCTCGACAATGTCACCACCTCAAGAACCACTTTCGACGCGCGCCCCTGGCTGAGCGTCGTCAATGCCGACGTGAAAGAAGTCAACTGCCGCGATGCCGGACTTCCTCCGGCAAAAGACCCGCCCTTCTCAACAGCTCAAAAATAATCCCCGCTCCCACGAAACCAGCCATCTCTCTTCCACTGCCAAAACATAAACACACCACACCGAAAGCAAAATGAAAACCAAACCCCAGAGCACCCTCCTTGCCGGAAGACGGACTCAAGTTGCGTCTCTTGCCGTCATTGCCACTCTGGCGATCGCCCCCTCTCTACTGGCGGAAGGTGCCCCCGCGCCTTCTCCAAGTCCCGCTGCCCCGGTCGCGGCGGAAATCCTCACGCCCAAGCCGCCAGCCACCCCGCGCATTACCGGACCGAAAATCTTCGGCGTGCGGCCTGGAAATCCTTTCCTGTTCAAGGTGACGGCGACCGGCGACAAGCCGATGTCCTTCACCGCCGAGAATCTGCCCCAAGGGCTGTCGCTCGATCCCTCGACCGGAATGATCACCGGAACCCTCACCGAAAAAGGGGAGACCAAGGTGACCCTCACCGCTTCGAATGCGCTCGGGAAGAACTCGCGTCCCTTCCGCATCGTCTGCGGCGACACCATCGCACTCACACCACCTCTGGGCTGGAACAGTTGGAATTTCTTCGGCCGCAATATTGATGACGCGAAGGTTCGCGCAGCCGCCGATGCCATGGTCTCCTCGGGGCTGATTGACCACGGGTGGACCTACATCAACATTGACGATTGCTGGGAGGGAAAGCGCGATGCCGACGGCATGATCCAGGGCAACGAGAAGTTTCCCGACATGAAAGCGCTCGGCGACTATATCCACGCCAAGGGGCTCAAGTTTGGCATCTACTCCTCTCCCGGGCCGCTCACCTGCCAGGGATTGGAGGGAAGCCTCGGGCACGAGGATCAAGATGCGCAGCAGTATGCCAACTGGGGGGTGGACTATGTGAAATACGACTCCTGTTCCTATGGCCGGATTGCAGGCTTATTGCATATCGAGAAATATGCCGAAATCCTTCCTCCCGATGTGGCGGCACAGCTTCTTGCCTTCCCTATCAAGGAAAGATTGGCCCTCGAAAGCATCCCCCAAATAAGCTGACGGCTGAGCAGAAAGCCAAAGTGGATGAACACATTAAAGACTGGTTCAAGCTCATCGTTAAAGCGAAGCCGGAGGAGAGGGAGCGTGTGGATGTTCTGATGCGTCAACTGCCCTACATCAAGTTCCGCGAGTCGCTCGACAAAGTGAAACGCGACATCGTTTACAGCATCTGCCAATACGGCTTTGCCGATGTCTGGGAGTGGGGAGCGAAGGTCGGCGGCAATGCGTGGCGCACCACCGGCGACATTGGTATCAAATATGAGACGATCAGCAGCATTGGTTTTTCCCAGAACGGTCTGGAAAAATATGCCAGTCCCGGGCACTGGAACGATCCCGACATGCTGGAGATCGGCAACGGCAATCTAACCCCGGACCAGCAATACACGCACATGAGCCTCTGGGCTTTGCTTGCCTCCCCTTTAATGATCGGCTGCGACATGACGAAGATGAGTCCTCTGGCGCTCAGCATCCTGAGTAATGACGAGGTGCTCGACGTGAACCAAGACCCTCTCGGCAAGCAGGCCCGCCGCGTCTCGCAGGTGGTCTTCCGCGAGGTCTGGGCCAAAGACATGGAGGATGGCTCCAAGGCCGTGGGACTCTTCAACACCGACAAAGTTATTAACACCCCCTGCAAGGTCACCGCCTCCTGGAGCGATCTCGGCCTCACCGGGCCACAGGTCGTGCGCGACCTCTGGCGCCAGAAGGATCTCGGCACCTTCGACGGGAAGTTCACGGCCAATGTGCCCGCAAACGGGGTCGTCTTGGTAAAGATCCGCCCGGCTGGAGCAAAGTAAATGCAAGGTGTTCCCAACAAACGAGCATGAGAACTATCCTATGAAACCAACTCTTGTCATTACCCTGCTTGCCGCCGCATCTGTCCTTGCTCCCTCTAGCCATGCGGGGAATACAACCATCGCGGACCGCTGGGCGTTGGACGGCGGAGCGGCCACGGTCTGGAAAGTTGAAGGCACGAAGCTGCCGCATAAGGACTTCATTGAACAAGGCGGCCGGCGCGTTGGGCAAAAGGTTTACTATGAAGTCAAGGCCGACCGGACGCTGGCAGTCGTCCGATATGTCGTGTGGCCCTCGATTCGCATGTATCACAAAAACCCCAACAACACGAACGGTCACTTGTTGCAATTGATTGGGAATTGGGTGGAACCGGTCATCACCTCGGGAATACGGCCCTTGGAACCGATGAAAGTGTCTGAAGTCCGCTTGGATGGAATGCTGACGATCATCGGCCGGTCGGGAGAGATCGAGATCAAGCGGGTGATTTTTCCTGCCTTTGAAAAATACACGGCGTTGGAGCGATGGACCCTGACCAATCGGGGAGACAAGCCGGTTCCGATCGCCGTGGCGAACGTCAGGTCTGCGTTCGAGATGGACGGCCCTCGTGGCCGGAGTCTCATCGAGACTTCTTCGGACGGCCCCGAGAGCGCCACGCTGGAACCCGGCAAGCCGCTCTCCTTTTCGATCCAGTTTTCGGCTCGGCCTTTTGGAACTGCGGCGGTGTCCGTGGACGCAGAAGCCGAGGAGAAGGGACGACGGGATTTCATCCGGAAGCTCAATGAGTCGCTGATCCTCGAAACGCCGGACCCGATCCTCAACACCGCGTTCACCTATGCCAAGTGGCGGGTGGCCGAAGCGATGAATGACACGCGCGGCGGGATGATGCTGGCTCCGGGCAACTTGGGCTACTACGCGGCGACCTGGTGCAATGACAATGTCGAGTATGCCGGGCCGTTCTTTCCGTTTCTCGGCGAAGCAGGGGGCAATGCGGGCTCTTTGAATGCCTACCGCCAGTATATTCCCTACATGAAGCCAACTTATGAGCGCATTCCCTGTTCGATCATTGCGGAGGGAACAGAGACTTGGGGACCATTCGACCGTGGCGATGCAGCTATGTATGCCTACGGAGCCTCGCGCTTCTGTCTCGCTCTGGGCGACAAGGCGATTGCCGAAGAACTCTGGAAAGGCATCGAATGGACGCTGGAATACTGCAAGCGCAAGTTGACACCGGACGGCGTGGTGGCTTCGGACAAAGATGAACTCGAGGGCCGGCTCCCTTCTGGGCCAGCAAACTTGTGCACTTCCAGCCTCTATTACGGCGGTTTGCGTTCCGCTGCCGACCTGGGCCGCTCGCTCGGGAAGACCCAACAGGCGGCCGATTACGACCAGCGCGCCGATGTGCTGGCGGTGGCGATCGAAAAGTATTTCGGTGCCACTGTCGAGGGCTTCCAGACTTACCGCTATTGTGACGGCAACGATGTGTTGCGCGCTTGGATTTGTGCGCCACTCGCCATGGGTCTTTTCGACCGCAAGCAGGGGACGCTTGACGCCCTGTTCTCATCGAAGATGTGGTCTCCCGACGGGCTGGCATCAAAGTCCGGGGACAAGGTCTTCTGGGATCGTTCGACTCTCTACGCGCTGCGGGCGGCGTTTCAGGCCGGAGACACGGCCAGAGCCCTCGACTTCCTTGGCCAATATACCCGCCGCCGCCTGCTCGGCGAGCTGGGCGTCGCCGAGGCACCGGCCCCAGCGCCGACGCCGATCCACCGCCTGCGCGGTGTCGCATAATGGCCACCTCACCCACCGAGCTCGCTGCCGCCGGCATCCTGCCCGGGTCTGGCCCCGCACACGGTCGCCGACGCGACCGCTGGCTCGCCTCCTTCGGCAACTCGCGGCTGACCAGCCCGCTGCTGCTCGTGCTCATCTGGGAGATCGCCTCTCGCATCGGGCTCGTGCCCGGCAGCGTCGTGCCGGCGCCCTCGGCG
>Ga0172372_10012550_pt1 | contig 10604 bp, 7 predicted proteins | sample LakKiv5m_2_FD_114544 | JGI IMG/M metagenome (GOLD analysis project Ga0172372, IMG submission 114544) | Freshwater microbial communities from Kabuno Bay, South-Kivu, Congo - kab_092012_9.5m | ecosystem: Environmental > Aquatic > Freshwater > Lake | place: Democratic Republic of the Congo... | reverse complement strand
GGATTTCGCGAGCAATCCAAAGCCGACGATGAGGTGGGTTTTACCACCGCCCATGGCTTGCTTGAGATGGAAGACCGCATCACTGGACTTGCCCGCAAGTCGAGCCATACCCCGAGAAAGGAGATCCTTCATACCGCCGGTGATGAAAGTTTTTTCAAAGTAGGCGCGTGTGTCGGTATCGCGGATGACTTGATCGAGTTGCTCGATCTGGTCACCCACATTGATTTCAAGGGCGTTTGGCTGGAGTGTGCAGGCGTTACGGACGGTTTTCATGGTGTAGGGCGTTTTTTATCAGGGTAGTGACTTCAGAATGGGTCTTAAAATGCGATCCATCGAGACGATTCGTTGCGAGAGCCAATTCAGATATTCGGGCCACCGTGTTTCGTCTTCGAGGGAGGCATTCGGATGCCAAGCAGCAACCCTGCAGGCATCAGCATCGGGAAGTTCCTGCCAGTCGAGTTCGAAGCCGAGGTTGGTTTCAATTGCGCTTTTGTGGGGCAGCAAGTTTGTGAAGTTTTGCTTTGCCTCAGCTCCAGAAAAATAGAGTTCCACGCCGAGGCGCTTTTCGCGGGTGTTGGCCGTGATGCTGAGCTTCGCACCAGCTCTTCCGATCGAAATGTTCAGCCAATGCTGGGGTCGCGCTTTTTGTGGACGGATGCCGGTCGAGGAGGTTTTGAGTTTTTCCCCAAGGGCCAACCAGAATTTGAGTTGGAGCTGCTTGGTGGGTGAGGAAGTGGCAGATGCCGCTCGTGCCTGTTCACGGCCGGATTTCACCCAATCGTTGGGCTTAACCACCACCTCGAACTTGGGGGCCAGCGGGGAATCGCCAATGCGCCAGAGCTCCACTTCCACAGCGAAAAAGGCGAGGTCCTCGGTGGTATTGTCATTGAGAAATTGAAGAGCCGATGAGTGCTCGGGACGAAAAGACTCTGCAATCCAAATCACCTTCTTCGCCCCGATGCCAGCAGCGTAGGCAATGATCTGGCCGAGGTGGCTGTGGTTCGTCTTCTCAAGTTGGTTCTCGATGATCACCGGCCCGTCACCGTCATTGCAGAGGATGTCGAGTTTGAAGTCTCCAACCGGATGCTCGGTAGCGACGAGTTCCAATTCACCCAGCCCAAGGGCATCAACAAGCGAGTTGAGATTCTCCTCTTCGGCAAGCCATGGCGTGAAGTCCCCCGCCTCATGTTTCCAAGCCTCACGCAAAGGCACGCGCTCCATCCTGCTGAGTTTATGTGGTTCGTTAGCCATCTTGTTTCATTTTTATATTAGATTTCCCTCCAGTTTTATGACCTCGCCGAATGGGATCTGCTGGATGCAGTGGGGAGTCATGATCCATAGGACGGGGTAGCTGGGCGGGGTTTGGGGGAAGGAACCGAAGCCGTCGGTGAGGTAGATGAGGGTGTCGAACGAGAAGACGCCCCTGCGGGATTGGTCTCTGATCCAATCGAAGACGGGCTCGAAGCGGGTGCCGCCGCCGCCATACATGCGCATGCGGTCGAAATTGGTGGGGGAGTATTCATCGAATTCCTCGACTTTCTGGATGGCGGCGTCGCACTGGATGAGGGTGAGCCGGCACTCGGTGGCGGAGCGGAGTTTGTCGAGTTCGCCGAGGATGAGGCCGAGTTCGCGGTCGCCCATGGAGCCTGAGGTGTCGATGGCGACGACGATGTGGCTGGGGCCGGGGGAGCCCATGGAGGGAAGGTAGAGCCCGTTCCAGATGTGTTTTTTGTTCGGCGGCATGAGCCGGTAGTTGTCGCGGCGCAGGCCGGTGAAGAAGCGGGAGAGGAGGGTGCGCCAGGGGACTTCGCCGCCGCCGGCTTTTTTGAACTCGCCTTCCATGAGGCCGCGCATGGTGCCGCGCAGTTTTTCCTCCACGGGCTTGCCGAGGGCGATGCGGAGGCGTTTGCGTTCTTCGGAGGAGGGGAACTCGCGGGCGCGGATGTTTTGGCCGCGAATGTCGTCGGGGGAAATGTGGAGGTCCAAGCCTTTGGCGGGGCTGTCGCCGCCGGGCTCGGGTTTTTCCTCGTCTGCGCCTGCTCCGCCGACGCAGACGGCCACGGCGGCGGGGGCATTTTTTTTCTTTTTGGAGGATTCGGATTCTTTTTTCAGCTCGGCGTAGATGTCTTCGGCGGTCATGCCGAGGTAGCTTTTATCGAGCAGGCCGACCTTGGGCATTTTCAAGCCGAGTTGGACGAGCATGAGGTTGGTGGCGTAGTCGATAGCCTCGTTCCAGAGGGCGTGTTGGCGGTCCTGCCGGCGGTCGATGTGGCCAAGGACGCAGTGCATCACCTCGTGGGCGAAGACGAAGAGGATTTCCTCCTGGCTGAGCGTGGCGCAGAAGGCGGGGTTCACATAAATGTAGTAGCCATCCGTGGCCATGGTGTCGCACCAACCGAGCCCGCCGGCATTGACGACCGGCAGGCGGGCGATGGCGGAGGCCAGGTAGGGCTCGCCGAGCATGAGCTTGACGCGGGCCTGCATGACTTCGCGTGGGAGGTCTTCGCTCAAAAGATGAGGTCCTGGTGAATCATTTTTTCTCCCCTTCGCGGATGGCTAAAATCTCGCGTTTTAGTTCCGTGGCCAGCTCAGCTTCAGTAGGCAGGTGGAGTCGATATTTTCTGGCGAAGAGTTGCCGGCCTTCCTTAAGGATGGAGTAGCGGGCGATTGTTTCGTTTTTCGCCGAGCAGAGGATGAGGCCAATGGTGGGGTTGTCGCCTTCGACTTTGAAGAGGTCTTCGTAAAGGCGGACATAGCTGTCCATCTGGCCGATGTCCTGGTGGGTGAGCTTGCCGATTTTCAGATCGATGAGGACGAAGCATTTCAGGAGGTAGTTGTAAAAGACGAGGTCGACATAGAACTCCTCATCCTCGAAGGCGATCCGCTTTTGGCGGGCGACGAAGGAGAAGCCGCGCCCCATCTCGAGCAGGAAGGTCTGGAGGTTGTCCATGATAGCTTGCTCGAGGTCGGATTCGTGGAGGCGTGGGCTGTGCGGGAGGCCGAGAAATTCGAGGACTGCGGAGGATTTGAGAATGCTGGCGGGGTCGTTGTCGGGCGCTTTGCGCTGGTCGCGGAGCATGCCTTTTTTGTCGCGGCTGGCGAGGAGGCGCTCGTAGTAGAGGCTGTGAATCTGGCGCTCGAGTTCGCGAACCTTCCATCCGGCGGCCACGGCTTCCTGCTCGTAAAATTCGCGGGCTTCGGGCTTCTCCACGCGCATGATGGCGCGGTAGTGGGACCAGGACAGGGATGGGTGGAAGGGTGATGGGAATTCGGCACACAATGAGTGCTGAATTGGAGAGACCCCTGTCTTTGAGGGCAAGGTTTCAAATTCACCACACGCTGTGTGGTGTTTCTGGAAAACGGTGTAGAACCATCGAAAGTCCCTGAGGCTGGATACCGAGTAACCGGGGCCGTAGCGCAAGGTGAGGCGGTTGGAAAGCCCCTTGATAACCTTTTTGCCGTATTCTGCCCGGTCCTCTCCACCCTGTAATTCCTGCACGATCTCGCGGCCGATGAGCCAGTAGGCGAGGACCATGCGGCTGTTGACGGCGCGAACGACGCCCGAGCGGGCCTCGTCGAGAATGGAGGCGACGCGGTCGAAGAGCTTCCCGGCGACGCGATCGGGAGTCGTCGACAGTTTGGATTCTTTCGGCTGCGCTGATTTCGTGGGTTTGGCTTTCATGGCGGGAATCCCGCTCAGTTAGAGCGGGCCTGCATGACTTCGCGTGGAAGGTCTTCGTTCAAAAGATGAGTTCCTTGTGGGTCTTGATGAATTCGACGATTTTTTTGTTTGTGGCAAATTTGGGTTGCTTCTGGAGGATGTTGCGGAGGAGGAGCACGCCGAGTTCGGGTTTGAGTCGGAGCACGATGCCGGCAGCGGCATCGAGAATCTTCGAGTCGCGGGCGGCGCTGGTGATATACGAGATGAGGGCGTATTGGTCGCCGAGGTTGGCCGGGAGCGTGGCTTTGTCGGGATCCGCGAGAATGGCGAGGATCGCTTCCTCGCTGAGGGCTTTCTCGCAGTAGGCGATGAACTCGATGGAGGCACCTTCGCCGACGGTGCCGATAAGGATGTCCTGGGCATCCTTCGCCACGCCGAAAGCGCGGAGCAGGTCGGAGACCATTTCCCAAGAGCGTGGCGTGGGGAAGCCTTTCTCGGCTTTTTCCATGTTGAAGAGGAGTTCCTGCCGGGTGCTGAGGAAACCGAGGACGAGCGGGTGGATGTCCGAATCGACGGCCCATTTCCGCCAGTCGTCGAAGTCGACCTCGTAGTCGAGGTGGACGAAGCGGTTTGAGAGCGCGGCGGGCATGCGGAAGGTGATGGAGGAATCCTCGGCGCGGTTGCCTGCGGCAAGGATGCGCCATTTTTCCGGAAGCACATATTCGCCGACGCGGCGGTCGAGCGTGAGCTGGTAAAGGCTGGCTTGGACGAGCGGCGGCGCGGAATTGAGTTCGTCGAAAAAGAGGATGCCTTCGGAGTCGGGATCGGATGGCAGAAAGCTGGGCGGGCACCAGCGGGCCTTGTCGCCGCTCACTGTGGGGATGCCCCGGAGGTCGGTGGGATCAAGGAGCGAGGCGCGGATGTCGAGGATCTGGAGCTTGCGGGCGACGGAAACTTGGCGGACGACGGAGGATTTTCCCACGCCGGGCGGGCCCCAGATGAAGGCTGGCCAACGGGTGGAGAGGACATGGTCGACGACTTGGGCAACGCGGCTGGGTTTCATGGTAAATTTTCCAATGCTAATTCGAGCCACTCGCGTGGCGAGGGCAGCCAACTGCAAACGGCGAGCTTGTGGCTGTCTTGAAGTTCGACCGGGGCTGGAGGGGAGGCGGACATCCAAGTGGCAAAGCCCTTCTTGCCTCCAATGACGGCCTTCAATCGCACAGGCTCGTCTTCGGGTATGGAAAGCCGCACGAGGGCGCAGTGATGCTTGGCATCCTTGCTTTCCAAGTTGAGCGTGGCCTCGCCAACCATGTGGGCCATCATTCGGATCATGGCCTCGGGGCTGCCTGTGAGAATGTGGACCTCGTCTCGCTGGATTTCGATGCGGAGACCGAGGCGGTTGAAGTCCTCGGGAACGCCTTCGATCCTGCTATGGCTTTGGTAGCCTCGGGCCAGTGCGACAGCGTTGTCGGGCTCTCCGGGAAGTTTGATCCGGATGCGAAAACCGGTGTCCTCGGAAATGAGGTTCGCAGTAGTCGGAAGCGCACCTGTTTTTCCGAGAGGGGGCATGAGTGCAGGGAGGAAAATCCAACCCTCCTTGGGCTGCCCAACGGTTTTGCCCTCCGGGAAGCGCTCGACATAGTAGCTTTTGAGATTGCGGGTAAGGATGAGGCCGCCTTCGGTGCCGATCGTATCCCTCGAAACAATGCGAATCCTTTGCTCCTTGGAAGCTTCGGAGAAAGCGGCACGCACAAGAAAAATCACACACTCAAAATCCTCGTCGGAAAGATGGAATGGCTCCAGAAAAGTTCCCTTCTGCGCGGTAATGGCTGTGCGAACGGAGTCCGCAGAGTGGCACGGAGTGAGGGCCTCGAGCCAAGTGTCGAGAAGGTCGCGCAGATGTGCCTTCGTCGATGGCTCGGGGTGGTAAAACGCAGCAGCCACGACGAGGCGAAAAATTTCAGAATCGAAATTGGTGGAACTCACGGGTCTTTGCGTCGTGTTTTCTTGATCGAGCGTTGGACGGAATTGTCGGCGACCTTCACATAGCGCTCTTGGATTTCATATCCGACCGCCCGGCGGCCCATGGAAACGGCCACCTCGAGGGTGGTTCCGGAGCCAGCGAAGGGATCGACAACCAAGTCGCCCGGATCGGTGAGGAGGGCAATGAGTCGCCGGACGAGTGCTCTTGGGGTTTTGTGCGGGTGCTCGCGGTTTTTGCTGGCGGGGCCGATGACCCAAAGCGGCGACACGGATTTTTGAAGCTCCTCCTTGGAGAGTTCCACCGTGCCGTGGGATTTGGGATCGTAGGGCTGGTCGGAGAAGATGCAAATGTCCTCGACATAGTCGTTGCGGAACGAGCCTGCGACTGGGTGGTCGAGGAAACGCTTGGAATCCGAGTTGCGCTTGAATTTGTGCCAATAGATGTGTGAGAGCAGGTGGAGGCCCGTGGCTTCAGCCATCTCGCGGTGAAGTGCGGTGAGGGAGATGAAAATGCCACCGTAGCAGAGGTCCTTGGTCTGTGTAACGAGGTAGCCGCCGGGGCGGAGGATTCGGCGAATCTCCTCGTAGACGGGTCGAAGGCCGATGGCAAAAGCACTGACCTCGCGCTTGGCCCGCTCAATGTCTTTTTGTTTCCGGAATGGCTCGCGAAGGAGTTCCTCGGTGGCATCCGAAAAATAGGGCGGTCCCGTGAGAACGAGGTCGACCTCGCCATTCCTGAGAATGTTCATCTTCGAGGAATCGCCGAAAACAAGTTGGTATTGGCCTTGGGAATTCATGGCTTGTGAGGGGCAGTGGTTTCGTTGCCGAGTTTCTGGCGGAGCTTGGTGGCTTTTTCCTGATCCACGAGATTAAGGAGAGAGATGTGACCGCCGAGTTGGTGTTTGTTCATGGGGTGGCCGTTCCAGTGTGGGGTTTCGCCTTTGGCGGCGGTGTGCACGGCGGCGCGCAGGCGGCGGCGGACATGGCGCGGGAGGTTGGGTTTTTCATTCACCACGAGGCCGGTGACCATCTGGCGGCGGCCACGGCGGTAGATGTTCGTCTTTTTGGAATTCAACTTATAGCCGAGTTGACCGAGGACCTTCTCAACGAACGAGAGAATTTTCACCGTGCGCGGATGGCCCGAGAAAGTGAGGTCGTCCGCATAGCGCGTGTAGTCGATGCCGTGGCGGGCTGCGACTTTTGCGATGGAGGCGTCGGCGGCGCGCAGGACAAGATTTCCGATCGCAGGGCTGGTTGGCGCTCCGGTGGGCAGGACTCCATTGTGGCTCAGGATGTCCGCCAGTGCCTGCCGTGCTGCGTAGGAGAGGTGGCCGTTGGCGAGATGCGCAGTGGCTTGGAGGATGAGATGGTGGGCGGTGGTCTGGAAAAATGAATCGATGTCTACATTGACGACGCAGGCCTTGCCGGAATGCGGAAGGGCGTTCGTAAGGATGGATCTCTTTCGGTGGAATCCGTGGGCCGAGCGGCTCATCGGAATGCGGTTAAAGCCATTTTCGAGGATGCGGCCTTGGAGCCTTTTCAGCTCGGTGCAGGGAGCATGGATTTCACGAAAGCCACCGGATTTTTTGGGAATCTTGTGGGGCGAGTAGAGGTGGTTGAAGACTTGGCCGGGAGTTTTTCTGAGCGGTGACGCCCAGCGCTCGAAGCATAGCTTGGTGAGATAGCCGGCATCCTTGATCGAGAATGCCAATGCCAGTTGGTAAGCGATGCACACGGTCGGCTTGTTTGCGAATTGCTCTCGAATCCATGGGATAAGTTCCCAACGGACGCCCATAGGGAGCCCCAACGGGGTGTGGCTCGAAGTGGAAAGATGGGAGAGAAGTTTGGTTTGGAAATCCGTGCTCTTGAGCAGGGATTCCGCTTCGAGTTGATCGAGTCTTTGGATCAAGTCCGGCCGGTGTTGCCGGATCAGCGGTTTTAGAAGCCGTTTGCACTTGCGGTCGTCAAAGAAAAATTCCCACGCGGGCGAGCCGCCCTTGAAAACAAAGTGGAGCAATGCCGTGGCAGGTAGCCGGGATTTCGCTTTAATACGGAGACCGATCAACTCGGCAAATTCGGTCTTTGCGATTTCCCAACCCAGGAATTTGCCAATGAAATCGGGTGCGAGTTCAAGCAGGGCTATTCTCAGGCTCTGGCGAAGCGGAGCCGATCCGCGTGAGTCGAGCGTCTTGGAAAGTGCCTCTCGAAACTCCTCGAAGATTTCGGTTTTACCGCCGAGCAGGTTTTCCAAAAGCGGGGCCGGGGCATTTTTGATAAACCGCGAAAACCGGGCGGAAGAGGACGCGCACTCCACGACGAATCGTTGGAAGTGGCGGACTGAGAGGCAATCCGGGGCCGCTCCCTCCAGACAATTGGGCTTCGCATCGAAAAGCGAAAGGATTTCATGAATCTGGGCACCGATGAATAGATCGCGTGCGAATGATTCCACAAATTCGCGCGAGGCGTCTCTGGATTTTAGAAGGCGGGGGAGTTCGTATTGTGACGGTAGAGACTTCGCGAAGACATGCCGGTAGTTTTCCAATATCGAGCGGGTGGTGCAGGCCAAGAGCGCGGCGTGAATATCCTCCGACGGTAGGTTATTTTTGACTTGGATTGCCTCTGCAACCGGCAAGGCCAATAGCCATTCCAAGCGAGACGACAGGGGCTTGCTGTAAAAAAGCAGAGCATTTTTGAGATCCTTTGCAGACTTGATCGGCAGCTTCTCTGGTAATTCCAAGACCCCTTGGTGGCCCATACATGCAGACGACTTATTTTTCCAGCGGATGGCCTCGAGAATCTTTTTGGAGAAGGTTTCGAGCTCCGGACGCCTAAGAAGCGATTGGATATGGCTTGAATTAAAATTGCGCTGGGAGAAGCCGCTCAATGCGCCAGGGACAATGACTTCATGGAGATTCTTTTTGTCCAGCGCCTCGGGGGTCTCGGGAAAATCAAGCGGAGCGGCAACGATTCGTGCAAGGAACGAAGCTTCAAGAACAGCCGGGCGGAGCTTCTCATCCTCAAGAAACCAACAACGAATTTGTTTGGGGAGCTTTTCAAAATAAGTTTGCTCAAGAGGTTGAAGGCCCTTGTCGAAGCCATCCCGCAAAAGAACATCCCGGACTTTATCGGTTGGATTGATAGTGACCCGCTTCGCTAAAAAACAAATGATCTGGCATGTCTCGAGCTGCGTGGGTGTTCGATCCTTCAGTTTCACTTCGCGATGAAAGCCCAGCATTAAAGACAATTCGTCTCCAAAAAAATCATGCGCTCCTGAAAGAGTAGGGCCGCGTCCTCCGAGTAGCGCCCATTGGAAAAAATCATTTTTGCGGCTGCTGTGCTGACTCAAAAAAACAGCCAATTCGCTTAAATCCTTTTTAAGCTTCTGATCAGCCTGAAGTGTCCAAAAGGACAGCAAGGTGCGAACTTGATCAAAATCCGATACGGGACACTCCGCGATCAGGTTTTTAAGAACCAATACAACATCTCTCTGGAAGATTGTGGCAGCTTTGCCTATCTCCTCGTAGACCCGCATGGCAAGCGCCGCAGCCTGCATTTTAAGCTCTGAATGACCGCGCCAATCGGAACCGTAATTCTTGGCGAGTTCTGTCGGCAGTTCGCGAATATCAGAGAGCAGATTGGAGATTTCCGGATTCACAAAAAGGAATGTCGAGAGGGTCCGTTCTTACTTCAGAGAAGACTCACACCCCCAGGTGGGAGGAGTGATGAGGAAGCACAGCTCTTCGAAGCTGCGACTGATGGCTTGTCGAAGGTAGCTGCGAGAAGAGCTGTGCTTCCGAAGCACGACAGACATCGCAGATTCGACAGGCATCAATTCCGGCGAAACACCGGATGATCCTAAGTTTTGATGGACCACTCTCGACATTGAAATATTAGATGAAAATTGTTCCTCGTTGCAACGATTCCGTGCGGGTATTGGTGCTGCGGAAAGGGTGAATTATGCGAGACTGGTGTCGCAAAAGCTGCAACAGGGCGGCGGAGACTATTTGACGCTCGTCCTTCGCGCTTCGCGACTCTGCGGTGATGAATTCGCCTCTGCGCTCCTCCAGCGTAATGCAGTAGCGAGTAAACGGTGGCGGGGTGGAAAGACATTGTCAGCATCTTATCGAAGCCGCAGAAAAAATCGGAGAAGAAAATTTGCCATAGCGCTGCAACGAGCAGGGCGGCGGGTGCGGGAGCAAAAGCTGAAAGCTGAAAGCTGGGGGATGAAAAGCTGCTCGGCGATCCGCCCCTAAATTGGGAAGTAAATCTAGGAGTGAATGCCAGGTTCATTTGCTCAGCGATTTCAGGAATTTGAAGAGTCTGTCGCCGAGGCTTGGTTCCACGGGAGGGGCGCCGGCGATCGGGTCAACGGAAAGTCGGTGCACGCGGCGGAGTTCGTTCAAATCCATTTTGAAGACCAGAGGAACGAGCACTTCGCTCTCGGTTTCCCAGTCGGGCACGGAACTCATGAGGTGGCTGCGCTGGTCTTGGATGAATTCGCGCATTTGTTGCGCTGGGGCGCCGTCGGCGCGGAGGATTCTGTTGCCGGCGATGAGGAATGGCGCGAAGCCGGGCGTGTTCCGCTCGGGTCGCACGGGGCCTTGCCAATCGGGCCAGGCGGATTTCGATTCCCATCCATCGCTAAAGAAATCACCAAAAAAATACGGACCGCAGTAGGCGGCTTGGACATTGCCAGTCCAGGGTAGGGGGATGGTCTGAAAAAGAGGGGAGGGTTGAACGGCGGTGAAGGTTTTTGATGTGTCGTTGTCGAAATGAATCTTGGCATGCAGGCCGCAGCGCAGACCTCCGAATCTCTCGGGGCGGGCGATGACGGTGCCCTCGGCGTTTTGAATCTCCGGAGGATTTATCAGGCGCTGGTAGACCTCGGGCGTGAGAAAGTAGAGCGTCAGGTCGAGGCACTCGGGGTGGGTGGTTCGTGTCTCCAGAGCGATGCAGT